>Ga0209777_10000452_pt1 | contig 68347 bp, 59 predicted proteins | sample FrelakmetHBP12HB_FD_187147 | JGI IMG/M metagenome (GOLD analysis project Ga0209777, IMG submission 187147) | Freshwater lake sediment microbial communities from the University of Notre Dame, USA, for methane emissions studies -HBP12 HB (SPAdes)... | ecosystem: Environmental > Aquatic >...
CTGGCGACCAGGCCGAAGAAGTAGGTCCCGAAGACCAGGACGGCGAGGCCGATGCCGAGCCAGCCGAAGAACCCGAACGTCAGCGGGTGGAACCAGTTCAGGTTGTATGCCCACGGCCACTTGAACGGGGCCGTCCAGCCGCCGAAGAAGAGTGTCGTCGCCAGGGCCGAGACGATGAAGACGTTGACGTACTCGGCAAAGAAGAAGAACCCGAAGCGCATCCCCGAGTACTCGGTGGCGAAGCCGGCCACGATCTCAGAGTCCGCCTCGGTCATGTCGAATGGAGTCCGGTTGGCCTCGGCGGTGGCGGCGATGAAGAAAATGAGCCAGGCGAGCGGCTGCTTGAAGACGAACCAGTCGAGGAACGAGCCCGACTGGGCCAGGACGATGTTGTTCATGCTCATCGTTCCGGCCAGGAGGATCACGCCAACGACCGAGAGGGTTAGCGGGACCTCGTAGCTGATCATCTGGGCCGCCGAGCGGAGGCCGCCCAGGAGCGAGTACTTGTTGAAGCTCGACCAGCCGGCCATCAGCAGGCCCACGACCGTCAGGCCGCCCATGGCGAAGAAGTAGAGCAGGCCGATGTTGAGGTCCTGGCCTATCAGGCCCGGCGCGAACGGGATGACCAGCAGCGTCATGACGCTGGCCATATAGGTCACGACCGGGGCCAGGGTGAAGACCGCGAAGTCGGCGCCGGCCGGGGTGAAGTCCTCCTTGGCGAGGACCTTGAGGCCGTGAATGACGCTCATCGCGGCGCCCCACGGCCCGACGCGGTTCGGCCCGACCCGCAGGTTCATGCGGGCGATGACCTTGAGCTCGAGGTAGATCAGGACGAAGGCCGTCGGCACGGTCAGCAGCAGGATGGCCGTGGCCGCGACGGCGAAGCGGAGGAGCGGCAGGTTGGCCCCGAGGAAATCCGTCAGCGGCGGCCCCAGCCAGACGATCGCGATCACGGTCGAGACGGCGCCGCCGATCGCCAGCATCGTGAAGATGATCGCGATCCGCTCCTGGATGGAGAGGCGAGCCAGGACGCCGGCCGGCAGGCCCTTGACGAAGGCAATCACCGATGCCACCGACGACCGCACCGTGGTCCGCATCATGGCTCTCACTTGTCGATCCCGCCCATGACCGGATCCAGCGAGGAAACGATGGCCATCGTGTCGGCCAGCAGGTTGCCCGGCAAGAGCGCCGGCACCGTTTCGAGGTTGACGAAGCTGGGGTCGTGGATCCGGAAGCGGAACGGCTGATCGGAGCCGTCGCTGATCGCGTACACGCCCAGCATGCCGCGGGGCCCTTCGCAGGCGCCCCAGGCGCGTCCCGGGCGCGGCCGGAGCAGACGCGGCAGCCTGGCCATGACCGGGCCGTCGGGCATGTTGTGGAGGCACTGGTCGATGATCTTGATCGACTCGCGGATTTCGTCGACGCGGATCAGGTAGCGGGCCAGCGAGTCGCCCTCCTGGCGCGTCGGGATGTTGAAGTCCAGCTCGGGATAGACGCTGTAGGGATGGGCCCGCCGCAGGTCGAACGGGACTCCCGAGGCGCGCAGGTTGCCCCCGGTCACGCCGTAGCGGAGAGCCATCTCCCGATCCATGACGCCCATGCCCCGCGTCCGCCGGACGAAGATCTCGTTCTCGTTGAGCAACCCGGCGTTCGCCTCGGTCTGCTTTGCGGCCCGGCTCATCCAGTCGCCCAGGCGGCTCATGAACTCGTGGTTGAGGTCGCCGTTGACGCCGCCGATGCGGAAGTAGTTGAAGAGCATCCGCGCCCCGGTCAGGGCCGCCAGCATCTCCACGATCTCGTCGCGCTCGATGAAGCTGTACAGGATCGGCGTCAGGCCGCCCAGGTCCAGGGCCAGGAAGCCCATGTACAGGGTATGGCTGGAGATGCGGAGCAGCTCGGCCGAGAGGACCCGGATGTACTCGGCCCGGCGCGGCACCTGCACGTCCATCAGCTTCTCGAACGCCAGGACCGCGGCCCATTCCTGGAACAGCGAGCTCGTGTACTCGAGCGGGTCCACCTGGTCGATTACGTGGTAGTAGTCCGAGTTCTCGCAGATCTTCTCGACGCCGCGATGGAGGTAGCCGAGGACCGGATCCACATCCACGACCTGCTCCCCGGATAGCTTCACGACGAGACGCAGGACACCGTGGGTGGCCGGGTGGTGGGGACCGACGTTGAGGAACATCTCACCGTCGCCCAGGGTGTAGAACTCTCCCTCGCGCTCGGTCCGGGTGGGATACGGCGGGATCGGCTCGTAGAGCGGCACGCCGATCTGGCGGTCGAGCAGAATGCGCGGGTCGTCCGTGGAGAACTGCTGCGAGTCGGCCTGCGGCGGGGGCGGTGCTGCGGAAGCGGCCTGTCCGGCCGCCCGCGAACTGGCGGCGAGCGCCTCGGCGCCGCCCGAGGAGGAGCGTTGGGAGGGCTGGCGTTCCGGCATTGCGATCCTCAGCTCACCGGCGCCCGGCGGATGCCGCCGGACGGATCGTCGGCCAGGTCGGCCGGAACGTGGGCTCGCTCGACGTGACGGACGCCCGAGCCGGGGGATCGGGCCGCGTCGTCGGGCAGGAGGAAGTCCTTTCGGAGCGGGAAGCTCGTGTAGTCGGGCGGCATGAAGATGCGGCGCAGGTCGCGGTTGCCCTCGAAGACGATGCCGAACATGTCGTAGGCCTCGCGCTCCAGCCATTCGGCGCCGGTCCAGAGGAACGTGGCCGACGGGCAGCGCGGGTCGTCGCGGGAGATGCCGTCGGCGACGATGCGCAGCCAGTCCGGGGTCATCGTGCTCCACAGGTGATAGACGACTTGCATCACCTCGCCCGTGTCCACGCCGGCGAGGTCCGCCAGGATCTCGAAGCGCATGTCGACGGAGTCGTGGAGCACGGTCAGGACTTCGGGAACGCTGCCCGGCTCGATGCGGATCTCCGTTTCGTCGCCGCGCTGGTAGACGGGCGCCTTCAGGTGCGCACCCAGGCGGGCTTCCAGGCGGCCCTTGAGGTTTCGATCCATCGGTCAGATGTCATCCGGTGCGGTGGGGCCGATCTCGCGCTCCGTCCAGTGGCCGCGGCGGTCTTTGACCATCTGGCCGAGTTGCATCATGCCGTAGATCAGGCCCTCGGGGCGCGGCGGGCAGCCGGGGATGTAGACGTCCACCGGCATGACGCGGTCGATCCCCTGGACTACCGAGTAGCTGCGCTTGTACCGGCCGCCCGAAACCGTGCAGTCGCCCAGGGCGACGCACCACTTGGGCTCGGGCATCTGCTCCCACAGCCGGATAAGCGGGCCCGACATCTTGGTGGTCAGCGTCCCGGCGACGATCAGCACGTCCGCCTGCCGGGGCGAGGCGCGGAAGGGGAACATGCCCCAGCGGTCCATGTCGTTCTTGCTGGTGGCGCTCGACATCATCTCGAAAGCGCAGCAGGCCAGGCCCGAGAGGAGCGGCCAGAGGCTGTTGGCTCTGATGAGGTCGAGGATGTAGTCCGCGTTGGTCGGGATGACCTGCAGCGCCCCCCAGCGCGCGTCGTCCTTCCGGCCCGCGTCCGTCTCGCCGAACTCTCGGAGGTGGGTGATCTCGTCGGTGGGGCCGCCGACGTAGGCGAGCGGGTCGGCCGCCGCCCACATCGTGTTGGGCACCACGATCGGCGCGGTCAACTCGCCCGGGGTCGCCGGGACGAGCCCGCGATTCGCGTCGCGGCTCCCGGCCCCGCCACGCCCGGTCGCTCCGCCCGCCTTCGTGCCGCGGTCGCCTAACGCCACGTCAGGACTCCCTTCCGCCAGGCGTAGGCGAGGCCGAGCAGCAGGACCAGGACGAAGGTGCCCATGCTGACCAGCCCGCCCACGAGCAGATCGCGGAAGACGATCGCCCACAGGTACAGGAAGACGATCTCGACGTCGAACGCCACGAAGAGCAGCGCGTAGACGTAGAACGAAATCCCGAACCGGCCCCACGTGTCGCCGAACGTATCGATACCGCTTTCGTACGGCACGCCCTTGTGGCGGTCGCCGCGGTTTCGGTGCGAGATGAGCCAGGCCAGGCCGATCACGAGGAAGACGAAAGAAACCCCTGCGAAGGCCAAGCCGACTACGTACCAGATGCCGGTCATCGTTCTCCAGCAGACCTGTTGCCCGCAGTGGGCGTCAGCAGGCGTCGGGACACGAGGTACAAACAGGCGGCCGCGGGGCCGGGTTCGATGCCCGTTCCCTCGCGATCCACGGCAGAGTCTACCAGCCGGGCCCGGCCCGGGCCGCCGCCGCCGGCGCGGCCGTGGGGGGAGACGGATCGTCGGCGCCAGGACTCCCCGATCAGGCGGGAGTCGCCCTACACCGCGGCACAGGAGGCGGCGCGCGACGGCGCGGCGGGCGATGGAACGGGGCTGAGCCGGCGGCGGGCGGCCCGAGGGTTTTCGGTGCCGCCCGCATCGACCGGCAAGCCGCCGGCGGGGTAGCACCGGCGGTGCACACGAGATTTCGATCCAGGTGGGAGCGGTCCGTCCAAGGGGTCGGCTCCTCCTCCGGTCTCACCGACCCCCCAGCGCGGTTCTCCCCGCTCCGCCCCCAAGAGTGCCGTTCGGAGCCTCGGCCGGGCAATACGGGAGGTGGCCTATTGAGGGTTTCGCGGCGTGGCGTCGCTGACGATGTGAGCCCAGCCGCGGGGCGGCGGCGGGTTCAGCCGCGGGCCAGGAGCAGGGCGCGGAAGCGACCCATGTGGCGCGGGTCGAGCATGCGGACGATGCCGGAGCGGGCCCGGGTGTAGTCGGAGAGGGCCAGGTCCGGCGCGGCCTGGAGGGCGCGCAACTCCACCTCGAGCCCGGCGGCCACGAGGAACTCCGACTGGGTGGTCAGCGAGATTGTCCGGAACCCGCGGGCCGCGGCCAGGTGCTGCACCGCAGTGAAGTCGACGTGGGCGGTAAGGTCGGTCAGGCCCGGGGCCGCGAAAGGATCGATCTCCACGCGGTGGCCGCGGTACCCGAGCAGCGACCCGGCGAGGCGGCGCGGGCCGTACAGCTCCGCGGCTTCGTAGCTGTAGTCGATGGCCAGGACGAAGCCACGGGCCAGGCGCGCGGAGACTTCGTCGAGCCACGGGGCGAGGCCGAGGGAGATCTCGGCGACCTGGCCCTCAGCCAGCTCGACGGCATCGTCCTCGAGGCGTGCGGCGAGGTCGGGGGTGGAGGGTTCCGCCGCCATCTCGGCGAAGCCCCCGCCGCGACCCGGGGCGCCGGCGTCGCCACTCCCCGGGTTCCACGAAACGAAGAGTTCCCTCAGCTTCCCGCCCAGGACGACGACGCGGTGGACGGGCATGGCGTCGAGGAACTCGTTGGCAAGGATGACGCCGGTGACGGGCACAGACCCGATCGTCGGAGAGCCGGCCGGCGCCAGGCGCTCGGCAAGGCCGGCAGTTTCGAACCGAAGTCGAAGGTCCGCGAGCCGGTGGGGGTTCGACTCGACCGCCTCGTACAGGACCGCGTCCAGCAGCTCGGTCGAGCCGTGGCGCCGGAACCCGTCGAGGATCGAGAGCGCCAGCGTCCCGGACCCGGCGCCGTACTCGACCAGGTGGAGAGGCCGCGGGCGGCTCAGCTCGGCCCAGATCGATTCGATCCGGCGGGCGAGGGTCCAGCCGAAGATGGCGTGCGTTTCCGGCGCCGTCAGGAAGTCGCCGGCGTCGGTCGGGCGGTCGGCTGTGGAGCGGTAGTAGCCAAGCCCGGGCTCGTAAAGGGCGCGCTCCATGTACCTCGCGAAGGTGATCCTGCCGTCCGGGCTCGACTCGATCTCCGAGCGGATCCGAGAGACTAGCTCGGCCGAGGGCTCGGCGAGGTCGCCGGCGGGCGGGCGATCGACCGCGCCTGCGGCCGAACTGCGGGCCGGAGGCGGGCCGTCGGACGGTGAGCTGCGCCCGATCGACGGAGGCCGGCCCCCGGGCGTCATCGAGCCTCCGCAAGAGCTCGCTGTGCGAGCAGGCGGAGTCCGCCGTTGACCAGGGTGTGGCCGCCGAGAAGGATCGGGCGGTCGGAAGGGGCTTGCGCGGCCGAGGCGGTCAGGGCGCGCAGCCAGGGGTCGGCCACGGCGTCGTGGAGCAGCAGGTCCGAGGCGAAGCGATCCTCCGCCGGGGGCCAGCCGGCGCCCTGCGACCCCGAAGCCGCCACGTCCACCGCGCCGGCTCGATGCGCCATCAGAACGCGCGTGTCGATGACGGCGGCTTCGGCCAGGCGGGCGACAGCAGCGGCGAGGGCCGCGGGGCCGTCGCGATCGAGCAGCTCGCCGAGAACGGAGCGGGGTGGCCGGGACCCCGTCGTGGTCCCGTCCTGGGCCAGCCGGCTCGCCGCCCGAAGTCCGCGCTCCTCGACCAGGGCTCGGACCCGGCAGGCGACGCCGCGCTCCAACCATTTCAGGGTTGTCGCCGAGACGCGTCCCGCCAGCAGCAGCTCGGCCCGGCGGTTCGAGAGCACCTCGGCGAGGGCGGCCAGCCGCTCGCCGACGAGTGGCGCGGCCGCGAGCAGGCCGCGTGCCGCCGGATCGCGCAGCACGATCAGGTCGAGTGGCGTGTCCACGTCGACGCCCAGCCGCCAGCGCGACCGGAGGTCCGTGACGGCCACTCCGGCCCGCTCCTCGAGCCAGCGGGGAAGCGCGTTGTCGGCGGGGAGCGGCGGCAGGCCGGCGAGATCCACAGCCCGCGAGATCGCCACCACGTCGGCCGAATAGAGATTGTTCGCCAAGGCGTGCCCGCCGGGCCCCGCGGCTGCATCTACGAAGCGCCGCAGGTCCGCCGCCGTCGCCAGCGCGATGCTGCCGGAGCCCAGGACGATCAGGCCACCCGGCGCCCCGCCGGTCCGCGGCGCGCCACCCTGCTCGCCCCGCGCCACCGCCGCCACTGCCGCGAGACGCTCCCCGAACGAGAGCCCGTCCGGCGGCCCCGCCACTACCTCCACCGCATCGGCACCGGCGTGCAGGAACGCGGCTCGCTGTCTCCCCGCGAGCGCCCGGCGGGCTTCGGCAAGCGCGCGGACGAGCGGCCCGGCGCCGGCGGGCGCCGCGGGGTGGAGAATGAGCACGAGCACGGGGCGCACGAGCGGAGTCTAGCCGGGGCGCCTCGGGGCGCGGCGCGCGATCTCGGCGCGGGCACCGCCGGTCAGGAGCGGCCAGTGGGCACTGTTCGTGCGTATATCGGACTCGGCGCGAACCTCGGCGACGCGCAGGCCACGCTGACCGCCGCCGTCCACGCTCTTGCGGCGATGCCGCAGGCGAGCCTCGCCGGCGTGTCCCGCCTCTACGTGACGGCCCCGGTCGAGGTCACGGACCAGCCGGAGTTCCACAACGCGGTCGTGGCCCTGGAGGTGCCGGAAGGTCCGGGTGAAGCCGGCCCGATCGCGTTGCTTCTCGCCCTCAAGTCGATCGAGCGGGCCTTCGGCCGGCAGGAGCGGTATCGCTACGGGCCGCGCGAGCTGGACCTGGACCTGCTGGTCTTCGGCGAGGCGCACATGACCGTCGAGCGGCCCGAGGAAGGCCGCTCGCCGGACCCGGCCAAGGCCACGCGGCTGCTGGAGGTCCCGCATCCCCAGGCGAGTCGCCGCCTCTTCGTGCTGGCCCCGCTCACCGATCTCGCCCCGGATCTGGTCCCGCCCGGCTGGCCCGAGTCTGTCGAGGCCGCTCGCGCCCGCCGCGAGTCGATCGAGGGCGCTTCGGCGGTTCGGGCGGTCGGACGCTGGGATGGCGCGACCGGCCGCTGGGTCGGGGAGCTGGGCGGGGCATGACGGTGCCGGGCACGTCTGCCGGCGCGGTCAGCGGCCGGTTCCTTCCGATTTCACACCACGGCGGCATTAGGCCAGGGGCCGCCCCGCGGAAGCACGGCCCGTGGCCGGGCCGAGCCGACATCCCATTCCGGTTTGAGCGCGGAATCGGCTGACGACCTGCGCAACAGGGGCATTCCGGCTACGTAACGGCGAACTTCGCGGCGACGGTCTGCCGAATGTCGTTCTGGTGGGAAATCGGCAAGTTCCGGAGGGGCTTGGCCGGACGGCCTGCCTCGGACGGCCTCGCCGGCCTCGCCGGCCAGCCGGACCTACGACTTGACGACCGTCGCCTCGCCCGTGACGGCGTCCACGCGGATGAGGGCGCCGTGCTCGAAGACGTCGGCCTGCGTGGCGGTTGGCACGCCCAGCCCAACGTCCCAGGCCGACGCCTGGACGCCCGTCGAGAAGTCAATCGAGAGATCGGCCGAGGTGACCGTCTCGCCGGGGACTCCGAAGGCGGCAATGGCCAGCTCGGTCGCCCTTTCCCGGCCGATCAGCGGCAGCGTCACGTTCATCTGAGCGCGCAGGTCCGCGAATGCGAAGACGTCTCCGGTGGAGGCGTTCACCGCCGTTTCGAGCTTCGCGACTCCGGCCGCGTCGCTCCAGTGACCATGTAGGCGGACACTCCGGCCTGGTTGATCGCGCGGGACGACCCGACGAATTCCGTGATGCCGCGTTGCTGGAGGAAGACCTGCGCCACCGCCAGCGCTCCGGCGCCGGAGACCGAGACGGTCGCGTCGTTGGGCATCCGATCCTCGAGAACCACCTCGACCACGGACCCCGAGACGGCGTCCACGTAGGCGACGGCGCCGGGCGCGGCTGCTACGTAGAGAGGCCGGCCGTCCGGGCCGATGGCTAGATCGGCGGACATGGACGGCAGGCCGGCGATCTTGGCCGCGTAGACGGCCGCTTGCGCGGCCGAGACCGGGGGCGGCGTCCAATTCGTGTCCGGCGTCGAGGTGCAGCCGCAGGCTCCGGGCATGAGGACGCCGGCGACGAGGACGAGGCCTCCCAGGCCCATCGCCATGGATAGGACGAAGGCAAGGAGGAGACAGGAGAGGCCTCTTCGGCTGGGCCCCCGGTCCGGGTTCTCTGGATAGCCGGGTCGTGTCATCCGGTTCACCCCCTGAGAACGACAAGAGCCGCGCTCTCCGGCGCGGCTCCTAGCGTAGCGCGGCAACAGGCCCCTCAACGGTAATGGGCTCCGACCTGTCGCCCGCCACGTCCCCGAGTCCGGTAGAACCGGACTTCCCCGGAATACCGGGTTCCCTATCCTCCGACCGACCGATCGGCCCGTCAGCTCCGATCGGCTGTCACCCATGTATTCGCGGCCGATGCCCCGGCGGATCACAGCCGGCCGACGGATTCGAAAGGGAACCTTGCGCGGACGTGTCGCGCCGCCGTTCCCTCTCGTGGGCGCCCCGCGGCCCCGTACCCCGGCGCCCGCGGCCCGTGCCCCCGACGCTCAGTGGCGGAAGTGGCGCCGTCCCGTGAAGACCATGGCCATGTGGTGCCTGTCGGCGACCTCGATCGCCATCTCGTCTCGAATGGAGCCGCCCGGCTGGATTATGGCCGAGACGCCCGCCTGGGCCGCGATCTGGATGCCGTCCGGGAACGGGAAGTAGGCGTCGCTGGCCATGACCGAGAGCCGGGCCCTGTCGCCGGCCCGCCGCAGGGCGATCTCCACGGCGGTCTGGCGGCTCGCCTGGGCCGCGCCGATGCCGACCGTGGCGCCGCCGCGGGCCAGGATGATCGCGTTCGAGCGGACGTGGCGGACGCCGCGCCAGGCGAACAGCAGATCCGTCAGTTCCTCGAGGGTGGGCCGCCGCTTCGTCACGACCTGGAGCTGCGTCTTGTCGAGCCCGAGTTCGTCCTTCGTCTCGACGAGCAAGCCGCCGGCGATGCGCTTGAAGTCCAGGTTGGCGATGCCGTAGTCGCGCGGGCCCTCGATCGGGTTCGGCGGGACCGCCAGCAGGGCTATGTGCGGCTTCTGGGCGAGGATGCCGACCGCCGACTGGCTGAATGAAGGGGCCACGACCGCCTCGTACGAGTTGGCGGCTATCTCCCGCGCGGTGGCGCCGTCCAGCTCGCGGTTGACGCCGACGATGCCGCCGAAGCACGAGACCGCGTCCGTCTCGAGAGCCTTGCGGCAGGCCTCGACCAGCTCCTCGGCCGAGGCGAGCCCGACCGGGTCCGTGTGCTTGACGATCGTGACCGTCGGCGCGGTGAAGTCGGTGGCGATGGCATACGCGGCGTCCAGATCCAACAGGTCGTTGAAGGAGGGCCGTCCGCCCTGGAGCTGGGTGGCGTCGGTAAGAGTTCCGGCGCGATGGGTCGTCTCGCGGTAGAAGGCGGCTCGCTGGGGCGGGTTCTCGCCATAGCGCAGGTCGTCCACCTTCTCCAGGACCAGGGCCAGCCGCCCCGGGAACATGTCGCCGTCTATGTTGGAGAGGTAGGCCGCGATTTCGGCATGATATGCGGCGACGAGGCCGTATGCCTCCGCGGCGAGACGCTGCCGCAGCTCGGCGGAGACGGCGCCGCGGGCTTTGATCTCGGCCACGACCTGGCTATATCGGGCCGGGTTGGCCACGGCCGCGACGCCCGCGTAGTTTCGAGCGGCGGCCGCCAGCAAGGCCGCGCCGCCGATGTCGATCATCTCGATAGCCTCGTCGATCGGCACCAGGCGGGCCCCGACCTGCGGGGCGAAGTGGCTGACGTTCACCGCGACGATGTCGATCAGCCCGATCTTCTGGACGTGGAGCTCGGCCAGCTGCTCCGGCTTGTCGCGCCGGGCCAGGATGCCGGCGTAGACGGCGGGGTGGAGCGTCTTGACCTGGCCGCCCGCGATCGGCTCGGAGCCGGTCAACTCGGAGACGGACCGGACCTCGACGCCTTCCGCGGCGAGGGCTTCGCGGGTGCCGTCCGTGGCGATCAACTCAACCCCGAGAGCGAGCAGGTCGCGTGCGAACGGGACGATGCCTTCTCGGTTCGCGACCGAGAGCAAGGCTCGCACCAGGCCTACCTCCCACATGCCCGAAGCCCGGCTGCGAAGACCCTGGAGCCGCGTCGTGGGGACGCTCGGCCGTTCATCGGGCCTCGCGCCAGGCTCCGTCAGGTCCCGGTTGCCGGATTGGAGCGAGTATAACGCCCGGTCATGGCATACTCCGCACACGCGAAATCGCAGGCGCAGACAGCGCACGCCTCGGCGGCCGTGCCCCGGCCTCCGCTCCAGGCTCGGCCCGGCGTCACTGATGAGCGCTTATCCAGGTCGAACGACCGCTATTGACTGAACACTCGGAGGGTTCGCGTGGACGGCCCGTGGAACCATATCAGCACCCTGCTCACCGGCTTCAACGACACGAACTTCCGTGCGCTGTTCGCGCCGACGTGGGAGCTTTCGGCCGCGCTGCTCGTGGTCGGGGTCATCTTCTACAACTTCCAGGGCCGGCGAATGCACGCCTACTCGGTCTTCCTGGATCTCAATGAGTGGCTGTTGTGGACGACGGTAGGAGTCTTCTCCCTCCTGCTGATGTTCGCCCTCTTCGGTTTCGACTTCATCTTCGTCCTGCCGACGATGGTCGGCGGCGCGGTCCTCTTCATCTGGATCCGGTTCATCCACTTCCCGCCGCTGATCCGGGCCTACGAGGAGCGCCTCGCCCGCCAGCGCTACTTCCAGCGCTCCCGGGTTTCGCATCCGGAGGCCACGATCCGATCCAAGGCCGCCGCGAAGCCGAAGCGCCGCCGGCGCTGATGTCCTGGAGCCTCGCGGTTCGTCCCGCTGCAGCTCCGGCCGATGCCGCGCCGCCCTCCCAGCCTCGAGTGGCCGGCTAGGCGCGCCCGGCGATGGAGATACGTCGCTTCGGCATCGGCCACAGGCGGGACGACGGACCGCCGGGCACCCGCGGAGTCGAGGCGACGCCGGTCCACGCCGACGAACGGGGCGTCGTCGCGGAGCTGTCGCTCAAGCCGAACGCGGCCGTCGCGCCCCATTCGAACCCGAACCTGGCCTTCCTGTTGGTCATCGAAGGCGGCGGCTTCGTCCAGGTGGGCGACGAGCGGGCACGCGTCTCCGCCGGCGATGCTGTGGTCTGGCCGCCCGACGTCGTCCATGCCGCATGGACCGAGCTGACGCCGATGCGAGCGATCGTCGTAGAGTTCGCGCCCGAAGGCGGGCCCGCGGAGCCGCTCCGGCTGGACGGCCGCGTGATCGAGGTCGCGGCGACCGACCCCGCGGCGACCGACCCCGCGGCCGGGCCCCCGGCCGGATTGCCGGACGAGCCCGCTCGGGCCGACGGCGCGCTTGTGCCCAAGCCCGTCGTCCTGCCGCCGGACCGACACTCGCCCGAAAGGGAGCCCTGGTAAGGACGCCACCTGCGGCTCGCTCGTCGGCCGCTCGTCGGAGGGCCGCACCCGATCCCGCGGCGGCCTGCCGCCCGGTCACCCGATCGGCGATTTGTCCCAGTCGATGGCGACTTCCTCGCTCTTGTCCGACTCGTCTACCGCGACCGCCAGCTTCACGCCCGGGGCCACCAGCGCGACCTTCGAAACCGGCACGCGGTGTCCGAATACGGCCGGGAACGGTGCCTGGCCGGCCAGCGTGACCTCGACGGTGAAGAGCCATACCGGATCGTCCAGGCGCGACGGATCGGCCTTCGGGTTGACGTCGCGGACCTTCTTGCCGAGCGGCTGGGCCGTCGTGATCACGGCCGTGCCGTGCGTGCCGGTTGCCAGCAACTGATCGGCGCTGCCGCTGATCTGGTTGACTTTGCCGCTGCGCACACCACTCGCAAGAGCCGCAACGTCGGCTGACGATGGTTGGCCGCTGGCGTCGAAGTCCATGGCGAAACCGCCCGGGCCGGCGGATCTGAGGCTGACGCTGCCGGCCGCGGCTCCGGAGCCCGCAGCGGAGGCATCGCCGGCTCCCGTGCGGTCGAAGTCGACGGAGACCTTCGTGCGATCGAGAGGGTCGATCAGGACGCCGACGCGAGCGCCGGGCACGATCATCGGGATGAAGATGCGCGGAACCAGGGCCTTCACGGTGACCTCGTACGGCGTTCCGCCGCCGATCGGGTCCACGAGCAAGCCGAGCTTGTAGTCGGGAGCCTCCGGCCCGACACCGGACATGGTCACCGTCACTCCCGTATCGGCGATGCTCTGGATCGTCGCTTCGCTGGGTATGCCGCCCTTGATCGGAGCCGCGACGCCGGCCAGCTTGCGGATCAGCCACGGACCCCAGAGGAACGGGGCGGTGATCGAGAAGATCACCACCACGAGCACGAAGATGATTACGGGTATGGCGTCCCCCGAGATGAAGGGCGGCTTCTGGACTGCGTTGATGGCGGCCAGGAGCGCGGCCTGCACGTCGCCGTTGGGGGCGGTTTCGTTCTCGATCGAGGAGGAACCCCACGGCGCGCTAACGTTGTAGCCGCCGAACAAGTCGGTTTCATAGATGTAGCCGCCGATCGTGTTGCCCGTCACCGCGAGTGCGATCAGGAGCGACTTGCCGAACTCGGTGTGCGACGCGCCGTTGAAGAACGCCGTAGTCGATGGGTCGTCGCCGCCGATGGCAATGTCGACGTAGACAGTGCCTCCGAGCTGGCTGGCGAGGTTCGTCGTCGCCGTTTCGGCCTGCTGCTTGTGGGCGGCATCGAGAACGCCGGCGCCATCGAAGACGTGGGTGCCACTGACGAAGCCGTCCGCGCGGGCCAGGTCGCTCAAGATCCAACTCTCACCCGTGGCGGGCCCGGACGAGGAGTAGCTGTTCATGTATTTCAACTGGGCCGAAGTCAGCTTGCCCTTGAGGGTCGCTCCCATGGCCATCTGGCCGAAGTTCCCCTGGGCGGTCAGGAGCAGGCCGTCGACGTTCCAATCCTTGGCCAGCGTGCTCGGGATGCTCGAGGACTCGGGGGTCGTATAGACGACGACTCGCCCGCCCCCAGCCGCCTCGATATGCGAGGCGAGGGCCTCGGCCGCGGCGAGCGAGTGGTCCGAGAGGACCGTGCCGTAGTCGTAGATGTGGCGGCCCTGCTCGAAGGGGGACGGAGTGGCGTTCGCGGCATCCGCCGGCCGGGCCCCGGCCAGGGCGACGGCCATCAGGGCGAGCAGACCCAGGCCGAGAGCCGCCAGCAGGGGTCTCGCGGAGGCACGGTGACGCCTTTCAGGCTTGGAAGACCTGTCTTGATCGCGTGATCGCAGCGGCACCATCATCGAGACCCTCCTGTGGCTGGTCTGGGTTCGCTGGCGTCAGGTACGGCTGGCGTCGGTCGGCCGTTCGTTTTCCGGGGCAAGCGTAATGCGTTGCCCCGTGACGATCCAGATGCTGCGGCCGACGTGCTGCGGCCGGCGGCTGTTGCCGGCGGCCGCAGCGGATCTGCCGGCGTGGCGCGTCTCCGCGCCCCGACCGGCGACCGTCTATTCGACCGGCGACTTGTCCCAGTCGATGGCGACTTCCTGGTTCTTGTTGGACATGTTCACCGCGACCGACAGCTTCACGCCCGGAGCGACGGCGGCCAGCTTGGCGATGGGCACGCGATGGCCGAAGACTGCCGGGAACTGGCCTCCGCCGGGCACGTCGCACTCGACCGTGAAGATCCAGACCGGGTCGTTCAGACGGGACGGATCGGCCGCGGGATTGATGTCACGGACGGTCTTGCCCAGAGGCATGGCCGTTGTGATCACGGCCGTGCCCCGCATGCCGCTGGCCAGCAGCTGATCTGCGCTGCCCTTGATGGTGTTGACCTGACCGCTCCGGACACCGGCTGCGACCGCGGCCACTTCGCCGTCGGCTGGCTTGCCGCTGGCGTCGAAGTCCATGTTGAATCCGCCCGGGCCGGCCGCGGTCATGCTGACGCTGCCGTCACCCGCGCCGCCTGCCAGAGGCGCGGCGTAGGGGCCGACGCGGCTCCAGTCGGGCGAGACGTGCATCGGGTTGGTCGGGTCGATCATGACGCCGAGGGGCGCCCCGGGCAGAACCATCGGGATGTACAGCCGCGGGATCGCTTCCTTGATCTCCACCTGGTACGGCGCACCGCCGCCGATCGGCTTGACCTGCAGGGTCAGCTTGTAGACCGGCGCGTCGGGCCCGGCCGATGGCGACGTAATCGTGGTACCGGTGTCGGCGATGCCGGCGATGATCGAGTCGCTCGGCACGCCGTTCTTGACGGGATCCGTCGTGCCGGTGATCTTGCGAACCAGGAAGTCCACCCGCTTCTCCTCGTGTCATCGGCGACCCCTTGAACCTGCCGAGCGGCGAGCACGGGGCGGCGACCCCCAACGATAGCGGCACCCCGTCCGGCCGACCATACGTGCCGCCTGCCGGTCCGAGCGCCGCGGACGCCGGGACGGTGGCCCGGTCCACGGCCGCGTCGGGCCCGGCCCGTGCCGGCCAGCATCAGTCGAGCGCGCGGCTGAGCAGGAGGCGATCCTCGCCACGGGCCTGGATGCAGCGGTCGACCGCCAGGTCGGCGAAGCCGTTCGAGCGGAAGAAGGCGCGAGCCGCGATGGACGACGGATGGACGTCCGAGTCGGCGAGGGTCCAGGCCAGCAGGCGGGTGTTGCCCGCGGCCCCCGCGGCCCCGGCCACTGCCGTCGTCAGGCCGCGGCCGATGCCACGGCCGCGGAGGTGGGGGGCCACGGCGAGGAGCGTCAGCTCGGCCGGGCGATCGCCAGCGGGCAGGGCGAGGCCCTCGAACCCGCGGGGATCTCCGACCGGCCGCTGGCGGTCCCACGGCGCCCAGCCGGCCACGCCGGCGACCCGGCCCGAAATCTCAGCGAGGAGCAGCTCGGAGGCCGGCGGCAGGTCGTGGGCCAGCTCGGGCGCGAGCGCCTCGAGGAAGTAGTGGATCGGCGGTTGATCTGCCTCGGTCGCGGCGCTGATGACGAGCTCGCCTGCGGGCGCGGGCTCCGCGGGCTCGGGCGCCGGTTCGGCCGGCCCCGGTTCGACCGCGAGAAGCGCCCCGAGCTGCCCGAGCATTCGGGCGGGCGCGCCCCAGACGCGCTCGCCTTCCACGGGGTAGACGCCGTATCTGATTAGCCGCCGCCGGATCGTGCGTTCCTCGAGCTCCACCGGCGCGTCCGGCAAGAACGCTTCGACCGGGGCCTCGACGACCCGCGCGACTTCGTCCGGCGCGGGGCGGCATTCTGGCCGGCGCTCCGCCAACGCCACGACCGGCGTGATCCGGAAGCCGGAGACGGTCAGGGCGAAGACCTCGAGAACCCCGGTCACGCGCAGCCCGCACGCCGTCGGATCCAGGCCCACCTCCTCGGCCGCCTCACGGACGGCTGTGGCGATTGGGTCCTCGTCCACCTCGTCGGCCGAGCCGCCGGGGAAGCTGATCTCACCGGCGTGGGCACTGATGTGCGAGGCGCGGGCCGTCAGCAGCACCCGGGCCTGGCCCTCGGCGTCGGGAAAGAGCAGGACCAGCACCGCGGACGGCCGCCCGTGCCCGGTGCTTTCCGCGGCGCCACCCGCGGGGCCGGTGGCCATCGGCACCCAGTCCTCCGGCGAGTCGAGCCGGATCGGCGTCAGGATCGCCGGCGCCGCCGGCAGCTCGCGCGGTAGCGCTTCGAGCCTCTCCCGTACGAGCTCGAACTTCATGTGGTGCCTCTTCCTGTCACGTTGCCGCCGGGCCCGATGGCTTGACACTCGCGATTGGCCACAGCCATGGTTCGGCCTCGCGAGGATCGGTCTCACGCTTGCGTTTGTCGGCCTTTTGCTGCCGCTCTACGTCTTGGCGCTCGCGATCTCGCGGCCACGCTAGGCCTCTAGTTCACGCGTTTCGGGGATTCCTTCTTGTCCGGGGTCCAGATGCGGTCCACCGCGTCGGAGACCGTGGCGTCGACCGGCTCCGGAGCCGCTCTCTTGCGGGCGTCGCGGCGATGGCTCGCGTCGGCCACGACCGTAGAGTCGCCCTGGCGGAAGACGAGCACGCCGCCGATCGCGTCGGCGTCGGCGAGCACGACGCTCCCCGGCTTGAACTCGCCCTGCAGAAGGGCCCGGGCCAATGGGTTCTCCACGAGACGCTGGATCGTCCGCTTCAACGGTCGGGCCCCGTAGGCCGAGTCGGTCCCTTCGCGAACGATCAGCGACTTCGCCGCCGGCGTCAGCTCGAGGTCGATCTCCTTCTCCGTCAGCCGCTTCTGCAGATCGGCCAGCAGCAGCTCGACGATGGCCGCGAGATCCGCCGCGTTGAGGGCGTGGAAGACGATGACCTCGTCGATCCGGTTGAGGAACTCGGGCCGGAACTGGACGCGAAGCGACTCGTTGATCTGCTTCTTCATCTGGTCGTAGGCGGTGGCGTCCCCCGCGTCGCCGCGCTCGGTGAATGCCGAGATGTACTGCGACCCGACGTTGCTGGTCATGATCAGGACGGTGTTGCGGAAGTCCACGGTTCGACCCTGCCCGTCCGTCAGGCGCCCATCGTCCAGGACCTGGAGCAGGATGTTGAAGACGTCCGGATTGGCCTTCTCGATCTCGTCGAGGAGCACGACCTGGTACGGCCGGCGCCGGATTGCCTCGGTCAACTGGCCGCCTTCCTCGTAGCCCACGTAGCCGGGAGGCGCGCCCACCAGCCGCGAGACGGAGAACTTCTCCATGTACTCGCTCATGTCGATGCGGACCATGGCCGCGTCGTCGTCGAACAGGTACTCGGCCAACGCCCTGGCCAGCTCGGTCTTGCCGACGCCGGTGGGGCCGAGGAACAGGAACGAGCCGATCGGCCGGCGCGGGTCCTTGAGGCCGGCGCGAGCACGCCGGACCGCGTCCGAGACGGCCTGGATCGCCTCGTCCTGGCCGACCACGCGGCGGTGCAGGCGGTCTTCCATCTGGACTAGCTTGGCCGACTCGCCCTCGAGCAGCTTGGTGACCGGCACGCCGGTCCAGGCCGCCACGATCTCGGCGATGTCGTCGGCGGTGACCTCTTCCTTGAGGAGGCGGTCCGGGCCCGAGAGCGCGGTGATCGCCGCTTCCTTCTCCTTCTGGCGGGCCTGCAGCTCGGGCAGCTTGCCGTACTTGAGCTGGGCGGCGGTGCCGTAGTCGGCTTCGCGTTCCGCCTGGTCGATTCGAACCTGGAGGGCCTCGATCTCCGCCTTGGTCGCCCGAACCCCGGCGATGGCGGCCTTCTCGGCACCCCAACGGCTCTTCATGACCGCGGCTTCCTCGCCGGTTTCCGACAGCTCGCGCTCGAGGATTTCGAGGCGGGCCTTCGAGGCTTCGTCCGTCTCCTTGCGCAGTGCCTCTCGCTCGATCTCGAGCTGGATGCGCCGGCGTTCGAGCTCGTCCAGCTCGACCGGCATCGAATCGATCTCCATCCGCATCCGGCTGGCCGCCTCGTCGACCAGGTCGATCGCCTTGTCGGGCAGGAAGCGGTCGCTGATGTAGCGGTTCGAGAGCGTGGCCGCCGCGACCAGCGCCGAATCGGTGATCCGGACGCCGTGGTGGACCTCGTACTTCTCGCGCAGCCCGCGCAGGATCGAGATGGTCTCCTCGACGGTCGGCTCGTCCACGAGGACCGGCTGGAAGCGCCGCTCGAGGGCGGCGTCCTTCTCGATGTGCTTGCGGTACTCGTCCAGCGTCGTTGCGCCGATGGTGTGCAGCTCGCCCCGGGCGAGCATCGGCTTGAGCAGGTTCGAGGCGTCCATCGCGCCTTCGGCCGCGCCCGCGCCGACGACGGTGTGGAGCTCGTCGATGAAGAGGATGATCCGGCCCTCGGCGTCCTTGACCTCCTTGAGGACGGCCTTGAGGCGCTCCTCGAACTCGCCGCGGTACTTGGCCCCGGCGATCAGCGCGCCCAGGTCCAGCGAGATGACCTTCTTGTCCTTGAGAGTCTCGGGCACGTCGCCGCGAACAATCCGCTGGGCCAGGCCTTCGACGACGGCGGTCTTGCCGACGCCGGGCTCGCCGATCAGAACCGGGTTGTTCTTGGTGCGGCGGCTCAGGACCTGGATGACGCGGCGGATCTCCTCGTCGCGGCCGATGACCGGGTCCAGCTTGCCTGCCCGGGCTTCGGCCGTGAGGTCGCGGCCGTACTTCTCCAGGGCCTGGTATGTCGTCTCGGGGTTCTGGCTGGTCACCCGCTGGCCGCCGCGAACCGTCGCCAGGGCTCCGAGGATCGCCTCCTTGTTCGCCCCGTTCCGGTCGAGAATCTGCTGGGCCTCGCCGCCGCCCTCCGCGATCGCTAGCAGCAGGTGCTCGGTGGAGACGTAGTCGTCCTTGAGGCGGCGGGCCTCGTCGGCCGCACGCTCGATCGCGTGCCGGAACCGCGGATCCGCGGAGAGCGATCCGCCCTGGATCCGGGCGCGCTTGTTGAGCGCGGCCGCCACCTCGCCGCGGAAGGCCGGCAGATCCACGCCGATGCGCCGCAGCGTCTCGGCCGGGATGCCATCGTCCGGCTCCACGAGCGCGGCCAGGAGATGCTCCGAATCGACCACGGGGCTCTGCAGCTCCTCGGCGGTCCGCTGCGCCCCGACGATGGATTCCTGGGCCTTCTGGGTGAAGCGATCAAGATTCATGGGTGTCTCTCATGGTCGCCTGCGGTCCGGCGACGGGCGGGTGTCGGGCGGCTTGCGGCCCGTGTCACAGCTTGCTTCTCGGGTTCGGTTGGATGATCTGGCGGAGGAACTCCTCGGCGGCCTTGCGCTGGCGGCCCTCCAGCTTGCCGGGCAGAACGACCCTGACCTTCGCGTAGAGGTCTCCGGCTCCCTCGCCCTTGAGCCGCGGCATGCCCTGGCCCGCCAGCCTGAACGATTGGCCCTGCTGGGTGCCCGGGGGAACCTTGAGCAGGACGCGGCCCCGAAGCGTGTCCACCTCAACCTCGCCGCCCAGCATCGCCTCGCCGAGGGTGATGGGCAGCTCCCGGGTAAGGTCCGCGCCGTTGCGGCTGAAGACAGAGTGGGGCTTGATCTTCGTGATCAGGTAGAGGTCGCCGGCGTCCGGGCCCGAGCCGGCCTTGCCGCTCAGGCGGATCTTGCTGCCGGTCTCCACGCCCGCCGGGAGCTTGACCTCGAGACGGCTGTCACCGACCTGGACGAGGCGCGTCGAGCCGTGGAAGGCCTCCTCGAGCGAGAGGTCCACCTCCACCTCGACGTCCTCGCCGCGCCTGGTTCCCTTGTGACGCGGCGCGGGACCAGCGGTCGCGGAGCCGGCCGCGCCCACGGCCCCTTCGTTCGGTCGGAGCCTGGACAGCAGGTCTTCGAGCGTGTTGCCGGATCGGCGCCCGGCGTCCTTCGTTCTCGTCGATGTCGCGGTCGATGCGGCAGGTCTCGCCGCCGGGCCCGCGCCGCCGCCGAAGAACATGTTGAAGAAGTCCGAGAAGTCTTCGGATCCGGCCGAATGGAACTCGTATCGAACGTTCCCGCCCTGGCCCGCGGCGCCGTAGGTGGCGTATGGCCCGCCCGGCCCGAAGGGATCGCCGCCGAACGGGTTCGCGCCGCCCGCTGCGCCCGCCCCACCGGCGCGCGAGAACTGCTCCCAGTTGGAGCCGAGCATGTCGTACTGCTGGCGTTTCTTCGGGTCAGCCAGGACCTCGTTGGCCTCGTTGACTTCCTTGAACCGGCTCTCCGCCTTCTTGTCACCGGGGTTCCGGTCAGGGTGAAGCTCGCGGGCCAGCCGCCGATACGCCTTCTTGATATCGCTGGGCATTGCGCTTCGCTCAACGCCCAAGGTCTTGTAGTAGTCCTTGTATTCCATGGCCTTGGTCACCGCTCGGCCGGCCGATGCCGGCGTTGGTCCAAAGCGAGGCTTGCCTCGCTCGCGGTTCTCGTTCACGCACCTTCAGGTGCGCTCGCTTCGTTTCGCCAGGCTTGCCTGGCGCCTCGTCGCCGCCTTGGCCTCGGCTCGGCGGAGCGGCGACACGCCGTTTCTATTGTGATGGTCGGCTGCTCGCCGACGAGCTCCGCCGCAATGTGGGTCGGCCGGCGTCTCCGCCGGCCGACTGTACGACTTGCCTGGTTGCCTACTCGACAGACCAGGTCCCCAGCCGGGGCGAGGCCGCCAGCCGGGGCTCTGGACCCGCCATCGCCGGCGGCTGATCGACCGGCGGCGGGAACCGCCGGCGAACGGGGCCCTCGGTCTCGGGCTCCTTCTCCGGTTCCTTGCCGCCTTCGGCGGTCTTGACCGGGTCCGCAACGAGCGGCACCGGCTTTCGCCGGAGGGCAGCGTCGAGGACCTGCTCCATGCTGTCGACGAGCACGAGCTTGATCTGCTTGCGGATCTCCTCGGGGATGTCCCGCAGATCCTTCTCGTTCTTGTGCGGCAGGATGATCATCCTGGCGCCCGAGAGGTGCGCGGCCAGGATCTTGCTCTTCAAACCACCGATCGGCAGCACCCGGCCGCGGAGGGTTATCTCGCCGGTCATGGCCACGTCCTTGCGCACGGGAATGCCCGTAAAGGCGCTCACCATGGCCAGGGTCATCGTGATGCCCGCCGACGGGCCGTCCTTTGGGATGCCGCCTGCCGGCACGTGGATGTGGAGCGTGTTCTTCTCGAAGACCTCTCGCTTGATGCCGAGCTGGGCGGCGTGGGCGCGGATCCAGGACAGACCTGCGCGGGCCGACTCCCGCATCACCTCGCCGAGCTGGCCGGTGAGGATGAAGTCCTCCTTGCCTTCCATGAGCGTGACCTCGATGGCGATCACGTCGCCGCCGACCTCGGTCACGACCAGGCCGGTCGCGGAGCCGATCTGGTCCTCTGCTTCCAGCTCACCGTACTCGAACCGCGGCGGACCGAGGTACTCGAACAGCTTCTTGACGTCGACGACGGTCTTGCGCTTGCGACCCTCGGCGACTGCCCGGGCCACCTTGCGCATGACGTTGGCGATCTCGCGCTCGAGGTTCCGGACGCCGGCCTCGTGGGTGTAGGAGCGGACCAGCTCCACCATCGCCTCGTCGGTGATGGCGATGGTCTTCTCGCTCAGGCCGTGGTTCTTCATTTGCTTGGGGATGAGGAACCGCTTGCCGATCCCGATCTTCTCGGTCTCGGTGTAGCCCGGCAGCTGGATGATTTCCATGCGGTCGCGGAGCGGCGCCGGGATCGGGTCGAGCAAGTTTGCGGTCGTGATGAAGAGCACCTTCGTGAGGTCGAAGGGCACCTCGAGGTAGTTGTCCTGGAAGGTGTTGTTCTGCTCGGGATCGAGGACCTCCAGCAGGGCGGAGCTCGGGTCGCCCCGGAAGTCCATGCCGATCTTGTCGACCTCGTCGAGCATGAAGACCGGGTTGTTCGAGCCCGCCGTCTTGACGTTCTGGATGATCCGGCCGGGGAGCGCGCCGATATACGTGCGCCGGTGACCGCGGATCTCCGCCTCGTCGTGGATGCCGCCCAGGCTCATGCGGACGAACTTGCGACCCATGGCACGGGCAATGCTCTTGCCGAGTGAGGTCTTGCCGACTCCGGGTGGGCCGACGAAGGCGAGGATGGGACTGCGCAGCGTCTCGGCCAGGCTTCTGACGGCCAGGTACTCGAGGATGCGGTCCTTGATCTTCTCCAGGCCGTAGTGGTCCTCGTCGAGGATTATGGCCGCGGCTTTGATGTCCAGGTTGTCTGTGGTCGAGACGTTCCAGGGCAGGGCGATCAGCCAGTCGACATAGGTCCGAATGACGCCGACCTCGGGCGAGGCCGACGGGATCCGGCTCATGCGGTCGATTTCCTTGAGGGCGCGGGTCTTGACCTCTTCGGGCATACCGGCGGCCTCGACCTTCTCGCGCAGCTCGTTGATCTCGGCCTGCTGGGGGTCGTCCTCGCCGAGCTCGCGCTGGATCGCCTTGAGCTGCTCGCGCAGGATGTACTCGCGCTGGGTCTTGTCCATCTCGGACTTGACCTCGGACTGGATCTTGCCCTTCAGCTCGAGGATCTCGATCTGGCGGCCGAGGAAGCTAGAGACGATCTTGAGCCGCTCGAGAACGTCCGTCGTTTCGAGCAACTCCATCCGCTGCTCGGTGGAGAGGTCCGGGCTGTAGGCGACCATGTCGGCCAGCAGGCCCGGCTCGGTGATGTTTCGCGCCGCCACGGCCGCCTCCGGCGGAACGGGCGCGCCGTTGGCCACGTACTGCTCGATCTGGGCCTGGACCGTCCGCATCAGGGCCTGGACTTCGATGCTGTCCGGCGTTACGTCCGGGATCTCCTCGGCCTTGACGATGATGTATGGGCTGGTCTGGACGAAGCCGATCACGCGCAGGCGGCTCTGGCCCTGGACGATCGCCCGAACGGTCCCGTCCTGGAGCTGGACGACCTGGGCGATCTTGGCGAGCGTGCCGACTTCGTAGAGCTCCGCCGGAGTATCGATCTCCTCGCGCTCGGCCTGGCGCTGGGTCACCAGCGCGATCGGGCCGTTGGCGGCGACGGCGGCATTCAGGGCGGCGACGCTTCGATCTCGCCCCACCTGGAGCGGAACGATCATCTCGGGGAAGATGACCGTCTCGCGCAGGGCGACGAGGGGCAGCTCCCGGACGCCGGGCACGTGGATGTGCACGTCAGCGGAGGCTGACGCCTGGTCAGCCGAGGCTGAAGCCTCGTCTTCGTTGACTTGCTGCTCGTCGTCCTTCTCGGCCGACCGGTCAGTCATTAGAAATCTCCTGATCGAGTCGTGGTCACGCGGGTGGCCACTATACGTGTGATGGGCCGAGCGGTCGGGGTTGCCTCATGCTCCGTCTGGCCGGCGGACCGGCCGTCCTCCGTGGCGCCCAGGTAGCCGTTCCCACTGGGAGAGGCTTCGGCGGCGCGGTTGGCAGCTGTGTCGGTGGATTCACCCGTTTGCTGGCCCAGCGCAGCGGCTGCCGCGCCTGCCTTCTGGGCCTGTGCGTCGTCGAAGAGGGCCTCCAGGATTCGGGTGTTGAGTCTCTCTTCGAGTTCGAATAGAAGCTTGACTCCGGCCAGGTTGACTCCCCGTTCCTGGGTGAGTCGCCTGATCCAGAGGATGCGCCGGATGTCGTTCTCCGAGTAGAGGCGAATGTTCGTCGGCGTCCGGGCGGGCGCCAGCAGACCTTCGTCCTCGTAGATCCGGAGCGTCCGAGGGTGAGCCTGGACCAGGCTCGCTGCCACGCTGATAACGAAGCAGGGGCGCCCCGGGTCTTGCTGGAACCTTCGCTCAGACACCGCTTCGCTACTTCGCCTCGACCGCGACGGGTTCTGCATCGTGGCCATCGCCGGCAGACCGACCCCGTTCGGTCGTGATCTTGATCTGCTTTGGCTTGACCTGTTCGGCCTTGGGGATCCGCAGGGTCAGGATGCCATCCTCGAAGGTGGCCGTGGCCCTGTCAGGCTCCAACCCGGCGGGCAGGGTGAGCGTCCGGATGAAGCGGCCGCGCCGGATCTCCTGGAGCAGGAGGCCCTCGTGATTGGGGATCATGGCGCTGGTGTCGCCGGCGATCGAGAGGGTGTTGCCCTCCATCGTGATGTCCACTTCCTCGGGCTTGACGCCCGGCAGGATGGCCTCTACCACGACCTCGTCGTTGGTGGCGTGCACGTCCACCGGGACGAGCTGACCCTCGCCGAACTGCCACGTCCGCGGATTGACGAAGCTCTCCTCGAAGAGCCGGTCCATCGCCTGGCGGAGCGAGAGCAGGTCTCCAAAGCCGCTGCGTCTGATGAGTGTCATGGTGTCTCTCCAATCAGCCGGGTTCTGACTACGTGGGGGCCCACCGCGGGCTCTTCCGGCCGACCGAACGTCGCGGCCAGACCATAGAACTCTGACAATCCCATTGTCAAGAGTGTTGCGTCAGGCGCTGGGCCGAATGCTATCAGCGCGAGTGCCACGCTCTTCAGGCCTGGCGCCGGCGGCTCTCCGACGGAGCCCGAGCCGGCCGCGGGCGTCCTCACCGCCCTGTTTGGCGCTCAGATGCCTGCCGGCGGGCCGAATCGGTCGTGCCGACGAAATCGCCCGACCCTCTTGCGCGCCCGCGCGATAACGTGCTAGGCTTACACGTGTAAGGTAAGTCTTACAGGTGAAAGGAGACCATCACGAAGGATCCACCGACTGGCGACGAACTGGTCGCGATGCTGGCCGCTTTGGCCAATCCGCTACGGCTCCGCATCGTCGCCGAGCTTGCGGGCGGCCGTGACTACGTCAGTCACCTGGCCCGCGTGATCGGTGTCAGCCGGCCTCTCTTGCACATGCATCTGCAGCGGCTCGAAGAGGTCGGTCTGATCGTCGGGAGTCTCGAGCTCTCCGACGACGGCAAGGCAATGAAGTACTTCGAAGTCGCGGACTTCGACATCCATCTGAACGCCGCCGCCCTCGTCGAGGCGGCCCAGACCCTCAGCGCAATTCGGGAGAATCATCAATGACTTCGGAATGGACCTGGCCGCAGGTGATCTTGATCCTGGGCCTCGCACTCGTCGGCTTCATGATCCTCATCGGCATTGTTAGCTCCTTCATCGAGTTACGCAAGACCAAGGTCGACGCTGCACAGGCGGACGAACTCCGCCAGTTGGTCCAGCGGTACGAGCAACTGGCGGAGAAGACGCTCGACGCGCAGCAGCGAACCGCTGCGGACGTCGCCGAGCTTCGTGCCAGAGCGGCGTCGATCGAACAGATACTTCGCACCGTTGACTAGGGAGATTCGATCGTGAAGGACATGCGAGTCGCCCTGCCGGCGCTCTGGATATTCATGATGCTCAACTACCTGTACTGCGACGTCATTTCGCTGTTCGACCCATCGGTGCTCAGGGACGTCGTGGGAGCGAAACCTTCGGGCGGCACGGTCGTGATGACCCCGGAGATGCTCTTCGCCTCGGCGGTCCTCATGGAGATCCCGATGGCGATGGTCCTGCTCTCGCGGGTCTTGCCTTACGGGGTCAATCGCTGGACGAACGTGATCGCCGCGGCCTTCATGGCCGTGGTCCAGTTCGGGTCGCTCTTCGTCGGGGCGCCCGCCGCCTACTACCTGTTCTTCAGCGTCATCGAGGTTGGGACGCTGGCTCTGATCGCGGTACAGGCACTGCGCTGGAGCAACCCCGAGCCGGCCAACCCCGCGCCGGCCAACGCGGGCTGACCTCGGCCGCGACACGTCGCACAAACGAAGAAGCCCGGGATCGCGGTTCGCGGCCCCGGGCTTCGGCTTTCGTCGGCTGAGGCTCAGTTCGCGGGTTCGGTCTCGCCGAGAAGGATGCGGTGGAGCTCGCTCTCGCACTCGGTCCGGCCGATGCCGATGACCTTGTCGCCCTCGCGCAACTCCGTGTCCGACCGGACCGAGAGGGCCCGTTCGTCGCGGATCACGGCGAAGATGGAGCAGCCGTCGGGCAGATCGAGGCTGCCGGCAGTCCGACCGACCGCGGGCGACCCTTCCTGCAGTTGGGCCTCGACGAGCTCGAGCTCGCCGCCGCCGAGCACGGCCAGGTGGAGCAGCTCGTGGACCGGGATGTCGGCCTCGATCGAGCCGAGGATCATCCGGGTCGGCGACACGATCTCGTCCACGCCGAGGTGCTTGAAGAGCCCCTCGTTCTTTGGGTTGTTGACCCGGGCGATCGTCCGCGGCACGTCGAAGTGGTGCTTGGCCATCTGGCATATGACGAGGTTGTCCTCGTCGTCGCCGGTGACCGCGGCCACGATATCGGCCCGGTTCGCCCCGGCCTGGCCGAGGTACTTGCCCTCGCAGCCGTCGTGCGGGATCACGATCGACCCGATCTCCTCGGTGATCTGCGTGGCGCGTACCCTGTCCCGCTCCATCAGGGCGACCTCGTGGCCGGACCCGATGAGCTCGCGGGACAGGAAGTACCCGACCTTTCCGCCGCCTACGACGATGACGAACACGTCGACCTCCTACCCGCTCAGCCGCGCCAGCGCCGGAAGCCGAGCTTCTGGGCTCGAGCCGCCTCGGCGGTATTAGTGGCTATCGTCCGGCGGCTCGCCGGTCCCGCGGCCCCGTCCCGGGCGGGCGCCTCGCTCGCCGGCCGTGCCGGAGCCTCGATCGTCTCGGCCGATGGATGGGGGTGCTCACGGCCGGGGGTCTCCGGTATGTCGATGCCGGGGCCGGTCTGCATCGGCAGGTTCAGGTACTGGGCCACGGAGTCGACCATGATGTTCGTCCGGCACAGCGTGACGAGGCCGAGCTCGGCATAGGCGGCGGCCCGGACCGGGTCGTTGATCTTGGCGATGACCTGCCGGATACCGAGCGACTCGGTGGCGACCTGGGCAGCCATGACGTTGCGGTTATCGCCCTCGGTCAGCGACAGGAAGATGTCGGCGCCCTCGGCGCCGGCCCGTCGCAGGACTTCTTCGTCGGTACCATCACCGCGGATCGCCGACCCCTTGAAGGTCTCCGGAAGCCGGTCGAAAGCCGCCGTTCGGACGTCGAGGATGATGACCTCGTGGCCGTCGGCGTCGAGGTTCTCGGCCAGCGTCGACCCGACCCGACCGCAACCTACGATCACGATCCTCATTGCGACTCCTCGCCCATCGGCTCACGCACCACCCACACCGCGCAGGGGGCGTTCTTCAATGCATAGGGGACGGCCCGGCCGATAGCGAAATCGCCGCCGAAGCGGGTTCGATAAGGCAGGCCCATGATCAGGATATCGGCGTCCCGCGCGGCGGTCTCGTCGACGATGGCGGCGCCGACATCGCGAGCCTGCACCAGGACCGATTCGAGCTTGCCGTGCATCGACTCGGCGATGGCCTCGGCCGCGTCCAGCACGCGTTGTGCCTCCTCCGACCTTTCGGCCACATCGGCGTCGAGAGGCTGCGTCCAGTCCAGCTCGACAACGTGGACGGCGATGAGTTCGGCATGAGATTGGCGGCTGACTTCGAGGGCCAGCCGGACGATGGCGTTGTCGATCGGGCCACCGCTGAGGGCAATGACGGCGCGCCGGAAAACGGGCTTGTTCGCCTCGGGCACCGGACCTCCGTTCTCAAGAACGGTCGCAGCTACGACCTCGTACGAGCGGGAACGATACCACCGGCTGCCGCAATCGTATGGGCCGATGGTTGGCAGGTAAGCCGGTCCGGGGGCTCATCGACCCTGGGCCCTTCGGCGTCATGGCCGCGCCGATCGGCGGCTCAGTGGCCCCGGCCGTTGTCCGCGGGGAGCAGCTCGCCCGCGGGTTGCGTCTCTGCGGCGGCGGCCGCGGCGCGGGCTTCGTCGCGGCGGTACGGGATGTTGATCACGACGGTGTGGGCCCGGCCGAGGAGCGTGGCGCGGAGCTGCTTGGCAGCCTGGTTGTACAGGATCCGCTCCCACCATCGCCGGGCGACGTACTCGGGAATCAGGACGAACGTGATCGGCGCCTCCTGCTCGGAAGACGAAGACCGATCCAGGACGTCGAGATAGGCGACGAGAGGCGCGATGACGGCCCTGTACGGCGACTCGACGACGACGAGCGGAACGTCCGGGACCGTGCCGGCCCAACGCTCGCGGACGGCGTCGGACTTTACCGGATCGTCGGAGATGTATACCGCGCGGATGTCGGTAGTTATCGATCGCGCGACGTTGAGCGCCTGGACCACGGCCCGGTTGACGCCTGGGATGGGGATGATGACCCGGTTGTGGCGGTGCGGTTGCGGAACCGCCGAGCCGGGTTTCATCTCGAGCTGTCGAGCCGATGAAGCGTACTGGTGTCGAATGAAGACCATCATCGCGATGAGGGTGGGAATGAAGATCAGGACCATCCACGCCCCGTTCCCGAACTTCTCGTAGGCCACGACCAGGAAGACCACGCCGGTGAGGATGGCGCCGAAGCCGTTGACCAGGCTTCGCCAGGCCCAGCCCGAGCTGCGCTCCTTGCGCCAGTGGACGACCATGCCGGCCTGCGAGAGCGTGAAGCAGATGAACACGCCGACCGAGTAGAGCGGGATCAGGGCGTCGACCGAGGCGTCGAAGGCATACAGCATCGCGATGGCCACGGCCGCAAGGACGACGATGCCCCACGAGAAGGCGAGGCGATCGCCCCTGAAGGCGAACTGGCGAGGCATGCAGTCGTCCTGGGCCAGGATCGCCGCCAGTCGCGGGAAGGCGTTGAAGCTGGTGTTGCAGGCCAGGAAGAGGATCATCGCGGCGCTGATCTGAAGCAGGACGAAGAGGAAGTTGCCGTCGCCGAAAACGGCGCTGCCGACTTGGCCGAGCACGGTCGGGCCCTGGGCGGTGGTGGCCTGTACTCCGTACTGGAGGCCCACGAACGTCAGCCCGATGAAGATCGTGCCCAGCAGCGCCGCCATGATGATCAGCGTGTTGGCGGCGTTCTTCGGTTCGGGCGGCTTGAAGGCGGGCACACCGTTGGCGATCGCCTCGACGCCGGTGAGGGCCACCGATCCGCCCGCGAACGCCTTGAGGAGCAGGAGCATCGTGAAGGCTTGGACGCCGGGCGTTTCCGCGAATGGCGGCGCGGCGAGGTGGTGGGCGGCGCCGGTCGCGGTGTTCACCAGCCCTACGACGATGGCGAGCAGCGCCATGCCGACGAACATGTAGGTCGGGATCGCAAAGATGTTGCCCGACTCGCGGATGCCCCGCAGGTTCGCCGCCGTCACCAGGATGATGACGAGAGCCCCCAGCTCCACCTTGTACGGCTGGATCGCCTCGAAGGCGGTCGCCAGGTTGGCCAGGGCCGAGGCGCTGGAGACGGCGACGGTCATGACGTAGTCGACCATCAGCGCGGCGGCCGCGATCAGCCCGAAGTTGGGCCCCAGGTTCTCCCGGGCGACGACGTACGCGCCGCCGCCGGACGGATAGCCGCGGCAGACCTGCCGGTAGCTGAAGGCGACGATCGTCAGCATCAACGCGATCGCACCGGCTACCCAGATCGACCACGTCATCCACGCCACGCCGGCCAGCACGAGCACGCGCAGGATCTCGTCGGTGGCGTATGCGGACGATGAGATCGCGTCCGAGCTGAAGATCGGCAGGGCCAGCTTCTTGGACAGGCGCTCCTCGATCTCCTGGTCGTTGGCGAGCGGCTTGCCGAAGACAACGGCCCGGACGCGGGCGATACGCCGGCCGATGGCGGTGTTGGGCGCGCTCGCGGCGGCCTTGGCGACCATGGTGCCGGCGCCGGAGTAGCGAAAGTAGGCGGAGTGCGGTCGATCTACCACCACGCGCCGGTCGCCCAGCTTTCGACCGTGGAGAGGCGGACGCGGGGAGGTCATCGAGAGCAGGATCCTCTGTGGTTTACGGCAATGCCGGCGCGGGCTTCCGGCGGCGGATCGTCCGTCGCGCCCCCAGCCGGTATCCGCCCGGGACCGGACGTCGTCGTCCGGCAAACCCAGACTAGGCTAGCACGACCTTCCTCCGGCCGAAGCCCGAGGCGCGACGCAACCCGGGCCGCCATCACTGCCCGAAGCTCAGCCGCCGGGCCAGCCGCGGCGGCAGGCCGGCCGCCAGCATGGCCGCCTGAGTGGCGGAGATGTCGTACGCGACCCGCTGCCATGTCGCGCGGCCGGCGGTCGTGTCGAGAATCAGGTAGCTCGCCCGCGGGTCGCCGTCCCGCGGCTGTCCCACGCTCCCCGGGTTGAGAAACGCGCGCCTCTGGTCCAGGCCGAGCCGCGACTCCGGCACCGGGACCATGGCATCGACGTTCCCCCGCCTCTCTCGCAGGACGAGTGGCTGGTGGGAATGGCCCACCAGGCAGAAACGCGTGTCGAAGAAGCCCATGTTCTCGCGGGCCGCGTGGGTGTCGGTGAGGTACTCCCAGATGGGGCCGCGAGGGCTGCCGTGGACGAGGGTGAAGTCCGTTCCTTCGGGCGTCAGCGTCTCGGGCAGGCCCTCGAGATAGGCGAGCGTCGCTTCCTCGATCCGGTCGCGCGTCCACTCGTCGGCCGCCCGCGCGTCCGGGTTGAAGTCCTCCATCGACAAGCGACCGACAACCGCGTCGTCGTGATTGCCCCTCACCCCGATTGCTCCGATCTCCTTCAACCGGGCCACGACCGCGTCCGGCTCCGGACCGTACCCGACGACGTCACCGAGGTGCCAGACCGCGTCCACCGCGCCGAGCGAGCCGAGAACGGCGTCGAGCGCCGGCAGGTTGGAGTGGATGTCCGACAGGACGGCGATCAGCATCGTGGCCCTACAACGGCCGCCGCCGGCGGGCCGCCGGGTCGCGCGGGAACTCGCGGGGCGTCTCCGCCACCTTCTCGATCACGGCCAGGAGATGATCCTCCAGCCCGGGCACGGTCACGGTCTCCAGGCCTGCCACGCGGCCCCCGATCTGGCGGGCGGCTCGTGCCGCCCGGGCCACCTCCTCGTCGATGGGCCGGCGCTTCCACGCCACGAGCAGGCCGCCGGGGCGCAGCAGCGGCAGCGCCAGTTCGGCGAGATCGGTCAGGTCCGCCACGGCCCGAGCTACCACCGCTCCCCACCGGCCGCGGTGGGCCGGGTCGGCCGCCAGCCCCTCCGCGCGGCCTGCCACCACGGCTACGCGGTCGGTGACGCCCGCGACGTCCACCGCCGCGGTCAGGAAGCGGGCCTTCTTGGCGATGGATTCCACGAGGACGGCCCGGCGCGCCGGCAGGGCCACGGCCAGGGGCAGGCCGGGGTAGCCGCCACCGCTGCCGATGTCCACGAACTCGTCGATGCCGGCCCGCCGGAGGAGCGGCACCGCCGTAAGGCTGTCGAGGACGTGGTGGCGCGCGATCATCTCCGGCTCGCGGATCCCGCTCAGGTTCATCGCCCGGTTCCAGGCCATCAGCAGCCGGACGTGGTCTCCGATCGCGTCGAGCTGAGCCTCCGACAGGCCGATCGGGAGGCCGGCCCGGATCGTCTCCAGGCACGCTGCCGGCAGGGGGTCGAGGTCCCTGACACACGTCGGGAGCGGTTCGCGATCAGGAGGTGGGGTCGGATGTGGACTCCCGTTCCTCACGGTCGCGCCGCTCCCGGCGTCGTCTCTTCGCGCACCCGGCGTCCCTCGGTCTTCCCGCGCTGGTCCAGTCTCCGGCCGGGTTTCCCCAGGCCCCTCGCTAACGCGGTTACCCATATGACGGTCCGCAGCAGCGGTGCGGATGACGGAGAGTAGGCGCCATCCCCTACTCAGTCAACGAGGTTTTCCACCAAATTCGGGCAGTCATCCACGAAAGTGGATAAATCCCTACTGCACCCGACGCACGTGGATGAGGCCGGCCCGTTCGCGCTGCTGCGCCGCCGATTCTCAGACCCGCGGGTTGCGAACCGGCTTGCCCAGGGTTCGTCGGACGACGTCGAGCACTTCCTCGATGTAGCGATCGGCGTCGCCCTTCTCGGCGGCCGTGCGAACGCAGCCCTGGACGTGGTCCTCGAGGATGAGCAGGGCGACCGAATCGACCGCTGCCCTGAGCGCCGCGGTCTGCTGCAGGATGTCGACGCAGTATTCGCGGCGCTCGATCATCCGCTCGATGCCCCGAACCTGGCCTTCGATGCGGCGCAGACGGCGGATCAGGATGGCCTGGTCGCGCGAGTAGGAGTGCCGGAAGGTCAGGTCCAGGTCCGACGCCTCGATGCCGGTCTCGAGTCCCTCGGCCGTCGCGACGGCCACTCCATCGAGAGTCGCCCTGGTTGCTTCGTCCTGTGCTGCCAACTGGCCCTCGCGTAGATCGTTGCCCGACCGCTCGTCTCTTGGATCGGGGGCCGGGTCTTCGGCGATCATACCCCCCGGGAGTATTTCGGGCAACGCACCGCCGCTCGCCGGGGCGTCCTCGAATACGCCGAGCGGATAGACTTGGCGGGTGGATCAGCGTGAGCAGACAGAGCTCTTGCCGGGCGGTGTGGCCGACGAGGAGACACCCCGCGGCTCACGTTCCGACCCTGCCTTCGCCCACGCCAGCGAGGCCGAGTTCGCCCGCATCTTGGACTTCTACCAGGTTGCCTGGGAATACGAGCCGCAGGTCTTCCCGATCCTGTGGGACCTGGAAGGCAACCTCCTCGAGAGCTTCGCACCCGATTTCTACCTGCCGGACCTGGAGCTGTTCGTGGAGCTGACCACGCTCCAGCAGCGTCTCGTTCGCAAGAAGAACCGCAAGGTCCGCCGCCTTCGGGAGCTCTACCCGGGTCTGCGCATCAAGCTCTTCTACGCCCGCGATTTCAGGGCCCTGATGCTCAAGTACGGAAGGTCCGCGCTCGTCTCCGAGCTGAGCGGAACCCTCGGTCAGGTGACGCCGCGCCAGGACGAGAACGGCTCGACCGAACCCGAAGACCGTCTGGCCGCCCTGGACATAGCCGGCGCCGCCGGGGCAGGCGCGGATCCCGCGGAGCCCGATTCGATTCCCGGCGACGTCGCCGCCTTGCCGCACCCGCACTATGAACGCCGCTCGCGTGGAGCCCGTCGTCGCGCCGTGCGGAGGGCCGCAGCCGCGGCCGCCCAGACACCTGCCACGTGATGTAAGAGGTAGTGATGAGAGTCTCCCGGGACCTGGTCTCCGACGTCGCCGAGGTGCTGCTGACCGAGGAGCAGATAGAGGCAAAGGTCGCCGAGCTCGGGCGCCAGATCAGCGCCGACTACGCCGGCAGCGAGCTGACCCTCGTCAGCGTGCTCAAGGGTTCGCTGCCGTTCATGGCGGACCTGATGCGGAGGATCAGCCTGCCCCTGCGGATCGACCTCATGGAGGTCTCCAGCTACGGCGGGACTTCGACCGAATCTTCGGGCCTGGTCCGAATCCTCAAGGACCTGAGCGCGCCGATCGACGGCCGGGACGTCCTGATCGTCGAGGACATCATCGACACCGGCCTGACCCTCAACTACCTGATCCGCTACCTCAAGGGCAAGAACCCGCGCTCGATCAAGGTCTGCTCACTGCTGAACAAGCCGGCCCGGCGCCTCGTCGAGATCCCGCTCGACTATGTCGGATTCGAAATCCCGGATGCCTTCGTTGTGGGGTATGGTCTCGACTTCGGGGAGGTGTACAGAAACCTCCGCTTCGTCGGCGTGCTCCGCCCCGAGGCATACGAGTCCTGAGGAGCTCGACCATGCATCACACCACGGCCACGCGCGGCCACTGGCTCATCGCCATCGGCGCGATCGTGATCGTCGGCTCCAGTTTCCTGCAGTGGTGGCAGATCGGTGGCGGAGCGGGCGAGCTGTCCGCGCGGACCGGGATCGGGATCTCGGAGGGCCGCGTCTTCATGATGATGTTCCTGCCCGCCGTCGCCAGCGTGATGCTGCTGACGCTGCCCTACGCCTCCGACAGGCCGATCGGGATCGACCACCCTCTTTCCTACCTGGGCCTGTTCGCCCTGACTCTCGCCGGCTATGTCTGGAACCTGGTGAGCCAGGCGCAGCGGCAGCTGGTGCCGTGGCCTCCGCAGTACGGCTTCGGCTTCTGGATCGCGGCAGTTGGCCTGGTCCTGTTCGCGCGGGGCGTCTGGGAGGTCTTCGAGGAGCACAGGCAGCGGCTGTACTGAGGCGGCGTTCCCAAATGCGGCGGCCATCTTCCTGCGCATGACACGCTTGCCGTATAGTTAGAACAGGCGAGCCGGATGCAGTTGCACGCTCGCCGACCCACCGAGGCGTGGCTGTCGAGCGGGAAGCCGCTCGCCACCCCGAGAGCACCGGCACTTACGCAAGCGACCGTCGGCCATTCTGGCTGTCGCCGGCAGTGCGATCGCCCTCACCTCTTGAGGTTCGTCTGTTCGAGTGGAGTACCTAGTCAGGCAGGCCCGGATCACCGATGTAGATCGGTTCTACGCGCTTTGCGCGGAAAAAGGGGCTGTGCCTGACGGTGACTCTCCGATGGACGCGATCGGCCTGTTGCGCCAGCTCATCTACCTGCCCAACGCGAGCGTCGCGCTCGCCGAAGGCAATCGCCAGCTGGCAGGCGGTGCAGTTCTCGGCTTGCGGCCATCGGTCAGAACCGGCGGTTTCGTCGGGACGGTCGATGTGCTGGTTGTCGCGAATGGTCACGACACCGAGAAGGTCGCCGATTTGCTGATCGAGGAGATGCTGCACTCGGCCAGAAGAAAGGGCTGCACATCGGTCGAAGTCATGTTGACGCCGGACTCAGAGCATTTCTCGAGCTGGCAGGGTCATGGCTTCACCAGGTCAGCAGCCAACATTTACAGAGCGGCGGTCGCCGTCAGGGCGCCGACCGGCCGTTGATTTTCCACCTGGGGCAGCCGAGCAGCCAAGGAGCGCCGGTGCCCAGGTCACCCGGCCGGCGATAGGGTCGTCGGCCAGCCAACCAAGGAGCCCATTTGTGAGCAAGAACGTCGCCGTCTTCGTGGACGTGGCGAACATCTTCTACGCGGCCAAAGCGGCGGGCGCGGACATCGACTACGTCACGCTGCTGAAGGCCGCCGTTGCCGGCCGCGATTTCGTCCGGGCATACGCCTACACCGGCCTGGACCCCGAGAACGAGAACCAGCGCAACTTCCATTCATTCCTCGCCCGCCACGGCTACAAAGTCGTCAGCAAGGACATCCGCAAGTACGGAGACGGCAAGGTCAAAGCCAACCTGGACATCGAGCTCGTCGTCGACATGATGAAGACGGCTCGAAACCTGGACGTCGCGATCGTCGTCAGCGGCGACGGCGACTTCGCCCCCGCAATCCGTGCGGTCCAGGAGATGGGCGTCCGCGTCGAAGTCATCAGCTTCCGGGGCAACACCAGCTCGGACTTGATCGAGGTCGCCGACGCCTTCTACGACATCACCCAGCTGGCCCGCGTCGACCGCGATTCATCGCGCTCGGGACGCCGTGTCGCCGGCGATGACGAGGACCTCTCGATGACCGAGGTCCCAGACAAGCAGACCGAGGGCCGAGGCGGCCGACGTGGTCGTGGTCGCGGTCGTGGCGGCCGGGCCGAGGGTCTCGAAGAAGTCGCTGTCGCCGAGGGCCGCAGCACCCGGCCCGCCGCCAGGGGTCTCGCCAGCCGCGGCGTCGGCCGCCCCGCTTCCGGGACCGCCTCCGGCGGGCGCCTCGTGGCCCTGCCCGGCGAGAAGCTTTCTCGTGCCGCCGGTGCCGATGAAGGCGAGCCGGCCGAGGACGAGATCATCGACGAGGCCGCCCATGAGCTCGTAGAGCGCCCGGAGGGTGAGGGCGAGCCGGCCGAGGGCGGCGCCGAGTCCGAGTCCACGGGTCGCCGCCGGCGCCGGCGTGGCGGTCGTGGCCGTGGCCACGGTCGGTCGCAGGCAGTCGGTGAGGACGGCGAGATCGTCGAAGGCGAAGTCGCCGAACCCGTCGAAGGCGAAGAGCCGGCTCCGCCGGCAACGCGCCCCAATCAGTTCGGGTCCGTGTGGGATTCGCAGATCGGCATGGCCGGACGGCCGGCCCGACTCGCGCCGATCTCGGCGGACGAGGACGACTACGCCGAGCCGGAGATCCCGGAATACCTCCTGGCCGAACGTCGCCGCGGCGGCGGACGCGGCCAGGGCGGTGGTGGCGGCGGCGGGAGGGGCGGTCGCGGAGCACGCAGCGCCTATTCCTCCGCGGTGGATCGCGAGCGCTACGGCCGGGCCGCGGCTCCGCGCTACTCCGAGCCACAGCGCCAGTCGCAGCCTCAAGCGCCGCGCCGTCGCGACGATCGGCCGGTACGGCAGCCACAGCCGCAGCAGCAGCATCGCGGCGGCGGTCTGCCCCGCAGCGGCCGCGACTCGGCCGAGCCGTGGAGCGAGGTTCCGCCGGAGCTCGAGGAGCTCCTGCGAGCCCAGCTCTCGACCAAGCTGAGCAAGCCCGCCGACGAAACCGCCCAGGGTGGAGCCGCCGCGGCTTCCGGCGACGGTGCCGAGGCCAAGGTCCCGGCCAGGCGCGGTGGGCGCCGCAAGCCGGTCGAAGCCGTTGAAGCCGCGGGCACCATCGAGGCGACCGGCGGAAGCGAAGCCTCGGTCGAGAAGGCGAAGCCAGCCGGCCGCGCCCGGCGCAAGCCCGCCGAGCCGAGTGGCGAGGCAGGAGCCGCGGCAGTCGCGGCCGAGCCCGAGACGGCTGCTCCCAAGAAGCGAGCTCCGGCTCGCCGGAAGACGGCGGCCGCCGCTCAGGCAGCCGGCGAGGCCCTGGCCGAGCGCGCCGAGGCTCCTGCGGGTGAGCCGGTCGGCGAGTAGCCGGCTGCTCGAGCCTTCGAGCGGCCGCAGAACCGCCGCACGCCGATGAAGAACGCCGCCACGCGCGGCCAACCCCGCGCCCTGGCCGAGATCGAGTCGATGATCCTCGGCCGGGCGCCCCATGCCGTCATGCTGGTCGGGCCGGGTTCGACCGGCAAGACGACGCTTGCCTTCGACCTGGCCGCGGGTCTTCTCTGCACCGACCCGGATCCCGCCGCGCGGCCGTGCCGTGTTTGCTGGGGCTGCCGGCACGTCGCGTCCGGCAATCACCCCGATCTGCACCGGCTCGTCCCGGAAGGGCCTGCTGGGCAAGTCAAGATCGGCGATCACCGGGCTCCCGAGCCCGGAACGGTCCGCCATCTGCTCGGCGAGCTGGCCCTTCTCCCGGCAGCGGGCGGCGCGCGAGTCGCCATCGTGGAGCAGGCCCATCGTCTCAACGAGGCCGCCCAGAACGCGCTTCTGAAGATGCTCGAGGAGCCGCCCGCCGGCGTGACCATGATCCTCTGCGCCGACGACGAGGAATGCCTGCTGCCGACCGTCCGATCACGCTGCGCTCGAGTCCGGGTCGGAGCCGTGGGCGGCCGCGAGATCGAACGCTGGCTGGAGGAGCTGGAAGCCGCCGACGCGCCGCGGGCCGCCAGGCTGGCCCGCCTCGCCGAGGGCCGGCCCGGCCTGGCCCTTGCCTATGCGCGCTCGCCCGATGCCGAACGGATCCGAGGTGAGCTGGCCCGCGGCGTCCTCGACATGCTCCCCCAGCGTCGCGCGGCCAGGCTTGCCTCGGTCCGCGAACTGATGAAGTCCGCGGTGGCGCTCGAGGCGGCCCTGGACGCGTCGAGGAGCTCGGCACCCACCGCCGCGGACGCGGCCGCCCCCGTGGCCGTCCGCGGCCGCAAGGGCAGGGGCGCGAAGGCTGCCGCTCCCTCCGCAGGGCCCGATGTTGCGGACGACGCCGTTGGAGACGCCACTCCCGAGGACGCCGCCGCGCCGAAGCTGGCAGCCTCTGAGCGCCGTTCGGCGGCCACGACTCTCCTTGAAGTGTGGGCGTCGGTTGGGCGTGATCTTGCCGTGGCCGGCGCCGGCGGCGCGAGACAGCTCCGCGAGCTGGCCCTGGTGGACGAAGTGGATGCCGCCGCCCCTGCCGTCTCCCCTTCGACTCTCACAACCTTCCTGGCGCGCCTCGCGCAGATCGCAGCCCAGCTCGACGAGATGGTGAACCCGGAGCTGGCGCTCGACGTGCTGGCCATGAGCTGGCCGCGCACGGAGCCGGCGGTGCAGGACCCAGGGGCCCGCCCGGCCCCGGCCGGTACGACCGCCCCGGCCAGCCGCCCCCGGTGAAGGGCGGCGAAATGGCCCGCCTCGAGGCGAGCGTCAGGGGCCGTGTCCAGGGCGTCGGCTACCGCTACTACGTCGTCTCCCACGCCCTGCGGCTGGGCCTTACCGGATGGGTCGCCAACGAGCAGGACGGCGGCGTCCGCTGCGTCGCCGAGGGGCCGCGGCAGGACCTGGATCGCCTCCTCGAAGCTCTCCGCGAGGGGCCGGCCTCGTCGATCGTCGAGTACGTGACGGAGGACTGGCTGCCGTACACCGGCCGTTGGGGCAGCTTCGAGATTCGCTCAGGCGGCCACCGCGGCGACTGACGGAGTTCCCGTCCGGCCAGCAAGGGGCGAGCCGCGGCACCGCCACAGGTTCTACAGGCCGCGCAGCATCCCGCCGTCGATCGGGACGAAGGTGCCGGTCTGGTAGCACGAGAGATCGGAGCAGAGCCAGGCGACGTACGCCGCCAGCTCGTCGGGGCGGCCGTACCGGCCGGCCGGGATCGTCCGCTCGTACTCGGCCCTGATCTCCTCCTGGGTGGTCCCGGCCTTCAGGGCCCGGGCCTTGTCGAGTGTGGCGACTCGGTCCGTGTCGAGGCGGCCGGGGATGACACCGTTGACGGTCACGCCGTCGGCGATGACCTCCGCCGCGACGGTCTTGAGCCACGCCTGCAGCGCGATCCGGCAGGAGTTCGAGTACACGAGATCGGGGATCGGCTGGCGGACTCCGGATGACATGATCGAGACGATTCGGCCCCAGCCGCGTTTTCGCATCCCGGGCAGCAACGCCTGGGCGATCTCGATCGGGGTGAGCGTCAGGAGCTGGAACGATCGGCGCCACTCGACGGGGTCCGTCTTGGTCGCTTCCGATGAGATCGGGCCGCCGGCATTCAGGACGGCGATGTCGATCGGGCCGAGGCTTCGCTCCGCCTGCCACGCCACCTTGGCGGCGGCGTCGGGATCCGTCGCATCGCCCGCGACGGTGACAACGACGACCGAGTAGAGCTTGCGCAGCTCCTCGGCGGCCTGTTCGAGCCTCGCCCCGCCGCGCGACCAGAGGGCCAGCTTGCAGCCCTCCTGGGCCAGGCGTTCGGCCGTTGCGCGCCCCAGGCCTGCGGAAGCTCCACCCACCAGAGCAGTCCGACCGCGCAGACCCAGATCCATGTCGTTCCTCCAGCTTGAAAAGACAAGACCATCCTGCCACGGTCGCGGTCCGGCCGCTACGCTAGGCGGGTGAACGAACGATATCGCTCCACGGAGCGGGCCGCCGCCGCGTACCGGACTCTCGCCGAGCTGGCGGAGACCGTCGAGGACGAATGGCAGTACGTGACCGACTTGGTCGACGCGTACCTGCCGGCGATCGAGGCGCTGGCCGAGGCCGGTCCGGGACGGCTCAGCACCGAGCAGGCCGATGCCGTGGACGAGGCCATAGCCGAGGTCGGCCTGATCACCGATCCGCACAAGGCCGTCGACTGGCTCTCGACCTTTCCGCACGTAGTAGGCCTTGCACTGGGCGGCGACGTCGACCGACCGACCGGGGGTCGCCCGGCCGGCTCCGACGGGGACGGGACCGGAGACGACGGGCCCGGGCCCGACGACGACTCGCCCTTCCGCATGCTCCTGGGCGGCAACCGATGAGATTCCAGGACGCCGCGAAGGACGCCCGGGCCGTGGTCTACGCTGGCATCCAGGCCGATCCGCTAGTGGCCCGCGCCGGCGCCCTGCTCGCCGAGGCCACGGCCGCGGAGCGGCTGCTGGCACGCGCGGCCATGAACGGCGAACGCACCGACGCCGGAACTTGGCGGCGGATCTTCCCGACACTCTTCGGCGAGGATGCCGAAGATGTCCTGCGAAGCCACGCGGAGCTCGTTCTGGCGGCTTCGCTCGAGATCGCCGAGCGGGGCGAGGCGGCCCGCAGCTCGTACCGCGGCGCGGTCGTCGAGGAGCTGACCGCGCGGCTTCTGGCGCGCCGGACCGGGCCCGATGCGCCGGTCAGGCGCGAGCGGCGCGTTCTCTTCGACGGCGTTCCGGCCGAGATCCACCCGTACGACGTGACATTGGAGTCGGCGGCGCGACCCGAGGTCTTCGACTGCAAGTGGGGCGCCCGCGGCATCAACGCCGACGTTCTCAACCAGCTCGACGACGCCCGGGCCCATGCCGCCGACGAAGAGGTGCCGCTGCGGGTGGCGATCGTGGTCTTCGACGCCCATCGGTCGTGCGAGATCCGGCTCGACCGATCGACGGCCGAGCACACCAGGACGCGTTTGGTGGCGCTCGAATCGCTCGACGAGCTTGGGGAGGGGAGGCGATGATCGAACCGCCGGCGGATGCCGCCGACCCGGCCGCCCTGGCCGACGGGCTGCCGTATCGAATCGCCCGGCCCTTTCGGGTCCGGTTCGAAGAGGCGACGACGGCTGAGGCCATGCGAACGGCGATCTACCTGGCCTGGGCCGCCGACGTCGCCTGGCAGCATTCGACGCTGCTCGGCTTCGGGCGTGACTGGTACGCGGCCCGCGGCATCTTCTGGGTCGTTCGGGCGGTCAGGCTCGACGTGCTGAAGCCGATCCGCACATATTCCGACGTCTACGTGACAACGGAGGTGACCGGGTTTCGACGCATCGCGGCACGCCGTCACTCCGAGATCCGTGACGGATCCGGCGCCCTGATGGCCCTCGTCGAGATCGACTGGGTCATGGTCAACGAGCGGGGCATGCCGACTCGAGTTCCCGGGGAGATGCTCAAGTTCCTCGCCGACGAAGCCGCCACCTTCGAGATGCTGAAGGGATCTCTCCCCGACACGCCACCCGGTGCTGTCGAGCAGCGCTTCGGAGTCCGACGCCGCGACCTCGATCCGATGAGCCATGTCAACAACAGCGTCTACATCGACTACCTGGAAGAAGCGCTCGAAGCGGCCGGACAGGGCGCCGTGTTGAGGGCGTGCCCGCGCCGGTACGAGATCGATTTCGTGGCCTCAGCCGAGCGCGACGATGCCCTCGTCGGCAGGACGTGGCCGTTCGAGGACGGCTGGGCCTACCGGCTCAGCCGCGCGGACGGCACGGAGGTCTTCCGGGCGCGAGTGACCGCGATCCGCGACTAGCTCTTCGGCGCGTCGTCCGGCTTCGGCTCTTCCTCGGCTCCCGCGGCGGCCTGGGCGCGAGCGGCCTCAGCGGCCTTGCGCAGGTCCGCGGCCAGGTCCTTGCTCCGTGCGGCCAGGCGATCGCCGACGTGCTCGGTCACGTTCGCGGCCTTGTGAGCCACCGGACCGGCGTTCTCCGCCGCCACGGCGGCGAGCTCGGCGGCCTTGGCGGCCACGTCCCTGAGAACCGGCCCGGCCGTCTTGCCGGCCTCTTCGATCATCACCTGGAGCTGGCCGAGCCAGCGCTCGCCCAGTTCGCGGGCCTTGTCAATCTGCTCGCGGCGCGGGCTCCCGCCGCTCGCCGGCTCGCCCGCCCCGGGCTGGTCGCCCGTGCCCGGCTGTCCGCCCTGTCCGGCCTGGTCGTTGCTTCCCATACGGCACCTCGAACTCGGCGAGGATTCGCTGCTCCTCGACACCTGGCAACGTCAATCCTACGCCCTGCGGTAAGTAGGACTTCGCAAAGCCCGGTCGCGCCCATGCTGAATCGGCCGTTCGCCCGCGGCGGGCCGTTTCGAACCGCGCCGCCGGGCCGGCGACCTTCGGCTCTTGTCATCGCCGGGCCGCGGGAGAAGAATGGCTTTGTGGTATCGGCCCGAGGAGGCCGATGGAGGTGAGCCGATGATCGGCTACTGGCACGTCATTCCGATCGACCAGGCGCGCCAGGTGCGAGTTTCGCTGGGCGCCCACCTCGGCGGCCATGAGTTGGTCGTCGAACGATGCGGCGGCGAGCTCTGCTGGCGCTGGGCGGTCATGAGCCTTCAGGGTCACGAGATCGAGAGCGGCACGGCGCCTGACGCGCACACCGCCGAACGCATGGCCGAGGAAGCCGCGTTCCACATCCACCCGCCGTCCGTCGGCGACTGGGTAGCGCGCCTCTTCTGAGGGCGCGGCCGCGGACCTGCGGGCCCGTTGCGGCGCCGCCTGCGTCGGCCTACTTGGGTTTGTCTGTGGGCTCTTCCGTGGGCTCGCTCGCCTCGGAATGCCACTGCTCGACGCGCTTCTCGAGTTCCGGGTCTTCCCAGGGCGCGGCCAGATCCGCCAGATCGGTCTCGCCGGCGGGACCGGTCGGGTCGAGCAGCCCGGCCTGGTGGGCCTCGATGGCCTCCACGGAGGGGGGACCGGCATCGATTGATTCGTCTCCGGTCGGGTTCATGAGCTCGGTGCCGGCGTTCTCGATCTCGGCCTCGAGCTCCATCTTCCGCATCTCCAGGCGGACGGCTTCGCTCGGCGGCTCGACGGCCTCGTGTTCGTCGGGGGTGGCGCCGAATGCCGCGCCGGACCACACGTCGTGGCCCATGTTGGTGCGGATCGGGTCGTCGGCCCGGTCCAGGCTCGCTTTCGGGTCCACCACCGTCAGGCCGGGGATGTCGGCGGGGATCGACCCTTCGACGATGGCCCCACACTTGGGGCAGGCCTTGACCGTGGCCGGTATCGGTGTTGAGCACCAGGGGCAGGTGCGGTTCGGCTCGTCCATGCGGGTACCGTAGTCCACCGCGACCGTCGTGGACCATCCGACATTTGGACCATGGACCAACCATGACCCCGGAGCGGGCCGCGGGTTTAGCGCAACGATAGGGGAGAGGCGCCCCGGCCGTGCGGCGCTTCTGCGTGCCGGTGCCACCAAGGGGCCTCATACCGCCTTCCGTCCACCCCATTCGGGTATGCGGGCCCCCCTGAACTCCTGTTCGTAGCAGTACGGAAGGGGAGGACCAGCCGGAAAGCCCGAACCCTACCCTGCACTGGGGTCGTCCGGCCCTGATCTCTTCCGTCCCGTCCGGAAACGAGGTTCTGGGAAGTGTCTCCACGCTGGGCCGCGCGCAGGCTGGTCACCGGGCTACTCGCCTTCATCCTGTCGCCGGTCCTTGCCGCTGTCCTCGGTCTGCCCATGGCCCAGGCGGCGCCCAATCCGCCCGTGCCGATGGTCTCGTTCGACATGCCCTCGAACCCGCCGCTCATCGGCGAAGAAGTCGGCTTCGACGTCTCGTTCGTGAACGACCCTCTGGCCGAGGTCGGATACGGGCCATACGTGGACCTGCGGATGCCTCTCGGGGCCGACGGCAACGACGGCCTCACGTTCATCAGCGCAACCTACCTGGGCGCCCCGGTCACTGCCGTTCAGCTGACCGCCGACATCTACGGCCACGTGCTCCATCCGTACGCCATCGACGCCTCGGGCGCGCCCGTTCAAGTCACCGGGCTCGCGCTCGGTCAGTCGTACGTCGTCCTGCGGTTGCCGTTCGGATCGTTCACCCCCGGCCAGCCGGCCGCAGTCGTCCACGTCACGACGCAGCTCAGCAACTTGGCCAACGTCGACGTGCCTCTCCCAATCGTGGCCAACGGCGGGTTCCAGTTCGGCGCCACTCCCCTCGACGACCCGGCCACGGATCCGAGCATCGTCGGCAACACCGCCACGACGGCCGTGGTCCCGAAGATCATGCGCATCACCAAGACGTACAACGGACCGGAGGACGAGACGGCGACGGGTCCGAACTACCCGCGCTCCTACACGCTCCGTGTGGCCGTTGCGCCGGGCCAGGACGTGACGGACCTTACGGTCACCGACTCGCTGCCCGACACGCTCCAGTACCTTTCGACGAACACGCCCACGACACCTGCCTCGACTCTTACCGAGCCCTCGACGAGCACGCCGGGTGGAACCGTATCCGCCGACTTCCCATTCGTCCACGGCACGGGCGGGACCGATGCCACGCTCACGTTCAACTTCTTCGTGCCGCGCCTGGATTCCGGGAGTGCGCCCGTACTGCCGCCGGCCACCGGGGCCTTCAACACCTCAACGGACAGTGCAAGCGCGTCCGGGACGTGGGACCCGATAGACACGCTGGACCCGACCATCGATGCCACCGCCGGTCCGGCCACGCACACCCTCACCGACAAGTCGATCGCGATCCAGAAGACCGTTGCCAAGGTGGGTAGCGGCCCGGTCGCGCCCGGCGACACGCTGGAGTGGACCCTCTCGGTCCAGGTCTCGGACCACTTCGCGCTCGATTCGTTGGTCGTCGACGACCTCCTCGGCGACGGAACCCGCTTCGACCCCGGTTTCACGCCCACGCTTTCCGTCGACGGCAACGGCTTCAGTCTCGGCGCGGCCGACATGGCCAACTACACGGTCTCGCCGGTTGGCGGCACGACGGGCAAGACGCCGATCTCCTTCCGGCTCTCGAGCGAGCTGGTGACGCGCGGCCAGGACGGTCGCATGGTCGGCGGCTGCATCGATCCGGTCGACGGCAGCGTCCCCCCGAATTGCTCGCTCTACAACAACGGCCCCACGACGGCCACGATCGTCTTCCACTCCACCGTTCAGCAGACCTACATCGACGGCAGGAAGGTCGTCGAGGGCGACACGCTCGTCAACCATGCCGCGGCCACGGGCATGGTCATGGACACGGGCTCATTCGACCCAACCGGTAACAGCATCGGCGACGGCACCGCCGGAGTCGGCGTAGCCGGCACAGCCGCCCAGGTCACGATCGAGCGGGGCACGCTCGAGAAGACGATCTACGCCGTCAACGGCCATACCGACTTCACGCCGCCGGTCCACGTCGCGCCCGGGGACACCGTCACGTACCGGCTGAAGCAAACCTTCCCGGAGAGCCGCACCGACGACTTTCGGATCACGGACTACCTGCCGCTGCCCGTCTTCTACGCCGCGGGCGTCGCCACCTGGGACGGCGACTTCTCCGGCTCCGCCCCGGATGCCGGCCACTACTCGTACGGCCCGGCAGACACGTTCCACCTGAATCCCGGCGCTCACAGGCCGGTGGGCAGCTCCAACACGACTTCCAACAGCGTCGAGTTCGCCTACGGCGACTACGCCCTCTATCCGCCGGCTTCGAGCGTCGCCGACATCCTGTTCACGGTGACCGTCTCGACCGATCCGTTCGCCGACGGCCTGCTACTGACCAACCAGGCCCGCAGCCAGACCAGGAACGCCGCCGGGACCCTGCAGACGGCCGATGCGATCATCCAGATCACCCTCGACCAGCCCGTCCTGTCGATCACCAAGGGCGTGGTCGGGACCGACAGGCCCAGCGCAACGTTCACGCCGGCGGACATGGGGCCGGTCAACTTCGCGGCTCCGCCGGCGGTCGCGTGTCCCGGCTTCAACACCGGCCTGGTCACCACCTCGAGCCTGGCCGCTCACCCGGTTGACAGCAATCTCAGCGGCGTCGACGCCGGGGACAATGTCCGCTTCGCGATTGCGGTCCAGAACAAGGGCCACGCCAACGCCTTCGGCGTGAAGCTCCAGGACACGATCCCGGCGGGCTTCGTCAAGCCGGCCGCCGGTTTCAACATCTGCATCGCGGACGGCGCGGGTACGGCCATGGACGCGATCAACGTCAGCGACGGCCACCCCATCGCCCTGGATGGCGGCGCGGGGCTATTCGACCAGGGCATCAAGCTGGTCGACGGGACGAGCGGATCGCTCCCCGCCGGCGTTGACGGCACCACCGTCAACGATGCCGGCACGAACATCGCGGTCATCACCTATACGCTCCGGGTCGACACTTCCGCGGTCCCCAAGAGCGTCGTCACCAACACGGCCAGCCTGCTCAACTACATTAACTCGCCGAGCGCCACCAAGAGCCACCTGGCCTCGCCGCTCACCGATACGGCAACCGTGACCATGGCCCCACCGGCCGCCGCCAAGGTGGCCACCGAAGGTAGCCTGGCCAGCACCGTCCTCCCGAACGTCACGATCGGCGAGATCGTGACCTACCAGGTGACCCTGACGGTTCCCGAGGGGACGCTGCCTGACGCCAGGGTGGTCGACACGCTCCCGGCCGGGCTCGCCCTCGTCGACTGCAAGTCCATCGAGGTCTCGCCCGAAGAGGCCGCGGCCAGAGTGACGACATCGCAGGGCGGCTTCGGCGCCGCCTGCAACGCCGGCACGAACCCGACCGTAGGGACCGGCGGCCAGCTTGTGACCTTCAGCCTTGGCACCATCACGAATGCCGATACCGACAACTCCGCGGCCGAGACGGTCGTCATCAAGTACCACGCGGTCGTTCTGAACGTTTCCGACAACGTCCGTGGCCATATGCTCCGCAACAGCGCCGTCCTGTCGTGGACGGGCGGCAGCATCGCCCCCGTCACTTCGGACCTCAACGTCGTCGAGCCGCTCCTGACGATCACGAAGAGCGCCAGCCCCACCACCGGCGACGCCGGCGATTCGCTCCACTACACGATCACTGTCTCGAACCAGACCGACTCGAACGGCTCCGACGCCTTCGGGGTCTCGCTGACCGACATCGTTCCGGCGGGCATGACCTACAGCACCACGCCGACCGCCTTAGTCCAGAGCGGGGGCCTCGCGGCGACGACCATCTCCGACGCCGGCGCTCCGACCCTGTCCGCCACCTGGGCCGCCTTCCCGATGGGCAGCTCCGCCACGTTCGAGTTCTACGCCACGCTCAACTCGAGCGTCGCCCCCGGCAACGTCCTGACGAACCAGGTGGATGTCTCGTGGAGCAGCCTGCCCGGGACGGTCACGGCCCACCAGAGCGACTTCAACGACGTTTCGACCGAGCGCACCGATGACACCGGGGACCCCGGCGGCTCGCTCAACGACTACGGCGCGTCGGACAGCGCCCAGGTCACCGTCCCGCTCGCGACCACGGTCAAGGACATGACCGGCACCAGCCTGGCCGACACCACGGACCCGAACGTGGCCGTGGGCGAGGTGGTCGGCTACCGGATCGTACTGAAGATCCCTGAAGGGCAGACGCCATCCGCGAAGCTGGTCGACACTCTGCCCGCCGGGCTGGCCTTCAAGGATTGCACCGGAATCTCCGCATCCGCCGGGCTGACCACCTCGCTCGGAGCCGACTTCAGCTCCGCGTGCGCCAACAACGGGTCCAACCCGGCGCCCGGCCTCGATGGCCAGCACGTCACCTTCGATCTCGGCACGATCACCAACGCCGACCGCCGCAACAACGTGGCCGAGACGATCACGATCACCTACGAAGCCGTCGTACTGAACGTATCCGGCAACACGCGCGGCACGGAGCTCCACAACAGCGCGGTGCTCTCGTGGACGGGCGGCACGTCGCCCGCTGCCTCGGCCGCGGACCTGAACGTCGTCGAGCCCATCATGACCGTCGTCAAGACCCCGACCCCGGCCACGGGCGACGCCGGCGACGAGATCATCTACACCGTCACCATCCGCAACCCGACGAACCCGAACGGCGCCACGGCCTACAACGTGGACTGGACCGACACGATCCCGGTCGGCCTGACCTACGTCAACTCTCCGGCGGCGTCGCTGATATACAAGAGCGGCAACGTCCCTGACACTCTCACGTCGAGCGGTCCGACCGGGGCGAGCCTCCACGCCACGTGGGCTTCGTTCCCCGCGAGCGGCACCCCGACGGTGCTCGAGTACAAGGTCACGCTCGACAGCGACGTCCAGCCGGGCCAGAACTTCGACAACAGCGCCGCCCTGACGTGGATGAGCCTGCCCGACTCGGTCGCCGGCCAGAGTCACAGCGACTACAACCCGCTGGCGGTCAAGCGCACCGGCAACACCGGCGATCTGGGCGGATCGACCAACACGTACAAGAGCACCAGCACCGTCCGGGTGTCTGTTACTCAGCCCGCGCCGACCAAGACGATCCCGGTCACCTCCGAGACCAACCCGGCCAACCCGTACGTCGCCATCGGCGAGATCGTCCGCTACCGCGTCGCGGTGATCATTCCCGAGGGTTACTTCCCGAATGCCAACATCTACGACCAGCTGCCCGCCGGGCTGACCTTCCTGAACGACAACACGACCAAGGTAGCCTTCGTTGCCGACACCGGTATGACCTCCGACGCGTTCGGTGACGCCGCGCTCCACGTTAGTGACAACTCGACCTGGGCCGGCGATCCGACATACGTCCTGCCCGGCGCGCAGATCGGCGGCGGCCCATTCGGCGACGGTGCCGACCCTGTCTTCAACCTCGGCAATCTGACCAACTCCGACCGCGATCCCAACGGCGAGGCCGTCGTGATCGAGTTCAACGCCCGCGTCGACAACCTGGCCGGCCACACGCGGGGCACGACGCTGTCCAACACCGCGTCCATTCGCAAGGACACCACCACGCTCTCCACATCGGCGGGCGGCCCCATCAGCACCGTGACGATCGCCGAGCCGAGCGTCACCTTCACGAAGAGCATCACCACGACCCCGACCGACGCCGGCGACACCGTCGTCTACCGCATCGCCGTGGCGAACGGCTCGGCGGCCGACGTCTCCCCGGCCTACGACGTCCACGTCACCGACACCCTGGACGCGAACTTAACCTTCGTCAGCGCCGCGGCCGGCCACGGACCGGGCAACACCACGACCGTCGCCACGGACAACAACCCCGGCTCCGGTTCGGTCGACTTCACCTTCGACGCCATCGCCCCCGGGGCGACGGAGTACCTCGACATCACCGCGACGGTCTCCGGCACCGTGGACGCCGGCCAGACGATCCCGAACACTGCCTACGCCACGTGGACGAGCCTGCCGGGCGCCCACGGGACTACGGGCAACGACACCGGCTCGGACAACACCGGCAACCCGGGCGACGCCGACGGTGAGCGCACGGGCTCGGGCACTTCGCCGAACAACTACCTGAACAACTCAACGCGGCCGGTGACGCTGGCCGTGCCGTCCATCTCCAAGCTCGGGCCGGCGCCGGCTACCGCCTCCATCGGCGACACCACGACCTTCGACCTGGTGGTCACGCTGCCCGAGGGCACGACCCGCAGCCTCGCCGTGGTGGACAACCTGCCGGCCGGACTCATCCCCGTGAGCTACTCGGTGGTTACATCCGCGGCATCGAGCGGCGGGCGCCTCGCCTACGACTTCAACGGCACGCTGCCCGTCCCGGCCGAGACCGCAAAGCCTGCCGGATCCGCCGGCGGCTCGTGGACCCTGACCTTCGGCGACACGGTCACGAACGCCGACAACAGCATCACCGACAACAACTCGTTCCTGGTCCGGGTGACGGCCCAGGTCGCCAACGTCGTCGGCAACCAATCGGGCGTCAACCTGTTGAACACCGCCAGCGTCCAGTACACGCAGGGCGGCACCCAGACCGTGGCCGCTCCCACGCCGCGCTTCGTGACGATCACGGAGCCCGTCCTGCAGCTGAGCAAGAGCGCGGACATCACCAGCCCGCGCTTCAACGCCACGGTGACGTACACCCTGACCATCTCCCACGCCACGGGCAGCAACGCGACCGCCTGCGACGTCAGCCTGACGGACACGCTCCCGGTCGGACTCACGTACGTTGCCAGTTCCCTGCAGAACACGGCCGGCGCCGTCCCGACGTCCATGGGCGAGAGCGGCGGGGTCATCACGATCACGTTCGACTCGTCCCCGCTCGCGACGACCTCGACGTTCACTTACCGGGCGACCGTCGGCGATGCAGGCAGCGTCGGCCTCAAGCAGACCCTGACCAACAGCGCCCGCACGACCTGGACCTCGCTCCCCACCTCCGGCGACCCGAACGAGCGAACCGGGAATCCGTCCGACCCGGGCGGCGCGCTCAATGACTACGTCGCCACGACGACGGCTTCGGTCGTCGTCAGCGGCATCGACCTGACCATCGCCAAGACCGACGGCCAGGCCCAGGCCACGGCCGGCGCCGTGCGCACCTACGCCCTCACATATCACAACGTCGGCAACCAGACCGCAACCGTCGCCACCATCACCGAGCACGTGCCCACAGGCACCACCTTCAGGTCGGCCGGCAGCACGGCCGGCTGGAACTGCGCCAACGGAGCCGCTGCCGAGACACTGTGCACGCACCTGGCCGGCTCGGGCACGCTGGTCGCCGGCGCGTCGGGCAGCGTCAACTTCGCCGTCGCCGTCGTCGATCCGATCCCGTCGGGCCTGACCCAGATCTCCAACACGGCAACCATCGACGACGACCACACCAAGAACCTCGATCCGACGCCAGACAACAACACCGCCACGGACGCGGATCAGATCCCGCAGGCGGACCTGTCGCTGACCAAGTCGGTGGACGACTCGACGCCGGATGCAGGCCAGGTAGTCGTCTTTACGCTCACCGTCAGCAACGCGCCCGGGCTGGCCGACGCCACCAACGTCAAGGTCACCGATACGCTGCCCGGCTCGCTAACCTACCTCGACTCGACCCCGAACTCCGGCGGCTCCTACGATGCCGGCACGGGCGTGTGGACGGTCGGGACGGTGGCTTCGGGCGGCAGCGAGACCATGACCCTCCGGGCCCGGGTCACCTCGCCCGGGACCGCCACCAACGTCGCCGAGGTCACGCACTCGGACCAGGGCGACCCCGATTCGACGCCGGGCAACGGCGTGACGTCGGAAGACGACTACGCTTTCGCATCGGTGAACCCGACCGTCGCCGATCTCGGCGTCACGAAGGTCGTCGACGTCCTCCATCCGAATGTCGGAGACGACGTGACGTACACGATCGTGGCGACCAATTATGGTCCCAGCGACGCCACCGGCGTCAAGGTCACCGACGTCCTGCCGGCCGGGATCACCTACAAGTCATCCACACCGCCCGGCGCCTACGATCCCGCAACCCATACATGCGTCTGGACGATCGGCGACCTCGGCAACGGTGCGTCCACGACCCTGACGCTCGTGGCCACCGTCGCCGGCCCGGGGACCATCGTCAACCCGGCCTCGATCAGGGGCGATCCGTTCGACCCCAAAGCCTCGAACGACACCGCCAGCGCCACGATCTCCCAGCTCATCGATCTCGTCGTCACCAAGTCGGTCGATAATCCGGCGGCGAACGTCGGTACCACGGCCACCTTCACGATCGGCGTGTCGAACTCCGGACCGAGCTTGGCCCACAACGTGCACATCCGAGATCTCCTGCCGGCCGCCGACCTGACCTACGTCTCGGCTACGCCGAGCGTCGGCACGACCTACGACCCGGCTACCGGAAACTGGAACGTCGGGACGCTCGCCGTCACGGGCTCCGCCACCCTTACCCTGCGGGCCAACGTGGTCAACCCCAACGTCTCGACCAACACCGCCTCGGTCCTCTCCGTCACGGAGCCGCAGTCCGACACCACCAACGACTCTCGTAGCGCGACGGTCACGCCGTCCCACGCCGACCTGGCCATCACCAAGTCGGTGCTCCAGCCGCGGCCCAACGTGGGCGACGGCGACTCCTTCACCCTCACCGTCACCAACAAGGGTCCGGACGCGGCCACCGGCGTGGCTGCGGTAGACGTCCTTCCGGCCGGCATCGACTACGTAAGCCACTCCGCGAGCCAGGGCGGCTACGACAGCACCACCGGGCACTGGTCGATCGGGACGCTGGCCAAGGACGCCTCGGCAACGCTGACGATCAACGTCCACGTTGCCTCGGCCAACGACTATACCAACACCGCCACGGTGTCTGGCGACCAGTACGATCCGACCCCGTCCGACAACACAGCCTCGGTCTCACTCTCCACCCGCGTCTCCGACATCGAGGTCAAGAAGGTCTCCAACAAGCCGGCCCCGGCCGTCGGCACGACCGTCATCTTCACCGTCACGGCCACGAACAAGGGACCCGACCCGGCCACGCAGCTGGTAATCCACGACGCGCTGCCGGCAGGTTTGACCTACATCTCCAACACGCCCAGCGGATCCACGACCTACAACCCGACCACGGGCGACTGGACGATCGGCGGCCTGGCCAACGGGGCCGCAGTCACGCTCGACATCACCGCCCGAGTCGTCGGCTCCGGCTCCATCGGCAACACCGCGGCGGTGACCTCCCTGCTCCAGCGCGACCCGGTCCACACCAATGATCAGGACACGGCCACTATCGACGTGCCGCCGGCGGCCGACCTGAGCCTGACCAAGACGGTCGACGTCGGCGTCCCCGACCTGGGGACGAACGTCACCTTCACGGTAATCGTGACCAACCACGGACCGAACGGCACCGCCGGCGTCCATGTCGGCGATCTGCTCCCGGCCGGGCTGACCTACGTGTCCGGGACACACAGTGCCGGGGCTTACGACTCGACGACCGGCGATTGGGACGTCGGCGACATGGGCGTAGGCGCCGTCGAGACGCTGACGATCAAGGCCACGGTCGCCGCCGAGGGGCCGATCACCAACACGGCCGAGGTCACGGCCTCGAGCCTGTTCGATCCGAACTCCACCCCCGGCAATCACGCCCCCGGCGAGAACGACCAGTCGAGTGCCGTGCTCAACTCGCGCGGGGTCGCCGATCTGGCCGTGGCCAAGTCCGTCTCACCGGCCTCGGTCCGCAAGGGCGACCAGGTGGCCTACACGATCGTGGTGACGAACCACGGCCCGGACGGAGCCACGGGTGTGATCGTCCGAGACCAGCTTCCGTCGGGCGTGACGTACCTGAGCAGCTCCGGCGGGACGTACAACTCGACGACGGGGGCGTGGACCGTCGGCGGCCTGGCGAGCGGCAGCTCGTCCACGCTCACCATCAAGGCACGGGTCGGGCAGACCGGGTCGATCACGAACACCGCGGAAGTGGCGGCTTCGAACCAGCGCGACCCGGACCCGAACAACGACGAGGCCACTGCCGGTATCGCGGCCGCGGGGCCGACGCTGCCGCCCACCGGGACGCGCGATTCCGGGCGGGCTCCGCTCGATCTCGGACAGCTGGCGGTGTGGCTCCTCGGCTTCACCCTGGCCGCGATCGCCGCCGGCTTCTCGATGGCGATGGCTTCCCGCAACCGCAGATCGAGGCTGCACCGGTAGTCTCGCGTGACCGTCGCATGGGTTGGGCGGTGCCGCCCGGGAGCCACACCTCACCCTCATACGAGACGGCTCACCGGGGTATCATTGCCGCCCGATCGCGGTTGCGGCCGCGCTCGCGTCGCGCGCCTGTAGCTCAGTGGATAGAGCGTCGGCCTCCGGAGCCGAAGGTCGCAGGTTCGAATCCTGTCGGGCGCGCTCTTACAACAGTTTCTGGCAGCGCCAACGCTAGGCCATGGGCATAGGCGGCAGGGGTCAGGCGCGCCGAGACGAAATCCCTCCCTGCTACGACGATCCGCTCGTAGATTGCGTGGAGCAGGTCGCTGCGTCCCTCTGGAACGTCCGCTTGCTGCCAGGTCTCGGCTAGGGCACGCAGCCACTCCACCGCTCGATCAGCTGGCACACCCACCTGGGCGGTCTGCTCGACCTCGGCCAGGGACTCCCGCAGCCGCTTCAGGCGCGCCAGGTACGTCTCGTCGCTGATCCCGCCCCCGACGTGATCAAGAGCCAGCTCCCGCATCTGGCGCTCGATCCGAGAGCGGTCGATGGCCACCGGTCGGGCTGTTGAGCCCAGAGCTGCGACCACCCTGGCGACGACGCTGTCGTCGAGTTCGATGCCTGCCATTTGCTCCAGGATCGGGATCTCCCAGGCCTCGGCTGGGATGCGGGCCTTGGCGCCCCAGTGTTCGCACGGCTTGGGATGGAGCTTGCGATAGCGGTGGTCCGCGGCCCAGCCGTCGCTCCTGATGCGCCGGCCACAGACGCACTCGAGGAGGCCCCCGAGAAGATCGACTCGGTCGCATCGATGCGGTCCAGCGCCCTTGAACTTGGTCCGGCGGACTTCCTCGACGCGGGCCCACAGCTCGTCTGGGACCGGCGGGTCCGAACGCCATGGAGCAGGCTTGCGGGTCTCGTTGGGCCCGCGGTGTCGCCGTATCCAGCCGTTGTACAGGGGGTTCATCAGGATGCAGCGGATCCGTGATGCTTCGAGCCCGGTCTCTGCTGCTAGCTGCTGAGCACTCAAGGTTCCGAGGGCGTAGCGCTCGAACAAGTTGACCGCGGCACCGATAGTCTCCGGGTTGATCTCCAGGGTATGTGGCCGCTCCGGCGTCCGTCGGAACCCCAACGCGGCGTGACCACCGGGATCGTTCTCCTGGGCGAACTTGGCGGCGTACCCCTCGGTGATCCGCTCGGAAAGCCGTCGGCTGTATTTCTCGGCTCCTGCCGACTCCGCGACCAGTTCGTCCCAGTCGTGCGGATCGGAGCTGACGATCCGCCGGTCGCACATCACCAGGGCAACGCCGGCAGGGTGAAGGTGGTCTTCCAGAAGCTCGAGTGTTCGGCGCAGGTTGCGCTGCCAGCGGTCGGAGTATCCGGCGAGGAGGAGATCGAAGCCTCCTGCCTTGGCCTCGTCGAGCATCTGGGTCATCGTCGGAGAGCGCCAGACCGTGGTGCCGCTGTGGGCGACCTGGAACACGCGTCCGGTGTCAACCAGACCGTGACGCTCGATGAAGCGGTCCTGCTGCTCCCGCTGGCTCGCCGGGCCGAAGCGGTCGTATTGACCGGCGGTCGACTCCCGAATCCAACGGGCGACCCTCAAGCCCGCGATGTCATCGAGAGAGCGCGGCAGCTTCCTCATGCCGCCTTGCCACCGTCGCTCTTGCGCATCCGAGGCATGTTCCCTCTGGCGTCAAGGTGCTCCTTGCGCATCTGGTCGGGACCGTCGGGGTAACGGGCGTGGAGGGCCTCGACGTAGCGGGCGAGGGCGGCGGTAAGTAGGTCACGCTGGAGGGTGGGCCCTAGGCCGAGCTCGGAGTCGCGTCTCATCGCTTGCCACCGGTCCCGCTCTCGGCGACCAACCAGAGGCCAAGCTGCCCCACACATCCCAGTCCACCTCCGGGGCCATTCTGGTTGCGTACTGGCTGGCTACTCCATCCCGTGCCCGATCGAGCCACCATGGACCCCGAACGTGTCACAAAGGTGTCACGAGCTGCCAGGCCCTGGCGGTATCGGCGAGTGCGGCACGCCGGACCGCAAGTCAGCTTGTCGATCCGCGCGGACGGCCCGAGTGGTTCCCGGCAGACTGCGCAACGCCGAGTCTTCATGGGTGGCACGTCCGACAGTTCCGGGTTCCGTCCGGTAGCTGGTACCAAGTCGGCTCGTGGTGATCGGACACACAACCGGCGGGTCGAGATCGGGGAACCTGTGACGACGCGGGTTCATCGTGGCCCGGCGCTGCCGTCGTCACGTCAGACTCGCGACCCATGATGTTGGCAACTGATGTGAGGCCTGCGGAATACCGGGGCGGTTCCTGCCGCTTTCGGACCGACTCACCGATCTCCCGGTTGGGCCTTCGTTCGGAGCTGGCTATTCGCTTCGGCTCAAGCTTCGGCTGAACCCGAGGTCGCGGCAACCCGGATGGATCGGGCTTGACCAGCGTCAACTTCGCGGCCTGAGCGTCCGCGACTTGATCAGTTCGAGGCGGGTGGGAGCGAAGGCGGACTAGGAGGTCCTGAACCCCTACTTGCTCGAAGAGTTCGCCCATGAGAGCGATGGTGTCTGGACCGTGGCTCCGGTGGCACACCCGCAGGAGCGGCAGCATCTTGGGCCATACACGCCGCCCGGTAAGGGACTCGTAGGCGTCACAGAGTTCACGTTCCTCGAGGGTGGTGATGGCCGGCCAGCGGTACTGGACGCGGGCCAGTTCTTCTCCACCTAACCCATTTCCTCTGGGAACGTCCTCTAGGCTTACGCCTATGCCTACGCTTAGATGCGCGCGCGGGAGACTCATGCCTGTAGTCACGGTTGAGACTCTACTGACGCGGTGAGCCAGAACCCGCGCTCTGATACCTTATGGTGGTAACTCGATCCAGAGGTAGTCAGAAATGACAAGCAAGCCAGCACTGGAATGCCACGTCGCAGCGTCTCCTAACCTCATCGAGGGCGGTGGCGTCGTGCCCTTCGAGTTGGCGCGCCCCAGAGCCGGCATAGCCTTTCCGGAGTCGGACTGGACCCCGGAGCGGTACGTCCGCTTCTGGCAGGAGTTTGAGGACGCCAAGGCCGATCCAGACAGGCGCACCGGCAATCTCGTGTACCGCCGGATCGACGGGCGCCTGGAGTGCGTCGGTGTCCACTTCGGTGACACCGGCGGTGAAGAGCCGCCCGATGACCCTCAGGGTCCGCTCAAGGCGGCTCTGTTTCACGGATTGCCATGGGCTGGGATCATGGCCGAGGGAGCAGCTACGGTCGCCAATATGGCCAAGGAGCTCCGCCGCATCAACACCGCGCCCGGCGTTGCGCCGTGGTCGAGCGAAGCCGAGCCAGCCAAGTCAAGGGCCGAGGGTCCGAGTCGGGTTGACCGCTGGCTGGACTCTACGACCGCCGCGGTCGGCGGGGGACGCCATAACCCGCTCTTCTGGGAGGCTGTGGCGCGGATCTACCGGGAAGCCTGGGACGCACTTGATCCCAATCCCGTCAAAGCCGTGGCCACCCGGATGGCGGCGCGACTCGGACGGTCTGTGCCGGATTCGACCGCCAAGCGGTGGGTTCGAGAGGCGCGGCGACTCAAATACCTGCCACCGGCTCCTGGGCCGCGTCGCGCAGGTTACGCGAACGAACGAACCTAGACGCCGATCGCCTCAGCCACCTCGCGCCAGGCCCGACCCTCCCGTCCCCGTAGGCGGCTCAAGTACGTCAGGCCAAGTGGGTGGGTCGCGTGCAAGTAGGTCGGGACGCCTGCGGCAGCCCCTCACCGGCTCGCTCACCGTCGTCCGGCACCGGCCTCGGTCGCAGCGCGGAGCCCGACCCGGAGCGACGGTAGCAGCGACGGCTTATCCGTCGCTTATCTGCGCCTTAACGGATGCGCCCTAGACTGCGAATGGACGGTCGCTCCTTCTCCACGGTGGTCGTCACCTCCCAACCCCCGTCGCCCTGCCCCCTCAGGCGGCGGGGGTTTCTGTCGGGTGCTCGACCCGTCAGACCCCGATCGCCTCGGCCACCTCACGCCACGCCCGATCCTCCTGGCCCTCGAGCCGTCGCAGGTAGGTCGTGGTCGTGGCCAAGTTTGCATGGTCGAGATAGGCCGAAACTGCCTCGATCGACTCCCCGGCGTCTCTGCGCAGCTTGGCTGCTGAGTGTCTCAAGACGTGTATCCCGGTCGGGGCCAGACCGGCTTCCGCCAGGTAGCGGCGGAACCTCGCGTAGAAGGTCGAGCCCGTTACGCCTCTCGGGCCAGCCGCCGCCTGCCAGAGAGAGGCCGCCTTGTCCATCGTCGCGAGCGACAGGCCGGCGTCGCCTAGGGTGACGCACAGCGCGTCGTAGGCGGGACGTGGTAGCTCCCGCCTGCCTCGCTTGCCGCCCTTGCCTCGATAGGCGTAGAAGACGGTCTCACCCTCGACGCTGATGTCTCCGGCGGTGAGGCCGATCACCTCCGTTCTGCGCCGTCCGGTGAGGATGAAGGTCAACAGCAGCGCCCGATCGCGCCTTCCGGCCACGGTATCGGAGACGACAGCCAGAAGTCGCCGTACCTCGTCAGCGCTATATCCGCGGGCAACCGACTGGGTGGCCCGAGGGCGTTCGACGGCATCCGTCGGGTTCGACACGACCAGGCCCATCCTGATGAGGAAGTGAAAGTAGGAGCTCAAGCAGGCGAGCCTGGCGCCGACTGTAGTGGCCGAAGGAGTGCGGCCGGACTTGCCGATGCCGTGGACGAAGGCTAGAACTCCCGCTGGCTTGACTCGGTCCGGCGTCTTGGCGAGGTCAGCGAAGAAAGGCCACAGCATCCGGCCGTAGGACTCGACGGTCCGACGGGAGCCGGAGCGGTTGCCCTTCTCGACCAGGAAGGCGTAGAGGGCCTGGTCCCAGGCCGAGGGATCTCCGCTGGTCAGGGCTGGGAGCGGTTGAGCGGTCATCGTGGGTGCCTCCAAGTGCGAGATTGTCCCCACATCACTCACTCTTCCGGCCGCCCAAAGCAACACCATGTCGCATCGTCCATAAGTATTCACTTCGGAGTCCTACCGCCTCTGCGATGCCGGCCGTCACGGTATGCGCGGGGAGGCGCCCCACAAAACGCGGGACATCCGGTCAGGGCGCGATCCGACGACTTTCGCGCACGCGTGCGCGTTACTGGCGGCACGGTCTGAGCGAAGGTCGCGGTTTTGTACAGGGCGCGCGGCGACCAGACCGCGACGGCCGATCCCCGCGAGAGAAATACGTGTGTCTCCTGGCAAAGCCGGGAGTGGTTCGGGTCTCGTGGTGGCGCCTGAGGTGCCAGTTGGTCGCCCACATGGCTCACTCAGGCCCGGAACGAGAGCAACGCTATGACCAAATGATGACCACGCGGCAATCGGCTGAGAGGTGGCTTGGGGCCTGTGGCCGAAAGATCACGCTCGGATAGGCGGCCAGCTCCAGGGCAGTGCAGTCGTGGCGACCCGTCTGGCCCGCCAGCGCTCCAACCGTGCGAATTGCGTAGATGGCTGCAAGGAAGTGCTTCCCTCGCGCGTCATAATCGTTGGGAGAACCGGCAGGCGAGAGATCACCGCCGGGCCCCGGGAACGAGGCGGGGATGAACGACCGGGAGCAGCTCGGGGACTTCGGAACCTTCTACGAGCGCAACTACCCGGCCGCTCTCAGGGTCGCTTACGGGATCGTCGGGGAGCAGGCTTCGGCCGAGGACGCGACCCAGGAGGCGTTCGCGACCGCCTACCGCCATCGCAATCGCTATCGAGGCGACGGTCCGGCCGAGGCCTGGCTGTACCGCATCGTCGTCAACACGGCCATCGGGTCGCTGCGCCGCCGGAGGGTTCGCTGGATCGAACCGCTGGATCCCATCACAGTCGATCGGCCGGCGGCGGAGTTGCCCTCGACGACGGACCGGGCCGCCCTGTCGGAGGGCCTGCAACGGTTGGACCCGCGCTCCAGAGGCGCCGTCGTCCTGCGCTACTACCTCGACTTCGACTATAGACGGATCGCGATGATCCTCGGGACAAGCGAGTCGAACGTCGGCTCCATCCTCAGCCGCGCTCTGGATCGCCTGCGGGCCGTGATGGCCCCGGCTGCGGGACCGTCCGAGGGGCCCTCGGTGGCGGTCAGGTTCGCGAAGGAGGTGCGCCGCCATGGATGAGCGCCTCGAGCGCGACCTGAGGTCTGGTCTCGCCGCCATCCTCGACCCCATTGAGGGCAGTCACCCGCGGTGGGCGACCTCGCCCGCGGCCCGGCGGGTGGAGGGTACCGCCGCGCGCCGGTGGCCCCGCCTCGCCCTCGACCGCCGCTGGGCGGCCGCGCTGGCAGCCCTGCTGGTGGTCTGCCTGGTCGCCGCCGCGGCGTTCTTCGGCTGGTGGCATCAGCAGGCGGGCACCACCAATCCAACACCCACGCCAGCTCCGACCGTCCAGGCGACGCCGGTGCCCAGTCCCGCTCCCACGGTCGCGCCCCGACCGATCGGACTCGTCGTGTACACGGTGATCCATTGCGTTCCGGGCGGGGGGTCGGATCTCGCTGGGCGGCAATACGTGCAGACTTGCACGAGCACCCCATGGATCGCGGCCGGCGACGGAAGCGGCGCCCGCGTTCTCCCCGCGGGTGGGACCCCACTTGGGTGGTCGGCTGACGGCTCGAGGCTCCTGGTCGAGACCGGCCCGGGCTTCCTGCACCTCGCCGATGCGACCGGATCCGAGGTTGCAACGATCCCAGTCCCGTTGTGCGCCGTCACCTCGCTGACCGGTACGGAGGCCAGCGACTGCACCAGCCAGAATGACTTCGCGCTGTCGCCCGACGGAACCCGCGTAGCGTTCGTCCGCTCGAATGCCAACGGCGACAACTCGACGGTGGTCGCCATCCTGGACCTGAACAGCGGCCGTAGCACGGAGCTGACAGCCACCCGCACCACGAACCCCCCTTTGCCTGAGGTCTGTAATACGGGCAACAAGATTCGAACCTGCCAGGGGGACGACGGCAACCCCCGCTGGTCGCCGGATGGCCGCCGCATTGTGTTCGATAGGTTCTGGATGTCGCCCGAGCCCGGCGCCACTTGGGACAGCGGCGCGCTGTTCGTGGTGGATGCGGACGGCCGCAATCTCCGCCGAGTGACGCCCACCGGCCTGGAGGCCGTCGACCCAATCTGGTCGCCCGACGGCACGCGCGTTGCCTTCACGAACAATGTGATGGTGGTCAACGCTGGTCGCACCTCAGTGCTGGACACGAAGCATGACGTCTACACCATCCGCCTGGACGGCACCGGCCTCACGCGGCTGACCGACGACGGGATTTCGGCCCCCTTGAGCTGGACGGCTGATGGACGGTTGGTTTTCATCCGCGAGATCAGCCCTGTTGGTACAGGCGGGAACCCAAGCGGGCGCGAGCAGTGGGTCATGGATGCCGACGGCGGCAGCCCGATCCGCCTAGGCGGATCGCTCGCCGAACTCACCGCGGCCGGCTGCACAACGTGCCTCTATGCGGCCGATTCTCAGGCCTCTGTCGCGTACTGGCAGCCGGTCCCGTGACGCGCTCCTCTACGACGTACGGCGTGCCCGGATCCTGCCCGGACCGCATCGAGCCGCTGGCGAGACTGACCCGCGACCGTCGCTGACTGGCCACAGGAGGGCAGAAGCCAAGGTCTTGGCTGGGCGGTATCCGCACACGATCGCGGCATCGTCGCGGGCGTCTCGGCTACCGCAGGGTCGGACGGTCTTCAACCAGCGTGCAGGGGGACGTGGCGATGGGCCGACTCGGTGCGGCTGCCGAGTGTCAGCCACAGCCCACAGGTGAACCGCAGGCGGCCTACTGTATGAGGAGGCGACCCACCGGGAGGACAAGATGGCAGGCGGAAAGATCTACCTCCGCGAGAAGGACGGACTCGTGCCGATGATCGAGGCCCGTTACGACGCCGAGGACGTGCTGCAGCAGCTGCTCGCCGATTACCCGGACCTCCTGGCGGGTGACCAGATGCGACCGAGCGAACCGCGCCGCTGGCTCCTCATCACCCGTGAGGCCGGCATCCCTGACACGGAGGGCGGCCAGCCCAGATGGTCGCTGGACCATCTCTTCATCGACCAGGACGCGATCCCGACGCTTGTCGAGGTGAAGCGCAGCTCCGACACTCGCATCCGCCGAGAGGTCGTCGGTCAGATGCTCGACTACGCGGCCAACATCGTCGCGTACTGGCCCGGCCCGCAACTGCGGCAGCTCTTCGAGGATCGGCCGCGACCGGACGGAGCCAGCCCGGATGCGGAGGTGATCCGGCTCCTCGGTCTTCCGGCCTCGCCCGAGGACGAAGCCTCGCATGCCGTCGATGAGTACTGGCAGAGGGCCGCCGCGAACTTGGCTTCCCGCCAGATCCGGCTCGTATTCGTCGCGGACGTGATCCCGCCCGAGCTGCAGCGGATCATCGAATTCCTCAACGAGAACCTCGTCCGGGCGGAGGTGCTCGCGGTCGAGGTCAAGCAGTACATCGGGAAAGGGCGCCAGACACTCGTACCCCGCGTCATCGGTCGGACGGCTGCCTCCGAGGACGTGAAGCAGACGGCGTCGGGCGGAACCCGCGCCGTGCACCGCAACTGGAACCTCGACGAGTTCCGCGCCGCCGTCGCGGCGCAGGGCGGGACCGATGCGACTGCCCTACTCGAAGCTGGCCTCCTCTGGGTACAGAGCCACGGCGGTTCGTCGGTCCTCGGGCATGGCAAGTACGGACCGCTCTACTTCGCGCTCCCGAGCCGCGACGGGCAACCGGTCAAGGTCCTGGGCATCGACACCGGCGGTGGGGTCAGCGTGAACTACGTGTTCCTCAAGGACTACCCGCCGTTCGATGACCCTGGCGAGCGTCTCGGCATCAACCGCCGGCTCAACGGAATCGGCGCCGTCTCGATCGCGGACGACATGGCGGTTCGTGCATCGTGGCCGATGGTGAGGCTTGATGCGCTGCGCCCACCGGCAGATCGGGCCGCGTTCTTCCGGGTCTTCGACGACGTGGCCGCTCGCCTTGCCGTGCCTCCGTCCCAGTGACCATGGCTGGAAATCGATGACCTCGAGTGCCAGCGGCGTGGCCCGCATGAGCTAGCCCCTCGTTCAGGTCATTGAGGCAGCGAGGACAACGCGCCGCAACAGGGCCAAGGGGAGTTGAATCTCCGACAGAACCTGCACGGGATTGTGGTGCGCGGTTGATAGCCTCTGACTCGACACGATCACCCGATCGCGTCGGAGCCATAGGAGTTAGGGATCTGTGCCCGCAGCGATCGAACGAGTCCCGATCGAGTAGGTCGAGGCGGCCCGCGTCAGCGCCGGCGGTAGAGCCGTCGCGTTCGACCGGATGGGTCCGTGGACCAGCCTGCCCTGAGGCGACCGTCGGCCTCGAGCCGGTGGAGAGTTGGGTAAAGGGCCGGCTCGGGCGGTTCGGGCGCGGCCGGCGGCTTCGCCAGCCGGACCAGGATCTCGTGTCCAGACAGCCGGTCGCTCCCGATTGCCGCCATGATGGCGGCGAGCGACCCGGCCGACGCGGCAGCCATCACGTTCCCGCCGTCAGCCACTGCCAGATCGTGCCCGTGAAGCTCGATATCAGCGCGCCGCCGCCCAGGTTGTACTCGGGTTCGTTGAGGCGGTACCGGCGGCCGTCAGGCCCGGTGCCAGTGACGAACACGATCCATTCGGTCGTTCGAACGCTGCCGACGTCGAACTCGACCTCGGCGTGCGCGGGCCCGAATTGGACGGTGTTGAAGTCGGCCGGCGCGGTCGCATACGGCGCCGAATAGGCCGGGTCCGGGATCCACTCCGCGATGTCCGGAGACGCATCGAAACGAACGGCGCGCCAGGCTTCGAATCGGATGTCCTTGAACTGCGCCAGCGCCCGAGCGCCCGGTCCGTCAGTCGACCACGGACCAGAATCCCAGGTTCCAACTGCCTGTTGAATGACTCCCGATCCCCATTGCCCGCCGCCCTCGGCCAGCACCGGGCGGCCACCGACGTAGGCCCAGGCCGGAGCCACCCGGTCGAATTCTCGAAGTTGCGCAGCGTGAGCTTGGGGAGTATCGGCGATGTCCGGCGGCGGTCCGCTCCAGGCGGGGACGTTGCGAGCGAAGCTCACGCTGAGGATGGCCAGAATGCAGCCCGCTGCGACCACCTTCCCACGCGGCAGCGATATTCGTGGCGTGAAGCTCGTGAGCGCTCCGCTTGCGAACGCGAACGGAACGGCCAACAGCGACAGAACCGAGAGAAGGTTCTGGGGAGCGGGTACCAGGAAGACGGCAACTACCAACAACGTGGCGAAGCCGGTTATCGCCCAAAGGCGCCGAACGGTGGCCGGCGTACGTCGGCTGATCCGGGTCGAGACGGCCACTCCCCGGCGGGCGGCGATGAACGCCGCGACGCAAGCGGCCCATGCGAGAAGAGCCGTGAGCATCGGCAGACCGGCCATGGCGGCCCGAAGGGCGGGCAGGCTGGCGTATACGAACTCGGTGGGCGGCCGGAGAAGCGTGCCCGTCACGACCGCCGATCCGCACAGCGCGACGGCCACGATCGCGATGCCCAGGAGCAATCCGCCGACGGCGCCGAGCGTTGCGTGGAAGACTCCTCCGGCGGCCCCGGCCAGGAGACGGCCGGCGGTTCGGTGGGCGCGGGTAAGCTCCCCGGCGAGCTCCGTAGGGCTGCCGAGACGGGCTATCGCCTCGCGGGCGGCCCGGTCGGCCTCCAGGCCTTCCGATTCGATCGCCGCGATGGAGTCGCGGAAGTGGTCGGCCATCTCAGCCGCGATTTCGACCCGGACGTGGGCCGGGAGATCCAGGCCGGCGCCCAGACGGCCGAGGTACGTGTCGACCTCGGCGGGAAGCGGCGTCTCATCGGGACTGGAGCTCGGGTCGCAGGAAGCATCCGGCTCACGCATCGGTCGGGCCCGCCACGGTCCGCGCCACGCCCCGGGCGAACGAGGCCCACTCGGCCTCATGTTCGGCGAGAAGGTCGCCCCCCTTGTCCGTGAGACGGTAGTAGCGCCGCTTTGGCCCTCTGTCGCTCTCGCGCCAGTCCGCTTGGAGCGCGCCCTCCGCCTCGAGCGCGTGCAGCGCGGGATAGAGCGAGCCCTCGCTCGGCGCGAAAGCTCCGCCACTCCGCTCCCGGATGCGCTGCGCGATCTCGTAGCCGTACAGCTCCGTGTCGCGCAGCACCGTGAGAACCAGGAGCGGAGTCGTCCCCTTCAGGAGTTGGGTCCGAATGCTCGGGCGTCTCATCCCTCTACCTCCTAATGCGAGGTAGAGGTTAGGGCCGCCGGTTCGTGCTTGTCAATACTGCTCGGAGTTTGGTGGCCGCAGTCACGGCTGACCGCGCTGGAGTCGACGAGCAGGGGCGGCGAGAGCCTGCTGCCGAGGCTCGCCGCGTTCGTCGCCGACCGCGGCTACACCGGCTTGGGCCGCCGCGCCGGTCGCCACAACCTCAAGCTCGACATGAAGCAGCCGCCGAAGGGAACCGTCGACTTCATGCCGCTTGCGCCGCTGTATCGGGTCGAGAACGCCTTGGCTCGCCTCGGGCGATGGCGACGGCTCTCGCGCTGCTACGAGGGCTGCGAGAAGAGCGCCAAAGGCTGGCTCGAGGTTGCCGCTGTCGCCTACACAGGCTGCAGCCCCAACGTCGCACGTGCCGTCGAGCTACTCACACGGCAGGCTTGACCCGCGAACCCGAGCGGCAACGATTTGGCGGCCATCCCTCATCGGGCCCAGGAGTCACACTCCGGTCGACGCGACGGGAGTCAGCCCGACACTATACGGGTGAAGGTTCGAGGCACCGGAGCGCAGAAGCAGGACCTGGCGAGTATCAGTCTGACGGGCGTCCTGTCCCACCGTGCCGCTCGGAGCTAAGAGGCTCACTTTTCGGTCGGCAGTAGCCGTCCGGGTTGTGCTTCGACGGCCGGCGGCAACGGCCCGACCTCCTGACTCGTCCGGGTCAGGTTCCTTGCGCGTGCGGTGAGTCGGCGAGTTAGCATGAGGCGGTCTCCGCGGCGGCGAAACGAAGCCGAGTCGCTGCGGTTCCGGCGTCCCAGCCGCGAATATCGCACCCGAAGCATCCTGGTCGGGTGCCGCCGCCACTGGTTGGAGAGGACTGCTGGACATGAGACGCCGAGTGCTTGCGCTGTTTGCCGGCATCCTGCTGCTGGGCCTGATGCCGGGACCGGCCATCGCGGCCGGCACCGTGGATCAGAGCAACGAAGGCGGCAACAAGAGTTTATGCGGCCCCGGGACCTTCGCCCAAACGGTCACGGTCGGCCGGACCGGCAAGCTGACGAGCGTCGACTTGCTCCTGTCTGACGCCACCAAGGCCTACACCATAGTCTCGATCTACGATCTCGACCCTTTCACCGGCAAGCCTACCGGCCTGGCCCTGGCGAGTTACACCGTTTCGGTCACTCAGGCGCGTTGGTACAACGTCTCGTTCAACCCTCAGGCTAGCTTCAACTCCGGTGGGAGTTTCGCGATTGTCTTCCCCTTGACTGCTACGGGTTGTGCGGTCGGATCCAGCGGGACCTACCCTGGAGGCCAAGGACTTGAGGTCAACTCGGGGTCTTGGGCGAACGTGAAGGGGGATGCGAACCTGGACTTTGCCTTCAGGACCTACGTGGAGGCCGCTCCCAACCCCACGGCCCAACCCGTTCCGACGCCGACTCCCGCGCCCACTGCCGCGCCGATTCTGACGCCGGCGCCCACCCCGAAGCCATCGGCCGCAACTGCCTCGCCCGTCTCCTCAGCCTCGCCCGTCTCCTCAGCGTCGCCCACGGCTTCGATTGCCGCCACGCCGACTGCGCAGCCCGGCCCGCCATCGGGCGGCTCGGGTGATTCGGGCGGCCCGCCGATCCTGCTCGTGATCGTCGGGGTCGCGGCGCTGGCCGCGGTGCTCGGCGGCGGCATCGGGCTCGGCTTCGTGCTCGCTCGGCGGCGACGCCAGATCTCCTAGCGCCGCCCAGAGGCATCCCGGAGCGGCTCGCTCTGGCAGTTGGCTGTGGTCGGGGCGAGAGGATTAGAGCCGACACACCGTCGCCACTTTTGCTGATCCCGGTAACGAACGTTCCGTCCTCAGCCCGCAGGGCGTGGGGAGTTGCGTAGGTCCGTCCCTGATGCCAGTCGGGTTACCTAGAATGGGAGCAAGTTGCCCGTTGGCGCTCGTATCCCCTAAGACCGGGGTAATCCATCGGGAGGGGCAGATGAACAGGATGTCGCGGGTCGTTGGGCGAGGCTTCCAGCTAGGGCTCGGTCGTCAAGCTGCCAGCTTGGCCGCGATCCTCCTGGCCGTCTCGCTGGCCGGATGCGCCGGAAGCGCCGCAACAGGTGCGCAGTCCGCCTCGCCCGGCCTCGCGCCGAGCCAGACGCCGAGCCCAACGGCGAACCCGACGCCGCCACGTACTGAGACACCGACGGCGGCCCCAACGCCCACAGAGCGTCCGGCCGCTCAGTTCCTGACAACTGGATCCATGTCCGTCGCTCGCTTCTCTGCTACTGCCACGCTGCTCAACGACGGCCGAGTTCTGATCGTCGGAGGCCATGCAACTGCATCATTAGAGGGTCTTTCATCGACGGAGACCTACGACCCGACCAGCGGCAGGTTCAGCCCGGCCGGTTCGCTGCGACACGGACGACTTGGGCACACGGCGACCTTGCTCGCAGACGGACGAGTCTTGGTCGTGGGAGGGCGCTCCGGGTCCGCCCAGCCCGGCTTTGCTTCTGTGAGGACGGCTACGGCCGAGCTGTTCGATCCAGTGACCGGAGAGTGGAGCGACACCGGGCCTCTGCATACCGCCCGCGTCGATCACACGGCAACCCTGCTAACCGACGGCCGCGTGCTGGTGGTCGGGGGTTCGCAGCCGGATACTGTGACCGCCGCGTCCACCGCCGAGATATGGGACCCGAAGAGCGGCCGGTTCACTCCGACCGGGTCGATGAGAACGGGCAGAACGTGGCACACGGCAACCCGTCTGCAGGACGGAACCGTGCTAATCGTCGGCGGGATCGTTTCAATCGACGCCAACGACAAGATGAACCAGAAGCTCCCGGCCGAGCGCTGGAGTCCAAAGACAGGCAAGTTCACAGTCACTGGGCCAAATCGGTTGCCCCGTGAGCTGCCTGCGGTGACGCTGCTCCGAGACGGACGCGTTTTGATCATCGGCGGCATTACAGGCTCCGACAACCCTGACGTGGAGGCGGAGGCCTTCGACCCAACCACAGCCCAGTACAGCCGCGTGAGCGTCACGGGCTTTGGCGACACCGTCACTCTGCTACAGGACGGCCGCGTGCTCGAGTGCGGAGAGTTCATCCCGGATAATCGATACTTCGCCGCGAAGGCTTCTCGGGCCTATCTATACGACCCCGCTACCGACACGGAGACCCAAACTGCTTCCCTGAATACCCCCCGCACATTCCCAACGGCCACCCTGCTGCCGAATGGTCAGGTCCTTATCGCAGGCGGTGGGCGCTGGGTCAATGAGTCGATCAGCCCCCTCGACTCAGCTGAACTATACGTGCCCGGGTCCCCAGCCACTCCCGCACCCGCGGGTACATAGGCGGGTGTGTGCTTAGTGGCGGGGTAATGCTAGGGCCTCGACGCTGCCTTGCTTCTCCGAGCAACTGGGCATGGAGTCATTGGCTCAGGCGGAGTCGGACCTCCGACTCCAACTGTCGGATCGCGGTGAGGGCCGATGGCCCCTGACCGACACGACGGCTTGATCGTCGCGGCTGTTCGACCCTCCGGGTTGACCCGATCCTTCGGACTCATCCGCCCCAAGCCGGGATATAGTCCAGTGCGTCGCGCCGCGAACCTGATCGCGGCTCTGACCAGCGAGCGTCGTTATGGCCAGATGCGGCCAGGGAGTTATAGATGATCAGCGAGTCACTCGCCAAGCTTCTCGTTGCCCAGGTCTCCAGCGAGCTCGGCGCCCACCAAGTGTATCTGGGCATCTCGCTCTACTTCGAACGGCAGAGCCTTCATCGATGGGCCAAGCTCTTTCGCGACCAGTCGGTCGAGGAAGCAGGCCACGCCTCCAAGATCATGGCCTTCCTACTCGACAACGAGATCGAGTTCGATCTGCCCGGTCTGTCGGCCGCGACGACCCACTACAAGTCCGCAGCCGATGCGGTCGGGGTCGCGCTCGCCAGCGAGATCAAGGTCACCGGGCAGTTCAACGCGATGGCCTCGGCCGCGGTCGAGGCGGCTGACCATCGAGGCTTCCAATTCCTGCAGTGGTTCATCGACGAGCAGGTCGAAGAGGAGCGGACCATGCGCGCTCTGCTCGATCTGCTCGCGAGCGGCGTCAACCTCTTCCAGGCCCAGGAACTGCTCGACGAGATCGTCGGGGAGTAGGCCGTGGTCTCGGGTCAGGGGGCGGTTCTTCTCAGCCGTACCGGAGACTCCTGGGGCAGGCCTTCCTAACCCGCACGATGACCACATGGTCGCTGGTTGGCAGCCTGTCATCGGCGGGAGACCGAATCTGACGGGTCTACACTGTGAGCGTTCCACCCGCCGTTAGG
>Ga0209777_10000453_pt1 | contig 68263 bp, 62 predicted proteins | sample FrelakmetHBP12HB_FD_187147 | JGI IMG/M metagenome (GOLD analysis project Ga0209777, IMG submission 187147) | Freshwater lake sediment microbial communities from the University of Notre Dame, USA, for methane emissions studies -HBP12 HB (SPAdes)... | ecosystem: Environmental > Aquatic >...
CGAAGCTGCGACGTTACGGCGGAAGATCTGACCGTAGCCCGCCAGGGAATCGATACCGTCTTGAATCCGGGCACCACCGGAGTCATTGAGCGCGATGATAGGGTAGCCAGTCTTGATGGCGACATCCATAATGTTACATATTTTAAGAGCCTGAGTTTCCGCCATAGTGCCGCCCATGCTGGTAAAATCCTGTGAATAGATATAGACTTTTTTCCCGCCGATTTTACCATAACCGGTCACCACGGCATCACCCGGTGTATTTTCATAGGCACCCTCGTTGCGTTGCCGGGCAAACATACCGGTTTCATGGAAACTGCCTTTATCCAACAGGGCATCGATACGCGCTCGTGCGGTCATTTTGCCCTTTTTCCCTTGTGCGGCAACACGGTCTTTGCCGCCCATCTCTTTAACTTTATCCTGTTTTTCTTTTAGTTCGGCTAATCTATCTTCATGGGTTGCATTTTCGTTACTCATAGGTACTCCTGTTTATCCTTTGTTTTCTTCGTTGCCCCAATCATGCATGAGTTTTTTCAATTTGAGACCCAGCTCGGGACTGGAACGGACACGTTCAATAAAAATCGGGCAAGCCTCCAATAGGGAATTCTGGGCGGCATTAGCCATGGAAGAAAGTAGGTTTTGCATCCCCATATCTCCCGGATTGGCTTGCCCCAAGCCGGAGTTCTGCTGCTCCATCTGGCGTCTTAAGTCTTCCGCTGTGAATTTCATTGGAGTTACGCATTGTTTGTACCAGGGACATTCTTTGCATTGTACGATTCTATAAGCTTCATTGAGCACATCGCCCATAATATATCCTCCTAATTATTCGCTATTGTAAGTAGGGTTCGATGGCGGCGATTATTTCATCTGCGCTGGTATAGGCGCCAATCTTCCCTGATACTATATTACCAGTCTTATCGATGATGTAGGTAGTCGGGAGATATCTAGCCTGGTAAACGCTCGAAACATATACATCCGGGTCAAGCACGATAGCAAAAGTTAAATTCCGATGGGACATGAATTTAGAAACCCTGCTTTCCGTTTCGCCGGTATTGATCGCCAATACTATTAATCCCCGGTTTTGCCAATCCTTATAAACTTGCTCCAGCAGCGGCATTTCTTTGACGCAGTAAGGGCAGTCCACCGACCAGAAGTTCAATAATATTACTTTATCCTGAAGTTCACTTAAAAACAAGGTTTGCCCATCCGCAGTCATGAATTGGAATTCAGGCGCCGGAGCATCTTTTGCCAGGGCACGGCTTTCTGAAGGACGGTAATCGGTGACGCGACCTAAGGATACCCCGGCGGTATTAGAGTTAATAGAGCAAGCCAGCACATTAACCAGAGTACCGGCTAGTAACAATATTACTAAAAATTTGTTTATCATTTTCATCGTTAGTTCCAAGCTGTGTTCAAAGTCACCACTCCCGTGGTAATTAATAGCAAACCGCTCGCCAGATAAATCCAGGCAGAATATTTACGGATTTGTTTTAACACCGGGACGAAGAAATCAAAAGTTATTCCCAGTGTGAGGAAGGGGATAGCGACACCAAGGGAATAGAAGAGTAAAAGGTAAATGCCTTGCCAGATAGTCGCCGAGTTCAGCGCTAATGAGAGTATGCCGCCCAGGATAGGACCCGCGCAAGGCGTCCACGCCAGGGCAAATACGGCACCGATGGAAAGTGAGCGGAAAAAACCAATCCGATTGTTTTTAGTCACTGACAGGTGTCTTTCATAATTAAGCCATGGAATTTTAATTGCCAAAAGCATATATACACCAAATAATATTAGTAAGATACCCGCTATTTTGCGGGTAAGCAATTGAGAGGCGATGCTAAAACCTGCCCAGCCCGCTAACGCGCCCAAGACCACAAAGACAGCGGTAAAACCGGTCACAAAGCTTAATGAATGGATAAATAAAGGCCATTGGAATTTACGGGTTGGCGGTTCCAGGATTTCCGGGCCAGCCAGGCTGGCAAAATAGGCAGGGACTAAAGGTAAAACACAGGGTGAAAGAAAAGAGAGTAACCCACCCCCCACCGCCACTAGAAAAGATACGTTGTTTTCCATCTATTACCTTTAATAATGCTACTCAATTCCCATCAAAATTACAAGTGCTGGCGGATATGTTGTAGATCGTTGAAAAATCCCTCCTCGCCTCCCTTTGCCAAAGGGAGGGAATCCGCCCTAGCAACAGAGGAACAAGAATAACCTTCCCCATTTAGCAAAGAGGGATTTAGGGGGTTTCGTTAGTAACCCTTGCATACAAGTCTTATTACCGAACACGTTTCAGCTCGAAGACTACCGGGTTTTGCGGATCGGGGCAGGCGACGACGGCGGTGTCTTTGTCTTCTTCCCAAGGAAAAGTGCCGCCGGCTTGTAGAGCTGTAACGAAGGGAAAAATGGTGTAGAAAGCCCAGGCGCACATCCCGGCAGGTAGCGTATTACCGATTATAAATTCGTCGCCGACTTTTTGACCGGCCTCACAGGTGCCTTTCTGATTGATGACTTTAGCTTTTACCCGATACCATTCCGCCATGATGAACCTCCAAGAAAGCTGTTAATCCGTTTCCGCCAGCTTATTGGCTTTATCCAGGTCGGCCTGGCGATTGATATTAAAGAAACTGAGCAACTCCGGGTCATATTCACGACACTCCGCTTCTTCCATGTAAGTTACTCTAACTTCCTTGAGGAAAGTCGAGATGGCCTTTTCGCCGGCGTCCATGTACTTTTTGATAACCGAGGTACAATGGCGAGAATAGACGGCATGCAACGGTTCGTACATACCGGGTGCCGCACGTGGTACTACCGCATCATTGCCGGGAGCTAAAAATACCAGATGACGCAGCAGTTCCGTGTTTAAAAAAGGCATGTCGCAAGCTACCAGGATATTGGTTTCATTTTCAGAGGATACTAATCCGGTATAGATACCTCCCAAAGGCCCGCCACCGGGGTAAATATCCTTTACAAAAACAGCCCCGAGATTGGTCGGTAAACCGTGATCTTCTTTTCCCGTAACGATCACCAGTTGATCGATCAGCGGAACTAAACGGTTAACAACACGTTCAATAATGGTAACCCCGCCGATTTTTTCGAACGCTTTATCTCTCCCGAGGCGTAGATTTTTACCACCCGCCAGAATAATACCCGTAACCGCCATATTCTTAAGCCTTTTTTACTACATTTATTAATCGCCAGGTTATGGTTTCACACACTATTGTAACATCCTCGGATTCCAGATAATCGAGGATATTAGCATCGAATAACAAGTTCAAATCAGGTGTTAGTTCTTCATCTCCCTGCCAGAGTATTAAAGTAATGGGCACATGGGGGAATACGTGAATAATTAAAGACGCGTCTCCAATCTCCCCTTTGCCGGCACCCAGTGTTTCACCGGCGGTAAATAATAATGGAGCACTGTTTCCAAAGGTGTCGATCAGGGGCTGGATAGTGCGCTTGATAAAAGTGGGATAGTAGACCAGACCGCCCGGTAGATCGCGGAAGGTTAATTGTTTGTTGGATAGAGGTGTGCCAGCGGCGCGGGTAAAGTAATGGAGGATCAGGATTTTATCTCGGAAAGAGGGAGGCAACGAACCTTCTTTGGTAGAGACGTCACCGGATTTGGGATCGATCAAATAGTCATTGTTAAGGTATTTCAATCGAACGCTTCCACTGGCTTGTAACACAGCTACGCTATTCCGGCACTGCCGCTCAATATCTGTGAGTAGCAGTCTTTCTTTCACGACGGAGAACGCGTTTTCCAAATTATAAACCGGTTTATCCTTGGGGGGTTGAAAGATCATTGATTTTACTCTCTCACCTGTCATTCTGAGCGAAGCGAAGAATCCAGTAATTGAACAATTGGGAACTAGATACATTTCCCTCGACTTCGCTCATGACTACGCGGTCCCGATGCAATCGGGACTCAGTATGACAAAACATTAGAATACTGTAATTATAGCATCACAGCTGCCGGCATCTTATCGCTGACAAAAATCGGTAAAAACCATGGCACTATTCCAGCCAGGAATGTGAGTAAAGGATAGCCCCCAATAACACTTTTACCGTCTTGGCATATTTTTGATCTTCAACGGACAATTTAGCCATATCCACAGCTTCACTATCCATGACCTGGTGCACAAGTTTAACCAGTTCCGGTTTCTTACCGCGGGCAATATCGATCAAATCCTGATCGAAAGCATCGACAATTGCAGAATGGATATTGTACTTCATCAGCATCATTAAATATGTACGATTGAGGTAAGGTCGTAAGTTATTCGGCGCGCCATTGGAAACGTTAGAAAGGCCGACCGCCGATTTACAGCCAGGGGCAAGGTCTTGCAACATGGACATAAATTCCAGACACGGTTTAACGTGATTAGATTCGATATTTACGGCAGGAGTAACAATGGGGTCGAACCATATCCGGTCATTGGTAATACCTTTTTCATTGGCGGTGTATAGCAATTCAGCAGCGATCGCGCCGCGTTCGTTGGCGTCACGCGGCAAGCCCTCTCTGCCCCACAACAGGCCGATGAAATCAGCGTTATATTTTAGTACCAGGGGAAGTTCTTCATCCATTCTGGCTACAGAGATCGAGTTGATGATCGCCCTGCCTTTGTGGACTTTCAATCCTGCTTCCATCGCTTGAACATTAGTAGTATCCAGTGAGAGCGGTTTATCCGTCACTTCCTGGACTGTTTTCACAATCCATTCCATGAATTTATCGCCTTCTTTACGCGCCGGACCGATATTGATATCGATATAGTCCATGCCTTGTTTCGTCTGCGCGATAGCGATTTCTTGAATTGGTTTTGCATTCCGCTCTTTCATCGCCGGGCCGAGAGTCTTTGACATAATGTTAAGGTTTTCGCCGATAAGTATCATTTTTATCTCCTTTTATTTCCAGGCTTTAAGATAGGCGGGGATATGAGAACCCTCTCTGGGGCCGACCATGATTTCCCAGCCGGCCAGGTCTTCTTCCAACCCGCCGCTCTCAGAGGCAGAATAGCCGGGTATGACCAGTTTGCGGTGCTTGATCTTCGATTCGATACCCGATTTTTTCACGAATTGTGCAATCAGGTCGGCGACGAATTTGCCGGCCGCCCAGGCGGTCATGACCGAGAGTCCCTCCGTATCCATGATCAATAGATAGCTGGGTACTTTGCTGCCTTCGATTTCGCCGGAGATAATAAAATAGGTGAGCGAGAAGTTGGTAGTGATCAAAACCGGGGAGTTCTCATTGGGGTTATTTATTTCATAGATACCGGGCGTAGTTGCCAGCGGTCTTTGCGGGTCAGTGAAAATATTCATCCGTTCGACCAATAGAGGGAAAAGTATTTCGCCCTGGATATCGGAAAGCACGATGATACCTGCATATTTGGAAACCAACATACTGGCAATAAGCGCTTCTTTCAGCGGGTTAACGGTCATTTCGCAAGGGAGGGTGATGGTGGGATAGCCTAAAGGACGGAACTTTTTCACCAGCGCCGCGCCACGAATTTGTACCTGGTCCTGTAATAATTGTTTTATCGTCCGCGCACCGGAATCGATGACAATGTCCTTGATGCCCGCTTTCTCTATTAAGCCGGTCAGTTCTACTACTTCCTCCAGATTGGCGCCTTTTACAGCTACGGGACAGTTGTTTTCCTTAGCCAGAGCCGCGACTGCTAATGCATTAGCTTTGGTGGCAGCGTAAATCAAGGGCTTGCGGGCAGCGACCGGCTTCACACCGGCTGCCAATACATCGGCCTTATCGCTCATCAGAATCAAAGCTCCATCGGTAGCGGCAGCCACTTTAGTAGTCAGGGTCGCGAATTTTGCAGGATCACCGGAGTCACTTTTAAGGGCTATAGCATTCGCGCGGAGCTTCAGGCCGACGCGTTCATAAGTATATTTATTAAATTTGTCCACGCGGTTGGTGATTTCTGTATCCGGCATGTTATCTGAAATTAGAACGGCGATACCGGTTGGGTTTTCAAACCGCTTCTCATGGCGGAATAATACCGTTTCACCGCCGACTTTGAAAGCCTTATCTCCCGTGCCGATTGTCACCGGACGGATCGGGGGGGCGGAGGCTTCAGCCAGCATAGATTTAGCTTCCTCGGAAACAGTGGGGCAGGAGGTAAGTTCCGCTTTTCCCGCGGCCAGGTTCATGGCAAAGGCAAGGCAGGTCGGTACGCCGCATTTCCCGCAGTTCGTTTTTGGCAGTAGTTTGAATATTTGTATTCCTATGAGCGCCATCTATCTAACTCCTTTAATCAAAGCTGATAGCTATAACTTATAGCTACTGGCTTTTGTCGTTTTTTATCCAATAATCGGATCCATAGTCAAAGCCGGGTGCCCTTTCTCTGTCAGGAAAGGCAGGATTTCATCTTCGGTGGTACCAATAGTTTCATCAGCAATCTTGTCCAGTAAATCAGGCACACCAAGTTCAGCGGCTCGCTGCGCGAACCTTTCGCCGATTTCTTCTTTCAACATCTTGGGCATCCAGACCATTCTTAAAAGACCGCCATCCCCGATGAGGAACTTGCGTTGGGTGATGTTGTATTTGCCATGACCTACGAAACCGGGAGTGCTGATACCGCCGCCAATCGTGCCAGCGAGTGTGGTAAATTTCATGCCACAAGGAGTCATACCGGCAAATTCACGGTTAACGGTCATGATCCCATTACACATCGGTAGGACCGCGGCAATGGCTTCACAGCAGCCGCAGGTGGTCATGGGGTCGTTCACCAGGCTATAGAAATTATAATGGTCGAACTTACCGCGTGAAGCTTTGAACAAGAAATCGTTGACACCTTTCCACTGCCCCAGTTTGGCATCGATGATTTCACCCTTGGGCACCGGTTGGTTAGGTCCAGTGGGGTTGATTTCAAACGAGGCTTTACAGTCCATCCAGTTATAAGAACCGCACAAACCCGTTCTTTCCGGGCTAACGACGCAAACGTGGCTGGGGGCGAAAGATTGACATAATGTGCACGAATAGTACATATCGGTGGTTTCGTCGGTCATCCCTTCGATACGAGCATCCCGCTCTGCATAAGCTGCGCGGGCTTTTTCTACAATTTCTTTGACTTTGACTTCATCAGTGTAAATCTTGACCTGTAACTTATCGAAAATTCTACCGAAATCCTGGTGTAGCTTGGCGTGAAGGATAGTGCCGATGTGGGCGATTTTAAAACCTTTTTCCACAGCTTGTTTGCTAACGCGGAGCCAGGCGATATCACGCTGCCCGATGTGCATCACACCTTGTGCGTAGTTGATCAGGTGGTGAACCTGGCGTTCCAGGATCGGTTCGTAATCAGATTCGAATTGCCGTCCGGCGACTTCAACATTGATCGCCATTGGCAGAGTAGACTTGGCCGTGACATCGGTGATTTCCGGTCCGATAACTTCAACCTTGCCGTCTTCGACTTCATCCATGCGTTTTGAGGTGACCCATTCGACCATCGGGGTGCGTCCACCACCGGCCTCAAGGTAAATATCATCGCCACGAACCCTTTCACCTTCGAAAGCGGGTCCGTAAGCGACGGGAATAGGAATTTCGGTCATGGTAACTTTCAATCCACGGACTTCGATAGCTTTCTGTACGATCTGGTCGTGAGGAATGTTGGAGACGACGTGTTCATAAGTGGTGATACCGGTGGGTAGAATCTCGGGAATCGGAGTATCGGCGATAACCGGGAAACCCCAGTTGATGGCGCCGGCAGCGTTGGCATACCATTCGTCGGTCACGTAGCCCATCGGTAAGGCAAAAGCAAAAATACGGTCTTTGTTATAAATCAGTATCTTACGGTAATCTCCCGGCTCCAGTCCTCCAAAGGACATAGCTGCCCGGGTGGCAAAGCCCATGGCAAAGACGGTACCGCTGACATCCGGGCTGAAAGGCACAAGGCGGACGCCCCAACCGATTTGTGTCCCGGATTCCACCAGTTGCTCTGAGAAACGTTTGCCGTTATATTCACCCGCCATAAATACATAGAGGTTTTTTTTCTGTAATTCGTGAGCAATACTGGCAGCAATTTCTTTTGTCGGTGCGGCGCCTAAAATAGCCGCAAAACCGGGAGCGGTGCCATCGACGAATTCAACGCCGCGTTTTCTCATAATGACATCGTCAGCAGCCCCCAGCCAAATATTATCCGGGGTTACATCCTCGCCACGCACGTAAAAATCAGGTTTCTCCAGATAGCGGATAGCTTCCAAAATTTCCTCGGCGAAAAAGGTAGCCATACCGGCATCCAATGCGGGGGCAAGGTAAGGGAGGGGATGGGTTTCTCTCACGGGAGGCGGTAGTATGTTACGGCATTTTTTCAAGACCGCTTCCATATCCCCGAGTCTTTCAATCTTATGCCCCAGGATGCCATAAATAATGGGTAGGTAATAAGCAGTATTGGGGAAACCAACGGGTTCGTTAGCTCCCCATTTTTCCATAGCCCATTTCCACTTGGTTTCAGATCGTTCAACTATTCTGTAAGCGCCACGAATGGCGGCTGAAGCGATTATTTTAGACATTTTTCATTTCCCTCCCTCTCGTGCGCCTCTTACGTCAATTCCCGTCGCATGGCCATATCGTATAGTACGCGTTCGCGGGCTTTATCAATACCGAGCGCTTTACGTTTCTTATCGATATGGGCGATCATTTTCTCTGCCATCTTGATCGGGTCCAGCTCGAAATCCCACATCCCACCGTATTTTTGTTCCATATCCTTGAAGAGATAATCGGTTACCTCCTTGGAACCGATGGTCGGCCACGTTACACCGAATAACGTATAGAAACCGGAACTAACGAAATATTGTCCGATGGCAATGGCTTTTTCGCTCATCCATTCCGGAGCGGCACCGCAGGCCGGTAGGTCTGAGATATCATCGCCGAGCCCGCCGTCCTTGACCATGGCGGTAGCGGCAATCAGAATGCGGCTGTTATCGATACAAGCCCCCATATGGAGCACCGGCGGGATCCCGACGGCTTCACAGACCGAACGTAAACCTTCACCGGCGTATTGGGCACCTTCCGGCACCATCAATCCGGTTTTGGCAATACCCATAGCGGCGCAACCGGTGAGCAAAACGAGAACGTCGTTTTTAATCAATTCCTTGACCAATCTAACATGGACATCGTCGTGGGTGACGCGGGCATTATTACAGCCAACGACCCCGGCGACTCCTCTGATTCTCCCGTTGATGATGTTTTCATTGAGCGGGCGGTAAGAAGCACGGAACATGCCGCCTAGCAGGTAGTTGATCGTTTCGTGGCTGAATCCGGCAATAAGTTCGGACTTTTGCGTGGGGATGACGACATTGGGTTTTCGGTTAACGAAGTTATCGATGGCCGCACGAACGATAGCTTTGGTCGATTCAAGGGCATTTGATTCGTCGAATTGCATGTGGATGGCACCCTGGATCTTCGCACGTTCGTCGGTAGTAATTAGTTTGGTGTGATAACATTTGGCGACTTCTGCCAAACCCTGCATGATACATTGGACGTCGACAATCATGGCATCAACAGCGCCGGTGATAATCGCCAATTCCTGTTGCAGGAAGTTACCGGCGATGGGGATGCCGTGCCGCATCATTATTTCATTAGATGTACAACACATGCCTGCCAGATTAATACCGTTAGCGCCCTTGGATTTAGCGTAAGCCACCATTTCAGGGTCGCTGGTAACCACCGCCAGCATCTCTGCCAGGGCGGGTTCGTGCCCGTGAACGATGATATTGACTACGTCTTTTTTCAAAACACCGAGGTTAATCTGACTGATCGATGGGGATGGAGTACCGAACATGATGTCCTGTAAGTCGGTGGAGATCATACTGCCGCCCCAGCCATCTGCCAATGAACACCTGGCCCCTTGCAATAACAGATTTTCGTAATCCTGATCGACGCCCATATGGGTGCGGTGCATGGTTTCGACCACTTCACGGTCAATTCCCCTGGGAGTAACGCCGGCCTTATGCCAGAGTTCCTGTCTCTTGAGAGGCGCCCGTTTCGTAAAGAGTAATTCGCCTTCCTGCTTACCGAATTCTTTTAATAATATTTCACCGATTTCCACGGCGATTTCATTATTACTTCGCTCGCCGATCTTAACGCCAAGTTCCAGGGCGAGCTGGAGGAGTTTCTGTTCGTCTTTAATGGAGAAGCCCGGGATTTCTCCTTTTGCCGTAGCGATAAAATTGTGAACGACACGTCGCCCGTGGTCGCTGTGCGCAGCGGTACCGGCGGCGATTTTACGCACAAAATTACGCGCAGCAATAGTTTCAGCGGTTGCTCCGCAAAGCCCCCGTCGTTTCTTCTTGTCCTCTTCAGTTTCGGCTCGATTCCGGGGTGCCGGGACACGACATGGACCCATGGCGCAGTTGCTGCAGCAGCTGCCTTCAGAACCGATGGGACAGGCAGACATTTTTTCTGCCCGTTCAAATACCGTCGATACTCCCTCTTTGGTTGCTTTTTCGATCATTTCCAGTGAGGCAGCATCGATGCTTTTTTGTTTCTTTTCCTCTACCACTTTTCCTTCCTCCAATATTTTGGTTTAGGTAGTTAAATCAGAGATCATTTCTTTAATTAATTTAATGGATTCCGGGTGGCGCATGATAAGAATATCGCCGCCGGCCATCAATAATGTCATGGCGGACATGGCTTCAAACATAATGCCGCGGTTTTTAGCGTTGCCCATATTGGCCTCGTTATCCGGTTGATGAACTTCCTTGGACTTCCAGACTTCCTTGGCTAGGTTGCAAATAATGGGCAGTTGCAGTTTTTCATCCTGCTGGGTAAGAGCTGCCATACGCATTCTCTCCATCACCGAATAGCAGTATTCCAGGCCGTACCCGATACCACTGACGGTCGGGTCCATCAAGATCATGTCTTCGGAGATACCCAGGTTTCCCATGAGGATATTCAGCTGTTTGGCCAGGTTGATATCGATAGGAGTGGAGGCGACGATCGTGTGCTTGTAGCCGATGGCGGCAGCGCCAATCTTTTTATAATCTTTTTCCTCCAGAGGCCCAAGAATAAGTTTTTTATCCTGGCACACCTCAGCAACTTTGGTCAAAACAAGAGTATCCTTTTCATGGTTGGCTGTGCCCCAGACGATTAAGGGAACATTAATGGCATCGGCAACTTTTTTTACGATTGCAGCAGCTTCGTCCGCCCCCCGGTTGAGACCATTGGGGTCAGTGCTCACCAGCTGCAGGGCAATCATTTCGGCACCATAAATATCGATACATTTTTTCGCCCAGGCAACCGGATCATTGACCACATCGGAGAATGGTTCTAACGCACCTTCTGCCCATTCCTCAGGCGCGGTGTCCCATACTTCCATCGCGATCCTTGGCTTGTGGGGCATGGTTCCTTCAAACGTGTAGAACGGATAGGAGTTCTCACCCCCAACTGTAATTGCTTTATCGCCCTTGCCGATTGTGGTCTCTCTCACTTTCCCGCTGTAGGCTGTCTTCGGAATATCGATTGCCATCTATATCTCCCTCATTTTTAATTTTAAATGCTAAACTCGAAATCCTAAACAATATCAAATTTTCTAATACCTGATGTTTAGCGTGTCGATATTAGAAATTCGTATTTTTCGTTAGGCTGGATTTTTTCTTTTTTCGGAGCCGTACCATTCCTTGCTGAAGAAATACCGTTCACCGTTTTCCAGATATTTCAGTTTTTCCGCCCGGGAATCAAACTTCTGACGCCACCGTCCGGCCTCTGCACCGGAGGGCTGGCCGGCTTCATAAGTCTCTTTAAGTAACTCAACCTGCTCGCGTCCGGGAGCTTTTACCTTATCAACTTTATATTCCATTTTTACTACCCCTTAATATGTTCAACCGAAACAATCTTTTTTCAACCCCAAATCCTCCAATCATGGGGGACTTAAAAACATGGGGAGATATCCTCAGACCCCCTGCAGGAAAATTCTCCTGCACTACTTATCGTGAAATACCAGCAGCGATTTTAGCCGCTTTCAGTGTATTTGCCATTAACATCGTGATCGTCATCGGTCCTACCCCACCCGGAACAGGCGTGATCATCGAAGCTTTTTCTTTCACATTTTCAAAATCGACGTCACCCTTAAGTATGGCTTTACCGGTTTTTTGGCTGATGCCGACCCGGTTCACGCCTACATCGATAACTACAGCGCCTTCTTTCACCATGTCTGCGGTGATAGCGTTCGGTTTACCGGCAGCTACGATCAGAATATCGGCTCTTTTAGTGTGGAAAGCCATATCTTTAGTGCGGGTGTGGCAAATAGTCACCGTGGAATTTGCCCCTTTAGCCTTCTGTAACATGATATTGGCCATAGGTTTCCCCACGATATTGCTTCTGCCGACGACTACAACTTCCGCACCATCGGTGTTTACCCCGGAGCGGATGAGCAACTGCTGGATGCCGGCGGGAGTACAGGGTAAATAATCCGGTTCGCCGATCACCATTTTCCCGATATTCACCGGGTGAAACCCATCGACATCTTTTTTAGGGTCGATAGCGTAAAGTACTTCAGTTTCATTGATGTGTTTGGGCAATGGAACCTGAACCAGAATACCGTGAATCAAAGGATCTTTATTGTATTTTTCTACCAGTGCCAGGACTTCTTTTTGGGAGGTTTCAGCCGGGACATCGATACGTACCGAATGATAACCGAGCTCTTTAGCAGTCTTTTCTTTACCGGTAATATAAGAAACCGAGGCAGGATCTGCCCCCACCAGAATAGTTACAAGTCCCGGAACAATATTATGTTTAGCTTTTAGATCGATTACTTCTCGTTTGATTTCTTCCCTAATCTGGGCTGCAACTTCCGTTCCCAGTATGAGTTTTGCCGTCATCTATTCCCCCCATGTTTATTATATGGTTTTTATTCTAACAATTGCTAATTAAACTTAGTCTCCACGGGTGAAGGGTTAATAATGGCCTCCATCATGCCATTAACTGCCTCAACCGCCGGGGAAGTATCCGGCATGGTAACCAGTGGCTTTTGAGCCAAATCGAAGCGATACAATTCATTGTCTGCCGGTATAATGACATCGGCATTAAACCCTAGGTGCGCCATTTCCTCAGAGACCAGTTCATCCAGTTTTCCCGGGACGTTATTCACGATCACAATCTGCCGTTTCACGTTTAATTTCAGTTCTTTAACAAGCTCTTTAATACGGGCTACGGCGCGCACGCCTTTCACTGTATGGTTGGAGACAAGTAACAATACATCTACATCTTCGGTGGTCTTGCGGCTGAGATGTTCCATTCCGGCTTCGTTATCCATGACCACAAATTTGTATCCGTCAGACAGGTTTTCGATGAAATTTTTCAAGACTGTATTGGGGTAGCAGTAACACTCCGGACCTTGCCCCCGCCCCATCGTGATCAGGTCGAGTCCATTACTTTCCACGATGTTTTCGTTAAGTTTGTACTGCAAGTAGGCTTCTTTAGTCATACCAGGAGGTATTTTGATCTTGTCGTACTGGAAGCTGCTTAAAATCGTGCCAATGGTTTGCCTGACTTTTAACCCGATGCTTTCTCCCAGATTCTCATTCGGATCAGCATCCACCGCCAGAATGGGTGTTTTTCCGTTATTTTTCAGATACCGGATCACCAGACTGGTAATGGATGTTTTTCCGCATCCGCCTTTACCTGCGACAGCTATTTTAAAAGTCAATGTAAACTTCCCTTACGAGCTTTCGGTCATCATCTATCAGTTTTCAAGCCTCACTCACGTGTCCCCAGGTTCTTTTGGTTTCTGATGGCTACCGCTGACCACTGAGTGCTATTCTTAAAACAGTCCCGAAACCTTACCGGTATGCACATCAACGTCCACACGGCGAAAAGCCGGGTCGGAAGAAGTGCCGGGCATCAAGCTGATAGTACCGGCCATCGGGCAGAGGAATTTAGCGCCGGAGTAAAGCAAGATGTCGCGGATAGGTAGCCTCCATCCCTTGGGTACGCCCTTACGGTCAGGCTGGTGGGTGAGGCTTAAGTGTGTCTTGACCATCATCGTGGAATAGGAATCGTATTGCGGATCTTTCTCGAATCTTTCCGCTTTATCGGTGGCTTCCGGCGACCAATCGACGCCATCCGCTCCATAAACAGTTTTGGCGATCTTTTCCACTCTCTCCCGCAGCTTCATTTCGTTGGGGTAGAGGAATTTGAAATCATTGGGTTCGTTGCAGGCTTCCATTACAGCATCCGCCAGTTCCAGGGCGCCTTCGCCGCCCTTAGCCCAGTGCTGCGAGAAAGCACAGCGTGCTCCAGCAGCTTCTACCGCCCGGCGAACCAGTTTTACTTCTTCTTCGGTATCGGTTGCAAAACCGTTAATACAGACAACCGGTTTAATGCCAGAGGTCTTGATGGTATTGATGTGATGCAACATATTTGGCAGACCGGCTTCAATTAAAGCCAGGTTTTCTTTAGTGTATTCTTCCGGCAGGGGCAAGCCGGCGACTACCCTGGGGCCGCCGCCGTGCATCTTGAGGGCGCGTACCGTGGTTACCAGCACGGATACATTGGGCTTAAGACCGCTGAGACGACTCTTTACATTCCAGAATTTTTCGAAGCCGATATCGGCGGCGAAGCCGGACTCGGTAACATGATAATCGAACATCTTCAAGCCAAGACGGTCGGCGATAATAGAGGATTGGCCGACAGCAATATTGGCGAAAGGACCGGCATGTACCATCACCGGCTGGTATTCAGCAGTGTAGCAGAGCGTGGGGTTAATGGTATTACGCATCCAGGCGGTCATGGCACCACCGACCTCAATATCGCCGGTGGTGACAGGTTTGCCTCTCTTATCGAAAGCCAGAGTAATTTTATCCATCCTCTCCCGAAGATCGGCTAAATCTCTTACAATGGCTAACATGGCCATCAATTCGGAACTGACAGCAATCCCGAATTTGGATTGCATCAGGAATCCATCCGATTTGCCACCCATGCCGATGATAATGTTGCGCAGGCTCTGAGCGCAGTAATCGATGATCCAACCGAATTCGACCCGGGTGGGGTCGACTTCCATACGGCGCATGTTGGTCAGGTTCTGAAGCTGTTTATCGGTATAATTGCGTTCGTGCTGCATCCTGGCAGTCAGGGCGACCATAGCCAGGTTGTGGGCATTCATAATATCGTTGATATCTCCGGTGAGTCCCATAGAGAACTCGGTCATGGGTATCAGCAGGGCGTTGCCGCCGCCAGCCGCCGTGCCTTTGACGTTCATGGTAGGACCGCCCGAAGGCTGTCTTAAAGCGCCGCCGACCTTCTTTCCTCTTTTGCCCAAACCCTCGATCAAACCGAGGGAGGTGGTGCTTTTACCTTCACCTAACGGGGTGGGAGTGATGGCGGTCACTTCGATATATTTACCATCAGGACGGCCCTGCAGCCGGTCAATGATTTTCAGGAAATCCAGCCTGGGAGTCCGGCCGTAAGGAATCATTTCATCTTTAGACAATCCCAAAATATCCCGCCACTGTTCGGTAGACGGCAATTTTTCTTCTGCCAGTTCGGCAATTTGCCAGTCTTTCAGTTTCGTTGCATCGTAAGGCACAGTATTACCTCCAATTATTTTTTAATATAGTATCATTGAACAGTTCAAGATTTATTGTTAATGCTCGATGTCAGCGATTTATATATCCTTTTTACTTCATTAATGGCGGGTAAACTTGAATCTAAAATAGAATGGTTTGCCAGGTCGGCATTAATAATATCCAGATCATAGGGGATGAACCCCAGGAATTCCGTATTTGGCAAGCTATCGAGAATGAATTGTTTTTGAGTACTGTTTTGAATTTTGTTGCCCACAACGGCAACATTCTCAAGGCCTAAGTCATGAGCTAGTTCGAAGATGCGTTGAGCGGTCTCGATACTGCGTCTACCCGGTTCGACAACCACAATCAACTTATCGATACCTTTAGCGGTGCCTCGCGTCAAATGTTCAATTCCGGCTTCCATATCCAGAATTACGACGTCTTTGCGTTGCAGGATAAGGTGCGAAATCAAAGCTTGCAAAAGAGTGCCTTCGGGGCAATAACAACCGGTACCGCCGCGTTTAATTCGACCCATCAGCATTAATTTGATGCCATCGTGTTTGGCAGCGAATCTTTCCGGAAGGTCATCTACTTTGGGATTGAGTTTAAAAAAAGAACCGGATTGTCCCGGTTTAGCACCGACTCTTTCCTCGATAAGATCGCTCATTTCAGAGATAGGCGTTATTTTATCGGGATCGGGGAAACCAAGATTGGCAGCGAGATTAGCATCCGGGTCAGCATCTATTGCTAATACCGAATAACCTGCCTGTGCAAAAGTTCTTGATAAGAGGGAAGCGAGTAGGGTTTTACCAACTCCCCCCTTGCCGCTTATCGCAATCTTCATTGGGTATATTCTTTTTCCGTTGGAGGTGAAATTTTCCGGTTTTGCTGAAGGCGATGGGCTTTATCTAAAATCCTTTACAGGCAGTCTCAATTTGAAGCATAACCGACGACCAAAAAAAAGTCAATGTTTTTCCGGCTGATATTACTTGCTAATTCCAATTATTGGGACTAGAAAATCTGGTGTATCGATTTCAAACATAGAGAAATATACCTGTTTTTTAAGAAAAAATATGTTGATTATTTTTAGATAAAATGTCTTGACAGTAACCACCATCGGCATTACGATTAAATCAACAAAATTTTGTGAAAGGATATTTAATGGTTATAGATATTAACGATAACGATTTTGATTCCAAAGTCGTCAAATCCACTCAGCCGGTACTGGTAGACATGTGGGCGCCGTGGTGCGTGCCGTGTAAGATGGTTGCGCCGGTAGTCGACAAACTTTCCGGCAAATACGCCGGCAAGATGCAGTTTTATAAAATGAATATCGACGAAAACCCCAAAACGGCATCCTCTTTCAGAGTGATGTCAATCCCGACTTTACTGCTTTTTAAAAATGGTAAAGCGGTGGATATGGTAGTTGGCGCCGTGCCCGAACGTACGCTTGCCAGCCGCATCGATGCCCTGCTGTAAAAAGCCTTTGATTATAGGTTGATTGTTTGATACAATTGATGTTTGGGGAATTATCCTGCTATTTGAGGAGGGACTGAAATATGTCCGGTCATAATAAGTGGAGTTCCATCAAACATCAAAAAGGTGCCAACGATGCCAAACGCGGGGCGATGTTCACCAAGTTAACCCGTGAAATTATGATTGCCGTACGTAAAAGCGGTCCCAGTATCGATTCTAATTATGGGCTGAGACTGGCGGTTCAGCGAGCAAAGGACAGCCAGATGCCCTGGGAAAATATCAGCCGTGCTATCGATAGAGCCAGCGGTGCGGGAGAAGGCGCTCAGTTGCAGGAAATTACCTACGAAGGTTATGGTCCGGGTGGAGCTGCTATTCTGGTGATGACCCTCAGCGATAATAAAAACCGCACCGTACAAAATGTCCGAAATGCCTTCCAACGCGGTGGTGGAAACCTGGGCGAAGCAGGCAGTGTTGGTTGGATGTTCGACCAGAAGGGTGTCATTGTTGCGAAGACAGGCGGCGTTGACCCCGACGAACTAGCGTTAAAAGTAATCGATGCCGGAGCCGATGATGTTACGCCGGAAAAAAGTATTTTAACAATTTACACCGCGCCTCATAAACTAGAGGAAGTGCAGAAAGCCCTGGAGAAGGATAATATCGAAGTAGAATCTGCTGAAGTACAAATGGTCCCCAAGACCATGCTCGAACTCGAAGAAAAACAGGCTGTACAAAACCTCAAGTTGATGGAAAAGCTTGAAGAACTGGATGAGACGCAGAAAGTCGCCAGCAACGTTAATTTCTCCGATGCGGCGATCGCAGCTTACCAGGCCGAATAAACTGGTGTCTTTGCGAGTCCCGATTTCATCGGGACGTGGCAATCTGACTTTTTTGCTATACATCTTTCTTTATATGATAATTTGCCCTGAGATTGCTTCGTCGAATTTACTCCCCGCAAAGACAATCCCATCTTTTATCCCCGTGAAAACGGGGATCCAGACCAGATTCATTTCGTGTAGTGTAAACGCTCAGCGCAAGTCCTCAAGAGCCTGCCTCTCGTACCAGTGGGGAGATAATTAAAAGTCCGTGACAAATCCCTCTGTATCTCCCCTTAGCTAAGGAGAGAGTAACAACCCTAGATTTTCTCCGCGTTGTTCAGGATACAGGCACCTGTACCATCAGATAGAATGACAAAGATATTTTGATTCGTTATTCGTCATTTGGTTATTTTTCGTTCTGAAATGTGTTAAAATCATCTCACTCTAACTAAACAAGGTGAATATGCGAGTCTTAGGTGTTGATCCCGGTACCATTGTTGCCGGGTATGGTGTGATAGATAGCGATTCAGGGCAGGTGAAGATGATCGCATGTGGCATCATTAAAGCCAACCAAAAACTCACTCCTTCAGAACGTCTCAGCATTTTGTACAAAGGACTGCTGCAAGTCTTGAAGAAATACAAGCCCGAAGTGCTGGCAGTGGAACACCCGTTTGTCGGCGCTAATGTCAGCTCGGCGCTGGCAATCGGACGGGCGCAGGCGGTGGCGATGCTGATTGCGGCGAATAATGATATCCCGGTATTTGAATATTCGCCCGCCAAAGTCAAGCAAAGCGTTGCCAGCTACGGCGCCAGCTCCAAGGAACAAATACAGCAAATGGTCAGGCTGCATCTCGGGTTAACCGAAATACCGGAACCGTTTGACGCGGCTGATGCACTAGCAGTGGCGCTATGCCATATTAACGAGAACCACATTAATTATTTGATTAGTGAAAAGCCGGAAAAGAAAAGGAGAACCCGATGATTGCCAGTTTACAAGGTGTCGTGGATGCGCTGGGCGCCGATTTCTTAATCGTGAATGTGAATGGCGTGGGGTTCAAGGTGACGGTGAATACCTCCGTGTTGAGCGAAGGCGGCGTCATCGGGCGAAACATAAAGCTGTTCACTCATTTGCATGTCCGTGAAGACGATTTAGCGCTCTATGGGTTCAGTTCTCCCAATGGATTAAGGCTCTTCGATTTGTTATTGACGGTTTCCGGTTTGGGTCCTAAAACCGCCATGAATTTGCTTTCCGGCATGACCGCCGACGAACTGGCGATGGCGATCGCCTCCGGCAGCCAGGAGATGTTAACCTCGATTCCCGGTATCGGGAAAAAAACCGCTGATAGATTAATTTTGGAACTCAAAGACAAAGTCGGCGGGGCAATGATTTCGACTGCCATCGGCCGGGCTGCACAGGAAAACGCGGATGTGGTCGCGGCGTTAGTGTCGCTGGGTTATTCAATTTCCGAAGCATCCAGGGCTGTGACCGCATTGCCGGCGGGTAAAAAACTTACACTGGAAGAGAAGATCAAACTGACGCTGCAATCATTGGGGGTGTGATAAAGACAGCCCATCCCGCCTCTTAACATCATTACTGCAAGACCGGGATTCAGTATGTAATATTACTCGATTCACTGTTATCAGGAATTGGAGAAAAGAAAATGCGCCGGATCCCGTGTTAAAAGCACAGGATAAGAGATAGGAACCACCTCACTCTACTCTCTCCATGTTCGCTACGCGAAGTACTTCGCCCTCGAGGGAGAAAAGATAAGGACAAGATTTTATTCCGTTCAGAGTGACAATAATAGCGAAAGAGAAAAACATTGGATCAGGATCAGGTTTAAGATGATATTAGAGAATAACCGGATGCCCCACCCTGAGACTCTTCGTCCCGACCGTATAGGGACTCCAGAAAGACAGAGGGGGTAAAGACTGTATGTAGAATCAAGTCCAGATTCAGATTGGACAATTCGGGATGTCGTTGCTGTAAGACTGGGGATAGTACACCCCCAGAGATTGCTTCGTCGGTTGTGGGGAAAAGAATCCTCCTCGCAAAGACAGAGGCGACTGGATCCCATGGCGAAAACTCGGGATAAGAGATAGGAACCACCTCACTCTATTCTCTCCCCTAGAGAGAAGATAAGAACAAGATTTTATTCCGTTCAGAATGATACAAGAGAAATTATAGTACATTTGAACTACTATTGGCTATGAATTATACTAATAAAGCTGCTAGCTAAAAGCTAATAGCTTAAGGCTAAAATTTTATGGAATTTCAACTAATTTCCGATTTTAATATGACCGGCGACCAGCCCCAAGCCGTCGAGAAATTGACGGAAGGTCTTGTAAAAGGTCAAAAAAAACAAACGCTGCTGGGTGTTACCGGCAGTGGCAAGACTTTTACGATGGCTAACGTAGTAGCAAGGGTACAAAAACCCACGCTCGTTATTTGTCACAACAAAACCCTGGCGGCACAGCTTTATGCCGAGTTTAAGGAATTCTTTCCCAATAACGCGGTGGAATACTTCGTTTCCTATTACGATTATTACCAGCCTGAGGCTTACGTCCCGCAGCGCGACCTCTACATTGAAAAAGATGCCGATATCAATGAGGAGATTGATAAACTGCGTCATTCCGCCACGCGTTCTTTACTGGAGCGTAAAGACACTCTCATCATCGCCTCGGTTTCGTGTATTTACGGTCTCGGCTCGCCGGAAGAATACCAGAGTTTCATTCTCCATTTGGAAAAGGGTGCCAATCAGAATCGTCAACGTATTTTGCACCAGTTGGTGGATATGCAGTACCAACGGAATGACATCGATTTCAGCCGCGGTAAGTTCCGCATCCGCGGCGATACGCTGGAAGTGCAACCTGCGTATGAAGAAACCGCTCTCCGCATCGAGTTTTTCGGGGATGATGTGGAACGCATCGTCAAGCTGGATCCGCTCACGGGCGAGGTTTTTTCCGAGTTACAAGAAATCGATATCTACCCTGCTAAGCATTTTGTCACCTCGCTGGAAAAAATGACCAAAGCCATCGAGTCTATCGAGCAGGAGCTACAGGAACAAATCAAGTTCCTGAAAGAACAGGGTAAAGCACTGGAAGCGGCACGCCTGGAACAGCGCACCAATTACGACCTGGAAATGATGAAACAGGCGGGTTACTGTAGCGGTGTGGAGAATTATTCGCGTCATTTAGCGCAACGGCCGCCGGGCAGTTCTCCTGATACCTTACTCGACTATTTCCCTAAAGATTTTCTACTCTTCATCGATGAGTCCCATATGTCTTTACCGCAAATCCGGGCAATGTATAAAGGCGATCGTTCGCGCAAACAGACACTGGTGGATTACGGGTTTCGATTACCTTCGGCCATGGACAATCGCCCGTTAAATTATGATGAATTCGAGCAGAGAGTAAATCAAGTGGTATATGTCTCGGCAACGCCGACTGAGTACGAGTATACTCACAGTCAACAGGTAGTAGAACAACTGGTACGCCCGACCGGACTGCTCGAACCTAAAGTAGAAGTCAGACCAACCAAAGGTCAGATCGACGATTTACTCGATGAAATCAAACAGCGGGTGAGCAGACATGAGCGCTCACTGGTGATCACTTTGACCAAACGCATGGCGGAAGAATTGACTGATTACCTGGTGGAATATGGCATCAAGACGCAGTATATCCATTCGGAGGTAGAAACCCTGGAACGGATAGATATTTTGCGTGATTTAAGGATGGGCGTTTTCGATGTGGTTGTCGGGATCAATCTCCTCCGGGAAGGGCTCGATTTACCGGAAGTCAGCCTGGTAGCGATTCTGGATGCGGACAAAGAAGGGTATTTAAGGGCCACCGGGGGCTTGATTCAGATCATGGGCCGCGCCGCCCGGCACGTCGATGGGCAGGTCATCATGTACGCCGATACTATGACAAAGTCAATGCAAGCCGCGATCGAAGAAATTAAGCGCCGGAGAAAAATCCAGCAAGACTATAATACACGACTTGGCATTACGCCACAGGGAATTAAGAAAGCAATCCGTGATATCACATTACAGGTTCAGGCGGTGGCAGAAACCCGCACTGGCTACAATGCTGTCCCGGCTACCAGAGAAGCGATTCTCAAATTAATCAAAGAGTTGGAGTCGCAGATGCGTACCGCCTCCAAAAATCTGGAATTTGAAAAGGCGGCGCTAATCCGCGACCGTATCTTCGACTTGCGGCGGGAAATGGACCCCGTAAATAAGTACGCAGGGGTAAAGAATGGCAGAAGGTGAAAACAACGAAGCAACCCGCCAGGAACGCCGCGAACAGAAACTCAGGAAGAAGAAGGAACGGGTAATAGTTCACGGGAAAAGCATTGCCCAGGTTTATCGTAACGTTATCGATAAAAGGTTAAAGAAGTAAACAGTTACTAGCTTGACCAACGATAAATAAGTAAAAGTGAATGAGCTTACTTCGTTTCCTGCCTGAGATGGATCCCCGATCAGGTCGGGGATGGGGGTCTAAAATATACCTCCCTGCCCTGAGATCCTTCGCCCCGATTTTATCGGGACTCCAGGATGACAAGAAGCGGAAAGGATGAAACAATACTGGATCCTCGATCAGGTCGGGGATGGAAGTGAAGGGAAAATAACCACAGGCAAGATGCCTGTGCCACCAAAGAAATAGTGAGAAGTAAGTTCTAGTTTTCTTCTTTAGTGTCCTCGTCCTCTTCAGGCTCGTCATCGGGGACAGCTGGAGGCGGCACAGCCTCGGTGGGAGGTTTTGTTTCGGCAGCCTTGACCATCTCTTCGTCGAGTAATTCCTTGATTCTAGCGGCACGCGGATAACCGATCTGCAGCTTGCGCTGTAAGAAAGATGTAGAAATATCGCCGTGTTCCTCAGCCAGTATACGGGCTGCTTCCAACATAGGATCTTTTGGCGGTTGATGCACACCAGGTAAATGCCCGGCGATAGGTTCGATCTTGATCTGAGTCAAATCTTCAACCTTTTGGCTACCCCAGAAATACACAATTCTTTCAGCTTCGGGGTCAGTCACCAGACAACCTTGCAAGCGCTTAGGTTTAGCAGCTTCAGTGGGCATGTACAACATGTCCCCGCGCCCCAGTAATTTTTCCGCTCCCACGGAATCAAGGATGGTACGTGAGTCCACCTGGGATGTCACAGCAAAACTTATGCGGGTAGGGAAGTTGGCTTTGATCAACCCGGTTACTACATCCACTGAGGGACGCTGGGTAGCGACAATCAAATGGATACCGACCGCGCGGGATAATTGGGCTAACCGGCATAAGATACGCTCCACTTCATCCGAACCGGTCATCATCAAATCCGCCAGTTCATCAACGATTAAGATGAGAAATGGCATTTTTTCTCTACCCTGGCGGTTCTTGTTATAACCTTCAATATTCCTTGCCCCGGCTTTGGCCAGCATCTGATAACGCGAATCCATTTCCATTTCCAGCCAACGTAATGCCTCGATGGCTTTTTCGGAATTCACGATGACAGGCACGGCCAGATGCGGGATGCTGTTAAAAGGTGTTAATTCGACGCGTTTAGGGTCGATCATGATGAAGCGCAGGTCGTCAGGGGTATTTTGCATCAACATGCTGCAAATACAGGCGTTGAGACAGACAGTTTTACCGCTACCGGTAGCACCAGCAATTAAAAGGTGAGGCATTTTTGCCAGGTCACCCACGCCGGCTTCTCCACCGGCACCTTTGCCCAAGGCAATGGCTAGTTTTGTTTTCGCAGATAGTTTCTGGAAAGAGCTCGATTCGATAACACTACGCAAGCTGACTACCCCGGACACGGTATTCGGGACTTCGATGCCGATAACCGGTTTACCGGGGATAGGAGCTTCGATACGAATAGTTTGGGCGGCGAGCGCTAACGAGAGATCATTGGCTAGAGCGGTGATCTTATCTACCTTAACCCTTGTCCGGGAGACTTCCTCGACTCTAACCTGCAGATTACCATCCTTATCACGTTCTTTCACTTCACGTGTTTTAATATCCCAGCCTGGTTCCAGACCAAACTGAGTGACCGTGGGTCCGGCGTTTATCTGTACGACCTTAGCTTCAACACCATAACTTCTCAGGGCTTCTTCAATACGACGGGCGCGTTGCACGTTATCAGCCTGGCCATACTCGGTATCACCGGTGTCATCCAGTATTTCCACCGGAGGCAGTTTCCATCCGCCAACCGTTTTCGCCGATGAGGACTGACCGTATTTTTTCCAAACATCCTGGGCTATTTGTTTTAGACCTTTGGGAGATGTAGCCGTTAAGGGTTCCTTTTCTTTTACCACTTTTTTGTGCTCCGGTGGTTCCTCCTCCCCGAGCTGGATCACCGTTTGGTGTTGTTCGGGCTCCTTGGCCTTAAGTACTTTTTCATAAATAACCGGTTTTTTCGCGGTCTTTTCTTTTCTACTGGCGCGATAAGCCGCGATCAATGCTTTCAATCTGCGAATTAACCACAAAACAACCCGCGGGAAAATCAAAGCAAAACTCAATATCAACAGTAATGCGATACGGAAACCGTCCCAGGCGGTATGTTCGGAAGAGATAATCCCATCTCCAACACTCCCACCGATGTTGTTGAAAGCCAAAATTCCCCACACAGCCAACAAAGCGACGATAGTACCAAGTGTGCGGTACCAATACTTGAAGATAACGGCAAAATGTCGTCGCCAGACAAGGAATATCACTGTAAAAATAACAAGCAGTAATACTAAAATACCCCACCCGAAGTTGTCCCAAACAAAAGAAGAAACATCACCGAAGAAACCCGTGATGTTATCCCGGATATCGTATAATTTCCATACTCCAAAAGCCAGAGCTATGACCACGAAGGCGTAGAATAGCCAGTCCCAAAAACTATTATCGCTTTCCGGCTTACTTTTTTTTGGCATATTACACTCTCACAATAAAAGGTAAAATCATGGGGCGACGTTTGGTCTGTTCATAATAATATCTATCCAGCGTCTCTCGGATTTTAGTAGTTAAATAACCGGAATCGGAGGGAGCATCACTGCGATGCTTCAATGCTTCGGCAAGGACATCGCGGCTTTTCTCTAACATTTCCTGATAACCCTGGCTATCGATAAACCCCTTTGACATAATGTCCGGTTTGGCAACCAATTTACCCGATTGTTTATTCATGGCAACTATTACGATAACGATGCCGTCTTTAGCCAGCATTTGCCGATCGCGCAGGACAACTGCCCCGATGTCACCGACGCTCATTCCATCGACATAGACATGGCTGGAAGGTACCCGTCCTTCAACTCTGGCGGTATGCTGATCGATTTGTAAGATATCGCCATCCTCCATGATAAATACATTTTCCTTGGCGATGCCAACAGTCTGCGCGAGTTTGCCGTGCATATGAAGATGGCGGTACTCACCATGAATCGGGACAAAATACTTGGGTTTCACGATATTCAAAATCAACTTCAATTCTTCCTGGGAGGCATGTCCGTGAACGTGAACCGGCGTAATCCTATCATAAAGTACTTCGGCGCCCTGTTTGAAGAGATTATCGATGGTTCGGGCAACCAATGCTTCATTACCCGGGATAGGAGTGGCCGAAATAACGACGGTATCGCCGGGGATAATATGCACTTGTTTATGGTCTTTGTTGGCGATACGGACCAAAGCAGAAGTAGGTTCACCCTGGCTGCCGGTGGTCACCAGGACGATGCGGTTGTAGGGTAGGTTTTTCATCTCATCGAGCCGGCCTAAAATCCCGGGAGGAGCCTTTAAATACCCGGTTTCCTGCGAAATTCGTACGATTTCGTTCATATTCCGTCCGACAATAAATACCCGGCGGTCGTGACGGGCAGCCGCATCGATAACCTGTTGAATACGGGAAACGAGCGATGAAAAGGTCGTGACGATGACCCGTCCGGGGGCTTCTGTCATAATTCTTTTCAGGGCTTCGCCGACGACGCGTTCGGACGGTGTGTAGCCGGGCAATTCGGAGTACGTTGAATCGGTCATCAACAACAGCACACCTTGATTTCCGAGTTGAGCCAGGCGTGAAAGGTCAGTTGGGCTGGTGTTCACAGGCGTGTAATCTATTTTAAAATCACCGCTGTGCACAATTACACCCAGAGGTGTATTGATAATGACGCCAACTGAGTCCGGGATACTATGGCATACCGGAAATAATTCCACGCGGAACTTACCCAGCGTCACTTTACCGTTAGCGGGTAGGATTCTTAAATCAGCTTTGGCTAGAGCTTTAAATTCCTTAAGTTTCACGGAAATCAAACCGTGGGTGAGCCGCGTGCAGTAGACCGGGACGTTAAGCTGGGGTAACAGATAAGGCAAAGCCCCGATATGGTCTTCATGACCGTGGGTTATCACCATCCCGCGGATTTTTTGTTTACGTTCCAACAAATATGAGATATCAGGGATAACCAAATCGACCCCCACCATTTCTTCTTCCGGGAACATTAAACCGGCATCGATGATGATGATATCGTTTTCATATTCCAATAACATCATATTTTTGCCGATTTCACTGAGCCCGCCGAGGGGGATAATTCTAAGTTTCGATTTTGCCATAATTATTCCGCTTTCACTCCGGTTGTTTCGTAACCCACAATCGCTCCATCCGAGGCGGCGACCTGTATTTTAAAGTTTAATTCCGTGCTACGCAGGAAAAATCCGCCCCCTATGTGGGCTTTGCCTTCTATTTCGTAGACCACTATGCCCTCCACTGAAGACAGGCGCAGTTTCTCGATCGATAGTTTTTTTAGTTTTTTTATTCGATCTTCCAAAAAACGTTCGGCTGCGATCTGGGCATTTTCCAGGGTAATTATTTCTTTATCGGGCATCTCGCCCCCTTTTTTAAAATTGTCATACATTCGTCCCGATTCTTTCGGGACGAATGTATCTAGTAACTAGATTCTTCGCTTTGCTCGGAATGACATATCAAAACATACTTAATTGTTTTATTTCCGGTACCGATTTTATTATTTCGGTTTTGGCTTTTAATTCATTTAATAAGGACGGCAACTTTTTTATGTCTTGTTTGAGGATATTACGTAAATTCCCCTGGTGAAGGGCGGCCGCGGGGTGGTACATGGCAAAATAGGTGACGCCGTTCACAGTCTGATGGGTACCATGAATTTTACTAATGCTTTTACCGGGAAAGAACATCGCCATCGAATATCTCCCCAGAGTTACGATTATTTTCGGCGAAATCAACAGTATTTGTTTTTCCAGCCAGGGACGGCAGTTGGTGATTTCTATCGGCAATGGATCACGGTTCTCGGGAGGACGAGTTTTGATAACGTTAGTAATATAAACGGTCTTCCGCTCGAGTCCTATCGATGCCAGCAGTTCATCTAAAAATTGCCCGGCGGCACCCACGAACGGTCGACCTTGCTGGTCTTCATTCCAGCCTGGAGCTTCCCCGATAAACATAATATCAGCATTCTCGGCGCCTTCGCCGGGAACAGCGTGAGTTCGGGACTTAGCGATTTCGCATTTTCGGCAAACGGCGATTTCTTTATATAAATCGGTTAAAGCTGACATTATTCCTGTCGTTCGCACCATATTTCTTTGGCGGCGACTTTGTGATTATGATAGCACGCGTTTGAATTCAAGTCAATCTGCATAACCGAGATGTTAACTGACATAAAACCCTCACCACATTCGTCCACCTGAGGCGGACTCAGTGCAGGCTCTACCCTCTCCCAAAATGGGAGAGGGAGGGTAAACGAGATGGGGGGCATGCGGCCCTCCATCTTCTAGAACTTCTACTTGGTTGCACAGACAGTCCAATTTTTTATCACCAACCTAAAATGAGGAGAACAAACACTCGACATCAGACGTTCAAGTTCGACCAACCCCAATCTGGTGTAAAAAGACTAAATTAAAACCGAAACATATCTACCCCGGCTGGGTAATTACTCCAATTGACCCCACTCCTTTTAGTCTGCTAGACTTCATTTATTAGGGGGTAGATATGAACTATCTAAACCAGACCGACCCCGAAATATATGGGGTTATTAATAATGAAATCAAACGGCAGAAAGAAACTATTAATTTAATCGCCTCAGAAAACTACACCAGCAAAGCCGTATTAGAAGCCCAGGGTTCCATTTTAACCGATAAATACGCCGAAGGTTATCCGCATAAGCGTTATTATCCGGGTTGCGCCAACATCGATATTGTGGAAACCATTGCCATCGAGAGAGCGAAGGCGCTTTTCAAAGCGGAACATGCGAACGTGCAACCGCATGCCGGCGCTTCCGCTAATATGGGGGCTTATTTAGCCCTTTTGGAATATGGGGATACCGTTCTGGGCATGAAGCTGGCTCACGGTGGGCATATGACCCATGGCGATAAAATCACTTTCTCTGGAAAAACTTACAATTTTATTGCGTATGGAATCGATAAAGAAACCGAACGCCTTGATTATGCCGAAGTTGAAAGGCTGGCTAAAGAGTACCGACCCAAACTTATTGTGGCCGGGGCTAGCTCATATTCCAGAATTATCGATTTCGAACGTTTTCGCCAGATTGCCGATATAATTGGGGCTAAACTAATGGTCGATATGGCACATATTGCCGGTTTGGTAGCCGTCGGGCTACACCCCACACCGGTACCCTATGCCGATATTGTGACTTCGACCACCCACAAAACACTGAGGGGACCACGCTCAGCGTTTATACTTTCGCGTAAAGAAATCGCGCATAACGTTGATGCGGCGGTTTTCCCGCAAATGCAGGGAGGTCCGCTGGAGCACCTCGTGGCGGCCAAAGCGGTCTGTTTTCTGGAAGCTTCGTTACCTTCGTTTTACGACTATCAGAAAGCCGTGTTAAATAATGCCCAGGTACTGGCGGCTGAAGTGCAGAAACTCGGATTTCGTCTGGTCTCGGGCGGCACCGATAATCACCTGATGGCGGTTGATCTGACTTCAACGGGAATCAGCGGTAAACACGCCCAGGATGCATTGGAGAAAGTAGGTATCGTTGCCAACCGTAATGCTATTCCTTTCGATCCGCGGCCGGCGTACATTGCCAGCGGTATACGTTTGGGAACGCCGGCTGTCACCACCCGCGGTTTCCGACAGGCGGAAATGAAGCAGGTTGCGAACCTGTTTGCCAAGGTGCTCAGCCACATGGGTGATGCTTCCGTGGAGTCACAGGTTAAAGATGAAGTGCTTCATTTATGTGCAAGGTTCCCGATTCCAGGTGTGGATAGCTAGCGGTTCAAATCCGGTTTATCTTTTATAGAGGGATGGTGTATACACCATCCCTCTATTTTGTTTTCATGTCATCCCCTGCCACGACAAGGCATCCCGAATTCAACTATCAGCGGTGGGTTTCGTTTTACTCCACCCACCTTACGGGAACTTTTATTTATATATTCAGTGTTGACGGATACGCTGGATCCCCGATCAGGTTGAGGATGGGATTAAAAAGTAGAGGAGATGGGATAGAAAGGAAGTTGTTACTAAATTCTTCTCCAAATCGTACACTCAGGTGACGAAAGACGCCAGATCAAATGTGTAAAAATCCCTTTGTATCTCTCCCAGGTCAAGCCTGGGACAAGCGCTTTAGCTAAAGGGAGAGCAAAATATCATTATTAACTGGTAGCCAGCAATAAAAAAAAGTATAGGAGATTACACCAATTAATCCTTGTCTTTAGAGATGGTATAATGTATTTGCGTGAATCTATATTATTTGAAGGAGTAGACGTGGACGACCTGAAGGTGTTTACCGGAAATGCCCACCCGGCGCTGGCACAATCCATTTGTGACTATCTGGGTATTCCTCTCGGGAAAGCGGAGGTTTTTGAATTCACTAATGAAAATATCTTCGTGAGAATTATGGAAAATGTACGCGAGAGAGATATTTTTGTGGTACAGTCCCTTTGCTGCCCGGTAAACAAGAGTCTGGTCGAGATGTTAATTATGCTGGATGCTTTGAAAAGGGCATCAGCAAAACGAATCACCGCGGTATTACCTTATTACGGGTACGGGCGAACGGATAAGAAAGACCAGCCACGTGTGCCGATTACGGCTCGGTTATTGGCGGATTTGATCACTGTCGCCGGAGCCAACCGCGTGCTCACCGTTGACTTGCATGCCGCCCAGATTCAGGGTTTTTTCAATATCCCCGTCGATGAACTGACCGCCCTTTATGTGTTAAGCGACCATTTTAAGCAGAAGAAGATCGCAGATTTAGTGGTTGTAGCAACCGATATCGGGATATCCAAACGAGCCCGTGATTTTGCTGCCAGGATGCATGCTCCGCTGGCTATTATGGAAAAGCGACGCATCAGTAATGCGGGGAAAACGGAAGCTTTGAATATTATCGGTGACGTTAATGGTAAAGTCGCCGTCACTTTCGATGACGAAATCGATACCGCCGGTTCGCTGGTCAATACCGTTGCAGCTTTAAAAGAAGCCGGCGCAGGCGAGGTATACGCTTGCTGCACGCACGCGGTTTTTTCCGGACCGGCCATAGAACGGATCGAAAAAAGCGCGGTAAAGGAAGTAGTGGTAACGGATACGATTCCAATACCTGAAGAAAAACGCCTCGATAAGATAAAAATTTTACCGATGGCCCCTATTCTTGGTGAAGCCATCCACCGTATACACACCGGTCTTTCAATAGGAGCCATGTTTGAACCCGAACAATGATTTAGTCAAAATATATGTCGCCAAAGGTGAAGGCGAAGCTCAAATCATAAAAAGCTTACTGGAAAGTTACGGAATTCCATGTATGTTCAAACCTTATGCGGCCTTTTCAGCCAGTGTTCTGGTCATGGACGGTACCGGGCAAATCCGCATTATGGTCAAGAAAGAAGATGAAAAAGACGCCCTAGAATTAGTTAAAGGTGAAGATAATGCTTAAATGGCTTGGTTCTTTAGTTGATTCCAACGAAAAACAAATAAAAAAATTACAACCGATTGTCGATCAGATAAACGCGCTGGAAGCCGATTTTGAGAAGCTTTCTCCCGATGACCTAAAAGCAAAAACTGCTGAATTTAAAAACCGGTTAGCTGAGGCTACGGCAGAAAGCCAGCAGAAATTGACTGTTGCCCGTGAAGAATTAGATGAAGCGAAGAAGCGGCTGGCAGAAGTGCAGAACGAATATGAAGAAGAAACTGCCGAATCCGATGTAAAGCAACGTCAGGAAAACTTGAAACAAATAGAGAAAGAAGTCTGGAAAGCAGAAAATGCCGCTTTGGACGATATTTTACCGGAGGCTTTTGCCGCCGTTCGCGAAGCTGCTAAACGTACTCTGGGACAACGGCATTTTGACGTCCAACTAATCGGCGGCATAGTACTCCTCCAGGGTAGAATTGCCGAAATGAAAACCGGTGAAGGAAAAACTCTGGTGGCGACATTACCGCTTTATCTTAATTCACTTACAGGCAAAGGCGTGCACCTGGTGACCGTCAATGATTACCTGTCAAAACGGCACCCGTATTGGATGGGCCCTATTTTCAATACTCTGGGTGTGAGCGTTTCCAGCATTCAAGGGCAGCAGACCGCCGGCACGCAAGGCGGTGTTTCTTTCATGTACGATCCGGCCTATGAATCTGAAGATAAACGGTGGCTGCATATGCGCCCGATTACCCGTAAAGAAGCCTACCTGGCGGATATAGTTTACGGCACGAACAATGAGTTCGGATTTGATTATCTGCGTGATAACATGGTTATCGACCTGAACCAGATGGTGCAGCGGGATTTAAACTACTCCATTGTGGACGAAGTCGATAATATTCTCATCGATGAAGCCCGCACGCCGTTGATCATCAGCGGTCCCGCAGAAGAAGGCGCTTCGGCCAGATATCAGATCTTTGCCCGTCTAATCCCGCTTTTAAAAGCGGATGAAGATTATACGGTCGATGAAAAACATCAGAGCGCTAGCTTAACGGATGCCGGAGTTACCAAGCTAGAAGGCTGGTTGCAGAGTCAGGGTGTGTTGAATTCACCCAACCTTTATGATTCAGCGAATGCGATGTTAAGTCGTTACATGGATAATGCCTTAAAAGCCCATACTCTTTTCCATCGAGACCGCGAATACGTAGTAGAGAAAGGTGAAATTATTATTGTTGATGAGTTCACCGGAAGGAAAATGCACGGTCGGCGTTATTCGGAAGGTTTACATCAGGCCATCGAAGCAAAAGAGCACGTCCGTGTCAGGGAAGAATCCCGTACTTACGCGACCATCACCTTTCAGAATTATTTTCGCATGTACAAAAAACTAGCCGGTATGACAGGCACAGCCGTCACTGAAGCCGAGGAATTCCACAAGATTTATAAACTGGAAGTTATGGTCATCCCCACCAACAAACCGATGGTGCGTAAAGATCTCGGCGACCAGATTTACAAGGATGAAGCCGCTAAGTTCGAAAATGTCGTAAAACAAGTCGAGGAATTGTATAAGACACACGCGCCGGTGTTAATCGGCACGGTTTCTATCGAAAAATCCGAAGTCTTGAGCGATCTGCTCAAACGGCGCGGGATTAAACATGAAGTACTGAATGCTAAGCAACATGAACGCGAAGCAATGATCATATCTCAAGCCGGGAGACTGGGCGCTGTTACCGTAGCCACGAATATGGCCGGACGCGGTGTAGATATTATCCTAGGTGGTGAGCCGGAAGGACGCGACCCGGCAGAATGGCAGAAAGAACACGATGAAGTCGTCCGGTTAGGCGGCTTGCATGTTATCGGCACGGAACGGCACGAAGCCAGGCGTATCGATAACCAGCTTAGAGGTCGTTCCGGGCGTCAGGGCGACCCCGGTTCTTCTCGCTTCTTTGTCTCATTAGAAGATGATATCATGAGGCGTTTCGGCGGTGATCGTGTCAAGTCCATCATGGAGTGGGCAGGACTCGGTAAAGACATTGCTATCGAAAACAAACTGGTCAGCGGTTCCATCGAAGGCGCCCAGACCCGGGTGGAGGGTTACCATTTCGACATGCGTAAACACCTGGTGGAATATGATGATGTCGTTAACAATCAGCGTGAAATTATATATGGTGAAAGACGTAAGATTCTCAGCGGCGCCGACCTGAGGACCAATATCCTTTCGATGATTCAGGAAGAAATTACAGCGATCGTAGAAGCACATACCGGGAAGGAAACCGATACCGCCGAGGAAATGAACAAATTAGTAGCCGAAATAAATACTTTTATGCCCGTCCCCAAAGAACTTACCGTTGAGACATTAACTTCAATGAAAGCGGATGAAATAATTGAAAAATTAATGGACCAGGCACACACGCTCTACGAGCAACTTGAAAATAGCGCCGGGGCGGATAAAGTGCGTATGGTAGAACGGCTCCTGATGCTGCGCGCCTTGGATAACCACTGGGTCGACCATTTGACGTCAATGGATGAAATGCGTACCGGCGTCGGTTTACAAGCGGTAGCACAACGCGACCCGCTGGCGGTATATAAACGCGAAGGTCACGAAATGTTCCAAGCAATGATGGCCAGCGTACGCCATACTCTAGTCCACACCATTTATCATATCAATATACAGGTCAACCAGGGTGCTCCGACGAAGCAAACGGTGTCTCCGATGGCGAAAGTAGTCGGCAACAACCGGGGTAATGAAACCAGGCCGGAAGTAAAAATCGGTGGGAAAAAAATCGGTCGGAATGATCCGTGCCCCTGTGGCAGCGGTAAGAAATATAAAAACTGTTGCGGAAGATAATACATTATATATCTCCTCACTTTAGCTAAAGGGAGGTTAGGAGGGATTTGAACTAGATTTATTCACTAAATCTCCCTTAATCCCTCGTTCTGAAAGAGGGAGACAATTATGTAATAGCTATAAACAATGATGGGGACACAAATAATGACCAATCTGGAAATTGTAGCCATGCTTCGAGAACTCGCAACTTTGCTGCAGAAAAAGAAAGAAAGCTGGTTCAAGATCAGGTCTTATTTAAAAGTGGCGGATGAAATTGAGAAAACTCAACCGGATTTAGAAAAGATGGCGCGTGAAAATAGATTGCGTGAGATACCCGGTGTGGGTGACGCGATTGAAAAGAAAATAAACGAAATGTTATCCACGGGTAAATTACAATTGATCGAAAGACTAAAAAAAGAAATCGCGGAGACCACCGATGAACAAACCGCGAAGTCATGAACCTGTAACCTCGCAAATCACATCATTAGACGATGAAGCGATACGTTATTTCCGCAGTGCGATTACTGCCGGTACCAACTGGTACATCGCTTTGTTGGAAGCCATAAAGTTGTGGCAATCGGCTGACGAAACCTACCGGGGCCGTTATTACCGGTACATTCTGGATGAAACTGCCCTTGATTGGTTGTTACTAGCCGAACGTCTCTGCGATGCTGCCGGAGATCTAGTGCCCGAAGATGCAAAGCAGGCGTTGTTATTACAGAGTCAGCCACCCCTTGACATAACTAAAGAAAAATTCCACGAACTAGTTGGAGATGTGAGGTACAAACAGTACCTAAATTACTTTTACGGCGTAACAATCGAGCAGGCGTTGATTTTGGCGGTACAGGAAGAAGTGCGCAAAGAGCGGCGTCTGGCGGGTCTGGCAAAAGAGGATGATACCACCGGTCAGGCGTACCTTCGCGTATACGGTGATACCGAGGAAAACCTCTTAGCTAAATTTCGTAAGCAAAACCATTACCGGAGATTGAAATCTATCAGTCAGGATGAGCTAAAGGAATTTACCTATTGGCTTTTCCGGTTCCGGGTCAGGCACAGTGAAAAGCCCCGTGTTGCCAGTGATACCAAGAAAGCTCTGGATTGGGTGCAACGGCAACCTGACTATGTGCGCTTAAATCTCCTTTAACCGCAAATGCATTCGGGGTAAATTCCAAACGTGCAAGTCGCTATGATATCTTCATAAAACACGTTCGTGTTGACAATTCTGCCAGGCTGAAATATCATCCTGATACCTTTGCGCTAGATATCTTTAAAGGGGGTATCTATAAAATGAAATACCCAAAAAGAACGACTATTTCAAAAAGTGGAGTTATACTAGCCGTGGTCAGTTTAGCAATCCTACCGGTTTTTACCGTAAGCTGCAGCTGTGGAGACAAACAACCCAGGAACCAGGGAGTTGTATGGCAGCTCGATACGTTTAGATTGCAGTACGATGGATTCATGTCAACCTCCAGTGAACCACCCCCGGATATCTCGCCTGTAGTCAAGCCCGGCCAGGAAGTATTTATCTTTGCAACAATAAAAAACGTGGGTAGTGAGGCGGGTGTTTATGAATGGAGGGTGTATTTAGATAATTCTGATGCTCCGTTTTATACAAGAGCAACTGGAAATCTTATTGCAGGTGACATAGATCAGATTGGAGAAACCCCACATCCTTTTTATATAACGACTTCAAGCAATGTACTCGGCCAACATGAAGTGAAAATAGGGAATGTAACGAGGCATTTTACTGTTGCCAACCCAACCCCTGCTGAGATTTCCGGGCTTACTATATTAGGAAATGCGGCATTAACTCCTAATACCGTTCGTCTATTAGGGCTACCTACATTTGGAACTGTACACATCAATGGACAGGTTAGAAATCCGGGTGGAAATACGGAATACTACACAATTAGATTTTCCCGGGACGACCATGAAATAGAACATAAAGAATACAGTGTTTCGGCAGGGAGTACGGTAGAATTTACATTTGCCTTTGATGAATATTATGTTGGTACTCACCATGTTTTAATCAAGGCCGACGGATCGTCGAGTCAGGTGACTGGCGATTATGAGGCGATTTCTGATTCTGCCCAAGGAGTTGGAGAATCCGGTTCCGGATTAACTGCGGGTACGCCGCTAACTCTCTCCTCAGTTATACTGGCTGATGGTATAGTCGGCGAACTATATACCTCTGATAATATAAAACCGACCGGTGGTAAAACTCCCTACTCGTACTCGATAACGGCCGGGAATCTGCCAAATGGTTTAGTACTGGAAAGTTTTAACGATTATTTCCGTATCGAGGGCACCCCGATCGAATACGGGGCATACGAATTTCAGGTCAACGTCAATAACGCTAACGAAACCACAGGAGTCGTAAACGTCCCTTTTAAAATCACTATCATCCCCAATTTAAAGGGAATCTGGCAATTTACCACCACGGTAACGCAAGCAAAAGGTGTTTGCGCCGGAGAAGGCGGTACAAGCAGCAACCAGATCACGATTACTCAGAACGAACGAAAAGTGACCTTCTCCGGTTTTCTCGGTGATCCAGGTAAGCGCCTAACCGGAGAACTAGTACATCCTAAGACTTCTTCATCCGATAATAAAGATTGGGTCAATGATACAACAGAGTGGATAGTTTATGTGACCGGTAGTTACCCGGAGGATAGCGGGATAACCACATCCACACTTCGGTTAGTGATTGATACAGCAACTGCTTTATCAGGGGGAGAGGATTGGACTTGGACAGGTGGAGGGGGTACTTGCCCTGATGGTAAAGCCACGATTGTCGCTACAAGAATTTCAGGACCCTGATGGTGGAAGCAATATTTACAATTTGAATATGGGTGTACATTTATCCTAATAGTTCTCTCCGACGGAGTACGAATATGGCGGAATTGTATGCAAAGGCGATCGTCAATCCTGCGGCGGGAAGTTACTCTGTCGGGAGACAATGGCAACTGATCAAGCGACAATTACAAAAAACGGGTGTATCTTTTGATCATGAATTTACAAAGAATACAGGTCACGCTTTAAATATCGCCACTAGGGCGATTAGAGACGGCAATCAATATCTGATAGCGGTTGGCGGGGATGGTACCGTAAACGAAGTAGCTAATGGTATACTACGTTCCGCCAATCCGCTTAGCATTACCTTAGGTATTGTGAGTGCCGGTACAGCTCATGCTTTTGCCGCTTCTTTCGATGGCACTAAAAACTACAACGACATCAACTCGAACTTTTTTCTGTTTGGAAATAAAAGGGCTTTGATCGACGTTGGAATGATACATTGTTCAAGCCATGGACAAATAATAGAGCGTTTTTTCCTGAACGAGGCCAGCATAGGTTTGGCTGCCGAAATAGTAGGTTCCTGGAAACCACTATCGACACATTTTGGTAGTAGTGTGAATATTGCACTGCGAACAGTTGCCGGATACAAGGCTCTGGCCGTCCATCGGAACAAAAATGTCAGACTCCTTATCGGTAATCAAATAGAACAAAACATTATCTGCACGGTAGTGATGTCCAACGGACGGTATTGTGCCGATAAAATGTTGATGGCACCTCATGCCAGCCTTGATGATGGTTTACTTGATGCCATTATCGTAGGGGATATCTCCAAATTTGAGTTGCTCAAAATACGTCCGGCGTTATATAACGGAAATCACGTCAAGCACTCCAAAATAAGGGAGATAAAGACAACTACCGTTTCGGTTGAATCTGATGAGAGAATGCTCGTAGAGGCGGATGGCGATATTATCGGTGAATGTCCGGCAACATTCCAGGTAATGCTATCTATTTTAAATGTAGTAGTTTTTTAATAGTAAAGTCTATCGAGCATTTTGAAATATTTACATTCAACGCGACTTTCTTGTAGCCATGCATTCGTTTATGGATGTCTTCGATCTTTATATTTAGTGTAAATTTTCCGTCAATTCATCTATAAATGTTTTTTCAAGGAAACTTTACCCGAACTTATAATACTTCACCAGGGGCGTACAAAAAGGCCATAAGAACAGTGATGTGGACAACAGAATTATCGAGATAACGAACGAAAAGTGCATTTGCGAGATTTGGAGAATTGATCGCGGTCTCATTAACTGGTATATCTAAAATACCACCATTCCAACCATTCACTAACTCCATATTGGTTAACTGCTTTAACTCTCCATCGCCCTGGCTGACCACCTACAAAATCAAAGGTATACCACGTTGTATTTACAGGAATAACTATGCCCTGGTAATCTCCTTCTTGCCAAGAACCGAACGCGACGTAATCTCCGCTCCAGCTATATTGTATCTCCAGTAAAAATGTGATTGGTTTCTCCCCACTACCTGCCGTCCACTTCAGGGTAGTCTTCCGTGGGTAAAGGGTAAATACGCTCTTATCCGCTGGGGATGTTAATGTAGGCACACCGGGTATATTTGATGGGGTAGTTGGGGTCAGAGTTATTAAGACTTCTTTTGTCGTGGTAACTGAAACTGTGACCGGTGATGCAGTGGCGGTAACCGTAGTAATCGTAACCGGATTAGTTATCGTAACCGTCTGGGTCACAGTGGAATTGGGAGAGGTAACCGTAACCGTTGGTGTTACGACTTTATTTTGACATCCAGATAACAATGTAATGAGAATCAACAGTGTGACTAGCAGCGAAACAAAGGCGATGTGTTGTTTCATTCGGTTCTCCAAATCAAAAGTTTTTTTGCCGGTAATATCGATATATTAATCCTTGACTAATTATTACCAAATTTCATGATACGGTTTAGGTAATGAAAAACAGATTCACTCATTTTATCCTTCTTACAACCTGGGTAGCAATAGGGCACTTGACAGGGCAACATTTACCAGATAACCTGTTTTAAAATATACCTGGTTGTACTAAGTAAAATTAAAAGCAGAGAGGATACATCGCGGTTTTGAGACGAAGGGAGGGAAAGTGAATACAAAAATATTTGTAGTCATGATGGGATTGGTTATTTCATTGTTAATGGCGGGATGTTCTGCCAGCGGTGCTCCAAAATCACCCGTTGGCGATTATATGTTTGGGAGTACTTCGTTTGAACTTGTTAATAAAGGCTCCTTTTCTATCGAGCATACGGCCTCTGGAAACGAACCGAATAATTATTCGGTCGTAGGTACCTATGTTTATACACTGGATCATGTCGATGATGATAATGAAATAAGTTATGGCAAAATCGATATGAAAATTACCGGATTGACACTTAACGGGATCTCAGTGCAAAGTCTTGATGTTACGACTAACCACACTGGTACAGATATGTCGATAGGAGATAATTTACCTGGATGGTGGAAATATATGAATTTGATTACTTACGGTGGCAAGATGCACCTTGGTTTAAATTTACCATTCCGAGGATATCGTTCAGAAACAGTGGATAGTGGTAGCGACTGGCTGATAATAGGGGATCCCAAAATAAATAAGTAGATGGTGTCAGATAATCCTATTCATGGCTGGACAATGATCTCGATGTATGTGTTCGTTGCCTAAAATTATTATCTAACACCCCATACACTGACTTAAAGCCTAATTTTGATATTAATTATTATTTGTTTTGATTTTCGTTGTTAGTTATGATGGGTCGTTACCCCAATTGCTGTTTCAACCGTGCCAGTCTTTCTTTACGTTCAGCTAGGCGTTCCCTTTCTTTACCTACAATAGCGGCAGGGGCTTTGTTGAGGAACGTCTCATCCTGTAAACGAGTTACCAGACGGGCGATATCCGGCTCTAACTGCTCGATTTCCTTCTTGATGCGATCCTGTTCCGTAGCTAAATCAACCATTGAGGCCATCGGTATGACTACATCAGCATCTTTTAACACCGCAACAACTGCTTTTTCGGTTACGGATTTCTTAAGTCTGGCAGCATGGAAATGGAGTGGTTTCACACGGGCTAGTGTCTGCATTGCCTCGGAATAATGTTTGATCTCAAGCGTCAAATCGCCTGCGTACACGTCAGCGGTTACCCAATGGTTAAGGTCTACCTTATTTTCCGACCGGGCGTTACGTATGGTGCGTATGATTTCAATGATAGCTTCGATCGTGCGTTCGGCTTCCATATCGCGGAGCCCTTCGGCCATGGGATAAACTGCGATCATAATAGAATCCTCATCCCCGACACTACTCGGTACGCGGTTCTTGATATTTTGCCACAGTTCCTCGGTGATGAACGGCATGAAAGGATGGAGCAATCTCAGGGATGTTTCCAGCACATGAATCAAAACCGGCAGAGGCGAACTTTCGCGGGATTCGGGACGCAGTCTCACTTTGGCCAATTCTATGTACCAATCGCAATACTCGCTCCACAGGAAATCGTATATCCGGCTTAACGCCTCGCCGAACTGGAAATTTTCGAGCATCTGATTGACTTCAGTGATCGTTAAATTCAAGCGGCTCATAATCCAGCGGTCTTCAATCGTAAACGTTTCCGGACGAAGTTTTAGGTCAACATTTTCTGCCGGAACACTTCGAATAACGAAACGCGTAGCATTCCACAGTTTATTAGCAAAGTTCCTGCCAGCCTCCAACTTGACGGGTGATAGCTTGCTGTCGTTACCGGCACCTGTGCCCTGGACTACCGCGAAACGCAAGGCATCGGCGCCGATGTGCTCGATGACTTTCAAAGGGTCGGTCACATTGCCTTTAGTCTTGCTCATCTTATCGCCTTTTTCGTCGCGGATAAGACCATGAAGGTAAACATAATTGAAAGGAATCTCGCCCATGTTTTCCAGGCTCATCATGATCATGCGGGCGACCCAGAAGAAGAGGATATCGTAGGCGGTTTCCATTACCGTCGTCGGGTAAAAATATTTCAGATCTGCGGTTTTATCAGGCCAACCGAGTGTCGAATGAGGCCACAGACCCGAGGAGAACCATGTGTCCAAAACATCCGGATCTTGCACCAGTTTCGAGGATTTACATTTGGGGCATATTTTCGGTTCTTCAATGGAAACAATAATTTCTCCACAATTTTGGCAATACCAGGCCGGAATACGGTGTCCCCACCATAACTGGCGGGAGATGCACCAATCGCGGATATTCTCCATCCAGTTCAAATATACTTTGGTAAAACGATCGGGGATGATGGTTATACGGCCATCTTTGACGACTTCAATGGCTGGTTTGGCGAGTTGTGCCATGGACATAAACCACTGCAAGCTAGCCATAGGTTCTACCAGAGTGCTGCAGCGCTCGCAGTGACCTACAGAGTGATTGTAATCCTCCACCTTGACTAGTAATTCCAACCGTTCCAATTCCTCGACGACCCACTTGCGGCATTTGAAACGGTCCATGCCTTTACAGGGACCCGCATTTTCGTTCATGGTGGCGTCTTTATTCAGAATGTTGAACCGTTCCAGATTATTACGCTGCGCAATATCGAAATCCACGGGATCGTGTGCCGGAGTAACCTTGACCGCCCCGGTGCCGAATTCTTTCTCTACGATTGCATCAGCTACAATCGGTATACGTCGGTTCATGAGCGGCAGCAGGATAAATTTACCTACGAGCTCGGTGTACCTTTCATCTTCCGGGTTAACGGCCACCGCCGTATCTCCCAACATGGTTTCCGGACGTGTTGTAGCTACGATGACATGCCCGCTTCCATCTGCCAATGGATACTTGATATGCCACAGATAACCGCTTAGATCTTTGTGTTCCACTTCAAGGTCTGAGAGCACAGTAGCACAGCGCGGGCACCAGTTAGTAATACGCTCGCCCCGGTAAATCAGACCCTTTCGATATAAATTATAGAAAGTAGTGCGTACAGCCAGTGAAGGTCCCGGATCCAGTGTGAAGGTTTCACGGGACCAGTCGCATGATGCCCCAAGTCTACGATGTTGCTGACCGATTTTGGTGCGGCACTCGTCAGTCCACTGCCACATTCTTTCCAGGAATTTCTCGCGGCCGAGTTTATAACGGCTCGTGCCTTCTTTGACCAACAGTCTTTCCACCACTACCTGGGCGGCAATGCTGGCGTGGTCGACACCTGGCAGCCATAGAGTGGGATCGCCTTTCATGCGGTGCCAGCGGGTCATAATATCTTCAAGTGAAGCAGTGAGCGCGTGTCCCATGTGCAGAGACCCGGTGACATTTGGTGGCGGCTGGATAATGGTGAAAGGCTTCTTATTCTTATCGACGACTGGCTTGAAATAATCTTTTGCCAGCCAGTATTGGTACCATTTACCCTCGACATTTTTAGGGTCGTAGGCTTTGGGTATTTCGGCTTCGATTAAGTGTGTTTCGTCCATGGCAGTCTCCTTAATAACAAAAAAGCCGTCCCCGTGGGACGGCCCTGTTAACGATAGGCGAGCCCACTTACCGGCTAAAGTTCGTAACGACGACTACTAAATTCAGCATATGTAGCTCTCTTTAACGCTTAAGATAACATAATCTGAGGGTAAGTGTCAATTAAAGCCTTCAGCTTTTAGCGATCAGTTATCAGGCGCTTTTTTAACATTCATGGGGCAGCGCGAATCATTTTACCTTCTGGATCCCAGCCTCCGCTGGGATGAGGCGAAAAAGCACAGGCAGGATGCCTGTGCCACCAGATATGTCAATTATCTGATTTCTAGAAGCTGAAGGCTAACCGCTGATGGCTGCAAGCTTTTTACTTCTTCTACTTCAGAAGTTTTACCACTCTATCTAATATTTGGTCTGCGACTTCACGCTTGGTCATCAAGGGCAGATTCTCGGGTTTACCGTCTTTAGAGATGATTGTGACTTCGTTGGTATCGGTGCCGAAACCGCTGCCTTCCTTGGTGACATCGTTAGCGACGATCAAATCCAGATTGGTTTTGTAAAGTTTTTCCCTGGCATTATCTACGAGGTTTTGCGTTTCTGCCTTAAAACCGACTTTGATAAACTTACCATCTTTGATTTCCGACAGGATGTCCGGCGCTTTGACTAATTCCAGCACCAAACCGGTTTCGCTTTTCTTAATTTTCTGAGCCGCAGTTGTTTTGGGGATGAAGTCAGCCGCGGCGGATGACATCACGAGAACATCGGCTTTCCTCGTGGATTTCACGACCTCATCCCTTAGCTGCACGACACTCTTGATTTTAACCATGTCAATGCCAATGGGGTCGGCGAGTGCCGTGGGGGCAGTAATTAAAGTAACCTGAGCGCCTCTATCCCGGGCGGCTTCGGCGACGGCGTAGCCCATCTTCCCGGAACTGCGATTGCTGATAAACCGGACCGGATCAATGGCTTCCTGGGTGCCTCCGGCCGTCACGACTACCCGTTTGCCTTTGAGGTCGCCGGTTTTACCGAGTGTCATTTCGATGGTGCCCAGAATCACAGCGGTTTCCGGTAATCTACCGTACCCCAGGGCGCCGGATGCAAGCCTGCCGTGAGCTGCCGGGATAATCGTGAATCCACGTTTTTTAAGTGTGGTCATGTTCTCCTGAGTGACAGGATTGATGTACATATTGTTATGCATTGCCGGGGAGACAACGACCGGTGCTTTAGAGGCTAAAACGATACTGGTTAGCATATCATCAGCAAGGCCGTGGGCTATCTTGGCCATAATGTTGGCGGTAGCGGGCACAATGGCGATCAAATCCGTTTCATCGGCGAGGTTTATGTGCGCCACGCCACTCACAGCTTCCGGGCCGAACATCTCGGTGACAACTTTATTACCGGTGAGGGCTTCAAAGGTCATGGGAGTGACGAATTCGCGGGCATTACGCGTCATGACGACCGTGACTTTCGCCCCTGCTTGTGCCAACTTACTGGCGACATCCGCGGCTTTGTAGACGGCAATGCCGCCAGTCACCCCGAGGATGATATTTTTACCTTTTAGCATGAGAGTCCTCCTGATTTCGTTGGGGGCAGGTTTCAAATCTGCCCTTACCTACTCTACGATGTCATTTATTCATCTGGTAAATCATTCATGCTCAGAATGACGATTTTACTTGTTCATCTCGTAGATCATACGAAGCCCGACGAGAGTGATGTCCGGGTTTACGACATTAAATATATCCGTTTCTCGGGCGAATATCGGACCGTAACCACCAGTGGCAACGATGGTTGCTTTTTCTCCTAGTTCGTTTTCGATACGTTTCACTATACCTTCCACCAAACCAGTATAACCGAACATGATTCCGGATAACATAGCGTTAATAGTGTTGCTACCGATCGCTTTTTGCGGGTGCGAAAACTGAATACGCGGGAGAGCCGCTGTACGAGAGAATAAGGCTTCCGCCGCCGTCATCGGTCCCGGGGCAATGACGCCACCGATAAAATCGCCGCCTTTGGAGATAATATCGAAGGTGGTAGCAGTGCCCAGATCAACCACTATGGTCGGACCACCATAGAGTTTATAACCGGCGACGGTATTGACGATACGGTCGGCGCCGACTTCACGGGGATTATCAGCGTGAATACGTACACCTGTTTTCACGCCCGCGGTAACCACTAACGGTTTGATATTGAAGTATTTATCGAGGAGTTCCGTAAAAATGGGAATGAGGGGGGCAACGGTACTGCATAAAGCCACCTCCTTTATTTCGGAAACGGAAATTTTTTGGAGGTTCAGGAGAGTGATAAAGTTAGCAGCATATTCGTCGGGCATTTTATGAATGTCTGTTTCGAGCCGCCAGGTAGAACGGATAGAATCGCCTTCAAAGGCGCCGATGGTGACATTGGTGTTGCCGATATCGATAGCTAAGAACATCGTTCCCTCCTTCTGGTAGAGACTATTTCTTTGCCGGTGCTATCTACCTAAATTATCAATATCCTAATTCCAAGTGTATCAAGCCCAACGATTATGGTCAACTAGCCGGAATACCTAACTCGGTCAAATCGTTATCTCTAGTCCTTCATAGCCAAGCATGATGGTGGTGTTTAACTCGGCCGACATCTCTTTCAAACCCAAAGTCCGTTCGATTTCTTCTTCTCTATTAGGAAACATGTGAGTGGTAATTACTGTGGGTAAATAACCTTTAATTTTGTAAAAAGCCCGCAATTCAGTTTTTAATAAGCTAGGCGAAAGATGGTGCAGTTCATGATTTTGGTGAATGTAGCTATCCGATACGGTATTTTCAATGATTAGTAAATCGGGAGAAATCAGCCGCCAGCAATCATTCAGTCCCGGGCCGGTGTCTCCCGTATAAAACAATTTTTTCCCCGCCGGCGATGTAATATAAAATCCAACGGTTGGCACCGAGTGTTTTACGGGCACCGGAAGTATTTTATAACCCAAAATTTCAAATTCTTTTAACGGTTCGATAATCCGAAATTTGATGACCGGATTTTCCGGCGGATGCTCCAGCAGATTTTTATATAATTTTCCCGGGAAATTAAACAAATACTCAATAGCTTCTCTAACCGTTTGTGTGCCGTATAATACGATAGTGCCTTCGTTATCGTGAAAATTTGCGCCAACCATAATAATATCTTTGATATGGTCGTAATGATAGTGGGTTAGCAAAATAGCTTTGATGCCGGTCTGCTCTTGCAGGGTTAGACCGGCCGTTAAACCGCCGGCATCGAGAGCGATGATATCGTCGATCAAAGCGCACGCCGGCCGGATATTGATGGATTCCATATTGTGAGCACCCAGCAAGCGTATAATCATTTTGTATCCGGTTTAGGTTGTTTATCGCGGAAAGCCAGCGGGCTGAAATTGGTTGTTGTATCGTAAATATCAATGCCCTCTGATTTTTTGAGCGAGTTAACTATTCTATATGTTGCAGGGGTTAATAGAACTTCAATGCCTACTTTTGCCACCCAATGATTCAGTATTAATGCGATAGCAAACGAGGGTGTGCCATAAAAAGCGCCGAAAATAAAGATTACCGTATCCAATCCTTCACCAACGATAGTAGACCCGATTGTGCGACTCCACAACCAGCGTCCTTTGGTGAAGACTTTCATTTTAGCCAGCACGAATGAATTGGCAAATTCCCCTACGGTGTATCCAGCAAACGAAGCGGCTAGTAGACGTGGTGTGTACCCCAGGATTGTCTTATAGGCGGCCTGGTTGTTCCAGAAAGATGCCGGGGGCAAGAGCTGGCCAACCCAGGCAAATATGACGAAGATCAGATTACACAAAAATCCCAACCAGATAATTTGCCGTGCTGTTTTGTAACCATACACCTCGGTGAGAATATCACCGAAGATATAGCTGAAGGGGAAAACGATTACTGCGGCCGGCAGATTGAAAGAAGCAATGGAAAAAATCTTGCTGCCGATGATATTGGCGGTCAGCAGGCAGGTGACAAATAATACGGCGATTACTAATAGACGAATAGAAATTTTCATGAGCCTGATTAACCTCAATTCTATCACATTTTCTTGCGATTAAGATAAGGATGTGTGTATGATAAAAGTAGTGAATCTAAATATGCTAAGAGATTCATATGTAGTAACCGCCGGTTAGTTCTCTAGTTTACAGATAGGTGACTTGCGGCTGAAATTAGGAAGGAGTTTTTCATGGTTGCGCATCCCCTGGAAGCTATTTTACACCCTCGTTCTATTGCAGTTGTCGGTGCATCTCCGGCCGGTCGTGGAGGAGGCTTCATTACTCCCCTTTTCGATCTCGAGTTCAAGGGTAAAATTTATCCGGTTAATCCCAAGTATCAGGAAATGTTCGGGTTAAAAACCTATCCAACAGTACGCGATATTCCGGAAGAGGTTGATTTTGTTATCTCCTCTATTCCCGCCCAGGAGTCGTTGAAATTGGTTGATGACTGCGCTGTAAAAGGCGTGAAATGTATCCACTTTTTTACCGCCCGTTTCAGCGAGACCGGAAGAGCTGATGCCGCCGATCTGGAAAAAGAATTATTGAGAAGATGTAGAGCGGCTAACATTAGAATTATCGGACCAAACTGCATGGGCGTGTTTTATCCCGCCTGGGGCATGTCTTTCTTCGGCGGTATGTCTAAAAAATCGGGATCTATCGGTGTGGCGTCTCAAAGCGGCGGTGCGGTGGGCGATATCGTCGATGCGATGACAACAAAAGGTCTCTATTGCAGCAAAGGCATCAGCTATGGCAACGCGTTGGACTTCAACGAAGCCGATTATCTCGAATACTTTGGTGAAGACCCCGAAACGAATATCGTACTAATGTATGTCGAAGGTCCCCGAGACGGTAAAAGATTTTTTGAAGTTATGCGCGAGGTGACCAAAAAGAAACCGGTTATTGTACTCAAAGGCGGACGAGGTAAGTCAGGCACCCGGGCTACCGCCTCGCATACGGCTTCCTTGGCAGGCTCAAACACCATATGGAATGCAGCCATCAAACAGGCTGGCGGTATTAATGTCACGGATATCGATGAAATGATAGATGTTGCCGCGGCATTTAATTTTATGCCTCCGATTTTAAATAACCGGGTGGGTGTCTGCGGCGGCAGCGGTGGCGGCAGTGTAATGGGCGCCGACCTCTCTGAAGAAGCCGGCTTGGATGTCATCCCGCTGCCGGAAGAGATCCGGGTGGAACTTAAAGCTAAAGGCAGTCCTATCTGGGACTGGATCAGCAACCCGGCTGATTTCTCTATCGGCATGGGTGGCGAGTTCAATATCGCCGAAGTCCTCGGTTTGATGGCTAAAAATCCCCATTTTGACATGTTGATATTTTACATGATGAATCCCTTTGCCCGGGGCGGTTTTAGACCTCCCGGAGCCCCGAAGTCTGGAGGGCAACCGTATCCACCCCCCGTACTTACGAATCCGCCGGCAGCCAATACAGCCGCAGCCCCCGTGGCCGTAAAACCTGTACCGCAGGGACCCTGGGGCAATATGCCGCCGTCACTCGATGCGTATGTTAAACAATACCGTTACGAGGTTATCGGGAAACCCATGTTCGTGATTTTGGGAGACCGAGGCCGGAACGATCCCACCGGTGAAGGCAACAAAGCGTATAACGAAATGCGCGAAAAATTGATTGAAAATGGCATTGTATCTTATCCCAATATAAAGCGGGCGGCTAATGCGGCACATCAACTCGTAGTGTTTTATCAAGAACAACAAGCCCGTTTGGGGTCATAACCTGAAAATTTAATAGTCTGTTTTTCGGAGGTGTTTGCTATGCCTTTACCGGAACTGAAAGATATTCTCAATCCCCGTTCAGTTGCCGTAGTAGGGGCTTCGGCAAACACCTCTTCTTTTGGGTATTCATATGTTCACCATCTGGTGGAGTATGGTTTCAAGGGATCGATCTATCCGGTGAACCCCAACTATTCGGAAATTATGGGACTTAAAACTTATCCCAGCGTTAGCGCCATTCCAGGTGACGTGGATTACACGATTTCTTGTGTGAATGCCGGAAATGTTTTACCCATGCTGACGGAACTGGTTGCAAAAAAGACGAAACTCGTGCATTTATATACCGCCCGTTTTAGCGAGACCGGGCGCAAAGACGCTGCCGAACTGGAGCAATCCGTTCTCAAGTTTGCGTTAGATAACAATATACGCTTGATTGGGCCTAATTGTATGGGTTTGTATTACCCGCAAATCGGCATCTCGTTTGGATATAATCTGCCCAAGGATCCAGGCCCGGTAGGAATGGCGTCTCAATCCGGTGGTGGCGCATCGGGGTTCGTGCATATCGCCGCTTTACGCGGTATCCGCTTCAGTAAAGTGTTCAGTTACGGGAATGCCCTGGATTTCAATGAAAGTGACTACCTGGAATATTTTATCGATGACCCGGATACAAAAATTATTTGTTTGTATGTCGAAGGTGTAAAAGATGGGAGAAGATTCTTAGAAACATTGAGGCGTGCCACCAGAGTTAAACCGGTGATGATTATCAAAGGCGGTAGGGGTAAAGCCGGCGCCAGGATGACTTCTTCACATACAGCCTCGTTGGCTGGATCGTACCAGGTGTTCGAAGCCATGTTAAAGCAGGCCGGCGCAATTTCTGCGGCGGATTATGAAGAGATGGCTGATATTGCGGTTGCTTTGAATTATCTACCACCGATCAACGGTAACAGGGTAGGAGTGATCGGCGGTGGTGGTGGGCCAAGCGTCATGGCGGCTGAAGCTTGTGAAGCTGCCGGTCTTGATGTGGTTCCAATCCCCGAGGATATGCGACTGGAAATGAAAGCCCGGGGCGTCACAATTTGGGATTGGGTGAGCAATCCTGTCGACTTGTCTATTATCGGAGGTTCGGGGATATCAGACCTGGATATGCTGCACTTGATGGGTAAACATCCGGATTTCGACCTGTTGATGGTAAATTATAACGAAGCAGTGAGCATCACGCTTTCAACCGAGGAAAGATTTAAAAACATGCCGTTGGCGGTCAAGGGATGGTCTTCTGTCAAAGAGAAATACGGCAAACCTTTGCTGGTGGTATTGGGAGAGCGTGGTGTAGTGGTGGAGGAATATGACGAATGGAAATGGAAGACAATCGCCCAGTCTAGAAGTGAATTGAGAAAAGCCGCTATCCCGGCATTTGCAACCTTCCCGAGAGCTGCGAATGCTTTACATAAAGTATGGAAGTATTACGCCGGTTTAAGTTAACAAATCATAGAACATGATTTGTTAACTTGATATTTTTCTTTTTTCTGCGGCAGAGAAAGGGTAGTCTTTCTGTTCGCCATGCAATTTGTCAAAGAGCCGCTCGCGTTCGGACTTTTGTAAATCAAATATCGCAAAGATGTTCTTTAAAAATCTAAAACTTGCTTCGTATTCCGGGCTTACTAATTCCACGATATCCAGACGCTTCAATTCCTCGGCATCCTTTCCGCGATGAGCCCTAGCAATGATATGAAGGTTCGGGTTAATTTCCCGAGCCGCTTTTACAGTGGTTATTGTCGCCATCGGGTCCGGGAAGGCTACTACCAATGCCTTCACATCACAAAGAATTAAGGAAGATAACACATGGATGTTGCTGGCATCTCCGTAAATACTCGGTCGGCCGGCCGCTTTGGCTTCCGCAATGCGTTCCGGGTCTATATCCACGATCATGTAGGGGATTTTCGCCTCCTCAAGTCCTTGCACCACGCTCTGGCCGATTCTGCCATAGCCGCAAACGACGACCCCGCCCACAGGACATGCGGGAGAAGCGATGAAGTCAGCCCGGGCTGCGGTGTTTAAATTATGTCCGATACTTCCTTTATAGTAAAACCAGGAAACCAAACTCATCGCAAATGGAGTTAATAACATAGTGATGATTGCCCCGGCAATTATGGTGGAATAAAAATCATCAGACACAAAACCATTGTTCACGCCTGCCTGTGCCAAAATAAAGCCGAACTCTCCGATTTGAAATAATCCTGCGCCAATGAGCAACGCGAGACGTCCGGTATATTTGAATGAACTCATTATCAAGGAAACGATAGTTACTTTTATCAGGATGATAACACCGACCATGACCAAAACAGAAGTCCAGTGTTGTGCCACAAATGTAGGACTTAATAACATTCCTAAAGACACAAAGAACAGCGAAGCGAATATGTCCCGCAGCGGAGTGATCTCTGCAAGCGCCTGGTGCACAAATTTAGTTTCACGTAACACCAATCCGACAATGAAAGAACCAAAGATAGCCGGAAGTCCGAAAATCTGGGTGCCTACCGCCGCTCCAAAACACAAAACCAGAACTGTGAGTAGAAACAGCTCTCTCGATCGAACACCGCCTACTCGGCCCATGATCCAGGGTAGTAGCCATAGCCCGGAGACTATCGCGGCTCCAACAAAAAGGACCGTTTTGCCCAGAGTCATCGCGATGGTAAGGGGCACATTTTGTACTGCTCCGCTCATGAACGGTATGGCTGTTATCATTACCACAGCGCTCAAATCCTGCAAAATGAGGATGCCTACCATAATGCGGCCGTGTACCGAATCCAGTTCGCCTCGGTCCATCAATATCTTGAGACACACCACGGTGCTGGAGAGTGAGATGATCAATCCAAAAAGAATAGATTCAACTAGCGTGTTTCGAAAGAATACATAAGAAACCACAGCCCCAACCGCGAAAGTAAACAAAATCTGTAATACACCACCCCAGAGTCCAGCTTTGCCCGTTTGCCTCAATTGACTAAAAGAGATTTCCAATCCCAAAGTAAACATTAATAATGATACGCCGATGGTGGCCATCGTCTCGACGAGACTCAAATCAGATACAAGGCCTAGTGCATGAGGCCCCACTAATATACCGACCAACATGTAACCGAGAATGACCGGTTGTTTCAAACGGTGGGCGATCATCCCCCCAATTAACGCCGCGGCAAGTAAAATCGCGATGCTGACGAATGGGTCCAATCCCCTTATCCTCCGCTTTGTCTGCCATATTTTACAATATATTGTTGGGATAAGGTAGTGGTATGAATCTGTATTACAGAATTGTAGTTACTCTAGTGGATTAATTGCTATTCTAGGTATTCCCGGGTAAATACTCTGCTAAAATCGGAATGGGATCACCATTACTTTTGCTTTCTTTGCCTGTTGATCTCGTAGAGGCAAATTGAAGCCGCGCAGGCAACATTCAGGGAAGAAGCCGAACTCTCAGCGCTCATGGCGATACACACCATCGTATCGCTCATTTCTTTGTAATTGCGGCTCAAACCCTCGGTTTCGTTGCCTATTAAAAGCACGGTCGGTAGATTGAAATCGCAGGCGGCGATATCCACACGGCCGTGGGCGCTGGTGCCGATCACCTGCAAGGCCGGGTACTTTGATTTTAACTCTTTTATCCAACCGGTGAGTTCGGAAAAAGATGCGACATTGACGACCGGCACTTTGAAAAATGACCCCATTGATGCCCCGATGGTTTCCGGGTCGTAAATATCCACGCCATGCCCGGTGACGATCAAACCCTGGGCACCCAACGCGTCGCAGGAACGTATCATCGTGCCGAGATTGCCTTTATTGGTAGGTCTATCAAAAACCACTACCGTCATATCCGACGTTAAAGGGATTCTAGTTAATCCATAATCCGGCATGGAGACAATGGCAACCAATTCGGAAGTGTTTTCTTTATCGCTCAATTTCTCCATTAAAGCGTTCGTCAGTTCAAAATGGGTACCGGCGGGCGCATTTTCCAGGGTATCGTACGCCCAATCGGAGAGCGGTTTTTCGCGCGAGTAAGCGAATGCCTCAATTTCCCATTTGTTTTTGACGGCCTCGTTGATATTACGCACTCCCTCGATAAAAAACTCACCAGCCTTATGCCGTTTAATCCGATTAGTTTTCAATACCTCAAAGTGTTGAAAATAATTATCTTCGATGTATATTTTGATCACTTTAGTTTCCACATTAACCTCTAAAAGATGGTGCCGTAATGTATTCTATTATAAGGCGATTGATAAATATAGCTCCGCTTGCCCCTTATTTTATTTTGGAGTATGATGTTACCAAATTCACGTGAGGAAAGAATTTAATAAGGAGAAATATGAAATTCGAAACGGTACTTTATGAAGTCAAAGAAAACATTTGCAAAATAACTATGAACCGACCCGATAAGCGGAATGCGCTCAATTACCAACTATTAGCCGATATCGATGCGGCTTTCAAAGCGGCGGAAGACGACCCTGAGGTACGGGTGGTCATACTGGCCGCGGCCGGACCTTCCTTCGGTGCCGGATACGATATGAAAGATAGTCCTTACCTTACGCTGCCGGCGAGTATGGAACAATGGACGAATACTTACGCGCTGAGGACCTTGCGGAAGATCGGGGAAAGATATCAGATGATCATGTATTTCTCCAAACCTGTGATAGCGCAAGTGCAGGGTTATTGTGTGGCCGCTAGTTGCTACCTGCAGATGTGCTGCGATATCGCCGTGGCTGCCGATAATGCCATTATCGGGCACCCGGCAGGGAGAGGCGGGGGTGTGACAAGTATGCCTTTGTGGGTAACACTGTTGGGTTTACGAAAAGCCAAAGAAATGATTATGATGTCCAAGCTGATCAACGGTAAAGAAGCGGAACGCATCGGGTTGGTGAACATGGCTGTGCCAGAAGATAAACTGGAAGAAGAAACCTGGAAAATAGCGAAAAACCTGGCGGAAGTACCGCCGGACGGCATGATAATCATGAAAGAAGCGCTCAATACCCATTTGAGAATTCAGGGGATCGACGCCGAATTTGTCTATCACCGGGAATTGAATGCGCTGGGTAGAGTCGGTAGAGGACGTGGTCCGGGATTAAATGTCGAAGCAGCGCGGCAAAGAACCAAAAGCCAGGAGCAGGGTCTGAAAAGCTAAGAGAGAAAATAATATTAATTCCAGTTGCATTCCCCGGAAGCATCAGGTATAATACAAATAGTCTCAAGCGAGAGGGCTACGAAAAGCCCTCTCTTATTGTGAGTGGACTTTACAACAGCGTTGTTGACATAAACGAACCGGTAATCTTACACGATTTTGTTACGAAATTGTAACTCCGGCAGACATTGACAAGCATGGCTGGCTATGGTAGAGTCTAATATTGCACGCCATGTGCAGAGTACCTTAACAACTGGATAGCGGAAGGAAGGTTCTAAAGATAATTTTTTAATTAGGGATACAATTTTTTGGAGAGTTTGATCCCGGCTCAGGATAAACGTTGGCGGCGTGCCTTATGCATGCAAGTCGAACGAGTTACCGCAAGGTAACGAGTGGCAAACGGGTGAGTAATACGTAAGTAATCTGCCCCTAAGTGGGGAATAACTTCGAGAAATCGAGGCTAATACCGCATGTGGTAGCACCTCAAATGAGGTGCCAAGAAAGCCGCAAGGCGCTTGGGGAGGAGCTCGCGTCCGATTAGCTAGTTGGTAGGGTAAAAGCCTACCAAGGCGAGGATCGGTAGCAGGTCTGAGAGGATGTCCTGCCACACTGGGACTGAGACACGGCCCAGACTCCTACGGGAGGCAGCAGCAAGGAATAGTAGGCAATGGGCGCAAGCCTGACCTCGCGACGCCGCGTGAGGGATGAAGGCCTTCGGGTTGTAAACCTCTTTTTTCAGGGATGAATAATGACAGTACCTGGAGAATAAGTCACGGCTAACTACGTGCCAGCAGCCGCGGTAAAACGTAGGTGGCGAACGTTATCCGGATTTACTGGGCGTAAAGAGTGCGTAGGTGGTCATTCAAGTCAGATGTAAAATCTCCTGGCTCAACTGGGAGCGACCATCTGATACTGTATGGCTGGAGTACAGCAGAGGAAAGTGGAATTCCCGGTGTAGTGGTGGAATGCGTAGATATCGGGAGGAACACCAGTGGCGAAAGCGGCTTTCTGGGCTGTTACTGACACTGTTGCACAAAAGCGTGGGGAGCAAACAGGATTAGATACCCTGGTAGTCCACGCTGTAAACTATGAACACTGGGTACAGGGAGTATCGACCCTCTCTATGCCGAAGCTAACGCGTTAAGTGTTCCGTCTGGGGACTACGGCCGCAAGGTTAAAACTCAAAGGAATTGACGGGGCCCCGCACAAGCAGCGGAGCGTGTGGTTTAATTCGATGCAAAGCGAAGAACCTTACCAAGGTTTGACATGACGGAAGTAAGGACCCGAAAGGGCGATGACCTGTTAAGTCAGGAGCCGCCACAGGTGCTGCATGGCTGTCGTCAGCTCGTGCCGTGAGGTGTTCGGTTAAGTCCTGCAACGAGCGCAACCCCCGTTGCCAGTTATTTTCTCTGGCGAGACTGCCCTGCAAAACGGGGAGGAAGGTGGGGATGACGTCAAGTCAGCACGGCCTTTATACCTTGGGCTACACACACGCTACAATGGGTGGTACAATGGGTAGCAATGGAGCGATCCGGAGCCAATCCTGAAAACCATCCTCAGTACGGATTGTAGGCTGAAACTCGCCTGCATGAAGTTGGAGTTGCTAGTAAACGCAGGTCAGCAGACTGCGTTGAATACGTTCTCGGGGCTTGTACACACCGCCCGTCACGTCATGAAAGCCGGCAATGCCTGAAGTCGATGGGCTAACCATTCGCAAGTTTGGGGGCAGTCGCCGAAGGCAGGGCTGGTGATTGGGACGAAGTCGTAACAAGGTAGCCGTACCGGAAGGTGCGGCTGGATCACCTCCTTTCTAGGGAGATCAGAGAATTTATTCTCAATTCCTCCTAGGTCGGTTCCCGCCTAAAAAACGGGATATTCTTTCCTTCCGCTATCCAGGGGTTAAGGTCTTATTTTAACCACCTAGCTTTTTACCGGGCCTTTAGCTCAGTTGGTTAGAGCACAGTCCTGATAAGACTGGGGTCTGTAGTTCGAATCTACAAAGGCCCACCAACAAGAAAAAGTCTACAGTTCTCGAAGAATTTTCTCTCCGCGAATTAGTGATAGAATTATTGGGAGAGGATGGTTTGAGAAAAATTCGTAACCGTACTAAACCCAATAATCAACTATTTATCGAGTACTATACTGTGCTTGAGACTACTCGTCCCCAGCAACAGAGTTACGAGAACACCCGTGTTTTAAAGAAATTCCATATATTTATCGGTGAATTTCCTCCAACACCTGAGATGGCGATCCAGTTTGTCGCCAGTTACAAAAACCGTTCGATCAGCACTCGAGCTCGAATTCTGTACACCTTAAAAGGTTTTTATAGGTATTCAGGACTTGGTGAAATACCAATTAAAATAAAAGAACCGAACCGTTTACCCCCTAACGTTGACAGAGCAGATATTAACAAATTGCTTGAAGCACTGAGTAATAAGAAAACTCATAAAGGTTGTTCTGAGCGTGATATTGTCCTCATTAGGACCGCAATCTTTACAGGCCTCCGACGGGGAGAGCTTTCCAATTTGAAAGTGCGTGACATCACTATCAGAGGGGAGGAGAGCTATCTAGTTGTAAGGAGTGGCAAAGGTGATAAAGATCGGATTGTCCCGCTCTATTGGGAAATCCGAGACGAACTTGCTCATTTGATGAATGGAAAATTACCGGAAGACTCGGTTTTTAACTTATCATCCAAGTCTATTTCGATGAAGATATTACAATGGGCAGTGAAGGCAGGAGTCCCTAATATTCATACTCATAGCTTCCGCCATTATTTTGTAACGACGCTTTTCCATAATAAAGCCAACCCACGGGATATACAACGAATCGCGGGACATACTAGCCTCGAGACAACTATGAAATATGCGGGTAGTTCTGACAAAGGTCTTCGCGAAGCAATTAATACTTTTAGTGAATCTGAACACCCACCTCCAGAGATTGACCATGCCTTCGCCCTTTAATAAATATCGAAGTATTTCCGCAATTAGTACTACCAACACTTGACATAATAGTAAAGTAATAATTTGGTGAATTGTGCAACCGATGAAGAAAGTTGTGGTGGAGACGGGGGAGGGTCTGCTATTTTCAATTTGCAGCCGACACTTACTGTTCGACTCGCTGGTAGGACTCGAATATGACGCGGCCGCGTTTAACATGCCTCTAAATACCCTAGCACGATTATCGGTAATTCAAACTCACACCAAAAAATGTTTTGTTCAACCAAACAGACGACTGTTGGAAGTGTGGGTCACAACCAGACCAACACTAGAATAATAGTGTCTTAGGTGCACTGAATTGGACTCACGAGTTTTCACATGTCTCGCATGCTAGATTTACTATTAATTTCCCAATTACTTCGAATGGTTAACAAGTCAGTCCTCGCATAAGATAGATCCAAAGAGCTTGACACTGTTTATCTTAGCGAATAGAGTATATTACAAGTTATACTGCGATATGCGGAGTAAAATTTGCATGAACACAAAATCCAATCAGTTAAACTTCGGCCAAAATCTTCTCCCCTCATTTGGGAGCCATTTTCTTGAAGACCACGCTAGGACAATAATAAACGACCCCAAAATAGCTTTAATAGAGCTCATCGCTAATTGTTGGGACGCTGGAGCGAACCACGTTGATATCAAATGGCCAACTGAAAGCGTTCCGGAACTAATTGCGATTAAAGATGACGGTATTGGCATGACATACGATGAATTTATTTATCGATGGAGAATGTTGAATTATAACCGAAAAGAAGCTCAAGGTGAGGATGTCGAGTTCCCTCCAGACAACCAAAAAAATCGCAGAAAGGCATACGGAACCAATGGAAAAGGTAGACATAGTATGTTTTGTTTTGCCAACAGATACGATGTAGAAACTTGGAAGGATGGCATCTGCAGCATATTTCAAATTAGCCGACCGATAGGTTTAACAAATGAACCATTCGTCATTACACCAAAACAAACTATCGTTCGTGAAGGTCATGGTACAACTATTTCTACAGAGTTGGGTAAAAATCATTTAGGTGTTCCCGTTGTCAAGGAGCTAATAGGCTCCAAATTCGTCACAGATCCCGGATTTATTATTCATGTTAATGGGGAGCTCGTAGAACTCACAAATATCGAACATTTCGATACGAGGCACATTCAAGTAAAAAACGTCGGTACTATCGATTTGCATTGCGTTGACAGTCAAAAAAGAGGAAGAACTAGCCGGCAGCATGGAGTTGCTTGGTGGGTTAATAAGAGACTTGTTGGAGAACCAGGATGGAGAGATTTTGAGGATTTTGCGTACTTAGACGCGAGGACCTCTGCTGCGGGCAGGTATACCTTTATAGTTGAAGTTGACGTTCTTTCGGAAGAAGTGATGGAGGATTGGAGTGAGTTCCGACCTACTGAAAAAGTTAAAAAGGTTAAAACTTTCGCGAAAAATGCCGTGATAAGTTGGTTACAAGAATTGATGAAAGACGTACACAAATCAAGGAAAATTGCGGCTGTAACTGCAAATGTAAATGATTTTAAACATTTGTCATTGGAATCAAAACATCAAATCGGGCAATTTATAGATGAGATACAAAATTCATCTTTTATTGATAATAAAGTTCTCAATGCGACCGTGAGAGTACTGTTAAAATTAGAAAAAGCAAGATCTGGATATGCACTATTGGAACAAATATCTAAACTCGACCCGAATGATATCGATGCACTAAATCAGATATTGGAGAACTGGACAATACGGGAAGCTGCGATTGTGTTAGATGAATTAGGAAAAAGGTTGAATCTCATTGAGAGTTTAGAAAAACTAGTCGAAAATCCGTCTGTTGATGAATTGCATGAATTGCACCCATTATTTAAACAAGGGTTGTGGATATTCGGACCAGAATATGAATCTATCCAATTTATGTCCAACCGAAATCTCGCGACTGTTTTAAGGAATCTCATTGGAGACAAAGAAATCCAGAGTAAACATCCTAAACAGAGGCCTGATTTAATTGCCTTACCAGATTCGACAATCAGTATATATGCCTCAGATTCCTTTGATGAAAGAGGGGAAGTAAAGGGGTTAAGTAAAATATTAATCGTAGAACTTAAACGTGGCGGTTTTACGATAACTAGTAAAGAGACACGACAGACAGAGGACTATTGCCTAGAAATCAGGAGAAGTGGCAAAACTGCAAATGCGTTGATAACTGCCTATGTTTTAGGAAGTGAAATCGACGAAAGCGCGAAAGAACAGACAACAAAAGGCACTCCTCCTCACACAATAATTCAGGCGGAATGTTATAGTACCACTCTCAGAAGAGCACATGCCCGGACATTCAATCTAAAATGTAAAATAGAGCAGGCGAAAGAAGCGGAATTCAAAGATGTGGAAATTGAACAGGTTTTAAATGCTGCGGTAGAGACACCCGTTTCTCATTAGTTCGTTAACCTCATCGTATTATTATTTAAATAATATTACAAGGCGCAATTCACACGGCAAAAAATCCGACAATTTGGACTTGCTCGAGATTGGATCAAGATTGCCTTTGGGATCCCACACACTATACATATAGTATTAGATGGGATAAGTTGAACAATCTGACGAAATGTTCAATAAGTAAAAAAGTCTCCCAGATTCTCATCGAGAGTGTTCAAACCCTTTATTAATTCCCTTTTTTAATCCATTCCCACTTTTCGGCGTGCTCTTCAGCCTCTTTTATCATCTTATTGATGAATTCCTTGACGGTCGGTACGCTCTTTAATACGCCTACCGCGAGAGACCCTATGCGGCTCTGCACCGGCACATTCGGGTCACCTTCCCAATCCTTGGCATTAGGCTGTATACGTTCCAACATTGGTAACCACTCGTTGAGTGGTAAATCGCGACGTTCTTGCATCACTTTTGCGTAATCCTTGGGGCTAGCATGGGAAAGCACCCGCCAGCGTAATCGGGGGTTATCTGGGGAAGAGTTAATCATATCCAGTTTAGAAGTCATATTAGTCGGGCATTCGGCAGTGGCCATAAAAGCGGTACCCATCATAACGCCCTCAGCCCCCATGCCTAAAGCTCCAAGTAATCCACGAGCGTCCCCAATACCGCCAGCAGCAACAAATGGAACTTTTAACTGCGGAGCTCCCCATGTAACATTAATAAAAGTCGGCAGTTGTTCGGGATTCTTGAAACCAACGCCTTCCAGTCCAACCACGATTACAGCGTTTGCTCCAAGCTCTTCCGCATGTATCGCGTCCTTCACCCGAGCGCTTTTGTGTATCCAAGGTAAGCCAGATTCCTTGATACGTAATGCCAGGGAATCTGGCTTATAAATTGCCGTCTCCACCGGTACTTTTTCCTCTATACACACTTCAAGCATCTCATCAATACGGGGACAGATACCAAAACTCAGGTTCACTCCGAAAGAGCCGTTAGTCATTTTCCGGCAGTTTGCTATATCCTTGTGCAATTGCTCAGGTGTACGAGAGGTGGATGCAGTAATGAGACCGTGAACACCGGCTTCAGCACAGACTGCAGCAAATTCCCAGTTGCCAAACCCAGCGTAAGCCCCCTCGAGAATAGGGTATTTACATCCAAACATTTCGGTAATGCGGGTCTTCCATTTCATTTTTTCCTCCCAAGAAGCTGTACCTAGAGCATAGTGAAAGCATCAAATTGTGTCAAATCAAATCAATGATAGAATGGAGACCAACCAACGCCCCCCTTGGTATCACTTGATGACTCGTTGAGAACTCAAATGTGAAATTCAACAGATGTTTTTATCAGAGTGCACGATTCTGACTATTGGTTAATCGAGTCTGAGACCATGTAAAAATTGCGGCAAAGAGTTATTGGGAACACCATCATTTTGTTCTTATTGTGGAACCAAAGACCCAATAGTAAATAGTTTTTGTCCTAAATGTGGCGCCGCAATGGATCAGTTAATAACTTTCTGTCCAAAATGCGGAACCAAAATATCTTGAAATAGAAACGCACTTGAAAAATTATTATAATTGTATTCTCAAAAATAAGCGTTGGAATTTGTATAAAGGATTTACTTTAATCATAGGGGGGATGGTTACCTTCCTTGTCATCGTAGGTTTGCTTGCCAGCTGCACCGTCACCAGCACCGATACTACCTCCAGCACTAGCAGCACCCAGAGTTTTTTAATTTTTATCTTTATTATCATGGTAATTGCAGGTGTTGTTGCATTGGTGGCGCAGTTAAATAGAAAGCCTCGACAGGGAAAAGATCAGGATATAAATAATTTAAGGAAGGTGCCAACGACGATGTATTGCTCCAAATGTGGTACCCAGAGTTCTGAAGGTGACGTGTTTTGTCGCAAGTGTGGCTTGCCCCTTAAACAGATGGCTTCAAATCCAGACTCTTCTCAAACGCCACCTCCCCCGCTTTCAACCTATGTGTCGGGAGGCGCAAGAGAACGGCGAACAGCCTATATACCTGAATCTATATCAGATAAACTACCTTCCATGGTCAGGGTGGAGTTATCAAAACTAACGCCTGAAAAGCAAAGTTTGTTCCTTGAAGAATTTCGTAGAAAAAAGAAAAACACCGGCATTGCTTATCTGCTATGGTTTATCATTGGGTTGCACTATATTTATCTTGGCAAAATCGGGTGGCAGTTCTTCTATTGGATCACTCTTGGGGGTATCGGCGTCTGGGCATTTATTGATTTGTTTAGGATACCCGGGATGGTAAATAATAATAACCGAGATGTAGCAATCGACGTAATCAGGGATCTAAAAGTAATCTCATCTTGAATAGTATCAAATATTTGTTTTAGTGGTGATCTTTTACGGCACGTTTCAGAAGTGATTTTCTAGATCTCTTCTGTCGATCTCGGCTTCTGTGGACTTCACAACCGGCGCAATATTCATGGCGCCGTCCAGGCTTTATTTCCGAGTTTGGAATCATAGGTTTCCCACACATTTTGCAAACCGGGGGACCTTTCGATTCAGTCTGTTTCTTTGGCCTGTTTTCTCGCATTTGTTCATAAAGAAGAATCTTTCTTATCGTCTCACCATCATGGATCCTGCTGTAATGCCCGTACCGGTGGATTAACTCACAAATCGTCAAGTCTTTGATATCTTCACCTGTAATTTTGCGATAAGCACCAGGATATCTCGTATTGAACCATTGGGCAAAATCATTGGGATTGTTGGAAATCATGGGTCAACCTCTGACCCAGATTGAAGCGCTATCGGCGATTGAACAGGTTTTGGTCCGTTATTGTTGAAGACCTGGGTAAACTGTTCAACCCAAGAATCTATGCCGATTACGGCAATGCCAGAAGGCAAAATTGTATGTATTGGTGGAGACGAGGGAGACTCACTCTTTAGCTAGAACAAGATTTGATTGTTTGGAGAAAGAACCAGTCCTAACCTCTATTTTATAAAAACATTAAAATTACTAATAGCAAGGCGTTTTCCTGTGTTTGGTCCGTTAATTTACTTTAAAGTTATTCATTACACTCTGTAGATAATTTAGATCCATGCTTGAACTATCGGAGCTTGTCCACCCGATTATCTCGTAAAAATTATCATTATCCTCTACCACGCTGATTAAATATGCTCTGAATCCACCATTTAGCCAATGTGCGTTCATTGGGGCAGTTACTCCGCTTAAGCCGTTGATAGTAATATTTGAACTCGGCTTCAAATTCATGTTATTTACTGCCTTATTTAAATATGGATCTTTGGGTACGGATGTCAATAAATCATTGGCTGTATAGCCAGCCGCGTAATCCGATTTCGTTTTCTTCAAAACGACTATATAATAACCCGTATTCGAAATTGAAATCTCACTATCCGGCCATAATTGGTCAGATTTCCATCCAGAGGGAGCGGAGATCGATAAGCTGCCACTGCTGTTTTTTAATGTAACGGTGGATGGTTGGCTGGCTGATGGTGATAAAGGTGCAACGGAAGAGCTTTTTGCCACTGATGATACAGTAGCAGAAGATGGATTATTTACTGAGGATGATTTGCCGGCGTCACCACTGCAACCCGAAAGAGGAAGTATAACTAAAACAAGCAGCACGGCTGCTATGATAATTAAAAATCCTTTCTTTTCATGGCTCATATAGTTTACACTTCCTATTTACTTTTACTGCGAGACCTGATAATACCAATAGCTGCTAAAATGATACCGATTATGATAAAAACGGTGCCTACACCTGAACCTCGAAGAGGGGCACCATGAATTGATACTATTGCTATTCCTAATATCAATAATATTATACCTATCACAGAAAGAATGACAACCCGTGTTTTGCGATTGCTTGTATTCTTGCCCTTGTCTTCCATCTCAAAATCCTCTTTAATTCTAATTTATTTCTACCAAATGTGTATCAACAATCTGCTGCGTCCGATTTTCGTTATTGGGTTTGGCCTAATCCTTTTCTGTAAAGCTATTAATTATTTTTTCGATGGTTGCTGTATTTGCATTTTCCAAAGATGTAAGCGTGTAGTCGCAGACATTATAAAAGTAATTTTTGCTTTCCAACACATTAACAAAGTACACAGTTTCGGTATTGTTCGATTTTCTTGTACCAGTTAACGGAACAGTTAATCCCTTACAAACTCCTATCGTAATATTAGAAGGCTGTCCCCATACCGGGTTGGTAACGGCAGCACCAAATGCGACCTTAGCTACTAATGTTCTCATAATAGTTCGAACTAACAAATTGCTCTCCATCCGCTATGCTCTATGATGGAAAATGGTTTATGCGAGACTAAAGAGTCCGTCCATTTAATTATGAGAACATTAGTAAGAAGTAGAATTCGATACCGTTATTAACTGTCTTCGCCGACGTCTCACCCTATTCTGCCGGTCGCTATTTCTTTTTCGATCACAATCGGGACAGTATTCCTTGTGTCTCCCCGGCTTTACATCAGAGTTTGGAGTTAAAGGTTTCCCGCACATTTTGCATATTGGGGGACCTTTTAATTCCGTTTGTTCCTTCGGTCTGTTATCTCGCATTTGCTTATATTGCATAATAGCCAGAATTGTCTTGCCGTCTTCTTCTCTGCTGTAATGCCCGTACCTGTGGATTAGCCCGCAGGCAGTCAAATCCCTAATATCTTGAGAAGTAACTTGACGATAGGCTCCAGGACATCTCTCTTTGAACCATTCAGCAAATGTCTCGGGAGTGTTGATAAACATAGGTCACCCCCGAACACCTATTTGAATGTCCAATGTGGAGTGACCTGCTAATTCTTCGACATCGCTGCGGTTGCAGAGTTTAGTAAATCGCTCAACCCAGGAATCTATGCCAATTACGGCGATGCCAGAAGGCAAAATTGTATGTATTGGTGGAGACGGGGGAGGCCTTAACTCCGACAACTCCAACTCACTCCTGAGATTAAATTATCCCAAAACAATTGACATAATATCAAACAATTCCAATTCTCTCCTCTCACCAGAACTTTCTAACCTTCCAACAGACGTTATCCGCGTCGAGTGGAGGGTGCCATGGTTATGACTTCACCCAATTTTCACCTGCTGAGTGCGATGCATTTGTTAAGCATCGGTTACTCGGTCATACCGTCGGGTTCCGGCCCGAAAGGCAAATACCCGCTCGTCAAATGGAAGGAATTCCAGAAGCGATTACCGACCGTGACCGAATTAGAATACTGGCAGGACAACTTATGCCCACGTCTTTGGGGAGTGGTGACTGGCAAGGTATCAGGCATCGTAGTGTTTGATGCTGACGATGATATTTCGAGATCAATCTTAGAGCAGGAAGGGCTTACCCCGCATGTGTTGACCCCGCGTTGCGCTAATTTCTGGTTTCATTACCCGGGTCATTTTGTGAAAACCGAAGCTGGTGTATTGCCGAGCCTTGACGTCCGAGGTGATAACGGTTTCGTGAATGTGGTTGGCACCCGGAGGGACGGCGGCGTATATCGTGTCGTCAAATGGCCGACGATGGAGAATGTTTATCCATGGGAACGCCTTCCTGCCAGCATTGCCGAAGCGATCACAAGAAACAAAATGCGTCAGCCACATCCTACACCCATATATTCGCATATTGAGAGTGAGTTGGCTTTCAATCGCGAAGTTACTGGTGTTGAAATTTCTCTTGCAGACCGATTGTTACGCAGAGCTATTACGAATGCGAGGGATGGGACACGCAATGAAATAGGACTTTGGCTCTGCTGTCAACTCAGAGACAACGGATTCTCCAGGGCGGAAGCAGAGTCCTTTGCACTTCAGTATGCCGAGGTGGTGGGTCCACTGGATTGCGAAGACCCATATATCGAGCACGAGGCGCTGGCTTCTCTAGAACAGGCTTACTTGAGACCACCTCGGAGCCCTTGGACGGTTCTAGGATATAAGAGGTTCACATATGTATAAATGCGATGTTACATCCCCCCTAACAACCCCCCTATATAGTGCGATCTATTTAGGCACGAAACACGACAGTTGTCGCCGACTTTTTAGGTCTTGTTTAGCTTCAAGTTACGGTGTTACGAAGTTACGATGTTACGAATTAGCCTCGAACAATGTTACGACAAGTTACGAGCGAGTGTGAAAAATGGGCGAGAAACTAACAATTGAAGTTGTCAGAACCTGGCTTAAAGAAGTTGAGTCGGGACGAGAATTTCACTACACAAAAGTTCTGGAAGGAAGTGTGGCTCCTTCTCTTTACGGACACCTAAGGAAAATGATGCATGATCTTGTCCAGTCTAAAGATCTCAAACCTTCTGGGAACAAAGATGGTTTCTATAAGGTCGTTGCCAAAGTGGAGCCGGTGAAATGGTGGGAGGCTGATGCAAGTGTCTATTACAATATCCGACACCCGAGAGGTCATAAAGACAATACGGGCTTCGGCTGGGAAGAATTAATCAATATATCTCCCGGCGACCTTATCCTTATCGGAGGTGTGTCCAATTATGGAAAGAGCTGTTTAGCACTGAACTACTTGGGGGAGAACATCGACTTACACGATTGCCTGGTCATGGGAAACGAATATACCACACTGGACGGTATGCCCAGCCCCAAATTCAAGCGAAGACTGGAAAATATGAGCTGGGTCGAATGGTTCGACAGATTCGGCAAACCCAAGTTTCAATTATTGCCCGTGCGGGCTGACTTTGATAATTACGTTGAAAAGGGAAAGTTGAACATTGTTGACTGGATTAATATGCCTGAGAATCCTTACATGATTGGTAAAGTTCTTGAAGATATCAAGACTAATCTGGGAGATGGCGTGGCTATTGTGGTTGTCCAAAAAAGTCGGACCAGTGAACTCGGTGTGGGCGGGCAGTTTACCGAGCATTTTGCCGATTTCTACCTGACCATTGACCCTTACGGAGACTGGCAAAGTCGCGTGACCATCGGCAAGGTGAAAGACACGAAGGGTAGAGCGACTGGCCGGAGTTGGGCTTTTAAGATTGAAGATAGTGGTGCTAACCTAGCCGAAATTCGTGAGTTATCCCGCTGCGTGAAATGCTACGGAAAAGGGATCACCCCTAAAGGGCGCTGTCTCGATTGCGAGGGAGTGGGTTGGGTAGAGATGAACCATGATGTCCGGAGACAGTGAGAATGAGAAAGAGAATATCCAACATAAGGAAAACAAATACGGAGGACCTTAAAAGAACATGAAGACGACCCAGCAAATTCAAATCGAACAAGTCAACATCAACGACCTGAAACCAGATCCGGCCAATCCCAGACGTATCAACGACCAGGAACTGGAAGTCTTGACCCGCAGCATTCGCGAGTTCGGGCTGGTCGATCCAATCATCGCGAGGCGCGAGGATAAGATTGTGATAGGTGGCCACCAGCGGTTGCTGGCAGCAAGGAAACTGGGATATAAAACTGTTCCAGTAGTTTTGGTAGACCTATCGCAAGAGCAAGCCCGTTTGTTGAACATCGCTCTAAACAAGATCTCCGGTTCTTTCGATCAGGAACTTCTAGCCAGGCTATTAAGTGAACTCAGCCAAATACCAGATGTTGACCTTTCCCTGTCCGGCTTTGGAGAAGATGAGCTAAAAAAGCTGCTAAAGAGTCTTGATGCCAGGGAGAAACGGGAACGTCTGGAGAACTTCGACCTTGACGAGGCTGTTAAGGCTGCCCAAAGCTCCCCTGTTGCCAAACCAGGCGATCTCTGGCTATTAGGCGAGCATCGACTCGCCTGTGGGGATTCGACCGACCGGGAAGCCGTGCCGCGCCTGATGGGACAGTCGAAAGCAGCAATGACATTCACCGACCCTCCCTACAACGTTAATTACGGCGAGACGATGAAAGATAAAATCAGGAAGAATTCCAATAGAATCGTAAATGATAATCTTGGTGAGGCCTTTGAGCCCTTCCTTGAGAAAGCCTGCCGAAACATACTGGAGTTTACCGATGGGGCTGTCTACATCTGTATGTCATCTTCGGAGCTCCACACCCTGCAAAAGACCTTTATTACAGCCGGCGGGCACTGGTCGACCTTCATCATCTGGGCCAAGAACACATTTACCATTGGACGCTCCGATTACCAGCGCCAGTATGAACCTATTCTTTATGGCTGGCGAGAAGGAGTCAGCCATTACTGGTGCCGGGACCGCGACCAGGGAGATGTATGGCAGGTCGATAAACCATCTTCAAGTCCGCTGCATCCGACCATGAAACCGCTGGCCCTGATAGAAAGAGCCATTCAGAACAGCAGCCAGGCCGGGGATATTGTATTGGATACCTTCCTCGGATCAGGAAGTACGTTAATTGCCTGTGAAAGAACTGGAAGAGTGTGCTGCGGCATGGAACTCGAACCTCTTTATGTCGATGTGGTGGTAATGAGGTGGGAGGCTTTCACGGGATAAAAGGCCAAACGCTCTGAGGAGGTTAAGTAAATATGGAACAGACACTATTGCCACGTCGTGTCTCATCGAATGAAATAGATTCAAAAAGCCATATGAATTACTTGACTTCAGAAGTTTACAGAGTGATGAATACGATAACAAATAAAAAGGAGGCACAAAATGCCAATCGAAAACAGAAATCTGAAATCGGGAAGCAAACTCACGGGCCGGTACCACAAACAGACGTATACCTGCGAGGTCGTGGAGAATACAGAAGGGGAATTGCGCTACCACCTGCAGGACGGACAGGAATTCAAGAGTCCATCGGCAGCGGGGAAGGCCATCACAGGACATGCCTGCGATGGGTGGGTCTTCTGGAGCGTTCAAACTGTCGAGACTTCTCCAGCACTAGATGTCGAGCAGAAAGAACCGCCAACGGAATCTACGACAGGGAATGCTCCAACTGCGGAAGAGCCAGCCCCGACGAAGAAGAGGAACATCTTCAGGGCACCCAACCAGAAAGGAGTAACGAAAGGACAGACCCGCTGGTATTGCCCCGAATGCGGCAAGAGTTTCTTAGCCGATACCGGAACACTACCCAACTCCTGCCCGCAAGGTCACAAAGCCTAACCCAACCTTATCACCAAACACTGAGCAAGCAAGCTCCCTTTAATGGGGGCTTGCCTCATTATGTGCTGCTGGCAGTCACCACTCCCCTTATCAGCAGAGGTGATAGAAAGTGATGCGCCGACAATGTGCCTTCCCAACAAAAACGGGTGAACCTTGTAAGTCACCTCCGCTGCATGACAGCCAATTTTGCTTAATGCATTCTCCTGAGCATGCCCAGGAAGTCCAGGAAGCGCGACGTCTGGGGGGCCTAAGGCGCAGGCGGGAAGTGACCCTCGCCGGCGCATATGATTTTGAGGGATTAGAAACTGTGGCTGGCATCCGTCGTCTGATTGAGGTAGCGGTTATGGACACCCTCGGCATGGAAAACAGCATTTCGCGTAACCGTACTCTTGCATACCTGGCAGTGGCAGCCTTGCGAACACTGGAGGTAGGTGATTTGGAACAGCGTCTGATTGCCCTGGAGCAGGCTGTCAACGGCAGGCAAACCGTGAATGCCCCTTCGGTGTTTGATGTAGAGCTGGAGTTACTGGAATCTCCTAACAAGGAGGTAAAATGACTCAAGAGAGACGCCTCGACAAAATAGAAAACTCCTTGACTCCAATACAGGCGGTGATCCTGTGGTTACAGGAGATCCAGCAATACCGAAACGTGGTTGAATATGTACAATACCTCCGTGGTCAGCCCGAAAGTGCCGCTCCCATTACCAGGATAACAAGGCAAATCGACCTGACAGTCCGTGAATCAATGAAAGGCCGTCCCAGGGAAGTTGTGGAAAATGCGGTCCACCAGGCAGTGAGAGATGTATGTTTTTTGATCAAGCTTCACCATAAGGTTAACTTCAAGGTACTTGAAAATCAAAAAGCGTGGACCCTCATGGTCGCTTTGCTGGCAGAGATGCAAAACCGGATGCTTACCGAAGCCACCTTCCACAAAGTCCTGCGTGACAAAAAGATTCGGATAAATCGGGAGATGAGAATCTGGACTAGAAAACGAGATCAAAACGCAATAGACTTCCAGGTCTGGCAAGGAGCTACAGCAAGATTCCTCGTCGAACTCTACTCGTTCCGGGACACAGCCGCTTTTATCAACCGTCATTATTTCGACGGCCATATTATATTGTTCCCGGATTCGGAACCTTGTGTCGCAGACCTAATAGAAGAGACCGAGAAATTGGTCGGAATGTTCAATGACCTGTGTATGGAAGAACAAGCCCGGCGTT
>Ga0209777_10000454_pt1 | contig 68250 bp, 53 predicted proteins | sample FrelakmetHBP12HB_FD_187147 | JGI IMG/M metagenome (GOLD analysis project Ga0209777, IMG submission 187147) | Freshwater lake sediment microbial communities from the University of Notre Dame, USA, for methane emissions studies -HBP12 HB (SPAdes)... | ecosystem: Environmental > Aquatic >...
GGGGTGCGAACTCATCCGCCGGCGACGGGATCCGCGTGACGGCGGCGACTGCCAGCCTGACGGGTCTGACGGTGCAGGGCAACGCCGCGAACGGGATCCGACTCCTGACAACGGGCAGCCCAAACCTGACGGGTCTGATCGTGCAGGGCAACGGAGCGAACGGGATCGATCTCAGTCCCGGCGCTCCCCCCGTTCTCGATCAGATCGTTTCGAGCAACAACGGTCAGCGCGCGATCGCGATCTCGCAGAATCCAGGTTCGTTCCCCGGCACGCTTTCAGGTTCGGGCAATGGGACGAACGGGATCTATCTGACAGGCATGCTGGGGGGTGGTGCATCCGCTCAGAGGTACACCTGGGCTGCGAACCCGAACTTCCCCTACGTTGTGGACGTCCTCACCGTTCAGAACGCTGACAGTCTGGAAATCGCGGCCGGGACCGTCGTGAAGTTCTGGTCCACCGCGTCGTACTTGCAAGTCTATGGGACTGGTTGCTCACTTAGCACTTTGGGAGTATCCAACAACCCGGTCTGGTTCACGTCGATCAGGGACGACACGCAGGGGGGGGACACGAACGGCAATACGTCTTTGCCTCTACCGGGCGACTGGTCCGGGGTCTTCTGTGACAATGGATGCAGCGTGACGCTGGCTCATACCTGGATCGCTTACGGCGGAAGAAACGGCTGGGCCGATCTCGTGACCACCTCCGGGACGATCTCATCGCTGGTCTGGACCGGTGGCGGCGCGATCCAGTCTGCGGACAGTGGGATCAGAATCAACGTGACCTCGCTCGCGATGAGCGGGATCCGCGTCGCCGGGAACCTCGCCACGGGTGTGCTCGTGAACCCCGGTAGCGCCGGCACAGCGACAGGATGCGACTTCTACGACAACGGGGGAAACTCCGGCTTTGCCAACGGCTCCTTCTCCAACACGATCGACGCATCGAATTCGTGGTGGGGCGATCCATCAGGCCCGTACGACCCCAGTAACGGCCCGCCCGACTACAATCCGACCGGTCTCGGGAATCATGTCTCCGACTACGTGATCTATCGGCCCTGGGCGACCGGACGGCAGACGGACATGCCCCCCACGGCATTCGCGCTCTTGGCGCCGTCGCGGGGGGACAGCCTGCCGCGCGACAACGTCCATCTCCGCTGGAGCCATTCGACGGCGCCGGACGGAGGCGCCGTCACGTACGATCTGCAGATCGACGACGATCCCGCCTTCGGGTCGCCGGCGGTGACGAGAACGGGCATCGCGGACACCACGTTCGACGCAAGCAACCTGCTCTTGTACAAGGTCGTCTACTACTGGAAGGTGGTCGCGAGAGACACGCGCGGCGGCCAGCGGCAGAGCAATCCTGCGAGTAGCTGGTTCAAGGCCCTTTATGGCGTAGCCGGGGTCGATGGACCTGGAACGCTGGGTCTCCCGGTGGTCTTCCATGTGAGTCAACCCGCGCCGAACCCGTTCCGGGGCGCGACCACGCTCGCCTTCGGTTTGCCGGCGTCCGACCGCGTACGGTTGGATGTCTTCGACGTGGAAGGCCGCCTGGTGCGAACCGTGATCGACGGCCAGATGGCTGCCGGAGAGCACCTCGCCGTGTGGGATGGACGGAACCAAGCGGGGCGCCGGGTCGAAAGCGGCGTTTACTTCTACCGTTTCAACTCCAAGACCGGCAACGCCATCCGCCGCGCGGTGATCTTGCGATAAAGCGCGAGTCGATGTGGGGTGGGTCCGTACGAGAATCGGACCCATTCCCCCCTCGATCGTCTTCGGCTAGATTCGGGCAGGGAGGGATTGCCATGTACAATGCCGCCGCCCTGCTGGATCTGCACGAGCGCGGGCACCGCAGCCTGCAGAGGTTGCTCCAGCACTGCGCGCAGTTCAGCGCAGAGGAACTCAACCGCGAGCTGCCGGGCTTCGGCTACTCCAGCTTGCGCCAGCAGCTGGAGCACATGATCGGCGCCGAGGAATACTGGATCAGCGTGGTCCGGGGCCGGTACAGCGAGGATGACGCCAGCGTGGACTATCCCACCGTGGAGGCGCTGGAGGACTACCGCGGCCAGGTCGCCGAGGTCACGGACGCGTACCTGCGCCAGGCTTCCGAGGCAGAGCTGAACACCGTCCGCGAGATGTGGATCTGGCCGGGGAAGATGCGCGTGCTCGCCCCGGCGCATGCTTTCGTGCGGACGCTGACGCACATTTACCAGCATCAGGGTCAAGTGCTGGCGATGTGCCGCCTTCTGGGCCGGCCGGGCCCCGGGAATCTGGACTTCCCGCTGGACTGAGGGGCGTCGTCCCTTCGCACGTTACCGGCGCAAGGCTAACCCTCTCGGTTGACCCATCCACCCGAATCGCCGATCATGAAGTTCTCATGCACAGAGATGTGGGCATGCTCTTCGAGACCTCCACCTTCTGGTCGGGTGTTTCCGGCTGGATGGTGGCATCGATCCTCAAGATCCTGGTCGACTGGCGACGAACGAAGCGCGTTGACTTCCACCACCTGACCAGCCTGGGCGGCATGCCCAGCGCGCATTCGGCAATGGTCAGCGGACTGGCAACCTCCGTGGGGTTGCGCGAAGGTTTCGGCAGCACGATCTTCGTAGTTGCGCTGGCATTTGCCATCATCGTGATGTTCGATGCCTCGACCGTGCGCCGCGCCGCAGGAGTTCAGGCGGTGCTCTTGAACCAGGTCGTAGACGAGGTCTTCAAGCACCACCACCTGCCGACCAAGAAACTCAGGGAAATCCTCGGCCACACCCGGACGGAAGTATTCGCAGGCATGCTGGTGGGAATCGCCGTCGGCGTGATCATCGACCTGCTGATGCACTAGCCCGCAGCGGGTCCTGTCCTTCCTGAGGCGTGGATACGCCCGTGCTGACGCCTAGACAGTGAGAAGCGTGAACATCCATGAACTCCAGTTCATGGAGGGCCGCAATAAGGCGAACCCACAACTGTACACTAATGTCCTCCCGCTCCAGATCTATTCTCCGTTCTCTTGCAGATCCGGTACTGGGTGATGGATGGGAGATTTCCTACCCTTGCCGGATCGCGCGCCTCGAGGCAGGCAGAGATCCCTTCCCCCGCCCCTACGCGTCTCGAAAACGATCACAAACCCCCGCGCCCGACCCTGATCCGTCGGAAACCCGATGCTTCCGCTAACGCAGCATGGAGCCACTCACAATCACGCGGACTTCCTCGTTGAGTGATGCAAGCGCGTCCGAATCTTGACGAGGGACTTGATCCCCAGTCGCTTCCAAGACGGAATCTCATTGCGTATCCACACTGACATTTCTCGAGCGTCCGGATCACCGAAGCCTGGGAAGACGCACCGTTGAATGGGGACTCCAGCCGATCTCGGCTACGTGAGTCAGGATCGGATAGTGGATCGAAGTGCTTCCGAGATGCGGGTTGGATCCTCGGTGAGCTCTGTTCGCACGGAGAGCGGTCGAGACTACGGCCCCGCCAACCTGCGCGGGGGCACGCGTTCGTGAGATCCATTCCCGGGAGCCGAATACCTTCGCTACGCGGGATGAAAGCTCGCACTCGGCGCCGATCGAAAGCGCTACCCGTGATGAACGCCCGCACTCGATGCCGGCGGCAAGCGCGACACGTGAGGTGGTCCCATGTCGGTACGCATTGCGAGCGCAGCACGGGACGAAACCCCGCTACCCGGTAGTCATTGCGAGCACAACCCGCGACGAGATCTCGTAGCTTGGGCCTGGCCGTGGCCATAACACGGGACGAGAACCACCTACTTGTACAAGATCGCTACCGCCACCGGCCCGTGGATTCGCTGTGCAGGGCCGGATCGCCCCCACGGACCAAGTCTCACCTTTCAGTAGCCCTTCGGATCGCGCGCCGGGCGCGTCTGGCAGGTCGCTCTACACGCCGCAATCACCAACACGTCCGACCTTTGAATCTGAATCATCGTCCGGGATTGCGAGCGATGCGCGTAGCGGGGACTCGTATGTGGGCGCCGAACCTGACCGCTGTCCGTCCACGGATCCGCAATGCCCACTCGGATTGCGATTCGAGATGGTCGGGTAGATTCACGCCGAGACCCCCATTGCCTGTGCGAATGAGGGCCTCTTCTGATCGACGCGTTCTCACCTTGGTTCCATCCGAGCAACCGAGCCCCGTGAAGCCCTTGGATCGTGGTCCCACTCAACCAGGTGGATCCACATGTCGGCCATGCGCAGGTGCCGATGGCAGGGGGGCAGTTCACCACTTGATCTCGAATTGCCATAGCCATTCATATGTGGGAGTACCCGTCGCGCTTCCGCTGGATTGACCGTCCGGACGCCAGAACTGCCGATACTCGCGGAACAGCATCGGAGGCGACCTATCCGGTCTCATCACGCGTTCGGATTGCCATCGAGCCCGACTAACGTGAATCCGTGGCGCGTCTGGATCGAACCACGATTGGACATATGGCGGTCACGGACCCTCATCTCCCGAACTTCGACCCGCCCAATGAACGCGCTTCGCGCGTTCCGACTTCTCGGCGAGCATGGTCGGTCGGGCTCCTTCTTCCCGCATCCGAGGGAACTGCGGTCCGGTACGATCGCACATGGCGCAGTCCTCCGGTCTTCTGCCCGGTTGGCAGGGAGCCCATTCTCCAGTCTTGTCGCCATGGTCCCTCAATAGATCTCTGACGCAATGGGGCCAAGACGCGCGCTCCGATGTTTTGTTCCGCGCCAGCCCGAAGTTACCGATCTCTTCACCCTATCGGACAGCTTTCATCTCACAAGCACGAGCCTGCGGGTCTGCGTCAGATTCCCGGCCTGCAAGCAGACGAAGTAGATGCCGGCGGCGGAATTCGTCGCGTCCCACATCACCGAGTGGAGCCCGCCGCCCTGTCTTCCATGGAACAGCGTCTCCACCCGCTGACCGACGACGTTGAAGACGTCCACGCCTATGTCCGCGCTGCTGGGCAAGTAGTAGGAAATGGTCGTTGCCGGGTTGAATGGATTGGGCTGATTCGGGTAGAGCGTCACTTCTCTTGGCACTCCACAGTCGGCAGCATCGAACGGAACGGCGCTCACCGCCGCTCGCTCCAGGAGCTCATTCATGATGAGGAAGCTGCCATAGGTGGACTCGCCATTCGTCAGGACGATGGCTCCGGTGTTTTCCGCCGGACAATAGAACATCAGATTCTCGACGCCCGCGAATGATCCCGGATGCCCCCACAGGGTCCTCCCACCCCAGACGGTCGTGCGCCAGAAGAGCCCATTGGAGGCCCCCGCGTCTGGGTCGACGGATTCCACCGTGGTCATCGTGTCCACCGTGGCGGGGTCCAAAATCCGGGTGCCCCCAATCACTCCGTGTTGCATGAACGCGATCAGGTGACGCGCAAGCTGATCGCTGCCCGTTCGGAGTTGCGACGCCGGATAGTACGGAACCCCATACTGCTGGTAGGCGATGAAGCTGCTCCCACCCCACCGATACGGAACCGCCACATCCTCGATATCCAGGTTCGCGAGAAACCAGGAGCTGTTCGTCATGCCCAGCGGTCCGAAGATCTCCTGCTGACAGTAATCCTCCAGGGAAAGCGCGCCCGGGTTGATCCTCTCGACGAGGTACCCGGCCAGCGCCGCTCCGACATTGCAGTACTTGCAGACCCTCCCGGGTATGTGGTTCCCGAAATTGCTCGCCTGGTTGTAGTAGGTCCCACCGGGGATCAGATAGTTCCTGAGGAAGTCTTCGAGACGAATCGGGGAATCTCCGTCCCAGGTGACGAGCGGATCGAGAACATTCCAGTTATCGCGAATCCCGGAGGTGTGGCTCATCAACATCCGAAAGGTGATGGGGTAACCGGGATAGAATGGATCGTGCACCGCCCACGGCAGATACTGGTTGATGTCGTCATCCAGATCGAAGAGACCCCGCTCCCAGAGCTGCATCAGGGCGACCCCGACGAACGTCTTCGAAATCGAGGCCATCATGAACAGCGTGGAATCCGTAGCCGCGACTCCGTGGGAAATGTCGGCATTCCCGTAGCTGCCCGACCAGGTCACGGCGCCATTCCGAATGCAGCAGGCGGATACGCCGGGGATGTGGTATGCCCCCATGGTGGTCGTGATGAAAGAAGCAAGATCCGCGGCCGGGCGGTACTCGGATATCTTCAGTTGATAGCTCCCGTAGCTGGCTCCATACCCGTCAACCACGATCAACAGCCGCTGTCCGGCATGGAATGGCAGGCAGTACAACTCCGATTGAAGTGACTCTCCGGCGTCGTCGTTTCCGCAGATGAAATCCGTCGGGTAGGTTGGCTCTTGGGGACAGGTGAAATTGTACAGCAGCAGGCTGGTGTCATAGGAACTCCCCTTGAGGGAGAAGGTGAACCTTCCATCGAACGGCACGATCCACTTGTACGTTTTGTCTCTCCCGGCTGCCGAAGCGGGTAGCCAACCCAGTTGCCAGGAGGACGGCCGTGACGAGAAGGGTCCGTAGTCGTTGGTGGCTCCGGCTGTCGTTCCGGTCACCGTGATCGGCAGCGGCTGTCCGGACAGATCGATGTAGTCGGCACAGTCGCCGACATTGGGAAGTAGCCCGCCGCGGTCCGCCGAGGCGTCCAGGTCCTTTGGAACGGGTTTGACGTGGGGCTGATCCGGATCCCAAAACGGGGGAGCTTGGTTGTCTGAAGCGAGAGATGCTCCTGCAATGGCAGCACATGAAAGAAGTCCGAGTAAAAGCATCTTTACAGTTCGCATTTGACCCTCCTCCTGTGCCGTGCCGGGCACCGAGCCTCCTGGCTGAGAATCATCTAGTCAGAACAAGCCTACCGGTCGGCTTGCCGCCGGCTGTTCTGACGTGAATGAAGTAGACGCCTGTCGGCAGCTCACGCCCGTCATCGTTCCGGCCGTCCCAGCGCACCGCATGGAAACCGGCCCCCTGAACCCCGTCGGCGAGATGCCGCACGAGTTGACCCGATGCGTTGAAGACCTCCAGGTTGACCGATTGAGACATCGAAAGCTTGTACCGGATCAGAGACTCCCCAGCGCTGGGATTCGGGGCCGCGACAAGATGCGAAAGCGAAACGTCGCGGAACCCATTCTCCACCGAGGAATTCTCGCAAGGAGGCGGCGAACACGAAGCACCAGGGCCTGTATAGCTTCCGCCCATCCACTCGCAATGAATCCGCCGATCGAGGATGCATCTGCCGTCGGGCAAGCAACAAGCGCTCGGCGGCCACGCGCAGTCCTTCATGGGTCCGCAAGTCGTTCCCATCCCTTGCCAGGAGCCGTTCTGAGCGTTGCACTCGGCCTCCGTGAGGACGCTGCAGGCTCCGTCCACGCAACAGGCCCCGAACACCTCCGCGCAGGGGTTCGGATCGCAGGGAATACCGATGCGCTGCCATGTCCCACCATTCCACTGACACCTGGCGTGGGTGATCATGCTGCATCGACCGTCGTGGAAGCAGCATGCGCCGGTCAAGCTACAGGGGTTCGGATCACAGACGGTGTCCACGCCTTGCCACATCCCCCCTGCCCACTGGCAGGCTTCCTGCGTCAGAACCGAGCAGTGGCTGTCGAAGAAGCAGCAAGCTCCCGACTCTGGACAGGGATTTGGATCGCAGACCATTCCGTTCCCTTGTGGCGTCCCCCTCGCCGCTATGCATGCCCAGTCCGGATCATATGTGCATCGACCATCCTGGCGGCAGCATGCATGCGGCACGCAAGGGTTCGGATCGCAAACGGTGGTCATGCCGAGCCAGGTTCCGCCCGCGCCCTGACACTCCACAGCCAGCAGGTACTGGCAACTGAAGTCGGCGAAGCAGCAAGCCCCTGGCGGCTGCGGGCAGGGATTCGGATCACAGACCGTTCCGCTTCCCTGCGGCGCACCACCGGCCACCCGGCAGGCCATTGCCAGCAGGATCGTGCAATGGCCGTTCCCAAAACAGCAGGCCTCCGGTTGCGGGCAAGGATTCGGATCACAACTCGTTCCGATCCCTCCAGGGGATCCGCCTGCCACAAGACACTCTGAGGCAAGCGCGGACGTGCACCTGTCATCCCGGAAGCAGCAAGCCTGCGGCTCCGCGCAAGGGTTCGGATCGCAGACCATGCTTGCTCCAAGCCATCCCCCGCCCGCGCCCTGGCACTGCGCCAGTGTCAGGTACTGGCAAGTGAGATCCGTGAAGCAGCAGGCTCCTGGCGGCTCGTGGCAAGGATTCGGATCGCAGCCGGAGCCATCGCCCTGATACGCACCGCCGGCCGCTTGACACGCGATCGCCATCGCTTGGGCGCAACGACCATCCGGCAAACAACAAGCTCCCAGCGGGCCGATCGGTGGACGTTCGGCGAAATAGGCTGTTTCGCCACCGTCAAGACTACCGGACCAGTATTCGAGTCTCCGCTCCCCCGGTACCCCGCTGACGGTGAGAACCATCAGATCACCCCAGGGCAGCGCTGCGCTCTCGACAAGGCAACTTCCATCCTGCACGAAGACCCTATACGGCTCGTTCATCTCCATGATCCCATTCCGGTATCGCATTAGAAGGCTGTCGGGTCGGAATTCGAGCTGGATTGTGTAACCCTCAGACTCCGGAGTGATCTCCCATTGGTTCTCCCACCCATAGAAGACAGTGCGCTGCCACTCCCAGGTCCCGACGGGATCGGGGAGCTGGGCCAGCGCGGAGGTGGCGCCCAGGAGGGAGACCACGAGGATCGCGATACCGACACGGAGAGCGCTCCGGAGCAAACCGGGAAACGGAAACAAGCGCGCGCACGCTCGCGTGCAGACACTCGATTCGCGCATGGGATTCTCCTCCTGCTTCAATCGCCTTGCACCGTCACCGCAGGGTGATGTTGTGCATCGTGCTCCAAGAGGGGCGAGCCGGACGAGGTACGGTCGCGATGCCGACTCTGCTTCGCCACTGAACGGGCGCTGCCACATGGGGGTATCACATACGAAGCCGCAAGAATGATATCGAAATCGATCCGACGCATCAAGCGAGAAGCGACTCCCAGACCCCTTCATGCTACGGTCATCCTTCCCCTTACTACATGCGTATTTCGCTGCCCAAACCTGCAGCGGAGTTCCGACCGAGGGGGGGATGAATCCGCTTGCGGCCCGACCTGCCCAGACCTTAGGGTTACTGCGCTGATCTAACTTGTTGGCTGGGAGCGTGATTCGGCATGACCGGTAGCGGCCGGGACGAGATCTCTCGGATACTCGTCGATCTGAATCGGGAGAACGTTGACCGCATCGCACTGGCGAACCGCCTGTTCGAGGTGGTCTATGGGGAGCTACGCCGCCTCGCAGGCGGCCTGATGCGTAGCGAGCGTCCCGATCACACGCTTCAGCCGACGGCCCTCGTGAACGAGATGTATCTCCGTCTCGTCGGCGATTCCGAGATCGAATGGGAGAACCGATCGCACTTCTTCGGTGCTGCAGCCGCGGCGATGCGACGGATCCTGGTCGAGCACGCCCGCCAGCATGACGCAGCCAAGAGAGGCGGCGGGTGGACGCGGGTCACTCTCGACGATGGCATTCCCGGCACCGGCTCGCCCGATATCGAAGTGCTCGACCTGGATCGAGCGCTCACGCGGCTGGCGGAAATGGACGAGCGCATGGAGCGCGTGGTGGAGCTACGGGTCTTCGCCGGCATGGAGATGAAGGAGATCGCCCACGTGCTGGGTGTGTCCGAGCGCACGGTCTATGACGATTGGCGCATCGCGAAGATGTGGCTCGCACGAGAACTGTCCGAGGGACAGCCCCTGTGAACCCCGATCGTTTTGCGCGTCTGAAGGAGTTGCTGCTGAGGGCCGCCGACCTCTCCGGCAAGGAGCGGCGCGTCTTCATCGACGACGCGTGCAAGGACGATCCCCTCCTGAGACGCGAGGTCGAGGCCGTTCTCGCCTACGAGAAGGACACACACTCGATCCTCCGGGATGACTCCCTGCTCCGCCGCGCTCTTCACACTGCCGCGAAACCGCTGGACCTCACAGGTCAGGAGATCTCCCACTACCAGATCCTCGCGCTGATCGGTGAAGGCGGCATGGGCCAGGTTTACCGCGCCCGCGACACCCGCCTCGGCCGCGATGTGGCTCTCAAGGTCATCTCCCCCACTCTCTCCGCGGATGCAGAGCGCATCCGCCGCTTCGAGCAGGAAGCGCGCGCCGCCGGATCCCTCAACCATCCGAACATCGTCGCGATCCACGACATCGGCGTACACGAGAACGCGCCCTTCGTGGTGATGGAGTTGCTGGAGGGCGAGTCGCTGCGGCAGCGGCTGAGCCAGGGTCCGGTCCCGATCCGCAAGGCGATCGACTACGCCGTCCAGGCCGCCCGCGGTCTCGCCGCCGCGCATGAGAAGGGGATCGTCCACCGGGACATCAAACCGGAGAACCTCTTCGTCACGAAGGATGGTCGCGTCAAGATCCTCGACTTTGGTGTGGCGAAGCTGACGCGCACGGACATCGTCGAGACGCCCGACGAGACGACATCGGCAGACTCCCTGACCGGGACCGGGGTGATCATCGGGACCTCGGGCTACATGTCCCCGGAGCAGGCGCAGGGCCGCCCGGCCGATCATCGCTCCGACATCTTCGCTCTGGGCGCGACGCTCTACGAGATGCTGACCGGGAAACGAACATTTCAGAAGGGCTCGTTCATCGAGACATTGCACGCGATCGTGAACGAGGATCCACCGCTGATGTCGGCGAGCGGTCGGGAGATTCCGTCCGGGCTCGAGGCAATCGTACGGCATTGTCTCGAGAAGAGCCCGCAGGAGCGGTTCCAGTCGGCGTCGGACTTCTCTTTCGCGCTCGAGTCGCTGAGCGGATCGAGCCTGCGGTCGGGCGAGATGATCGCGCCGGCGCCCCGTGGGAGGAAGATTCCGCACATGCGCCTGCTCGTCGGCGCGTCCCTCGTCGTGGTGGTGATCGCCGCCGCCATCGCGGGTGTGATGATCGGGTCCCGAACTGCTGATCGCAACGCACCCGATCTTCGCGACTTCTGCTCCCTGACGTACCAACCCCTCATCATTTCCAACGCTCGGTACGCCCCGGACGGCCGAACGGTCGTCTTCAGCGCGGCGCGCCAGGGATCGATACCAGAGATCTATACGATCGCTCCGGAGTATCCCGAGCCGCGCCCCGCCGGGATGACGCAAACTCACCTGCTCTCGGTCTCATCGAATGGCGAGTTGGCGGTCCTGACCAATCCCGAATGGATGTTTCAGCGGGTCTACGAAGGGACGCTCTCGGTCGTGCCGTTGGGCGGCACCGCTCCGCGCCCTCTCATCGAAAAGGTCCGAGATGCCGACTGGTCTCCGGATGGCTCTCAGATGGCCATCATCCGATCCGTGGAAGGGGTCGACCAGCTGGAGTTTCCGATCGGATCCGTTCTGTATAAGGCGTCCGGGTACCTGAGCGACCTGAGGATCTCTCCAAAGGGCGACCGGATTGCCTGTTTCATCCACCCAGCGAGATGGGACGATCGCGGGGCCGTTCTCCTCGTGGACCGCGCTGGAAAGCACAAAATCCTCACGGAGGAGTACGCGGGTTTGGAGGGTCTTGCATGGTCCCCAGACGAGAAGAGAATCCTCTTCTCAGGGAGCCCGACAGGAGGATCCTATCAGATCTGCGTCGCGGATCCGACCGGGGGGGCTGCCGTCGCACTTCACACGCCTGAATCCGTTGTCTTGTACGACATGCGCCCCGATGGGCAGTGGCTGCTCGCTACTTATGACGCCGGATACCGGATCGACGTATACACATCACGAGATGAAGTCGACCAGGATCTTTCCTGGCTCGGTCAGTCGGAGCCGGCCTGCCTGTCAGCGGATGGTAGGCTGCTTCTTTTCACCGAGGAGACCGCTGTCACGGGATTCAACTACGCGGTCTGCGTGCGGCGAACCGACGGCTCGCCGGTGGTTCGGCTGGGGGAGGGAAAGGGACAGGATCTGTCACCACACCAGAGCCAGGCCGTAGCTTTGATATGGGCGGGTCCCCCAAAGGTGGTGATCTATCCGCTCGGGCCAGGTGAGTCCAAAGCCCTCAACACCGACGGACTGACCACCATCCAACATGTTTGGTGGTCCAGCGATGGCGCCCACCTTTTCGCATTAGCGTCCGAGTCCGGACACTCGTTGAGAATCTACAAGCTGGGGTTGTCACCCGATAGGCCGCAGGCGATCACGCCAGAGGGGGGCGTTGTCCTGGCCGAATCAGCGGATGGCTCTGTCGTGGTTCGCGATATCGCAGGGAATGTCGTACTGATACGTCCCGGTGAAGCGACGCCGCTCGCGGTCATGGGGTGGAGAGCAACAGACTCGGGTACGCGGCATTGGAGCCGGGACGGGGAGTCCGTTCTGGTCTGGGAGCGGGGCCAGTTGCCTGCCTCTGTCGAATGGTTGAACCTGAGAACGGGAAAGCGGACTCCGTTTCGAGTAATCGGCCCGAGAGATCTGACCGGAGTCATGTCTGTCGCGAAGGTGATGGTCTCTGATGACGAGAGCGCGATCGCCGGCTGGGTTTGGAAGCGACGGGACTTTCTCTTCACCGCGGACTGTGAGCGATAACCACAGTTGACCAACCAGAAACAGTAGTTCAATCACCACCGAAATGCGGGTGACCCACTCAGGAGGCTTCACGAATGCGCCGTTCCGTCGTTAAGGAGACCCATTTCCCTCGGCATCCGATCACCGCGACTGTGATCGCCTGCGTTGTCACGATCCTGTCGCTCACCCTCGGCATCTTGGCGGTGGGCGTGCTCGTCGCGGTCACTGGGGACTCGGCACACGCCGCGGCCGCGAAACCACCCACAGCCGCAGCAGCGCACTCGCTCCCCGCGCAGATGGATGCGCTCCTCGCGCGCACACTGCCCGCCGACGCGCCGGGCGGCGCCGTCATCGTCGTGAAAGACGGCCAGACACTCTTCCGCAAGGCGTACGGCATGGCGGACCTGGAGCAGGGCATTCGGATGACGCCAGAAGCGGTGTTCCGCCTGGGCTCGGTGACAAAGCAGTTCACCGCGGTGGCGATCCTGCTCCTGCAGGAGCGCGGGCAACTGAACGTCGGTGATCCGATCACCAAGTACCTGCCCGACTATCCGGCGCACGGCAAGATCATCACGATCGAACACCTGCTCACGCACACCTCCGGCGTGCCGAGCTACACCGAACTCCCGGCCTGGCTGCCAACCTGGGGCATCGATTTGACGGTGCAGCAGATCCTCGACTTCACCAGGGACCTGCCGCTCGACTTCGATCCCGGCACGAGGTTCAAGTACAGCAACACCGGCTACATCCTGCTCGGCGCGATCATCGAGAAGGTGTCGGGCGTAACGTACGAGAGATTCCTCGCCGACAACATCTTCCGGCCGCTCGGCATGACCCACACCGCCTATGGGAGCAACCTACCTTTGATCCGTGACCGCATCCCCGGCTATTCACGCGCCGAGAGTACCTTCGTCAACGCGAGGTATCTGAGCATGACGCACCCCTATGCAGCCGGCGCGCTGGTCTCGACGATCGACGACATGGCGCTTTGGGACGCCGCGCTCGCCAACGGCCGCATCCTCACGCCGGCGTCGCGCGCCCGCATGTGGACGTCGTACACGCTCGCCGACGGCTCGCCGACCGGCTACGGCTATGGGTGGGGAATCTCGAACTTCCAGGGCCATCCGGTGCAGTCGCACGATGGCGGCATCAACGGCTTCTCAACCGCCGTGCTGCGGATGCCGGACGAGCACGCATACGTCGCCGTGCTCGAGAACAACGACTCCGCCGACCCGGCGCCTGGCGGGCTCGCGCTGAAACTTGCCGCGATCGCGATCGGTCACCCGTTGCCCGAGCCGGTCACGCTCACGCGGGAGAAACTGGACGCCTTTGTCGGCGTCTACCAGATCGACTCCGTCACCGTGCGCCTCGTGCGACGCGACGGCGGAACGCTGACAGGGCAGAGAACCGGACGCCCGGCGGTCGAAATCCAGCCCACGTCCGATAGCACGTTCATCTTCCCGCAGAACTACGTTACGGGCGTGTTCCGGCGGGACAAGAGCGGGAAGGTGGCCGCGATGGTCGTGCACCAGCAGGCCGGCGACGAACTCGCCCCGCGCACCGACAAGCCGGTGCCTGCGCTGCCCGTCGCGGCGAAGGTGGATCCCGCGGCGTTTGATGCGCTAGTCGGCAGGTACGAAATCGCGCCCACCTTTGTCATCACGATCCGTCGTCAGGGGGATCATCTGTTCGAGCAGGCCACCGGGCAGTCGGCGCTCGAGATCTTCCCGAAGTCCGAAACGGAGTTCTTTCTCACTGCCGTCGACGCGCAGATCTCATTCGAGAAAGGCGCGGACGGCAGGGTGACCCGGATGGTGCTGCACCAGGGCGGGCACGACACGCCGGGGGCGCGTCTGCCGTAGCGGGCGAACGCCCAATGAGACAGCTTGACACCACCCATGCATGGGTTTCATTCTGTACCTATGACCTCCAAATTGAGTCCAAAAATGGAGATCGTAGAGCGATTCTTCACGGCTCCGAAGCGGAGCTTCTTCCTCTTCGGTCCCCGCGGAACCGGCAAGTCCACGTGGGCAGAATCTGCATTCCCTGACGCGATCACGGTCGATCTTCTGCAACCCGAAACATTCCGGGAGTATGCGGCGCGGCCGGAGCGTCTCCGGGAACTCCTCGACGCGAATCCGAAGGCCAAGGACATCGTGATCGATGAAGTTCAACGAGTCCCCTCCCTTCTCAGTGTCGTCCATGCACTCACCGAACAGAGGCGGGCCGTGCGATTCGTGCTCACCGGTTCAAGTGCACGGAAGATCAAACGCGCCGATGTCGATCTGCTGGCGGGTCGCGCTCTTCTCCGCACGCTTCATCCATTCATGGCCGCCGAGCTCGGCAGGAGCTTCCGACTCGAGGACGCCCTCCGCCTCGGGATGGTTCCCCTCGTCGTTCGCGCGGAGGAAGCGGATGCGGTCCTCCGAAGCTACGTGGCGCTCTATATCCAGGAAGAGGTGAAAGCAGAGGCGCTCGTGCGGGACGTGGGAAACTTCACGCGATTCCTGGAAGTGGCAAGCCTCTCGCATGCGACGGTTCTCAACGTCAGCAATCTGGCGCGGGAGTGCGAGATCGGTCGGAAGACAGCGGAGGGGTACCTGGCCATCCTGGATGACCTGCTTCTCGCGCACAGGGTCCCGGTCTTCACGAAGCGAGCGAAGAGGGCTGTTGCATCCCACCCGAAGTTCTATCTCTTCGACGCCGGCGTCTTCCGTTCACTTCGCCCAAAGGGCCCGCTGGATCGACCCGAGGAAGCGGATGGCGCCGCGCTGGAGGGACTGGTCATGCAACACCTGCGGGCATGGAACGCCTACCGGGGGGAGAAGAACAGCATCCACTACTGGCGGACTCGGTCCGGTGTGGAGGTCGACATCATACTCTATGGTGAGGAAGGCATCTGGGCGATCGAGGTCATGAACTCCCGCCAGATACGGCCCCAGGACTTGAGAGGACTCAAATCCTTCCTAGAGGATTATCCGCAGGCGCGACCATTTCTACTGTACCGCGGCAAGGAGAGGCTCAAGAGGGACGGGATCCTGTGCGTCCCGTGTGATGAGTTCCTCGGTCAACTGCACCCGGATCGAAGCCTCGCTGCCATTGAACGCGCTTAGATGATGTCCTCAACCCTCGGACGAAGTTTTCGCGGAGAACGGTAGGCCGACACGATCCGATCGTAGCGACCGCCGAACTCGACAGCCCACCCAGGTCCACAAATCGCTTCGCCAGGTCGCCGGCGAGGACGCCAACACTCCGTTCCCGATGAAACAGATGGTACTCCTTCCTGCGCGTCCGCTCGCTGTAGCGGACCTCCACAAAGCCGCACTCTCCAAACAAGGCCTCATAGTGATTCTTCCGGATCGTGCCTTCCTGCAGGGCCACCCAGTTCATGTCCGGACGAACCAGAAAGCCGCGCATATAGGCGGGATCGTCCATCAATCGTCTGTTCAGGTCTTCCCACACGGTGGGATAGAGATAGAGACTCCCCCCGGTCTTCCACCCCTGTTCGATGCCCACTACTCCGACGATGTTCTGGCGAGCCAGGAAACGGGCCGCCTCTACCCCCGACTCCGACCTGCGGAAGCGGAATCCATCCAACTGGAGAAGCCCACCCAACGCCAATGCGGCAACGAGTAGGATCGCCCATCGGTCCAAGACGGACTTGCGATCGGGCGAGGCGGCGTCTTGACCAAGCCGGCCCAGTAGATTCCATGTGCCCCAGGCCGCGCCCATCGCCATGAAGGGTAGAGCCGGTATCAGGTAGCGGGGTTCCTTGTGCGGCAGCGCGCTGAGCAGGATCAGCGGCGCCCAGGCCCAGATCAGCATGCTGCGCGGAGTGAAACGAAGGGCCGTCAGAAAGAGAACAAAGGTGAACGGATCGGTCCAGGAGAAAATCTGTGCGAAATAGGCATAGAAGGGCTGGTGTCCGCGCGAAGAGGCCCCTTGTACTACCGTGTACTCGAATATGTTATGCAAGCTGTAGAAGGGGCGTCCCCAGTAGAGATAATCTCCCCAACCAAGAATGAGGACCGCAGCGGCAGCCACGGCCATCGCGAACAAGGGCAGATCCTTCCACCGCCGATCGCCCAGAAGGAGCACCGCCGCGGGCAGGAGGTAGAGCCCTTCGCTGAAGCGCACGCATGCGCCCACTCCCATGCACAGTCCGGCAAGGACGACCGCCAAGGACCGCCGCTTCCGCACAAGGAGAAACCAGCAGGCCAGAAGCACGAAGCTCGACGCCACCGTTCGCGGGAGTTCGCTGGAGGCAAAGGTGGTGTGCAGTTTGCTCAACGCGAGGAATAGAACGGTGAGCAGTCCTGCAGGAACGGAATCGAAGACCCGACGGGAGATCCGCCAGGCCAGCCACAGGTTCAACCCCGAGTAAGCCACCACGACAAGTCGCCCGGCAAAGATCAGCACGGCCGGATCCCTCACCCCGAGATGGAGGAAAGCCGCTTGGATAGGGTGGATAAAGGCCAGGGGGAAGAACGGACTGCGCAGGTTCCAGGCCTGCCAGCGCCAGCCAAACAGCCGAGCGAAGCTCATCTCCTGGATCTCTGTGTCATCCCCCGAGAAGAAGCCGAAGTAGACCCAGGCGTTGAGAACCTTGACCAGAATAGAAAGGGCGATTATGGCCTGGACCCAACGGGAGGCTCTCGCCGCATCTAGATTCTCCAGCCAGGCGTGGGCCCGCAGGCAGAAGCGGCGGGCGGCTGAGGGTAGCCCTTCGAGCCCCAGGGTACGTACCCCAAGAAACGGCGCCTGAGCGCGGAGCCAATAGCGCAGTAGCAGCAGGGGGAGGCTGAACAGCAGCAGGTTCGAGTAAGCGTAGGCCCGGTAGAGAACCGCGCCCACCCGACCTTCCCCCCCGCCCGTGATGAGGATGCCCAGAATGACCGCTCCCACGAGCAAGAGCACACCATCCAGGAGCACGAGCACCCCGGCCAGGAGCACTCGTCTCATCCGGCTTCTACGGGCGGCATTGTATCCTGGGCCCTTCCGGGTTGATCTTGCGCCTTACCGCGCGCTCGACCAATCTGTCCCATGCCGTTCTAGACCATCAACGAGCCGTCCTGGGCCGCGGGTCCTCCGGAAACAAGAAATCGTAGAGCGCCTTTGCATCGCCGTACGCTTTGTCATTGCGTCCGAAGGGATGTGTCCCGATCCAGCGTCCGAGCTGTCGCTTGATCGCTCCCTTTCCAACGCCACTCACCAAGAATGCCTCGTAAATCCTCGGCTCGATCTCCTCGATCCCCTCTCGATTGGCAGTGCTCGAAAAGGCAGCGACGAGTTCCTTGAGCGTTGCCTGATAGAGAGGATCCACCTTCCTGCCCTTCTTGACGAAGCTCGGCGCCCGTTCGGAAGAAGGGACGAGCACATCCATACGGAGCCGCTTCGACCCGACCACCTGGAATCGGACTTCGACCGCGTTCGCTCCAATTGAGAGAACCAATCCCGTGCCCCAATCCGGACACTTCGCGTTGGTTACGGAATCCCCTTGCTTGATTGCCATGAGTATCACCCTGCCTTGCTCTCGCCTCGGTGGCATGGTCATTGCCGATCTCCGTCCGTCCCAATAGCGGTAACTGCCGCCAGCACTGCATCTTGAGGAGGCATCTGCGGCACCCCTGGTTCGCCGTGCAGGTCGCCCGACACCACTTGCTGTAGCCCCGGAGAGTGCCGACTCGGAGTATAGCATGTTCGGATGCCCTAGTCCTGGCTGCAACCCTCCGGCCCAGGGTCAGATCGCGGGGGAGGGGCGAGGCCGGGGGGGGCCACACCGGATTCCAAGGCCCGGCCGGCAAGAAATTCCCTTCATGAACCGATCCTGACGTGGTATGATTCTCCATGTCTAAGACTGTGGGGGTCATACCCCACACACAACTTCAGGAGGGGACGCGCATGATGAAATGGATAATGGTCATTGCACTTCTTCTGCTTGCCACGCAGGCGATCGCAGAGGTTCTGACCGAGACCTTCGACGATCCGCTTGGCGGCTGGAAGACCCGCTGGCTCGGCGTGAACTCGAACATGACCAACTACTACGTTTGCACCGGCGGCGGTGATGAGAACCAGCGCGGGAACAACCCGTGTGGTCTCTGGATTTGCGACTCGGATCAGGACTTCAATACCGCGATCATCACCTTCGAACCGAGCTTCGCTGCCACGATTACGCACTTCGAGCTCGGCATCCAGGCCTTCACCACTTCTTCCCTGCACATCTACGACAAGGATGGCACCGAGATCTATTCGGCCAACTTGACCACCGACTACACCTCCCCGTACGGCTGCTACTGCACGCAATTCGCGGTTGACTCCTCGAACGGCGTTGGGGGCTTCTCGATTCTCGGCGGAGGGGTCGAAGGCAACACTGCGGTCGACAACTTCTCGGCAACGGTTAATGAGCCGACCCCGGTTGCGTCTAAGTCCTGGGGCGGTATCAAGGCGCTGTATCGGTAGGAATTCCGGTTTGTGCCTGATTGAGGGCGCGTCGGACATCCGACGGGCCCTCTATCTTTTTGGAGTTCGACGGGATATGTGTAGTGATTTTCGCGGACTACGCCCGCCGTCGCACCCGCATGGCGATGTCAAAGAATCCGGCGGTCGCGAGCAGGGCAACCAGCGGCTCGATCGGAACGCGCGGACGCAATCCCCCCCAGAAGACCGCCGCGAGCGCGGTGAAAAACAGGATCGTGATCGGCAAGAGCCAGCGGATCCTGCCGAGCGGACCGCGCAGCGACCGGATGAGCCCCCAGACGGCCAGCGGTAGAACGATGATCGACCAGCAGAGGAGCGGATCAACCGAACGGACGAACCGGATGAGCGGGGATCCCCTTTCGGCCCAGATCTGCCCCTCGTTGCTCAAGCGCCAGAAACGCGCGACCTTGGCGACCGCCATCTCGGGCCACTCGCGGATGTGCGCGCGCAGGAACGCGACCGCCTCGGCGCGCCAGAGCTTGTCGGTTGCGACCTCGCTGAGCCCCCGGGCCTTCGACGCGTAGGGATCCAACCCGGTGATCTGGCAGGCGCCCCCCGTCCGCACCGAGTCGTTCCACTTCGCCGGGTTGTTGCTGTCGAAGAGGGCGTTCCCGGCCCCCGTCGTCACCGGGATGAAGGCATCCATGACGACCGCATTGCGCAACGTCCAGGGGGCGATGAGGACGGCGGCGCAGCCGCCGATCAGGATCGCCTGCCGCGCGTAGGCCCGAAGCGGGATCCGGTCATGAAGGCACGCCCATCCCCAGAGGATGATGATCGCGGGGTAGATGAGGACCGTGGGACGCGTCAGCGTGGCCAGTCCCCAGCCCGCCCCGGCCGCGAGGGCCCGCTTTCCCGTCGGACGGATCGCCCACTCGACGGAGGCGAGGACTGCGATCGTCAGCGTCAGGGTGAACGAGGCCTCGGTCAGCATGTATCCCGAGAAGGAGATCAGGATCGGGTGGAAGACGGAGAGCCACCCGGCGGCGCGGCCGACGCGCGAGTCGTAGAGCGCCGCCCCGAGCCGAACGACGGCGAGGGGGACGAGGGCCCCGAGGGCGCACTGCAGGAGAATCCCGGCGAAGTAACTCGGGCCCGTGACGCGGTAGACGAGGCTCGTCAGAAACGGCATCACGGGAGGGATGAATGCGGTCGGTCGGACGGGGCCGTCCCCAACCGCGAATCGGCCGAGGGTCGCGAGATTCCGCGCGACCTCGTGGTACGTGATCGCATCCGAAAACGGCCGGGCGTTCCGCCCGACCGCCAGGTACGCGTATGCGCCGCGGACCGCGAATGCGACCGCGAACATCCAAAGGCCCGGCGCGGATCGACGAAGGATCTCGCCCGGCGCGATCCGGCCCGCCCCCGCCCTCATCGTGCACCGAACCAGACGCCGACCAGGATCAGCACGATGGCGCATATGAGTTTCATCCGCCACAATCATATACTGCATCGAAACCGGGAAGGCGAAGAATTGCTCGCTCAGTGTAGGTGTTCATCAGCACAGCCGCCTGACTGATCTCGATGCCGAGCTTCAGCAAATCCCCGTTGATTCGCGGGGCACCCCGGAGTGGGTTTGCTTGCGACATCTGGCGGAGACCCTAGCGAGTGCGGCAGCGTTAGGTCCAGTGGACCACCCGCTCGGTCCGGATAGGGACTCGCGGGTCATCTTCCGCCGGGACCCTTGGCTGCGTCCGACGCTTCCGCCTTCGTGCTCGGTCAGAGTGATTCGCTACTTGTGCCTGCGGAGAGTCCATCGGCATGTCGTGATTCCGGTCGCGTGGAGTCCACCGGATCACCAGTTCGTAAAGCGTCTCGTCTGGTACCCCAGGACCAACCGCGTTGTTCACCACTTCAAGGGAGAAACGGGAGAGCGAGAGAGTCTGGCCCCTCACAGACGCAGATTCGTAGGGTTGGCTTTGGTCGCGGTCGCAACGGTTTCAAACTAGAGAATCGGCCCTTCGCTTGCGACCTCGCAAACCCGCGCGCCCGTGCGAACGACAAGAGCCCTGGAGGCACATACCACCAGGGCTCCGTTCACCGCTCTCGGCCGCATCCGGTCGCACCTTGGGAAGGCTGGCTCCTTGTCCCCGGGGTTTTGGCTCAGTGAACGCTCCATGAATCCAGACGTGCCGAACGGTGCAGCGTCCAGCTGCCCGCCTCCGTCCATACATAGAACGACCTGTCTTCTTCGACAATCCCGATTTCATCGGCGATGAGATACCCGAGAGTTTCGATCTCCACGGTCGCAGGACAGTGAATCTCCCTTGATTTGGTTACTTCCACCTGCTGAACGGACAGAACGCATCCATGGAACTTGAAGTTGGTTTGCCCGTAGTTAACTGCGCTATACCAGTCCGTTGCCACCGCCCCCCCGCCGCACGTCGTGTCTACCTCATTGAATGTAAAGAGCCCATGATCCTCGAGAGAGTTGTGAAAGAGGTCCGCAAGCCGCCAGGGGAATGTCCTGCTCAGGCTATCCGCGAACGGAGAGCCTCCAAGCGTGTCATTGGGAATCACTTCATATAGAACGCCACCGTCCTGTCGGAGGAGTATGGTCTCGGGATCACGCGCCCCCTGGGTCTCCAGAATCCAATAGGGCGCTCTCTTGTATTGGACCGAGCCAGTAACGCGGGTGGACCACACGTACGTCGTATCGGGCTCAGTCACGACGTAGGTCCAGGTGTTTCCATCCGCCAGGGGGAAAACGATGTCGTTGACAAACTCTGGGCACGACATCGGCTGTTTCTCCCTAGCGCAAGACAATGCGAAGAGGACGATGGCAACCCCGATGCAACAGGTCTTCACTGCGGATGCAGCCATGGTCGTCTCTCCCTATCCCGCTTGGGATCGAGCGCTAGAGTGCGTCGCCGGGGATCGCGGCGACTTCGAATGCGCGCCATGAATTGTACCATTCCACTGCCGAGGACACCAGCGAATCACAGGGCGGGCCGAGCCGTGGGAGAGGCAGCCGCCGCTAGCCTGCGTTTCAGACTCCTTTACCAGTCGTTCTGTTGCGATCTACCATCGTAGCCACCGTCGGGATGCCCAACGGCCGCATCCGGCCATCACCCTTGGGGATCTCCACCAGACGAACCGGCGGTGGAACGTAGCTCCCGGAAGACATCCGATTCCAGACCTTGTACAGGTTGCCCTTCAGGTCCTCCTCGAATGCCTCTACCGATTGCCCATCTACCCCGGCCGCCCCATGGTTGGCTTTCACCAACTGAAACGCCTTCATGACAAGATGCTTGGAAATACTGTACGGCTTTGCCTCAGACATGGGCTCCTCCCCTTCCGGGTTGGCCCATCTCTGTGGCTGGACGGTTCAGCCCCTTCGCTCCACCTGCATTACCAGGCTTCATCACTACTACGAGCTGATCCGCCCCTGCGCTCCGCCTCGGTACTCGCACCCTCGGAGTTCTCGCTCCTTGGGCTTCTCCCTTCACATCGGAGCGCCAGGTTCCCACGTTCCGCATGAAAGCCTGAACCAGGATCGCGCCGTCTATCTGCCGGCCACCGCCCAGCCAGTAAGCAGGTTCCCGCTGGACTTCTTCACAGACCCCGAAAGCGATCTGCTTTCGATGGCAGTTGTGTGCATTTCGACAGCTCATCAACAGTTCACTTGCGTTCGCCTTCCTGCCCCTCACCTGACGAGGTCTTGCCTCGCCTTTTCCCGATCCGTTCACCACCTGGGATCTCATCCCCACGCAGCGCCGGGTGGTTTGAGAACTGGCCCTGCAGCCCGTCCTCGGGGGGCCCTCCCCCATCTTCCATGCAGCATGACTTCTGTCAGTTGGTCGTTCGACCTCCTTACATCCGTCTTCGTGGCACACATGTAGGATGGACAGGCCGGCCGCGACCTGCTCGAGCAGGTCAATAGCGGCGCGCAAGCGTTCAGCGAGGGTCGGGTCTGTCTGGCTCACTCTCTGGCTCCGAGGTGTTGAGCCGAAGCCGTGGGTCAGAACTTCGTGCAGTCGATCACGAACCTGTACTTGACCGCTCCCCGGACCGCCCGGTCGTAGGCCTCATTGATCTGTGCAGGGGTGATCCTTTCGATATCGCTCGTGATCCCGTGCTTCCCGCAGTGATCGAGCATCTCTTGCGTCTGGGGCAGCCCTCCGACGAGAGATCCCATGATGCGCCGACGCCCGAAGATGAGCGGGAACGCCGCTACAGGAAACGGGATCGGCGAGGCCCCCACCATGATCAGGGTGCCGTCCCTCTTCAGGCAGTTGAGATGGCCGTTCACGTCGTGCTCCGCAGACACGGTATCGAGGATGACGTCGAAGCGTCCGGCGAGCGGGACGAGCGCATCGGCCCCACTTGTGAGCACGAAGTCGTGCGCCCCGAGGCGCTGCGCATCTACCGCCTTCGAGGGCGAGTGACTCAAGACGGTGACTTCCGCACCGAAGGACGCCGCGAGCTTCACGCCCATGTGGCCCAGGCCCCCAAGGCCCATCACCGCGACGCGCGTTCCCTTGGTCACGCCGAGGTGGCGAAGGGGGGAGTAGGTCGTGATGCCCGCGCACAGGAGCGGCGCGGCTCCGGCTGGATCGAGGGACGCAGGGATCCTCAGGACGAAGTCCTCGTCCACGACGATCTGTGTCGCGTAGCCGCCATAGGTCGGGCTCGTTCCGTCCGCTTCGAAGCTGCCGTAAGTCATCCGGGCGCCGGACTCGCAATAGTTCTGCAATCCATCCTTGCAGCTCGTGCAGGTTCTGCATGAGTCGACGAAGCAACCGACGCCGACCAGGTCGCCTTCTCGATACCGGGTGACGCCGCTTCCGATCTCAACGACGCGGCCCACGATCTCATGTCCAGGTACGCAGGGGTAGGCCGTGAACTGCCACTCGTTCCGTGCGAAATGGATGTCGGAGTGGCAGATGCCACAATGTTCGATCTGGATCCGAACGTCCTTCTGCTCAGGGCTTCTTCGCTCGAACTCCCATGGGGCAAGGGGGGAGTCGGCAGACCGGGCGGCATATCCTCGAACCTTCATGTATCGCTCCTTTGCTAGAGCTGCGGACCTAAACTCGGTCCGCGCTACGTTGGCGCATAAGCATTATTGGGATTGGCGTCGGCAGGCGCAACTTTGCGAGCCTCCTACCTGCGAGGTGCCTCGAACTAATGGCGTTCTCCACTGGATGGAAGCAGGATTCCGATGAAGGCCGTTGAGTCACCGCTGCCACCCAGGAAGGAGGACGCCTGTGGAAAGGTATATCGGGCTGGATGCCCATTCGTCAAGCTGTACGGTCGCCCCGCCGCAAACGCGGTCTCTTCACAGTTCGTTGCAGGATCACGAGTTGATGCCGGAGTGTCAGGTTCTCCATGGCAAGAGCGCGGCGCGACCTAAGTGCGAGGGAGAAGCTGAAGAAGCAGGCAATGGAGCACAGGCGTCGCTACAACCGGGGTTTGCCCGCGAGAAAGGAGGAGTTGATCCGTCCACCGTTGTTTCGGGAAGTCCCTCTTATTTCTGAGCCCGATCTGTCCCAGTTCAGTTGACGACTTACACCCGCTGCTAACGAAAATGAGAAAGGAAGATCCGCACGACCTCGGGCCGCATGAGAACCGTGAGGAGAATTCCGCCGATCGCGCCGCCCAGGTGCGCCGCGTGGCCGATTCCGCCCCGCCCACGACTCCGCAGCCCTCTCCTACCGCCCCGCAGTCCCCAGACCGACACGACGATGTAGACCGCCGCGAAGAGCACGGCAGGGATCCCGATCGGTAGGAAGAACATGTAGATCGGCGCGGTCGGCCGGAAGAGGACAAAGCCGAAGAGCACCCCCGTGATCGCGCCCGAGGCCCCCACCGCGCGATAGGCGGGATCCCGCCGGTGGATCAGGAGCGTCGCGAGGCTGCCGGCGAGCAGGCTTCCGAAGTACAGGACAAGGAACCGCTGCCCCCCCAGCAGCATCTCCATCGCCGGGCCGAAGAAATACAGGGTCAGCATGTTGAAGACGAGATGCGCCAGGCCCGCGTGGAGGAATCCGCTGGTCAGCATCTGGTACCAGCGCCCCTGATGGATGACGGCCCAGGGAGAGATCGCGAACCGACGGACGAGCTGCCCGGACGATCCCGCGAGCAGGCTGACCGCAGCCGTGATCCCGATCAGGACGAGGGAGAGGCTAGGATTTGCAGGATTCACGCCGCCCCCTCGATCCCCAACCCGATCCCGCTAGCGATCGGCGATGCAGAGCGACATCAAGCTCGAGACCTTCTCCATTATCTCGAGCTTGAAAACCGCCTTCTTCACCGCGGCGAGCCGCTCCGCGCTGAATGACGCCGACGAGAGCCCGTCGAACTTGATCGCCAGCTCCTCCTCCGTCATCGGATCGCGCGGGTCTCCCTTCGGGATGTCGATTCGCCGCGAGAACGTCCGCCCGTCCGCCGTGTCGATCTCGACCTTGCACGGCTGGATCTTCGGGAAGAGCTTCTCGAACTCCGCGTTCGCCTTGACCTTGATCTTCGGCAACTGCGCGCGCAGCCGCGGATCCATGATCTTCTCGTCATTGAACTGCTCGGGCGTGACCTTGTGCTCGGCAAGCGCCGCCGCGATGCAGTACGGCAGCGAGTGGTCCGCCGCCTCCTTCGTGCGCGGATCGTACTTCGCCGGATCGCTCAGGATGTCCGCGGCGCGCGCGATCGTCTCGATGCGCACCTCCTTCACGTCCTCGGCGGCGAGCTTGTTCTCGCGGATGAGGTAAAGCGTCGCCGTGATCGGCGTGTGCGTGAGCGCCTCGGTCGGGTAGGCCTTCATCCCGCAGTCCTTGATCTTGAAGCCCGACCCGAGGCCGCCGGTCAGCTTCGCGATGTCCCACTCGGGACCGAGACAGTGGAACATCCCCTCCTTGCCGTCGAGGACGTTCTCGGGGCCGGTGTAACCCTTCTGCGCAAGGAGCGCGGCCTCGACGCCGGCGCGCGTCGCCATCGGGTCGACCGTGTTCTTCATCATCGAGAGCTTGCCCGCGACGGCGGCGCCCAGCGTGAAGTGATGGCACGCCGCGATGCCGATCGCGTGCTGCGTCTTCACCGGATCGAGCCCGAGCATCCGCGCGGCCACGATCGGCGCGGCGTACGCGCTCAGGGTCGCGTGGTGCCAGCCGCGCTCGCGGATCCCTGGCGTCGCGAACTCGGCCAGCCGCATCTCCACCTCGTAGGCGAGCACGATCCCGAGGATCAGGTCGCGCCCCGAGAGTCCGCGGGACTCGCACAGGACGCTCGCCGCCGGGATCAGGTCGCTCGGATGCACCGGGTCGGCCTTCCAGTAGATGTCGTTGTAGTCCATCGCGCGGATCATAAGCGCGTTCAGGAACGCCGCCTCGACCGCGTTCGTCTTCATGCCGGACGAGAAGACGGTGCACTCGGGGACGCCCCCCTTCTCCGCCACGTGCTGCTCGACCAACTTCGAGTCGTGGAGGCGCGCGCCGCCGAAGGCGCACCCGAGGGAGTCGTACAAGAAAGCCTTCGCGAAGTGGATCGCGTCCGGGGTCAGGTCCTCGTACCTGAGCGCGGAGGACCATTCGGCAAGCGTGCGGGTCAACATCTCGGCCATGGGGTGCGGGTCCTCCTTCCCTACTTCACCAGCTCGAAGTCGGTGAAATCGGCATGGTGGAAGATGATCGACTCGGGGTACCGCTTCACGTGGTCCCCTTCCTTCGAGTGGGTCGCGACGACGTGCATCACGGCGTCGGGGATCCCGTGCTTGAAGCAGAGGCCGACCCCGCTGAACGGATGGCGGAGATACTCGCCGGCCGTCCCCTTCAGGATCTTCCCGTCCTTCTTCACGTACTCGAGCATCTTGCCGACGTCCGCGAGGAGCGCTCCGGCGACGAGCGTGTCATGATCGATCTTCGCCGCGCGCGGGCCGTAGGCGTCCTTGATCACCTTCTCCATCGCGATGCACATTCGCGCGACCGTGCGCACGTGCTCCAGGTACATGATCTGCACATTGTCGGCGAGGAGCGTGAACGGGATCTTCATCAGCTCCTCCGGCTTCCATCCCCCCGACTCGATGGCGTCCTGCCAGACGTCCAAGACGTTCTCACGAAGGGTGGGATCCTTGATCTCGGCCAGCTCCGGGAATAGCTTGCGGATGTCCTCGCGCATCTTCCTCCCCTTTCCCCTACTTCTGCTTCGCCTGAATCCGATGCCGCAGAACCGACTCGAATCCGCCCAGAGCGACGAGTTCCTGGGCGACCTCCCGGAGCGGCGAGAATGGATACGTCTTGCCGTCAACCGTGATCCGGCTGGACTCGAAGTCGACGCGCGCCTTCAGATCCGTGCGGATCGTCGGCTCGGCCGCGCTCGCGAAGCGCTGTCTCATGTCGGTCACGAGGCGCGGGCACTCGATCACGATGAAGGCGTTGTTGAACGCGTTGCGCTTGTACGTCTGCGAGTAGGAGCCCGCGATCACGAGCGGGATCCCCCGATACTTGAGGGCGGTCGCGGCCTGCTCGCGCGACGAGCCGGTCCCGAAGTTCCAGCCGCCGACCATGATGTCGCCGGTTTGCGCGATCTGCTGAAACTTCGGGTCGTAGTTCAGCATCGCGACCTTCCCCATCTCGTCCGGGGTCATGTCGTCCTTATAGGTGTAGTCCTTCCCGTAGATCCCGTCGGTGTTGAGATTGTCCTTCGGGATCAGGATCAGGGTCCCCTCGATCGCCTTCGGGAACCCTTCGCGGATCTGGATCTTCTCGGACGCGATCTCGGGCGGACGGTTCTCTTTCACATTCGCCTGGATCGACACGGCCGCAGCCGCCGGCCCGGGCGCGGCGATGTAGCCGGCCGCCGCCGAGGCCGCGACCACTGCGGGGGACGCAAGATAGGCCTGCGCGTCCGCGGCGCCCATCCTTCCCTTGAAGTTGCGGTTCGTCGCCGAGATCGCGACCTCGCCCGACGTGAGGACGCCTTCCCCGAGACCGATGCAAGGACCGCATCCGGGCGGCAGCGCGATCGCGCCGGCCCCCGTCAAAGTCTGCCAGTAGCCGAGGCGCTTGGCTTCCTGCTCGATGAAGGCGGACGCCGCGGTGAGGTACATCTTCACGTGCGGCGCGACCTTCTTCCCCTCGAGCACGTGGGCCGCATCCGCGAGGTCCTCGAGACGGCCGTTCACGCACGAGAGGAGGTACGCCTTGTCGATCTTCACCCGCTTCGCCTCGATCTCGGAGACGGGGGTGATCGTCTTGACCTCGTTCGGCCCGGCGACGTACGGCACCACGCTCCCGAGGTCGAGGACGAACTCCTTCAGGTAGAAGGCGTCCGGGTCCGCGATCGCGTTCTCGCGCTCGGCCTTCTCGATGATCTCTGGCGTCAACCGCGGCCTGGGATCGCCGCGCTTCGCCATCTCCGCCGCGCGGGCGAGGAGGTAGTCGCGCGTGACGGAGTCATACGGGATCAGGCCGACCAGCGCGCCCCACTCGGTCGTCATGTTGGCGATCGTGAGACGCTGGTCCATCGAGAGGGAGGCGAGCCCTTTGCCGTCGAACTCGATCGCGCAGTTCAGGACCTCGTCGCTCTTGAAGTGGCCGATCAGCGCGATGATCACGTCCTTCCCGGTGACGCCGGGGCGAAGCTTGCCCTTCAGGACAACGCGCACGACGTCCGGGATCTGCCACCACGTCTCCCCGGTCGCCCAGATCGCGGCGGCGTCGGTCCGCACGACCGGCGTGCCGAGGGCGCCGACGGCGCCGTAGAGGTTCGAGTGCGAGTCGGATCCGACGACGAACGTGCCGGGCAGGACGAAGCCCTCTTCGACCATGATCTGGTGGCCGATCCCGCTCTTCGCGGGGAAGAACGCGAGCCCGTGCTCGCGTGCGAACGCCTCGATCGCGGCGTACTTCGCGAGGTTCTCCGGGGTGACGTTCTGCACGTCGTGATCGAGCGGGACCACCGGCTGCGTCGAGTCGAAGACCTTCGATGCCCCGATCGACTTGAACTTCGGGATCACCGCTCCCGTGTTGTCGTGCGTCATGACGTGCAGCGGTCTGATCGAAAGGAAGTCCCCCGCATGCGCGCGGAAGCCCGCCGGAAGCCCGACCGCGAAGCGTTCCGTGATCTTCTCGATCCTGTTCTGTCCCATCTAGTTACCCCCTCCTCAACGCCTCCGGGCGAACCCGGGAAGCCACCCTCGGCGAGTCTGCCGCGATCGCCGAGGAGAGTCAAGCAGGGGTGGGGAAAGATGCTCCAGCCGCGTACGTCCGTTCGGAGCCTGCGCAGGACTGCTTCTAATGTATAGCCCCTGAAGGGGCGAGGGGGCCCCACCGCCCCCTCGCGCGTCCCTACTTCGGCAGCTTGCCGGGCCGGATCATCGGCCTCCGCTTCATGTCGGGCTTCGCCGGCTTCGCGCGCCGCACCGTCTTCATCACTTCGGCGATCGCGCGGTCGAGTTGCGGGTCCTCCCCCGCCGCGTGGTCCTGCGGCCGGATCTCGATTTCAATGTCGGGATCGGTCCCGTAGTTCTCGACGCCCCAGCCGACGTCCACGAACCAGAAGGCGAACTCCGGCTGCGTCGTCATCGTCCCGTCGACGAGCGTGTGGCGCGGCCAGATACCGACGACCCCGCCCCAGGTCCGCTTCCCGAGAAGCGGCCCCAGTTTGTACAGCTTGAAGCAGTGGCTGAAGATATCGCCGTCCGAGCCCGCGTACTCGTTCGTGATCGCGACCATCGGGCCCATCGGCGCGTCGTTGGGATAGGACTCAAGCTGGCCCCAGCGCTGCGCGTTGTAGCCGATCCGCTTCCGCGCGAGCTTCTCGAGGATCAGCTGCGACACGTGCCCGCCCCCGTTCCAGCGAACGTCGACGATCAGGCCGTCCCGATCGACCTCGCTCTGGAAGTAGCGATGGAACTCGGCGAACCCGTGCGCGCCCATGTCGGGCACGTGGACGTATCCGACTCTACCGCCGGTCGCCTCGTGCACGCGCGCGCGGTTCGCCTCGACCCAGTCGCGGTAGCGGAGCCCGAACTCCTGCGGGAGCGTCTTGACGATGACGTTCCGCGGCCCGCCCGTGCGGCTCACGACGGTGAGCTCGACTTCCTGGCCCGGGCAGTTGACGAGGCGCTCGTATGGCGAGACGTCCCGTCCGACCGGCGCGCCGGCGACGGCGACGATTCGGTCCCCCTCTTGAATGTTCAACCCCGGGGCGGCGAGCGGCGAGAAACGGCTCTCGACCCACGAGTCACCATGCGGGATGCGTGTGATGCGCCACGCGCCGCTCCGGCGATCGAGGTCCAGGTCGGCGCCGAGGAAACCCTGGTGCCACGCAGGCTCGGGGCGGTAGTCCCCGCCCAGCTCGTAGCAGTGTGACGTGCCCAGCTCACCCTGCATCTCCCAGAGCAGATCGGAGAACTCGCTGCGGCAGGTCACGCGATCGACGAGCGGCAGATATCGATCGCGGACCCCCTTCCAATCGTGGCCGGACATGTCCGGGGTCCAGAACTGATCGCGCTGGAGGCGCCACGCTTCCTTGAACATTTGCTTCCACTCGTCCGAGGGGACGACCGATATGCGGACGCGATCGACGTCGAGCCAGCCGCTCTCGCGTCCCGGGGTCGGGTCGGCCTTCGTCGGATCGGCCTTGAAGGTCGCCGGAACGACGCGGACGCGGTTGCCCGCGCGGATCCCGAGGACCTTCGCGTCCATCGACAGCGCGAAGTCCGTGATCTTGTCCTGCACCAGCTCGGTCTTGCTCTGGTCGAAGTCGTAGACCTCGAGCTTCGCCTTGGCCGACGGCTCGCCGACGTCCATGAAGTTCTGATTGAGCGCTCCCTCGGGCGCGTAGGACGTGAAGAGCGCGCGCCCCTTCGCGCCGAGGATGCGGCCGTAGATCCCATCCGGCACGGGGAACGGGACGACGCGCTCGGCGATGCCGTCCAGATCGATCTCGACCTTCGGCGGCACGGGTTTTTCGGGCTTCTTCTCGTCCTTCTTGTCCTTCTCGTCGTGCTTCGGCCCCTCGGCCGGCGCGCCGGGAGCGCGGAGCGGGCGCGTTCCCGCCGCGAACGGATTCACGGCCTCGCGCTTGAGCGGGATCAGGTACGGCTGCGAGCCCTTCGGGAAGCCCAGGTCGAAGTACTGCTTGTCATAGATCGGATCGAAGACACGATAGGAGATGAAGTAGAGGTACTTGCCGTCGGGATCGAACGCCGGCTGGACGTCGCGGAAGTCGGAGCGCGTCACGCTCACGATCTTCCGCTCCTGGGTGTCGTACATCTTGATGATGATCGTCCGTTGCGTGTCGGGGAAGGCGTACGCGATCCAGCGGCCGTCCGCGGACCAGGCGATCCCTTCGATGCGGCCGTACACACTCTTCTCGATCGTCTTCCAGCGGGCGTTCGCGAGATCGACCAGGATCACCTCGTTCCGCTGATTCGTCAGGACAAGCCGGTCAAGGCCGGCGGGGGCGACGGCGATCTCGGTCGCACGGCCGAAATCCGCGCGGATGCGGCGCGGCGCGTCCTTGCTCCCCTTCGGCGGGAAGATCACGAGATTCTCGTCACCCTCTTCGTCGGTGACGGCGACGATCCGTTCGCCGTCCGGGAGCCAGGATGCGAGGCGATACCGCGTCCCGGACGGAGCGCCGAGGCGCGTGGCCGCCCCTTCCCAGAGACCCATCGTGAAGAGACCGCCGCGATGGCTCGACGCGATCGAGTGACCCTTCGGGTGGAGGTTGAAGCCCTCGAGATGGCGCCCGCCGCCCGCGAACTTGCGATTGCGCTGGCTCGTCGTGCTGCGAACGCGGATGTCGACCTTGCGCGCGACGCCGCCGCGCGACGCCGGATCGAAAACGTATATGTCGGCGCCGGCGTGATAGACGATCCTCTTGCCGTCCGTGCTCGGGAAGCGCACGTAGAAGTCCTCGTGGTGCGTGTGGCGACGGATGTCGCGGCCGGTCGGCGTGCACGAGTAGAGGTTTCCGAATCCCTCGTGGTCCGAGAGGAAGTAGATCCGCGCGCCGATCCACATCGGGCTCGCGAGGTTCCCCGCCAGGCGGACGAGGGGCTGATAGGAGCCGTCGCCCTTGCGATCGATCCAGAGCGTGCCGGCGGTTCCGCCGCGGTACCGCTTCCAGCGGGCCGGATCCCCCGAGTTGCGGCCGATCACGACGCCGGGTCCGCCGGGCTCCACGGAGATCGCGCGCGCCGGACCGACATTCAGCGGGCGCGGCTCGCCGCCGCCGTCCGCGCGCACGGCGTAGATCTGGTAGTAGCCGCGGAACGGTTGCTTCCAGTCGCTCGCGAAGAGGACCTCGCCGCCGTCCCCACTCCAGCCGACCACGGCCGTGTTCGAGCCCAACCACGTGAGACGCCGGGGCGTGCCCCCTTCCGCGTCCATCAGGTAGACCTCGGCCGGGCCCTCCTCGCGACCGGTGAACGCGATCCGGGACCCATCAGGTGAATAACATGGGAACGAGACGATCCCGGGATTCGCGGTCAGACGACGCGCGATCCCGCCCTGCGCCGGGACGGCCCAGAGGTCGTCCTCCGTGACGAAGGCGATCGAATCCCCGTGGATTGTCGGATAACGATAGTACGCGGCCTGCTCTGACGACATGCGCTCCTCCTTCCACTGGACCAAGGGGCCATCATACAACAGCCGGAGCGATTTGTGAGGGGGCGAGGTTACCGTTCCGGGTCGGTCTTCCCGGCGCCGGGCGCCACGGGCTTCGCGACGACGAGCTCGACGCCGCCGCAGATCGTGTTGTGCTCGAGATCGAACGTCTTCAGAATCTCGGCCCGGACCTCGCGGATGAGGGACTGGTGCCACCCCCTCGTGATCGCGAGGTAGTCGGGCGGGCGATCGCTCCAGAACTGCGCCCGCAACCGCGCCTCCTCGGGGCTCCCGACGGGGACCGACGTGATCGCGCTCAAGAGCGGGATCAGCCGGTGCGTGTTCAACCCGACGAGATCGACCACGGGATGCCCGCCGAAGTAGCGGATCGCCCCCGCGTCACTGACCGCGACGGTCGCGCCCGCGGGGAGGTTCGCCGCGATCCACTTCCCCGCGGCGACCTGCATCTCTTCGATGTTGCGGCAGTTCCAGGAGTAGACGTTCGTCAGGACCGTGTGCTGGTGGACCGTGGCCGCGATCGGCAACGCGAGGAGGAGCATGGCGAGCCCGATCCGCCTGCGGAGGAGGCGGGGACCGAGCAGCGCGGACAGGCCGATCGCCCAGACCAGCATGAGCGGCGCGATGCCGGGCAAGAGATACCGCGCCGTGTAGAAGTTGAGCGAGGAGCCGGGCTGATCGGGCGCCTTCAGGGCCCCGAGCGGGTGGCCCGTCAACACCGCGTAAAGGAAGAGCGGGCCGACCAGCGCGACGAGGAGGAGCGGGGCCGCGCCCGCGCGCGAGCCCGCCGCATGCGCGTCCGCCGCAGCGCGCGCGCCACCGCGCGCGAGCCGCCGCACGCCGAACGCGATCACGACGACCCCGACGATCGCGCCAACCGCGATGAGAGCCGGGAGACCGAGTCCCTCTCCCAGGAACGGCTGCGACGCGAGCAACGCGCCGGTCTTGCGGAGCTGCCCCAGGTTGAACAATCCGTACCAGTGCGACTTGACGTAGTACGCCGCGGGAAGAGGACGCCCGGTCGCGGCGAGGCAATAGAGGATCCAGGGCGTGATCAGGACCAGGGTCGACGCGATCAGCTCGACGGACCGCCTCGTCCGCTCGCGCCGGCTGCCCCGTCCCACCCATAGCGCGGCGAGGAGGAGCGGAACGAGGAGCGCCCCCTCGGGACGCGCGAGAGCCCCGAGCCCGGTCGCGATCCCCGCGAGGCGCCATCGTTCCGCGAGCGCGGCGCCGATCGTCACGAACATCAGAAACACGAACAGCGAAACCTCGGTCCCGGAGACCGCCGCGAAATCGAAATACGGCGCCAGCGTAAAACCCGCCGCGAAGATGAGCCCCGCGCGGCGATCCCCGATCTGCGCGGCGACCCGGTATCCAGCGGCTGCGGCAGCGGCCGACAGGAGAACCCCGAGCGCCTTCCCCGCCGCGACGATCGGGATCCCGAGCGCCGCGGCCGGCGCGAGCAGGATCGCCCAGAGCGGGCTCGTCGCGCCGGTCTCCCATTGCCCGGGGTTGTACTGGAAGGGATGCCCCTGCCCGATGCTCCGGGCATAGACGAAGTGGATCCACACGTCATCGAGCGGGACGCCGCGCAACGCGAAGCCGGCTCCGGCCGCCCGCGCGCCCAGGTAGAACGCCGCGACGATCGCCTGCAGCGCGAGCGCCCCCGCGAAGACGAGCGCGAGACGCCGGCGCTCGTCGCCGATCGTCTGGAATGGAGGGATTCCGCCCTTGGGCCGCATCAGAACCCGATCAGCACCTGCGCCAGGATGATCTTCGCGATCAGCGCGACCGGATAGACCGCCGCGTAGGAAATGTTCGGGCTCTCCGAGCCGGTGTGGGCATTCGCATAGGCCAGCGCGGCCGGCTGCGTGTGGATGCCCGCGAGGATCCCGTAGGTCGAGATCATGTCGTAACCGAAGAACTTGTACGCAAACAGGATGACCAGGAACGCGCTCAGCAGCGTGATGGCCGCGCCGGTCAGGAGGAGCGCCGGCCCCTGCGTCATGAACGTGTGCACGAAGCTCCCGCCGCCGCGCGTCCCGACCCCCGCGAGGAAGCAGAGGAGCCCGAGCTGGCGGAGCGTGAGGTTCGCGTTCGCGGGCATCGTCCAGACGATCGGTCCCGTCCTGCCGAGGCGGCCGAGGATCAGCGCCACGATCAGCGGTCCGCCGGCGAAGCCGAGCCGCACGACGTGCCCGCCGATCGGGATCGGGATCATGCCGACCGCGACCCCGAGGATCAGTCCAAGGCTGAACGAGAGGAAGTCGGTCTCCGTGATGTCGCGCAGCGGGTTCCCCACGATCTGCGTCGCGCGCTCGAGATCGTCCTTGTTCGTCACGATGCGGATCTGGTCCCCCATCTCGAGGGTCGTGTCGGGCTGCGGCGTGATGTGGATCCCGCCTCTCCGGATCCGGCTCACGATGACCGGGTGGCCGACCTTGCGCGAAAGCTCGGAGATCGGTTCGCCGACGACCTTGCGGTTGATCACGACGAGATCGCGATACTCGATCCCCGGCGAGAGGCGCTCGACCGATTCCTCTACGATCGGACCGACGAACAGCTCCGCCTTGTGGATCGTGTCCGGGTTTCCGACCCCCACTAGGACATCCCCCTCGCCGAGAACGACCTCGTCCGTGACGAGGTTGATCCGCGCCCCGCGCTTGATCCGCGTGAAGACCATCCCGGTCAGCTCCGTCAGCATCGCCTCGCCGTACTTCTTGCCGATCAGCTGCGGATTCGTGATGCGGACCTCGCGGCTGAGAAGGTTCTCACCCTCGATCCCCGTGGCGCGGAGCGATCGCTCCTGTTCCTTCGCGTAGTTGATGCCGAGCCCCTTCGAGACGAAGTACATCGACAGGATCAGGCCGAGGACGCCGAACGGGTATGCGATCGAATAACCGACCGTCGGTCCCGCGAGCGCCGCGCGCATCTCCTCGGGGCTGATCGGCTTCCCGGCCAGGAGACCCCGCAGCGCCTCGACCGCGGCCGCGAGCGCGGGGGTGTTCGTCATGCTGCCGCAGAAGAGCCCCGAGGCGACCGGCATGCTGATGTGCAGGATCCGCGAGGCCGCGAACGCCCCGCCCGCCGCCACGCCCGTCGCCACGAGCGCGACGCCGGTCAGCTTCAGCCACTGCCGCCGGAAGAGGTTGAAGAAGATCGGTCCCGAGGAGAGCCCGATCGTGTAGACGAACAGGATCAGTCCGAGGACGTAGATCACCTCGGGGACGACGAACGCGGCCGGATCGATCGCCCCGAAGATCAGGCCGACGAAGAGGACCGCCGAGATCCCGAGGCTGAAACCGCGGATGCGGATGTTGCCGAGGAAATAGCCGAGCCCGATGACGACGAAAAGGAGCGTCGGCACCCGCTGGTTCGAGAGCAATTCGTAGAGGTAGTCCATTCCCCCTCGTGAAACCCTTTGTCCGCCCGGAATCCTCGCAGAGGATACGGGATCCGAAGGTCAGACCCGCAAGACAAAGGTTGTCAGGGATTCGGCGGCCCGGGGGCTGCCCCGAGACGGATCAGCGCGAACGGCTCCGGCGCAGGCGATCGAGGTTGATCCGCGCGGGCGCATAGGACGGATCGGCGGCGACCGCCCGCTCGAGGAACGGCTCGGCATCATCCAATCGGCCTTCCCCCATGTAGATCGCGGCGAGATTCGTCAGCGCCTGCACGTAGTTCGGGTTGAGCGCGATCGCGGCACGATACTCGTCGGCCGCCGGTCCCAGGTTCCCCTTGATGTGCAGCGCCTGCCCGAGGTTGAAATGGCTCTGCGGATAGGTCGGCAGGATCGCGAGCGCCTGCCGGTAGAGGCGGATCGCTTCATCCGGGTTTCCCTGGTCCCGCTTGATGATCCCGAGGTTATTGAGCGCCTCGACGTAGGTCGGATGGATCGCGAGCGCGCGCTGGTAATCGGCGGCGGCGGCGTCAAGACGCCGCGCCTGCTGCTCGATCAGCCCCGCATTGTAGTGCGCCTTCGCGCTGTTCGGCGCCGAACGAACCTGCGCCCGAGCAAACGGTTCCCAGCCGCGCCAGGTGGCGCTTCGCGCAATATCGACCGCCCCGTAGGCGATCAAGACCGCGGCGAGTCCATAGGTCGCGATCGCGCCGCCGAGACGCCCGCGCGCGAGCCACGCGCCGTAGCCAGCCAGCGCGCACAATCCAAGTGACGGCGCGTACGCGAGGCGTTCCCCCATGATCGTCCCGATCGGAAGGACGAGATTGCTCGCGGGCAGGAAGAGGATCGCATAGGCGCCGGCCGCGAAGGGGACGATCGGATGCGCGCGGCGGACGCGCCGTCCAAGGACGGCGGCCGCGACGATGACCACGACCAGACCGAGGGCGCGCAGGGCCGCGCCCGCGCCGCCGACCGGGATCTGGTTATACGAATAGTCCGAGGAGAGCCCGATCGGCAGGAGTTCGAGGCGGAGGTAGCGCAGTTGCACGCCTGCCGCCGTGAGGATGCGCTCGATCGTTGATGCATCGACGAGCGGGTTGTCGAGTTTCAGGATGACGAGCTTCGTGCTGGCGACGACGGCGGTCCGCGCCGCGAGCCAGATCGCGAGGGCCCCGGCGTATACGCCGTAGGTGGCAAGCGTACGGGGTCTTCCGGTCGCGACGGCATCGGCGCGCGCCTTCCGCGCGGAGGACGACCTCAAGCAGAAGTCCAACCAGATCGCGACGGCGATGAACGCGATCGCCGATTCCTTGCTCAGGGCGGCAAGGAGCAGGGAGAGCCCCGCGAGCCAGCGCCTTCCGTCCCGATGAAGGATCAGGAAGAGGAGGCCGAAGGACGCGGCCAGAGGCTCAGCCCGCCCGACGATCGAGGCGACCGCTTCCGTGTGAATCGGGAGCGCCACGAACAAGAGCCCCGATGCAAACGCGACCCACGTCGCGATCCCGAGGCGGCGGAGGAAAATGTACAACAGACACGACGCGGCCGCGTGGAGGAGGATGTTCACCAGATGGAAGCCGGCCGGCGTCTCCCCGGGGCGCCCCAGCGCGCGGTTCACGCCGTAGTTCAGGGCCATCGTCCACGTCGAGAGCGGGCGGTACAGGGTGTCGTTCTGGATGATCCCGCCCCAGTAGCGTCCGCCGAAGATCGACCCGACGTCGAACGGATGGTGCGTCGCGGGGTTCTTCGCGATCATCTCGGCGTCGTCCGAAACGAGAGCGTTCGGGACGGTGTTCGCGAAGAGAACAATCGCGAGAAGCGCGATCCCGACGAGACGCAGATCGAGCCTGCCCTTTCGGGGGGGCAGGCTCGCCGATCTCCGCTTCTGTCGCATCGGTCGCGAAAGCGGGGTGGAGCTACTTCTTCGGCTGCTTCGGCGCCGACTGTTTCGGCGCGGGCTTGGGTGCGGGCTTGGGCGCGGGCTTGGGCGCGAGCGCCGTTCCCCCCTCGAGCTTCACCGCGACCGTGTCGAGGAACGCCCCGCCGACGCCGAGCGATCGCGCTGTTCGCGCGGCTTTCGCGAACCTCGGATCCACGATCCCCGCGCGGCTCGCGACCATCGCGGCGGAGTACTGGAGCCGCCCGTTCGCCGGTTGCTTTGCCAGGCGCCCGCAGACCCATTCCTTCCAGGGGGGAACCTGGCCGATCGCCGCCGCGGCCTTGTACGAGCCGTCGATCGCCGCGCCCGACATCCCCGAATCCGGCCAGCGGTCGAGGATCATCTCCCAGTACGCGAGCCCCTGCTTATGGTTCATCGTGACGCCCGTCTCGTACTTCGCGAAGAGCATCAGGGCGCGCTCCGACTGACCCTGCCGGTTGTCCGAGTCATGCTCAATGATCTGATCGAGGAGGACCTTCGCGTCTCCCTCGCGCTGGCGATTGAGGTAGCGCTCGAAGACCGGCATGTAGAGCGGGAGCGAATCCGGGTGCGCCTTCAGCATGTCTTCCATCCCGGGGAGCGGATCGACGCCGTCCTTCAAGTCGCGCACCGCCTCGATGAAGTGGTTGCGTCCCTGGGTATAGCCGATGACGCGATCGACCTCGGTGCCGTCGGGGTGCAGGGCAACGACCGCGGGGAGGCCGGTCACCGCGAAGCGGAGACACGCCGCGCCCCCCTCCGGGGTCGACGTATCGGCCTGGATCGGGATCGTCCCCTCGGTGATCGCCGCGCCGTCGGGAGTGTTCCACACGTCGTTCTCGAGCTGGCCGCACGGCGCGCAGTGCCCCGCCCAGAAATCGATGAGCACGAGCTTGTTCTGCTGCTCGGCCGCGGCGAGCGCCTGATCGACCGTCAGGTTCTGCCAGGCGACCCCCGCCGCGAAGCTCGCGGCCGGGGCGGCCGCGAGAAGGCCCAGGGCGGCCAGAAGAAACACGGCTGCCGTGATTCCGGCGGTGGCCCGGCGATTCGACATGAGTAGCCGTACGGAAATTCGGCTCGACATCGGGGAGGTCTCCTTACGTTTGGTCCGTTTTCGACCCAGTGGGTGCTTGTCATCATGCATGAGGGGGGAGCCCCCAGCAAGAGCCAACGGGCCTTTGAACTCCAGACCGCGCCCAGCGGGTCCATTGGAATCGGCGTTTCCGGGCACGGGACGCGCCCGGCGGACCCCGCCCCCCGGCGCCGGTCCCTGGATGTTCTGGTGGCGCTTCCATCCTTAATTGGCGCATCATGCCGCGAGAGGAGGTGTGCATATGTACCGAAAGACCGAGGACTTCCTGGCGGACTGGGAGCACGAATCGAAATCGACGCTCCGCGTGCTGGATGCCTTGACCGACGCCTCGCTCGGCCAGGCTGTCATGCCCGGATGTCGCTCTCTTGGACAGCTTGCCTGGCACCTGGCGCTCACACTCGGCGAGATGATGTCGCACGCGGGACTCAGCGTTGAAGGACCCGGCCATGAGGCCCCCGTGCCGTCGCAGGTGGCCGTGATCCGCGAGACCTACCGCGTGGGCGCGGAAGCCGTCGCCGAGCAGGTGCGCCGCAGTTGGCCCGACTCGATGCTCCCGAGCACGGTCCCCATGTACGGCCAGGAATGGCGCCGCGGCGACGTTCTCGACGCGCTCATCAAACACGAGGCGCACCATCGCGGGCAGATGACGGTCCTGATGCGGCAGGCCGGGCTCAAGGTCCCCGGCATCTACGGCCCGGCAAAGGAAGAATGGGCTGCGATGAACATGCCGGCCCCGTGGTGACGACATAGCCGGCGGAAAACCAGGGAGGAGATTCGGATGCGGAGGCTGGGAATCACGGCCGTTCTCGTGCTGGCGGGCATCCTGTTCTTCCTGACCGTCGCACAGCATGAAGAGAAGGGCAATGAAGCGCTCGCGGCGGGCGGCGCCGGTCATCCCGCGGACGCGCTGATGCGCGCGGACACGGACTTCGATCAGGCGACCGCGGAGAAGGGGATCGACGGATGGGTCTCCTACTTCGCCGAAGACGGCGCGATGATGCCGGCGGGCGGAAACGTCGTGCGCGGTCGCGAGGCGATCCGCGCGTTGATGGCGCCGTCCTTCGCGAATCCCGGCTTCTCGCTTCGCTGGAAGCCGGCGGGCGCCGAGATCTCGAGCGCGGATGACCTCGGTTATACATTCGGGACCTACATCGCCACCTCGACCGGCCCGGACGGGAAACTCGTGACCCGCTACGGGAAGTACCTCACCGTCTGGAAGAAGCAGGCGGATGGCTCATGGAAGGTCGTGAATGACATCGGCAACTCGAGTCCCGCCCCGGACGCGGAGAAGAAGTAAGCTCTAGCGGCCGAGCTGCGCCGCGAGCTTCTCGGGCTCGGTCACCGGTTCCTGACAGGCGAAGTTCGTACAGACGTACGCGGCGGGTCGGTCGCCGACCGGCGTCTTCCCCTCCAGCCCCTTCAACCCGCGCCCATCCCGTCCGTCCCCCATCAGCAGGACCGCGTGCGGCAGGAAGAGGCGATCGACCACGGCGCGCAGCGCGCCCGTCCACACGTCGTCCGGCGGTCCCACGATCGCGATCTCCCGTGACGGTGCGAGGAAGAGGTCAAGCGCGAGGAGCATCTGCGTCATCCCCCCCGCGTGTTGCTGCGCGAGCGGCGCGAACGCGCGCAACGCGCGCTCGGCACGATCGAGGCCTTCGCGACGACCCGTGATGCGGGCGAGGCGGATCATGCCGCAGATCGCCATGACGTTTCCGGACGGCGTCGACCCATCGGTCGCCTCCCGCGTCCGCGCAATGAGATTCGAGCCGTGGAGCGCGGAGGTGTCGTAGAAGCCGCCTCCGCCCGACTCGTCGCCGAAGTCGCGGATGAGGGCCGTCTCCAGGCGGGAGGCATCGGTCAGGTGGACCGGGTCCCCCGACGCTTCGAACAGATCGATCAGGGCGGCGATCATGTTCGCGTGGTCGGACAGGAATGCCGGGACGCGCCCGACGCCATCCTTGAACATGTGCAGAAGTCCGCCGGTCCCGTCCGACATCCGCTCCAGGACGAACCGCGCGGCCCGCTCGGCGCTTCGCAGATACCGCTTCTCTCCCAGGGCTCGCGCGCCCCGCGCGAACGCCGAGATGGCCAGTCCGTTCCAATCGGCGAGGACCTTGTCGTCGCGCGCGGGGGCCGCCCGGGCGCCGCGCACGGCGAGGAGCGCGTGTCGGGCAGCATCCAGCCGCGCGGCCACCTCCGCGGGATCGACCTGATAGATCTGCGCGAGGGTCGCGTCCTCCTTCACACGGTGGAGGATCGATCGCCCCTCGAAGTTTCCCGCCTCGTCGACGTCGTAGGCGCGTGCAAAGAGATCGGCCTCCTGGGCGCCGAGCGCCTCGTTCAGCTCCTCGGGCGTCCAGAGGTAGAACCCGCCTTCCTCCCCGCCCGTGTCCGCGTCCTGAGCCGAGTAGAACCCGCCGTCCGGCGCGGTCATCTCGCGAGCAATGAAATCGAGGGCCCCGCGCGCGACGCGGGCGTACGATGTCTCGCCGGTCGCCTGCCACGCCTCGATGTAGATGACCGCGAGCAGCGCGTTGTCGTAGAGCATCTTCTCGAAGTGCGGGACCAGCCAGCGCGGATCGGTCGCGTAGCGGTGAAACCCGCCTCCGAGATGGTCGTGGATCCCTCCCGCCGCCATGTGATCGAGGGTCGTGCGGACCATGCGCAGCGCGTGCACGTCGCCCGCGCGGCGCCATTGCCGGAGCAGGAGCTGCAGGGCCATCGGCTGCGGGAACTTCATCGATCCACCGAAGCCGCCGTGCTCGGGATCGAAGTTCGCATCGAGGCTATCGACGGCCGCGTCGATCAACGCCGGCGTGAGCAGGACATTGCCCCCTGCGCCCCCTCCGCTGAGCGCCGCGAAGCTGCGGATCCGATCGACGACGCTGTCCGCTCCGGTCTCGATCTCCCCCCGTTGCATGCGAAAACCATCGATGACGGCGCGCAGGATCCTAATGAAGCCCGGGCGTCCATGCCAGTCCTCGGGCGGGAAATACGTCCCGCCGAAGAACGGCTTCAAGTCCGGGGTCAGGAAGACGGAAAGGGGCCACCCGCCCGTTCCGGTCATCATCTGGACCGCGCTCATGTAGATCCGGTCGATGTCGGGACGCTCCTCGCGATCGACCTTGATGCTCACGAACAAGTCGTTCATCACCCGCGCGATCTCGAGGTTCTCGAACGACTCCCGCTCCATCACGTGGCACCAGTGGCACGCCGAATAGCCGATCGACAGGAAGATCGGCTTGTCCTCGCGACGCGCAAGCCCGAGCGCCTCGTCCCCCCATGCGAACCAGTCCACCGGGTTAAGCGCGTGCTGGAGCAGATACGGACTTGCCTCGTGAATGAGGCGATTCGGCGGGCGGTCGGGAATGGGGTCGGGCCTGGAGTTGGGCTTCGACTCTGCATCGGTCGGCATTGGTTTCTCCCGGGTTTTTCGGCCGTTCGGTGGACCGGCCAGTTTACCACGGGCGCATTGCCGGCAAATCGGCGGTACAATGCGATGCCGTATGGCGCGGATCCTGGTGATCGAGGACGAGAAGGACATCCAGGCCGTCCTCTCGTACAACCTGAAGCAGGCAGGCCACGACGTCCGCTCGGCAGCGCGCGGGCGCGATGGCCTGCGAATCGCGGGCGAGTGGCGCCCGGACCTTGTCCTCCTCGACCTGATGCTCCCCGACGTCCCCGGGACCGAGGTGTGCAAGACCCTCAAGGTCGGGGAAGAGACGAAGCGGATCCCGGTGATCATGCTGACCGCAAAGGGAGAGGAGATCGATCGCGTCCTCGGTTTCGAGCTCGGCGCCGACGACTACGTCGTGAAGCCGTTCAGCGTCCGCGAGCTGCTCTTACGGGTGCGCGCGGTCCTACGGCGCGGCGAGGAGCCGCACGCGGCGGCGCCGCGGCGCATCGAGTTCGGCCGCCTGAAGATCGATCGGGATGCGCATCGCGTATGGGTCGACGGTGAGGAGATCGATCTCACGCCCCTCGAGTTCCGCCTCGTCGAGACGCTGTACGACCGCCGCAACCGGGTCCAGACGCGCGAGATCCTCCTGGATGACGTCTGGGGGGTCTCCGCCGACGTCACCACCCGCACCGTTGACGCGCACGTGAAGAGACTTCGCGAGAAGCTCGGGCCGGCCGCCTCGTACGTGTTGACGATCCGCGGGGTCGGGTATCGATTCGCCGAGACCCCGGAGGAGAGGGAACCGTGAAGATCGGGATCCGCCTCAAGTTCTTCTTGGTCTCCCTCGGTCTGATCACCCTCTCGGTGATCGCGGCCGACATCTTCTTGACGCGGAGCATCGCGCCGGCGCTCGTCGATCGAATCCGCGATGACCTCTTCGTCCGGGCCGCCCTGATCGAGCGCGACGCATCGTTGGCCGGGACCCCGCTCGACGATCTCGCCCGCTGGGACGCGCTCGCCGACACGCTCGGGGCGCGGGCGGGCGCGCGGGTGACGATCATCCGGCGCGACGGAACGGTGATCGGCGATTCCGACGTGGAGATGGATCGGCTGCCGGGCATCGAGAACCACGCCGGCCGGCCGGAGGTCATCGCCGCGCTCGCGGGCGGCCGCGGGAGCGCGACGCGGTGGAGCGCGACCCTCAAGGAACGGATGATGTATGTCGCCGTCCCGTTCTTCATCGATGAGGAGACGGCGCCGGCCGGGGTCGTGCGGGCGGCCCTGCCGCTGACCGACGTCCGCCAGGTCGTCAAACACTTCCGCACGATGGTTCTCGCCGCTTCCTTGATCGCGCTCGCGCTCGCCGCGATCGCGACGAGCCTCGCCTCGGGATGGATGTCCCGTTCGATCCGATCGCTCACCGGGGTCGCGCGGCGGATGGCATCCGGAGACCTTGCGGCGAGGAGCGAATCGTCAGGCACGGACGAGATCGGTGAGCTGGCGCGGGCGATGAACCAGCTCGGCGAGAGCTTGAGCGTCACCCTGAGCGATCTGCGCAGCGAACGGGACGTGCAGGCGCGCATCCTGATCGGCATGCGCGAGGGACTGCTCCTTCTCGACGAGAAGGGACGCATCGTGCTCGTCAATCCCGCGTTGCGCGAGATGCTCCTCCTCCCCTCGGACGTCGTCGGCCGGCCGACGCTCGAGGTGATCCGGAATGCGGAGCTGCACAATCTGTTCGAGCGGGCGAGGACAGGCGGCGAGCTCGAGTCGACCGAGATCGAGATCCGGGGCCTGAAGCCGCGGCGGCTCCTCGCGCACGCGGAGCAGCTCTCGGGAAACGCGGAAGGGATCCTCTGCGTGTTCGTGGACGTGACCGAGATCCGGCGTCTCGAGACGATCCGCAAGGACTTCGTCGCGAACGTCTCGCACGAGCTCCGCACGCCCGTCGCGTCGATCCGCTCGGCGGCCGAGACGCTGCACGACGCGATCGTGAAGGACTCGAGCGCGGTCGGGCCGTTCCTCGAGATCATCGAGCGGAACGCGATGCGGATGGGCCGGCTCGTCGACGATCTGCTCGATCTGTCGCGCATCGAGGCGGGTGAGTTCCGATTGAACATCGAGCCGCTGGAGGTCGCCCCCGCGGCCGATCGCATCCTCTCGATGTTCCGGCTGCAGGCGAAGGCCCGGGGAACCGTTCTGCAGTCGCGGATTCCCGGGGATCTGATGCCGATCGCCGCGGATCGGCGCGCGCTCGAGCAGATCCTCACAAACCTCGTGGACAACGCGATCAAGTACTCCGGCGAGGAGGCGCGTGTGACGCTGAGCGCCGCGGAGGACGGAGGCCGCGCGCTCATCGCGGTCGAGGATACCGGGCCGGGCATCGATGCCCAGCACCTGCCGCGGCTGTTCGAGCGCTTCTACCGCGTCGATGCGGGTCGTTCACGCGACCTGGGCGGCACCGGACTGGGTCTCTCGATCGTGCGGCATCTCGTTGAGGCGATGCGCGGCACGATCGCGGTCGAGAGCGTCCCCGGTCAGGGAACCACGTTCCGCTTCAGCATCCCCCTCGCCAAGCCGTAACAGATTCGCCGCGCCGATTTGACCGCACCGTAACGTGACGACGGCCCGCGCAGGACATACGATTACTCTCGTATGACGCGGGTACGGAAGAACGCAGCAGGGAATCCAGTGAGCCGGTGGTTTGGAACTCTGGAACGTGTCGACCCGGCGAATGATCTTCCGCGCGTCATCGTCACTGCGGGCTCCGTTCGGGTAACGGGAACGTCGATGAACACCGGAAAGCTAGAAAGCTCCGAGACGGGATCCCCGCTCTCCCACGATCGCCGTGGTGACGCGCATCCTACGGGGGCGGCAGGACCGTCATCCGATTCGTCAACAGCCTGATCGAGTGCAACGGCGTCTGGAAGGTGTACGCCTACAAGGACTGATCAAGAATCGGTGCGGATCGGGCGAAGCGATACCCGACCCCACGGACGGTCTCGACGTATGCGCCCGCATGCCCGAGCTTCTCGCGCAGCCGCTTCATGTGCGTGTCCACGGTGCGCGTCTCGATGTCGCCGTCGATCCCCCAGACGTCGTCCAGGAGAGTCTTGCGGGTTTGGACCCGATCCCGGCGGTCATACATCGTCGTGAGGAGCCGGAATTCCAGGGCGGTCAGCTCGACCTCCGCGCGCTCCACCCAGATGCGATGCGCCTGGCGATCGATGCGGAGGCACCCGAACTCATCCGACATGCCGGCCGATTCACCCTTCGCACCGCTCACCGGCACCCGACCGAGAACCGCGCGAATCCGGAGCAGCAGCTCCCGCATGCTGAAGGGCTTCGCCACGTAGTCGTCCGCCCCGAGTTCGAACCCGAGGATCCGATCGATCTCCTCGGATTTCGCGGTCAGCATGACGACCCGAATCCCTCGCGTCGCCTCGGCTCCCTTCAGGGCCTTGCACACATCGGTCCCGGGGATGTCCGGCAGCATGAGATCCAGAAGGGCCAGATCGGGCGGACGCTCCTGCGCGAGCTTCAGTCCCTCCCGACCGCGCAACGCGATCTGGACCTCGTAGCCCTCCTGGCGGAGGTTGTACTCGAGGACCTGGGCGATGTCCTTCTCATCCTCGATCACCAGCACGCGCACCATGGCCCCAATAGATAGCCCCCCTTCATTGCGATCGCTTGACGTCTCTGTGACATTTTCGTGATCCTGCGGCCCCCGTTCGTCCCGGTCGCCCATCCACTGTGGGGGCCGAATTTGCCGTTCCGTTACCTGTGCGTCATCGATTCGTAACAGACGACTGAGATCTTCTCTTTCGAACAGCAGCTCTCCGTGATGCGGGAGGGGCCCGCAGAAGCAAGGGGGGGAGCTTCAAGGAGGAGGATGGTGTGAAGAATCTCCTGCGAATCCTGATGACCGTCGCCCTCGCGACCGTCGCATTCGCCTGCCACGCGAACGCTCAGGCGACCGGCTCGAGCGGTTCATCCGGCGCTCAGGCGGATGTCGAGAAGATCCAGTCCCGCGTGGACGGCGTCGACGCTCAGGTGCAAGTGATCCAGACCGACCTGGACAAGTTGAAGAAGATCAAGGTCTCCGGCTACATCCAGGCCCGGTACGATGTCAGCGAGACCAGTCACGACGCGAAGGTCTCCGGTAGTCCCGCCGCGATCAAGAACGCGAACCTGAGCCGCATTTATATCCGCCGCGGGCGCCTCAAGGTGACCTACGATTCCAGCCCGCTCAGCCAAGCGGTGATCTACTTCGACGGCGGCACTTCGGGGACCGACCAGGCCGCCGCGACGCCAAAGAACCTGAACAGCCTGGGCCTCGTCCGTTTGCTCGAGGCGTATGTGACCCTCCGGGACCCCTGGACGCCGGATCACCGCCACTCGATCAACATGGGCCAGATGAACATCCCGTTCGGCTACGAGATCGAGCGGTCGTCGAGCGTGCGCGAGCTTCCCGAGCGGTCGAAGGCCGAAAACGTCCTCTTCCCCGGAGAGCGCGACCGCATGATCACCTTGACGGATCAGTGGACGCCCCAGCTCCAGACCGTCATCGGCGTCCTGAACGGAACCGGGATCAACAACACGGACTTGCCGACCACGACTTATCGCGCGGGGAAGGACTTCCTCGCCCGCGCCCGCTGGTCGCAGGGGATCTTCGACGTCGCCGCCTCGGCATACGTCGGAAAGAACAAGATCCCGCTCACGTATGACGGCGGCAAGGGCTTCACGCACGACAAGACGCGGTACGGCGCCGATGCACAGTACTACTACAGTCTGCCGACGGTGGGAGGCGGCTCGCTGAAAGCCGAGTTCTACACCGGCCACGAGGTGAACCCCGACTCCGTCAAGGCGCTGACCGGGAGCCTCGCGCTCAACGCGGGCAAGGATGTCCATCATCTCGCGACCGATTTCGTCGGTTACTACGGGATGATGGTGCAGAACCTGGGCGAGCAGCTCCAGTTCGCGGCGCGCTACGATCACTTCGATCCGAACACGAACAAGGATCACGACCAGTACAGCCGTGTCGGCCTCGGGTTCAACTACTTCTACGATTCGAACATCCGGGTCACCCTCGCCTATGACATCCCCACGACGGATGTGAAGACGAACGGCACATACACGGATCCCAAGGACAATCTCTGGACGCTGCAGCTCCAGCACAAGTTCTAAGGAGGGTTAGATGAATATGAAGCGAATCCTGTCGGCGTTCGTGTTGGCCGCCCTGCTCGTCCCCGCCTTCGCGCTCGCCGTGAGGCCGATCACGGTCAAGGGCTCCGACACGATGGTGATCCTGGCGCAGCGCTGGGCCGAGAAGTACATGGACGCCAATCCCGGCGTCACGCTGCAGGTCACGGGCGGTGGATCGGGCGTCGGGCTCGCCGCGCTGATCAACGGCACGACCGACGTCGCGACCTCGTCGCGGCCGATGAAGCCCGATGAGAAGTCGAAGCTCCGCGACCGCTACCAGACCCCGGGCATCGAGATCCCCGTGGCGCGCGACGGTTTGTCGGTCTACCTGAACGAGCAGAACCCGGTTCGCGAGCTTTCCTTCCAGCAGTTGAGCGACATCTACACAGGCAAGATCACGAACTGGAAGGATGTGGGCGGTCCCGACGCTCGGCTCACCCTGTACGGACGTGAGAACAGCTCCGGCACCTACGCCTTCTTCAAGGACGTCGTCCTTCTCGGCAAGGACTACGCCCCGTCGTGTCAGACCCTTCCCGGAACGGCGGCCGTCGTGAGCGCCGTCGCCCAGGATGGGAACGGAATCGGTTACGGCGGCGCGGCCTACGGCAAGGGGATCCGCGAGGTCGCGGTCCGCAAGGACGCCCAGAGCCCCGCGGTCGCGCCCAGCGCCACGACCGTCCAGGACGGGACGTACCCGCTCACCCGCTATCTATTCTTCTACATGCGCAAGAAGCCCGATGGCGAGATCAAGAAGTGGGTGGACTGGATCCTCTCGCCGGCGGGCCAGAGCATCTCGACCGAGGTCGGGTACTTCCCGGTCAAGTAGCTCGAAGCGAGTACGAGTAGAAACAGATGAGCTCAGTCGCGACCACCGGCGAGGACCGCATCCGGGTATTGCCGCCAATCACCAAGACGGGGGGCGGACGCGTAGGACGCGAGCGCGCGATCGTCGCCGTCCTGGGCTTCTGCGCCGTCCTCGCCATGGTCGGGCTCTTGCTGATCATCCTGTTCGTCTTCCGCGAGGCGCTTCCGATTTTCATCGACCGGGCGACCCAGGCGGAGGCGAGCATCCGGGGCTTCTTTTCCACCCCGTTCTGGCAGCCGGTCAGCGACACGCCGAAGTACGGCCTGACGCCGCTCTTGCTCGGGACGTTCAAGGTCACAATGGTCGCGATGATCTTCGCGGTGCCGATCGCGATCCTGGCCGCGATCTTCACGTCGGAGTTCGCGCCGGTCCGCATTCGCGAGATCATCAAGCCCGCCGTCGAGATGCTTGCCGGGGTCCCGTCCGTCGTTCTCGGATTCTTCGCGCTGATCGTGCTCGCAACCTGGATCCATACGTTGACGCACCAGGGGACAAGGCTGAACGCGATGAACGCGGGCGTGGCTCTCGCTCTGGCCTCGATCCCCACGATCTTCAGCGTGTCCGAGGACGCCCTGCGCGCCGTCCCCAATTCATTCCGTGAGGCGTCGCTGGCGCTCGGCGCATCGAAGTGGCAGACCGCATGGCACGTCACGCTTCCGGCCGCCGCGGCCGGCGTTTCGGCCGGCGTGCTCCTCGGACTCGCCCGGGCCGTCGGTGAGACGATGATCGTCCTCATGGCTTCGGGAAATGCGGCGATGATCTCCGGAAGCGCATTCGATTCCGTCCGCACCTTTTCCGCCACGATCGCCGCGGAGATGGGCGAGGTGGTCGTGGGAAGCGCCCACTACTCAACATTGTTCTTCATCGGGGGGCTTCTCTTCACGCTGATTTTCATGATCAACGTTTGTGCGGGGCTCTTCGTGGAGCGGCTGCGCAGAAAGCTCAGGTCCAATTGAAAGCCGCTGCCCTCTCCTCCATGAGCGTTGTCGATCGACGTGGACCTGCATCGCTCTATCTGGGCAGCGGCTTCATCATCCTCTCCGGCATCGCCGCGTTTCTGATCATCGCCATGCTCGCCGTGATCGTCGGGAACGTCTTGATCTTCGGTGCGCACACGATCACCTGGGACTTCCTGAGCTCCGCGCCCAGGGAAGGGATGACGAAGGGCGGGATCTTCCCGGCGATCTTCGGGACGAGCGCCCTGGTCATACTCATGGTCATCTTCCTCATCCCCTTCGGCGTCGGGGCGGCAATCTACTTGCACGAGTACGCGTCACCGAACTCGCGGCTCACGAAGATGGTTCGCTTCGCGATCAGCAATCTGGCCGGCGTCCCCAGCATCGTCTTCGGTCTGTTCGGGCTGGGGTTCTTCATTCAGTTCGTCGGACGCAACATGGACCGGGTCATGGGCCTCGACGTCGTTTGGGGCAGGCCCGCGTTGATCTGGGCCGCCCTGACCCTCGCGCTGCTGAACCTTCCGGTCGTGATCGTGACCGCCGAGGAGGCGCTGCGCACGGTGCCGCGCCACATGCGGGAGGCGTCTCTCGCGCTCGGCGCGACGCGCTGGCAGACGGTCCGCTCGGTCCTTCTCCCGCAGGCGATGCCGGGGATCCTGACCGGCGCGATCCTCTCGGTCGCGCGCGGTGCGGGCGAGGTCGCGCCGATCATGTTCACGGGCGCCGCATATTTCCTCCCGTATCTGCCGCACTCGCCGACTGACCAGTTCATGGAGCTGGGCTATCATGTCTATGTGATGGCGACCCAGTCGCCGAATATCGAGGCGACGAGACCCCTCCTTTACGGAACCGTGCTCGTTTTGTTGATCCTGACGTTCCTGCTCAATCTTGCGGCGGTTCTGCTGCGCGCACGCCTGAGGGCGCGGCTGGCCGGGAGGGGCTAACCGATGGCATTCGAGGAACCGATGGTGGCCGAAGAAACACTGGATCCCCGTTCGGCGCGGCAGAGGACGCCCGCCGCGTCCCAACCCGACGCCGCGCTCACGCCGAGGATCGAAATGGCGGCGCCGATTCCGCCGCCACCGCTTCCGGAGGTATCGACCGAGACTGCGGTGGGTGTGACCGAGCAGCCCGGGCGCAAGATCCTCCGGACGCGACAGTTCAGCCTCTTTTACGGGGACAATCAGGCGCTGACCCGCGTTGAGATCGACGTGTTCGAGCGGGCGGTCACCGCGATCATCGGTCCGTCCGGATGCGGAAAAAGCACCCTGCTTCGATCGTTCAACCGGATGAACGACCTGATCCACGGGGTGCGCACCGAGGGCGAGATCCTCTTTCATGAGCAGGACCTCCGGGCCCTATCCACCGATGTCGTGGCGCTCCGCCGGCGGATCGGAATGGTCTTCCAGCGCCCGAACCCTTTCCCGAAGTCGATCTTCGAGAACGTCGTATTCGGTCTGCGGATGCTGGGGGTGACCGACCGCGCGGAGCTGGAGGCGCGCGCGGAACAGAGTTTGAAGCAGTCAGGCCTGTGGCGCGAAGTCCGGGACACCCTCAAGCGCTCGGCCCTGGACCTCTCCGGTGGACAGCAGCAACGGCTCTGCATCGCCCGTTGCCTGGCGGTCGAGCCCGAGGTCATCCTGATGGACGAGCCCACGTCCGCTCTCGACCCGGCCGCCTCGAGCCGCATCGAGGAGCTGCTGATGGATCTCAAGAAGAGGTACACGATCGTCGTCGTGACCCACAACATGCAGCAGGCCGCGCGAATCTCGGATTTCACGGCATTCATGCTGAACGGCGAACTGATCGAGTACGACGCCACGCGAAAGATCTTCACGAATCCGCGCGTCCGGGCGACCGAAGACTACATCACGGGCCGTTTCGGTTGATCGAGTGCGCGAAACCGAATCTCAGATGATAAGACCATTGAAATACGGAGAGTCATTTGGAACGACATTTCGACACTGAGCTGGCCGCGCTTCGGGAACAGATCCTCCTGATGGGGGCGCACACGGAGAACATCGTGCGCAAGTCCCTGTCAGCCATCGTCAATCGCGATCCGAATCTCGCGCAGGAGGTCTTTCGGGACGATTCCACGATCGACCAACTTGAGGTCGACATCGAGGAGCGTTGCGTCAACCTCCTCGCGCTACGCCAGCCGATGGCGATGGACCTGAGGTTTCTCACGGCTTCGCTCAAGATCTCAAACGACCTCGAGCGGATCGGCGATCACGGCGTGAACATCGCCGGCAATGCGATGCGCCTGGTCTCCCAGCCTCGTCTCCGCCTCCCCGTCGAGATCGAGCGGCTCGGCGAGATGGCGATCGCAATGCTCAGCGAGGCGCTGGACGCATTCACCCATCGGGACGGGACGGGCGCCCGTGCGCTGGTCCGCCGCGACGACGAGGTCGATGCGCTCAACCGCCGGATCTTCACCGACCTCATGACCTCGATGCGCGATGATCCAGAGTCGATCACCCGCCTGGTCGAGTGGATCATGGTCGCTCGGAACCTCGAGCGCGTGGCCGACCTCGCGACGAACATCGCCGAGGAGGTCGTCTTCATCGCGGAAGCGCGGATCATCAAGCACCACGCCGACGATAGTCCCCGGCCCGCGGCGGCTGGGTAGTTACCCCAAGTCCGGACGTTCGCTCAGATATCCAGGATCACCATCGCTTCCCACCCGCGATCGGTCATCGCAAGGCTGAAGCGATGCAGGGTGACCGCCTTCACGTCGACGCGGAACTCGTGGCGCTTCACGTCGATTCGCTCGCCGACCAGCGTCGCGTCCAGATGAAACCCGCCGCCGTCCTTCTCGCGGATCGCGATGTTCTCGCCGCGCGTGAGCAGGACCTCCGCATCCTTGTAGTAGATGAGGTCGTTCAAGTAGTCGAACAGGAGCATGTCGAGCCCGTCGGCATCGTGCGTGACGTGGCGCCGTTCCAGCGGATGGATCGACTCGAGGTCCTCGACCATCACGTTCATCGTCGCGTCCGCTGCGGCGCGGAAGGTCTCCTCGATCGTACCCCCCCACGCCGCGAAGGCGATGTCGGCGGTGGCGACGTCTTCCAGGAACTCGTAAGGCGTCACGCCCCGCCCTTCTCGCGCCCGCCGCGCCGGATGCCCGTCCCGCGACGGGTCACCGCTCGCAAGTCTTCAGCGCCGTGACGATCTCGTTCTCGCGCGACCTCAAGTGCTCGCCGATGAACACGAGGGCCGTGTTCCCCTCGTCGCGAAACTCTTCCAGCTCCCAGCGACCCGCGACGAAGTTGAACAGGTACGTCCCGTCCGCGAATCGAACGAAACCCTTCCCCCGATGGACGCCGCGATCGAGCGTCTCCACGAACTCCTCGAATGCCCGCCGCCCCAGGAGCTTCGTCGTCTCGTACGCGATCGATTCGAACTCCGGCTGGTGGACCCGCACCACCCTCCGCGGACCGCGCACGTGCCGTCCGATCGCTTCCGCGCGGCCGAGCCCGAACAGAAGCTCCGGATCGATGCGGCCTCGCTCGACGGGAAGGATCGTTGCAGCGTCGTTCGCCTCGCGCAGCCGCGCCGCGACCCTACCCAAATCCAGCGTCGAGACCAGGTCGATCTTGTTCAGGAGGATCAGATCCGCCGCCTCGATCTGCATCCGCGTGATGTGCCCGAGCTGCGGGAACTGGAGCATTCCGTCCGCGTCGGCCATCGTGATGACGCCGTCCAGCCGCACCTGGGGGAGGCTGTCCTGGAGGTTGATGATGAGCGCGTCGGGTTCGGCAACGCCGGTCGTCTCGACGACGATCAACTCCGGCGCGACCGTCTCGATCATCTCGACCACCGCGGCCTCGAACTCCCCGATGAGGGAGCAGCAGACGCAACCGCCCGCCAGCTCGGCGACGCGGATGTTTCGCCCCTCCACGACGCGGCTGTCGATCGCGATCTCGCCGAACTCGTTCATGAGGATCGCGATCCGTTGGTCCGTGGTTTCCACGATGTAGCGCAGGAGCGTCGTCTTTCCGCTTCCGAGCGGCCCGGTGATCAGCGTGATCGGGGTCAGCGTCTTCACCGCGTGCTGTCGAACCACCCTTCTCCCTCCATGGATTCCTCTCGCCCGGCGCGGCCTATCCCTTCACATTTCCGATCGGGACGAATCGAACGACGCGCTTGCTGATTCCGGCCCGCTCGCTCGCCCCGACGACCGCGTCGATGTCCTTGTACGCGCCCCCCGCCTCTTCCGCGAGCCCCGACCACGAAGCCGTGCGCACGTAGACGCCCCGTTCTTCCAGGTCGCGCTGCAGTTGGCGGCCCTGCCAGAGCTTGCGCGCCTTCGTACGGCTCATCGTGCGCCCGCTCCCGTGCGCGGTGCTGAAGAACGTCTGCGCGCCGCTCGCGACCCCAGCGAGCAGGTAGGAGCCGGTCTCCATGCTCCCGCCGATGATCACGGGTTGCCCGACGCTCCGATAGCGATCCGGGATCCCCTCCATCCCCGGGCCGAACGCGCGCGTCGCGCCCTTGCGGTGGACAAGGAGGGTCTTCATCCGTCCGCCCCCCACGTCGTGCCGCTCGCTCTTCGCGGTATTGTGCGCGACGTCGTAGACCATGTGCATCCCGAGCCGGTCGGCGGGACGGCCGAGGACTTCGGAGAACACCTCGCGGATGCGATGGAGGATCACCTGTCGATTCGCGAACGACATGTTGATCGCGCACTTCATCGCCGCGAAGTAGTCCTTCCCTTCAGGAGAGTCGAACGGCGCGCAGGCAAGCTCGCGATCGAGGATGCGGATGCCGTACTTCGTCTGCATCACCTTCAGGAACACCTGCAGGTAATCGGTTGCGATCTGGTGCCCGAATCCGCGGCTTCCGCAGTGGAACATCACGACCACCTGGTTCGGGATCGTGATCCCGAAGGCGCGCGCGATCTCGGGATCGATCACGTTCTCGGGACGCGCGACCTGGATCTCGAGGTAGTGGTTCCCCGAGCCGAGCGTGCCGATCTGGTTGTATCCGCGATCGATCGCCCGCTCGCTGACCTTCGACGGGTCGGCGCCGGCGACGCACCCCGACTCTTCGGTCAACTCGAGGTCCTCGTTCCAACCCATGCCCTCACGGATGCACCAGCGCGCTCCCTCGGCGGCGATCTTCCTGAACTCGTTCTTCGAGATCTTGACGAAGCCGGTGCACCCCACGCCCGCCGGCACGCGTTCGTAGAGGCGGTCGACGAGCTGCTTCAGGTGCGGCATGATCTCGTCTTGCGTGAGGTTCGTCGTCAGGAGGCGCATCCCGCAGTTGATGTCGAAGCCGATCCCGCCCGGCGAGATCACGCCGCCGCTCTCGGGATCCATCGCGGCGACGCCGCCGATCGGGAAGCCGTACCCGAAGTGACCGTCCGGCATGCAGAGGGCATAATTCGTGATCCCGGGGAGGGTCGCGACGTTCGTGATCTGGTCGTAGACCGCGTCATCCATTTCATGGATCAGCTTGTCGGTGCCGTAGATCCGCGCGGGCACGCGCATCCCGGGCTTGAAGGACGCCGGGATCTCCCAAACGGTGTCGGACACGCGCCGGATCGATCCGGAGATGGTCATGGACGGGAACCTCGCTTCTCCAAAGGACGCACCGGGAATCTTACGCCGGTTGTCGCGGAATTGCGCGGGGTGGGGCGCAGATGCTGCGGCTACAAATCCCGGCGGCGGAACACGCGGATCGCAAAGACCATGAGGACCGCGGCATAGAGCGCCGAATAGGCGACCATCACGCCGCTCGGGGCGGTCGCCGTCGCGAAGGGTCCGAAGCCGAGCTGGCGGATCGTCGGCGGCTGCATCAGGTAGGCGGCGCGCCGCCAGAGAGATTCGCTCGGCATGATCAGGCTGATCACGATCCCGATGCTGGAGAGGGTCTCGTTGCGCATGAACGCACCGATCTGCTCGATCCAGCCCGAGATGAAGGCGAGCGCGTACAGCATGAAGACGACCACGCCGTTCGCGAGGGTCGTCAGGCGCGTCCCGCCGAGGATCGAGATGCTCAGGATGACGAGCCCCTCGAGCATCATGAGCGCGATCCCCTGGACCGGACTCGGCGGAACGTATCGGCTGATCCCATAGACGATCCCGATCATCGCGACGCTCATCACGACGACGAAAACGCAGAGCATCGCGGCGAGCCCGAGCCACTTGCCGATCACGATCTTCCATCGCCGGAGCGGCTTCGTGACCGTCGTCTGGATCGTGCCGGATGAGATCTCGCCCGCGATCGCGTCGACCGACGCGAGGACGGTCAGAACGACCACCAGGAAGTTCACGACGTAGAGGCCGGTCAGGAGGAAGAAGTTCATCACCTCGGGACGCTCCCCGACGATGGTGAACTGCGCGTTCTTGTGAACGAAGTAGAAGCCGAGCGTGAACAGGGCGAGAAAGACCAGACTCATGATCGCGACCGTGAGGACGAGCCGCCTCCGGTGCGCCTCGCGGAAGGTCATCAACGTGATCGTTCCGATGCTGTTCATCTCGCCGGCCCCTTCGGCATCGGCGGACCTGAGTCCGCGGCGTCGGATTCCTCCATGATCCGCACGAACATCTCCTCGAGCGAGAGACGGCGCGGGGCGAAGCTGTACAATCGCGCGCCGCCGTCGACGAGGGCCGCGGTGAGGAACGGCAGCCGTTCCGCGTTTTTGACAATCAGGGTGAGATGCGCGCCGTCGGCGCGCGCGATCCGCGCCTGCGCCTCGATCCGCGCCCGGATCTCGGGCGTGATCCCCTCGGCGCGCACGTCCACCTCGAGCTGGGCTCCCGCGAGATCGTCGAGCGAGCCGGTGCGCGCGATGCGCCCGCGCTTGATCACGGCGATCCGGTCGCACGTCGACTCGACCTCGCTCAGGAGGTGCGAGTTCAGGAACACCGTCGTCCCCGCGGCGCGCAGTTCGCGGATGATCTCCATCACCTCGCGGCGGCCGAGCGGATCGAGACCCGAGGTCGGCTCATCGAGGATCACGAGCTCGGGCTCATTCAGGAGCGCCTGCGCAAGCCCAATGCGCTGCGACATCCCCTTCGAGAACTCGCCGAGACAGGTCGCGGCGCGATCCGCCAGACCGACGCGTTCCAGCAGCTCGGGGATCCGCGAGCGACGGCGGGCATCCGGCATGCCGTACAGGCGGGCGTGGAGATCGAGGAACTCCGCGGCGCCCAGCCACGCCGGGAAACGGAAATGCTCGGGCAGGAAACCGACGCGCGCCATGGCGGCGGGCTCGCCGGGCGCGAGGCCGAGAACGCGCGCCGTGCCGCTCGTCACGTGAACGAGCCCCAGGAGCATCTTGATCGTTGTCGTCTTGCCGGCGCCGTTGGGACCGAGGAATCCAAAGACCTCGCCCCGGCCGACATCGAGCGTGACGCCGTCGACGGCGATCGTGCCCCCGCCCCGACCGCCGAAGACCTTCCGCAGCTCGAATGTCTCGATCACCTCAGGGATTCCGCGATGCGCAGCATCTCGGACGGCGTGATGTTCTGGCCCATGACCGAATAGACGATGCCGCCGTCCTGCCAAAGGATGACGCTCATGTGGCGGGTGGGCTGGTCGTGCCCCGCACCCTCCCCGGCTTGCCGATTCTGCTCCATGAAGAGGCCGGGCGTCCCGTGAATCTTGATCTCGCGGAAACTTGCGAGCCCGACGGGCATCGGGATCACCATCGTGCTGGTCCAGTCGATCGTGGCGGCGATGCGGTGCGCGTCCGCGGACGGCAGGCCGAGGATCTGGAGGAACGTCTCGCCGAGCGCGGTCGGATCGGCCCCGGGCGGGAGCGTGACCGCGGGACTGATCGCCTGCACGACGCGGACGGCGGTGGGACTCTTGCCTCCATTGGGCACCTCGTACGCCTGCTCCACGACGTTTCCGACGTCGACGCGCACCGAGCCGGCCTTCATCGGCGGGAGCTTCACGCCATTGATCCCCGCGCCGGCGAGGATCGACTCGATCTGCTGCGGATCGAAATCGACGCGCACGGACGGCCCCGCCGTCACGTTGAACTCCTTCAAGACCGCTCCGGGCGGCAGAGCGTCGGGGACCTGCACGGTGAACCCGGCCGCCGTTGTTGCCTCCGCGCCGCTCGCGACCTTCTGCGGAGGACCGGGCTGGCGTTCGCAGATCGGCGCGGCGATGTTGCTCTTCTTCAGGGTCTCCTGGAGAGCGGAAAGCTTGTCCAACTGCGCGCGATCGATCTGGATCGCGGAGAACTGCCGCACGCGGAAGATGCTCAGGAACTCAGCGAGCTTGTCGCGCGCCGGGGCGTAGGAAATGACGGTGACGAGCGCCGCGATGACCGCGACGCCGATCGCGGCGAGACGCCAGCGGCGGCGGACATCCGGCGATTCCGCGATCGTGCGTGTGAACATTTCAATCCTCGATTTCAGGGTGGTTCGGATGTGGGGTTGCTGCGTTCGGGTCCAGCTTCGGAAACGGGCGAACGCAATCGACGGGTCCGCCGTCTCGGCCGGCGATCCGGGATCGAGCGCGGCGAGTCGATCCGCGACGGCGCTCGCGCGTTCCGCGATCTCCGCGAGGGCGGCGCGGCAGGTCGCGCAGGCGGCGAGATGCTCGTCGACGGCGGCGCGGCCGTCGGCGGAGAGGGTCTCGTGAACGTAGTCTTGCAGCCGGTTGCGATCACACTCCATGGTGTCCCTCCTTCTTCTGCGCGGCGGCCGCCGCACGCGACGCGCGGCCCGCGCCCGAACGATGCGCCTCCTCGAATGCCGCCTCGGCCCGCGCGAGGAGGGTCCCAACGGATGCGGGAACGACCTCGAGCGCCTCGGCGACCTCGCGATAGCTGAGCCCCGCGTGCCGCAACAGAAGGATCTGCGCCTGCCGGGGCGGGAGCGTGTCGAGCGTCCGCCGGACGGCTTCCCGCTCTTCCTCACGGGCGATCGCCTCGGACGGGTCGGGGTCGGGCGGATCGCCGATTGCCGTCTCGATCCGGCCAGCCTTGTCGTTGCGGACGTCGCGCCGGCGGCGGTCGCGACGTTCATTGAAGGCCAGGTTCATCGCCACGCGATACAGCCATGGACGGACGGGGTGCGCGCTCGGATCCCAGACCTGATAGCACCGCAGGAACACCTCCTGGGCGAGGTCCTCGGCCTCCTGCCGCGAGCCGACGATGCGGAAAAGCACCCGGTAGATCCCAGCGAAGTGAGCCCGAAAGAGGCGCTCGAACTCCGCGTCGTTCCAACCGCCGCCGGTCACGCGCTGCACGCCCTCCTGATTCCTGGATCCATCCAACCTATAGATAGAACACCGCACAGGGCGGAAGTGTGACACGGACGGCGGCCGGGAGGGAATGCCGGACCGCGTCCGGGCCGCAGCGCGTCCGGGCGCCGGCGGTCTCGAGTCGCTTGCATTATTGGAGGGCGGAAGCCGACCATGGCGGCGTCCGTCGATTCCGCTCGGACGGGCGCGAGATCCGCAATCCGGCGCGCGCAAGGAGGTTCCAATGATGGCCGCGAACCGCCCCCTCGGACGATCGCCGATCACGATCTCCCCCGTCGGCCTCGGCTGCTGGCAGTTCTCGCAGGGCCGAGGGCTGATCGGCGGCTACTGGCCCGCCATCCCGCAGGAGGAGGTGAACCGGATCGTCGCCGCGTCGCTCGCGCGCGGCATCGACTGGTTCGACACGGCGGAGTCCTACGGGGAGGGGCAATCCGAAGCCGCGCTCTCGCAGGCGCTGCGCGCGGCCGGGAAGCAAAACGGCGACGTCATCGTCGCGACCAAGTGGCGGCCCCACTTCCGGACCGCGTCCAGAATCAAGAGCACGATCGGTGAACGGCTCAGGCGACTCGAGCCGTTCGGGATCGACCTGCACCAGGTGCACCATCCGTTCTCCCTTTCGTCGATCGCCGCGCAGATGAACGCGATGGCCGATCTCGTCGAGGCGAGGAAGATCCGTACCGTCGGCGTGAGCAACTTCTCGGCGGGCAGGATGCGCGCCGCGCACGCGGCCCTCGCCGCGCGCGGCATCCCGCTCGTCGCGAACCAGATGCGCTACAGCCTCCTCGATCGCGCCATCGAACGGAACGGCGTGATGGAGGCGGCCCGCGAACTCGGCATCACGATCATCGCCTACTCGCCGCTCGCACAGGGGATCCTCTCGGGGAAGTATCATCGCGATCCCGATCTCATCCGCTCGCGCCCCGGTCCCCGCAAATGGATGGGCGCGTTCCGCCGGCCGGGGCTCGAGCGCAGCCGCCCCGTCGTGAACGCTCTCGATGAGATCGGTCGCGCGCACGGCGCCACCGCGTCCCAGGTGGCACTCAACTGGCTGATCCATGCGCACGGCGAGACGGTGGTCGTGATCCCGGGCGCGACGAGCGTGGCGCAAGCCAAGGAGAACGCCGGCGCGCTCGGCTTCCGGCTCAGCGACGCCGAGATGCGGCGGCTCGAAGATCTCTCGAGGCCGTTTCTGTAGCGGCACTTGACCTTGTAGCTTGACCTTGTAGCGCTGGTTTTCCGTCGCTCCAGCGTGTATAGTGGATGCGCCCCGTAAATGGGCACGTGATCGAGGGTGCGTCGCGGCCGGGGTGATCCTCCCTGGCCGCACGCTCGGGAAAGCCCGGAATGAAGGAATGCCGTGAGCGGAAAACCACACCCCATTGCATGCGCCATGTTGATGTCCGTTCTCTTCTCCAGCGCTGCGCCGGCCGGCCGAAACGCCAACGGCAGCATGATCGTTCACACCGACGACGCGGTGAACTTCTCCGCCGGATGGGACTACTGCGCCAACAATCCTCTCCCTTCGACCTGCATGGAGTTCACCACGTGGACCTACAAGCCCGTCGAGGAGCAGGAGGCGGTCGTCTGGGTGGTGGCGGCCTTCGGCCGGCAATCCAGCCCCGCCGTGACCGCGTATCAGTTCGGCGTCTATCACAATCTACCGTCTGGGTATTTCACGGCTTGGGGTCCCTGCGGCTCCGGAGTGCTGGAGATTCCCGACGCCACGTGGCCGGACGAATCGGGGACGGGAACGGCGTGCGCCTACGGGCAGCCGACCTATAGCTATCTGTTCAAGATGTACTGGTTCGCGGCGGTCGGCGCCGTGGACGGATACTTAAGCACCGGCCCGTATCCGCACGGAACCGACGGCGCCGTGTTTGCCGACGACAGCAGCCCGCCGATCCTGGACGGCTGCTACAACTTCGGCACGATCCGCTGGGGTCGGGAAGGCATGAACGCATGTCCTCCGGACGATTTCCTTGGCGCATGCTGCTTCGCGGACGGCCACTGCGAGCAGTTGACATCCAGGCAATGCGAGGCGCAGGGCGGCACGTACTGGGGCGTCGGCATCCCTTGCGATCCGAATCCCTGCGAACCCCCGGGCGGGGCCTGCTGCTTCGAGGACGGTTCGTGCCAGTTCATCTTCCAGTGGCAATGCGAGACCATGGGCGGCCAGTACCAAGGGGACGGCACGCAGTGCGCGCCGAACCCGTGCCACCCGACACCGGTCGAGAAGACAACCTGGGGACGGATCAAGGCCGGGTACCGATAAGGCCTCGATAACGGTGCGGATCGCGATCACGAGGCAGGTCAGCCCGAGCATGGGCCGGTGCGAGCTGACCCATCTCGAGCGGCACGAGATCGACGTCGATCGCGCCGCGGCCGAGCACGATCGATATGAGGCGCTGCTCCGCGAGCTTGGATGCGAGGTCCGGAGCCTCCCCGCGGCTCCGGACCTCCCCGATTCGGTCTTCGTCGAGGACGCCGCCATCGTCCTGGATGAGCTTGCGATCATCACGCGACCCGGCGCGGAATCGCGCCGCTGCGAGATCCCCGCGATCGCCGCCGCCCTCGCACTCCATCGCCAGATGGCGCAGATCGTCGTCCCCGGCGCCCTCGAGGGGGGAGACGTGCTCGTCATCGATCGCAAGGTGTACACAGGGATGTCGAGCCGGACGAACTCCTGCGGGATTCGGCAGCTCGCGGATTTCCTCCGACCCTATTCCTACGCGATCGTTCCCGTTCCGGTGAGCGCCTGCCTGCATCTGAAGTCCGCCGTGACACGCGTGGCGGCCGATTCGCTCCTGATCAATCGACATTGGGTCCATCCCGACGCGTTCCCGCGCGCCATGCGGCGGATCGACGTCGACCCGGAAGAGCCGTTCGCGGCGAACGCGCTCTGGATCGACGATCGGGTGATCTATCCCGCCGCCTTCCCGCGCACGATGGAGCGTCTGAGGGCCGCCGGTATCGATGTCGCCCCCATCGACGTCTCGGAGATCGCGAAGGCGGAAGGCGGCGTCACCTGCTGCAGCCTCGTGTTCGAAGGGTAGCGCCCACGCGCCCGCCGCCCGCGCAATCTACAGCGTGTCGGCTCCGAGGACCCCGACCAGACAGACGGCATCGGACGGCGTGACGACGAAACGAGGGATCCGGGCGCCGGCCGCGCGCTGCGCCGATCCGCTCGAATCTCCTCGTTCCGCGAGCGAACCTCCCTCCGCATGCGGCCGAGCCGCAGTTTCCGACCCTGCCGGACCGCTTTCGCGTTCGATCCACGCCCCGGAAAGACACGCGCCGACGATCAGGGCCAGGGTCGCGTAGACGGGAATCGGCCGCAGGAGGAGCCCGGGCAGAAACCCGAACAGGCTGCGCTCCCGATCGGGTGATCGCCGGGTCGTGTCGCTCAGGCGCTCTCGCCCCTGATGGGCGCGGAACGCGAGCGCGAGACGCTCTTCCATCGCCGGATCGACCTCATACTCCTCGACCGTACGGATCGAATCGACGAGGGCGCGCAACGTGCGTTCCTTCGCGGCGCATTCCCGGCACTCGCTCAGATGCTGCTCGACCAGGATCGCGTCCGACTCCGACAGCTCGTCCGCCAGACGGTCGATGATCAAGTTGTTCCAGTGATCGCAGGTTTCATTCGGCATCGGGAATCTCCCCATCGGAAAAGGCCGCTCCGCTCCAGTCTCTTTGTGAAAGGTCCCTCTGCAGCATGCGGATCGCATGATAAAAACGGGACTTCGTCGTGCCGACCGGGCAACGCAGGACCGCGGCGATCTCCTCGTACGTCATTCCCTGATCGACCTTCATCATGAAGACCATTCTCTTGTTGCCGTCCAGACGGCGCACGGCGCGGCTTGCGTCCTGTAGAAACGCGCGCCTGAGCCGCGTGTTCTCGGGACTCACACGCGCCGGCGCGCGGGTTCGTTCGATCGCCTCCTCACCCGCGGCGTCGTGGGTCGGGCGGGCCCGTTCCCGCCTCCAGTGGCTGTAGACGAGGTTCGTCGCGATGCGATAGATCCAGGCACCGGCGCTCCCGCGCGGCTCGAAGTCGGGGGCGGCCCGAAGGACGCGAATGAAAGTCTCCTGAAGGAGGTCCTCGGCCGTCTCGGGCGACCCGGTCGCGTTCGTGAGGAAGCGACCGAGGCGCGGCGCCCAGCGACGGAACAAGACAAGGAAGGAATCCTCGCAGCCACCCGCCACGCGCTGAATGAGATCGGCGTCGGCCGGATCGGCATTCACGAAACCTCGGCCCGTTTCTCCCTCATCCTTCAACGCATTCATGCTCCGCGCCGTCGACCGTGCCTCGCCTCGCTCCCCCCGTCGGGCGCCCGGCAGTCGCCCGCGTGCGATCGAAACTCCTGACGGTTAACGCCGGAGGAGGTGGAGGCGTTCATGGCAATCGTCGTCGGACGCGGTTATTCCGCGTGAACGCTCCACCCGCCCGATGCGTTCTTCCGAATGGATTCAGTAGAAACCGGCCCATCCGGGGCGCAATCCGGACTTCGAAACGGAGGTTGGAGCGATGTCTCTGATACTGAGCATGCAGCGGATGTCCTTGCGCGCCATGCGCTTCGCTGTCGCCGGCATGGTCCTCTGGACCGCGCTGGCAGCTGCGCCGAGCTGCCGGGCGGCGGACGGCGGCGGTCGTCCCGACGATGTCCTCTCGTGGCGGCATCAGACCCTCCCGCAGAAAGACTACGCGCGCCTCGCGACCGAGTGGGAGGCATATGTGAAGGCGCATCCGAACGACGTGATGGCGCAAGTTCAGTGGGGCAACGCGCTGCGTTACGCCGGCAGGTGGGACGAGGCGAAGGAGGCGTACACGCGCGCGTTCCGCGCGGATTCGAACAACGCCGCGGCGATCGAGGCGTACGTGTCGAAGGTCCGCCATGACGACACCGATGACAACGGCGATGCGCGTCTCGCGCGGTCACGTCTCGTCCGGGCGACCAGGGCGGATCCCGAATACGCCGTGACCTACTACGCGCTCTGGCTGACGTCCCTTCGAACCGACGATCGCGACCTCGCGCGGGACTGCCTGAAGAAGGTGATCGATCTCGGGGACATGCCCCGCCCTCTCGTCGACTTCGGGTACAACCTGCTCGCGAGCGCCCCGAAAGACGCCGTCGTCCTGACGAACGGCGACAACGACACCTACCCCCCGCTCGCGGTCCAGATCACGACCGGCTTCCGAACGGACGTGAGCATCGTGAACCTCTCGCTCTTCAACCTCCGGTGGTACGTGCGGATGATGCGGGATGATGGAGTTCCCATCGGACTGAGCGACACGCAGATCGCCGCGCTGCGGCACAATAATGACCGGACGATCTCTGCGCAGGCGTTGCAGGCCATGTACGAGACGTCGAAGAAGAATGGCTGGGCACGCCCCCTGTTCTATTCGGTCACCGTGTCCGACCCGAACAAGGCGATTCCGGGCTCGCACGTCGTGACGGGGCTTCTGGAGCGGATCGGACCGCCCGACGACAAGATGGCCCCCGCCGAGGGAGACTCCACCAAGGAAGGCTGCGTCTACGATCTCGACCAGACGCGGCGGCTTCTCGACACCGCGTTTCGACTCGACACGATCACCGATCCCACGATCGATTGGAAGCGCGAGAACCAGCTCGCGAAGCTTGCCATGAACTACGTTCAGCTCCTTGCCGAGGTCGGGACGGGTCTCTTGCAGAAGACCCCTCCCGAGGACGGCGGGCCCTATCTGCAAAAGGCGATCACGATCGCGATCTTCCATCGTCAACTGGATGAGGCGAAGACGATCCTGGAGGAATGGCAGAAGCTCCAGAGTACGGCCCCGTAAGTCCGGACCCCCCGCGCGCATCCGGGGTAATTGGCGGACACGTCCGGACCGGGGTATGCTTGGGACCCGAGGCCGGAATGACCTGAGCGAAAGGAGTCCCAGATGCGCGCAGTTCTCTTGGCGGCGGTCGTCCTGATCGCCATCTCATCGTTCGCAACCGTGGCGGCGCAGGCCCAGGCCGATGCACCCGATTCCACGTTGCTCAGGCTACCGCCGGAATGGAAGCCGATCTCATTCCTCGCCGGTGATTGGGAGGGGACCGGCGCGGCCCCCGGCGTCACAAACGGCACCTTCTCCCTCCATCCCGATCTGGATGGGACCATAATGCTCCGCCGGAGCGAGGCCGCGACGACGAGCGGCGGAATGCACAAGGACCTGATGGTCCTCTACGCGACCCGGACGGGAGCGCTGCGCGCCTTCTACGTCGACAACGAAGAGCACGTGATCAACTACACGGTGACCCCGATCACAGACCCGGTCCAGGGCGCGATGTTCTTGAGCGACGAGGTCGCCAAGCAGCCGCGATTCCGCCTGACCTACACGGTGGTCGACCCGAAGACGATCAAAGCGGTCTTCGAATTCCAGAAGCCGGGGGCGACGGACTGGACGATCATCGTCGAGGGATCCGCGAAACGGAAGTAACCCGCCCATTCCGGCCGACGAAGGACCAGATCCAGGCGGCTGCCGGCAAGACCGTGCCGGCCGTGATCGCGTCCGGTCTGCGCATTCTCTTCGTGGGAATCAACCCGGGGTTATACACCGCGGCCGTCGGGCATCATTTCGCCCGCCCGGGCAACCGCTTCTGGCCTGCGCTGCACAAGGCGGGCTTCACCGCGCGGCTTCTGTCGCCATTCGAGGAGAAAGAGCTACTCCGCGACGGCTACGGCATCACGAACTTGGTCGCGCGCGCGACCGCGACGGCCGCCGAGCTGGACGTCGACGAGATCGTGCGCGGCGGCCGGCGCATCGCCGCGAAGGTGCGTCGCTACCGCCCCGCGATCGTGGCGTTCGTCGGCGTCGGCGCCTACCGCACGGCGTTCGACCGTCCGCACGCCGAGCCCGGACCGCAGCGCGAGACGATCGAGGGTGCGGCAGTCTGGGTCCTTCCGAATCCAAGCGGCCTGAACGCCCACTACCAGCCGAAAGACTTCGCGCGGATCTTCGGCGCGCTCAAGGCGGCGGCGGACAAGATCTGAATCGTTGCGAACCTATCGCGCGAACACGGTCTTGGTCGTCCAGGTCCGCTCCCCGGCATAGAAGGAAGCTTGCCGGACCCCGGCCGTCTCCGCGTATCATGGGTGCGGAGAAACGCTGGTTTTCCGCAGACCTGGATTCGCGCTACAGAACGGAGGTACTCCGATGAAGGGATGGCCCAGGGTCCTTGCGATCGTCATTGGCGGCCTGATCGCGGTCGTCATTCTCGCGTTGGTCCTCGTCGCCCTGTTCTTCCCTGCGGATCGCGCGCGCCAGATCGCCGTCGCGCAGCTCGAGACCCGGCTGCACCGGCCGGTAGCGATCGCCGACGCCCACGTGCGGATCTTCCCCACTTTCAAGGTCGACCTTCGCGGGATCCAGATCGGCGGACCGGCGCCGGCGCCGAACGTGCCGGTGATCTCGGTCGCGGCGTTGCGCGTCGGGTTGCGCCTTCTGCCGCTCCTCCAGCGGCGTATCGACGTCAGCGCGATCGATGTCGATCAACCGCGAATCCTGATGATCCTGACGCAGCAGCCGCCACCGTCGGCGGGCGCGCCCCCGGCGCGTCCTGCAGGAAAACCGCTCGCCCTCCGCGTCCGCCATCTCGGGATCCACGATGGCGCGATTGCCGTCTGGTTGCCCGATGGAACACCGTTCCTCCATCTCGCGGGCCTGTCCGAGGACCTCGTGGCCGACATGAGCGCGGGAGGCGACGTCGACGTGAAAGGCCAGCTCGCGATCGATACGCTGCGGGTTCAGATGGCGGGGGCCGAGATCGGCCAGGGGATCCGGATCCGTCTCGATCACGACCTGCACTACGAACAGGGGCGCGATCTCCTGACCGTCCGCAACGGAGTCCTCCACGTAGGCGACGTGCCGGTCGCGGTCCGCGGGACCGTCACGGGTTTGCGCGGCGCCGAACCCGTCCTCGACGTGTCGCTGCAGGGCGGACCGGCGCAGCTGAGCGATATCGTCGGCATGATCCCCGTCCACCTCATGCCCCAAAGCGCGGGCGAGGTCAAGTCGAGCGGGACCCTCACCGTCAATGGCGCCGTGCGCGGGACCATGAAGCAGCCGGACTTCACGGTCGATGTCCTGCTCGACAACGGGAGGATCGAGGCGCCCAAGGTCCTGCCCCAGCCGATCGACGGGATCCGCCTGAAGCTGCACGCGCGCCCCGACACGGTCGACGTGCAGGAGTTCGCCGCGCGATCGGCGCGGACGTCCGTACGCGGCAGCGTGACCTTGACCGATTACAGACGCAGTCCCGCGTTCCGGCTTGCGGCGGACGCCGATCTCGACCTCGGCGCGATCTCGGGTCTTCTCATCCCGCCCGATTCGATGCGCCTCGGCGGCTCCGTCTCCGCCCGCCTCGTCGCCGAAGGACGGACCAGCGCGCCAGCCGACGCCAACCTGGACGGCCTGATCCACTTCGCATCGGTGAGCGCGGACGGGAAGGCGCTGCCCCACCCCGTGACGAACGGGAACGGCGACATCATCCTGCACAACCAGGCGGTCGCGATGCGGGGGCTGTCGCTCAAGTTCGGCTCCAGCGACCTGGTTCTGGACGGCTCGCTCACGAATCCGCTCGCGCTGATGCCGCCTCCGAAAGGCAAGGCTATGGCGATCCCCGTACCACGCGGGCGGCCGCGCTTCGAGTTCGCGCTGCGCAGCGATCTCCTCGACCTGAACGAGTTGCTGGCCGGGCCGCAGATGAAGATCAATCTCGCGCTGCCGCCCGCAGACGGCGTCATCGCGCTCACGTGCGGGCGGCTTCTCCTCCAGAGGATCGAAGCGACCAATGTGAAAGGGCGCGTGACGGTCGATCATGGGATCGTTCAACTCCAGAATCTCGGGATGAACTCGCTCGGCGGAACCGCCTCGATGAACGGGAGCATTGATCTCTCGGCGATGGAACCGCCCGCTGCGCGCGGGAGGGCCATCACCAAGGGCGTGGCGCCGAGCCCACAGGCCCGGCCCCGCGTCGACCTCACGGCCGATGCGCAAGGGATCGGGGTCGACAAGCTCTTCGCGCTCGCCCCGGCCCTGGATCGGTTCGGGCACCTGAACGGCTTCCTGACCGGCGCCCTCTCGGTCCGCGCCTCCTTGCGGGGGTCGCTCACCGATTCGCTCGCGCTCGATCTTCCGAGCCTCGCGAGCAGCGGCAACCTCGAGATCCTGGGCGGGCGACTCACGAGCCAGCCGATCCAGCAGGCGCTCGTCGGCTTCATCAACGTCCCGCAGTTGAACAATATCTCCATCGAGGACTGGAAACAGGCGTTCACCATCGAGCAGGGGCGGATCAACATCAACGGATTGAACATTCGGGCGGGCGATGTCGAGCTCACCGCGAACGGGTGGCAGTCGATCGACGGAACGACGGAGATGACGATTGACCTGATGCTCCCCCGCGCCCTCTCCTCGGCGATCTCGTCGAAGCTCCCGGCCGAGGCGGCCGCGGTCCTCTTGAGCGGTAGTGATCCGCGGGTTTATCTCCCGCTGCAGCTGAAGGGGAAGGCCGTGTCGCCTACCGTATCGCTGAACACGAGCCAGTTGACCGCGGCCGCGAGCCAGCAGGCCGAGGCGAGGCTGAACCAGGAGAAAGCGCGGCTCCC
>Ga0209777_10000455_pt1 | contig 68135 bp, 78 predicted proteins | sample FrelakmetHBP12HB_FD_187147 | JGI IMG/M metagenome (GOLD analysis project Ga0209777, IMG submission 187147) | Freshwater lake sediment microbial communities from the University of Notre Dame, USA, for methane emissions studies -HBP12 HB (SPAdes)... | ecosystem: Environmental > Aquatic >...
ACGTGTGTCAGCAGCGGCGCATTGAAGTCGTGAGAGTAGTTGTGCAGGTCGAGGTAGCCCGTCTGTGTCAGCAGCGGCGCATTGAAGTCGTGAGAGTAGTTGCGCAGGTAGAGGTCGCCCGTCTGTGTCAGCAGCGGCGCATTGAAGTCGTGAGAGTAGTTGTGCAGGTCGAGGTCGCCCGTCTGTGTCAGCAGCGGCGCATTGAAGTCGTGAGAGTAGTTGTGCAGGTCGAGGTCGCCCGGAAATACTTTTATTTCAGCCATCGGAGGCAAGATTTCTTTTAAAATGCCACGAAATTCCGCCTCTACCTTTTTTGCATCAAACCACGACGGGATTTTAGAGGCTAGACAATCAATCACGAACTCAAAATCGTCGTGGTTGTCGTAACAGCCCCCATCCTTCAACTTGAGTTCGACCGGAACCCCTTCCTCGACTTCTTTATCGGTCAGCCACATTGACTCCTTGTGTTCCAATACGATCTCATTGTGAGAGTCAGTCACCAATGATATAAGTATTCCCCGCCTTATAACATATCCGCTTTTGAAATTGCACATTTTAACATCCCCTTTTTATTTTTTTTATTCCGTAATTGCCATCATCGCCGCGGCCGCACTGTCGAAATACTCACGGTCCGGCACGGCCACAAAACCTTGCAGCGATTCAAAATCATAAAGCCGCTGCAGCCGCCCATCGCCATCTTTTCCACTCGCTTCCCGCCATGCCGCGAACAAGTCCGATTCTGAATAATCAGATCGAATATCTTTGGAACGCACCATTTCAGCGGCATCAACATATTCTGTCACGATCTTAACCGAGTCGGCGCCGCCTTTCTCGATCCCTTCTTTCATTGCCACCAGGTCCACCGAAGTCTTATGATCCAACTTGACCACAACGCGGACATTCCCGGAAAATTTCTGATCCTCAACAGACTGCCCGACTTCCACCTTGACAGTCTGGAACGACGCCGACGATTCCAACTCCACGAACGTGCGCCCCTGATCCTCGATGAGCATCCAGCCGGTAGGGTTGCCAGCCTCGCCATAGGTGTTCCGCTCCATCGAACCGACATACCAGGCACCCCGAACGTCCTGGCGCCGGTGAAAGTGTCCGCCGGCAATGTGGTCCACCCCGGTTGCCACCATCGCGGCCGGGTCGATAGTAAAGTCCGTCGGCGTGATGTACGCCTCGTTCCCGAGTTCGCCGCCAATCAGGGTTGCATGAAAGGACATGACGGTGAGCATCCCCAACGACCTTGCATTATCAACCGCGGCTTTTGCGTCCGCCAGGAACGGTGCCACTATGTCCGTGAACGTCTTTTCGGCAACCTGCTCTGCATTCAGTCGGTAGTTTTCCGGATTCGCCTTTATCGCCGCCCTTGTTATCCAAGGAACCGCTACCAGAAAAACCCCAATGTCGTTATAGGGCATCATGGCCGGCTCGATGAAGCAATCCATTCCGGCAACCGGCCGGAGCGCACGGACAGCGTTTGCGCCATCATTCCGGTAATCGTGGCCACCAGAAAGGACCGCGACGTGCGCGCCGGCGGCAATCAACCTATTTATTCCGGAAGCGAAGATCGTAAAGCTGTCGGCATTGAAGGTATGATACCGGTCGAATATGTCGCCGGCGAACACCGCGAGATTGATATTTCGGGAAACCATACCCGTAATCATTTCCTCGAAAGACCGGCGATATTGTGCAATGCCACGTTCATCCCCGCGCCCAAAGTGAAGATCGGCCGCAACCGCAACTTTTGCCATCGAAATACTCCTTCGTCTTATAGAACTGTTATTTTCGCTGCTTTGATCTCTCGTAAATGGTGAGAATTCTTTCAACCTGTTCGTCAGTCATTTGATCGACCGACGCCGGCGGCGCGCTCTTAAAGAAATCCTGAATCATCTTGAAATCGAATGGCCGTGTTTGCACGGGAAGCTCGAGAAGCCGCTTCAACGCTTCTTTTTTATTGAGCGGAGCGCCCTGGTTGCCTGCGGGTGCCTGCTGTTTAGGCGGAGCGGCCTGTTTTGGAGGCGCCGGGCTGGCCGGCGGGGGCGGTGCCGACTGTGTTGCGGGCTGTGCGGGAGTCGCCGCGGCTGGTTGTTGTGCCCCTTTGAGCTTTATCGCATCCGCGATCTGCTTATATGTGGCATTCAGTTCCACGGCATTGTAGCCGAGTTGCTCGAACTGCGCCGAATAATAAGTAGCAATCTGGCGAAGTTCTGTCATGGTCTGCGCATTCTTCATCCGCTGAATGCATTCCATTTCAAGCCGTTGCCCCTCGGATAAGTCGGTTGTCTTGTTCGCCGGCGGCGGAGCGGCCTGTTTCGACGGCGCCGGGCTGGCCGGCGGCGGCGCGGCCTGCTGCGTGGGTTTCGCATCCTTCTTTTTTTCAGCGGCAGCGGCCGGCTTCGAAACATTCTGCGCCGTCGTGTCGATAAAATCGTCCTCGCTGGAATCCTGATTCATTGCCTGCTGTTCAACCGGAGTCGGCGGCGGCGGGGCCACGGCGGGAGGCGCCGGTAACGCAAGCACCTGGCCGCTGACGACATCGTAAGTGCCTTTCCTCGCCGCGTCGAGTTGCCGCATTGTCTGTTCAGGACGCAGAAATATTCGCGGCACCATCTTCGTGACTTTTTTCTTGCCGCCCTGGCCGTCGGGGACTTCGGGGTGCGCCTCGATCATTTCAACCGCCAACGTGATAGGCACGCCGGAAACGTACCCGAGTTGCCCGTAAACGCGCTCAAGTTCGGTCTTGATATTCAGGGTCGAAAAGTAGCTCCGCGTCATAAGCCGCATCGTTGCATACAGCGGCGCGTCCAGATGCTGGAAGAAAAGTTGCCCGGTCTCCGAGCATTTGCCGGTTCCGAAATCCGGACAGTTCCTGTATTCACAGACACGAGGCTGTAAATGCTTTTCGTGCGCCCGGTTATTCGGATACCACGTTGCGTTCGCGCCGTCGCCCTGGCATATCAGATCGTTTTTCTTCCACCATTGCAAGTCGAACCGGAAGACCGGATATTCGTAGATCGCCTCAAGCGGTTCCTCGATATGGACGATACTGCCCTCGATCTTCTGAACAGCCTTTCCGCTCCATAGAACGATCCCTTTGATCTCGCGCGGCCGGTATGGAAGTTTGAGCGCCGCGCGGATCGCATCCGGCACGACAAAGAAGTCGAAACCATCCGGACGTGTCTGAAACCGTTTCGCTTCCGCAACCTTGTTCGCATTTTTCAGCGCCGCATTCTTTGCCTCGATCTGCCCGAGTGTCATGCCGCCCATGGGGCATAACTGCATTTCCCCGAAGAATTTGTTCTTTTCTTTCCGGAGATACGGACATTCTCCGAATTCCGGATCGACGCATTTCTGCGAGTCCGGCGACAAGAACCACCAGTCGGTGTGCTTGCACTGCACCGGCACAACGGCACCAATCTTTATTTCCACGGTCGGTTTTTGCTTAATGTCTTCCCCGAATCCTTTTATCATGATCGTTCATCCCCTGTTTGAATTCTTTTACTGCTTGCCGAAAGGCAATTCTTCCGATTCTTCCGCCGGCACCGCGTTCGGATCTTTAATGACAGCCGCCGGTCCGCCGCCCTCGTAGTTGCCGATGAGGTCTCCGGAGTCGCCACCACCCTGCTCGAGTACTGCCGGGGGATACAGGTCTGAATTCAGTCCCGGAAAGTCCAGTACGATGGGCTCGACGGTGCCGTCGCCGACGTCGTAATGCTCATGCAGCATTCTGGCGTGCAGCGCGCGGGCCTTATTTACGGCCGTAACCGGGTCGGGATCGTAAGTCTTTATTACCCATACCGGCTTTCCGGTCTTAGCATCGTGTTTCAGTTCGCATGACGACGTCGATTTGTGCAGGTCCGCCATGATTGTCTGAAACCCGGAGAGCATGACTTTCTGTATCATGCCCATTATCGCACCCATTTCCTGATCGTTCAACATCGCAGTAGTGCCTCCTCGTTGCGTGATACCAGCGCGGCGATGGTCACATCGAGCGCATCAGCCAGTTTTTTCGCTGTCCGCGGATTGATGGGCTTGCCCTTTTCCGCATTGCTTACTGTAGCCGCATCCACGCCGGCTTTCAATGCCAAATCTTTTTGAGTCAGTCCCGCATTGAACCGCGCTGCTGTGAGGTTGGGGAGGGGCCGACTGACTTTACCGATTTTCTTTTTCATCAACATCACCGTCCTTTAATGCTATTTTATTCACAGCAAAATAATTATCAAGTCAATTTTAATAATAATTTTTTCACAATTATTTTATGCATATTTTAAATAATCCTTTAATTACAGGGGGAATAAAAAACCGGGGCTTTTGACCCCGGATAAAGGATGAATGATACTACACCATGCCCGTCTCAGACTATTTTTAGGCTGCACCGCGATATCAGGTCTGCATAGGGGAATGCCGGCCCGAGGTCGTACTTGTCCTGGCGAAACATTTGATGCGTTCCCACGCCCTTGAATGCTTGCAGGGCAGGCAACTGGCATGAGAAGACGTCTTTCGGTATCTGCCGTGGTATCGTCGGAACCTTTGTGAGAATGTCGTTGACCAGCTCGCAGACAGCATCAACCTGGACGCGAGGAAACTTCACGGCACCGCCGGCATCGCGGTCCGGCACGGCCACGACATTCTCTGCCGGCCATTCGCGCCCAACATAGTCGTACCACTTGCCGTCACGCAGCCACACCGGCCCGATGTTCACGATCTCGAGAGCGATGGTGCGCTTGTCGAGCGCGTGTCCCGGATTGGAAGCGCCCTTTACGCCCAAGTGATACGCCCAATATTCTTTCGGGAAACACAGATTCACAGTCCCGTCGACGTCGACAATGAACGGCACGGCCACATAGTCCGGATTGCGGAGACTCGCGCGCGCCGACATCGAGGTATAGCCGGCCGTGAAATGCAGGATCAACAGGTCCTTTGTGAATTTTTCCTGAAAGTAATCATTCAGTGGTGATGGAAAATTTTTGAAGTTCAGCATCGTGCCTCCTTACAGTTTGCCGACGACCTTTTTAAAGTCGCCGCTTTTCAGGACGGCCAGCATGGCCGCTTTCCAGTTTATGGAAACCTTTGCCGTTGTCGCGTCTACCTTTATCACATCGCGGGCCTGCTGCGCCGACAGCGGCGTTTTGCACGGCATGGCGGCAATTGCTACCTGCGCGGCCTCAACGGCTGTCTGGTGCGCTGTAGCGGCCGGCGCCGCGGCTTTCACGCCATCCACGTGGCGGGCGATGTCCACCCCGGCCGAAACAATACCGAATAGTTTTTTGAACTTGCCGGCCGCGAGGACGATAGAAGCGACCGACAGAATCAGTTCGCCGTTGACGTTGATCCAGTGAATGGCCAGCAGGGCATAGGTCAGAATCAATTTCATTTCTGCTAAAAACTGTTGCATTTCGAACCTCCTTTAAATTTTTCCGTACAGCAATTTCATATAGTGATCGACAGCCCATGTTGCAAAAGCAGACAGGACCGCGACGAGTCCCATGATGAGAGAGAGCATTGCACCGCCGCCGCGCCAGAACGAAAGCTTATTTTCAATTCTGTCAATTCGACCATCAGTGCATTCAAAGTGCGCGTTTATTTTTGCGAATTCAACCTTGCCATCACCAAGATTCTTTGTAATGAATTCAATGTCTTTCCGCAATTCCGCTAGTTCGGTAACGATTCCGCTATGAGATGTATTGTCGTTGTCGATATGGGCGTTTATTCTTTTTAAAAACTCAAAAAGTTCATTGTCGTTCATTTTGATGATGTCCTTATCATTGGAGTATTTGTGAAAGAATTACCTGTAGAAGTGAATTCATTCCGGTGAGTAACGCCGTTGAGGGCGCGACTGATAATGCAGTGGTATTCGTATCCTCATTGCCGTCCTGATCGACAGCGCAAACAATAACATAATAAGTCTGCGCGGCATCGAGCGCACCGCCGGCGGCATCCCGGCATATTGTTTTCGCCGTGAGCCGGGTTTCGGCGAGGAAGTAGACGCTGGACGGCCCGAACGAATTGGGAGCAGCACCGGCACGGATGTAGACCCGGTAGCCAACCGTCTGCGAGTGTGAAGCCGTCGCGGCGTTCCATGATGCAAGAAGCGTCCCGTCAGTCCCGGCCGTTAGAGATTGAATGCCGGTTGTGGAATTCCATGTTGGCGCGACTCCCCATGCGGTGGTGTCACGGGAAATGCGGACAAAATCTGATTCCTGTCTTTCATCGAGACACCATTGGCATGAGTTCGTTCCCGCCGCCGCGCGTGTTACCTTGTGATTTGCTAATAGATAATTAAACTGAGCATTCGTAGCGGTGTAGTTAAAATGAATACGCCGCGCAGTAGCTGAACTTATATTCGCAACCTCATTGTTCGCCCAAACAGTAGGAGTTGTATAGAAAATAAAAGTATATGTTCCCGTTGCGTTTATATTGGTACAGCCAGTACATTGTGCCCCTGTATTCAGATTAACAGATGCGAAGTTATCAAAAGTAAAATTCGTGTAGACATTAGGTAATGCTCGAATATTATAATCAGAAACAACATTGGTGGTATTTGCTTTTACAGTCCCCGGACCTGTAACAGTATTGAAGCCGAGGCCAGTTCCGGTTTTCCCGTTAAATCCTCCCTGCGATGTTGTGTCGTAAAGAGTCAGGGTATAACCATTAAGTGTAAGGTTTAGATAGCCGGTTTTTACCGAAGCATTTCCCGCGACATTATCACCGTTGTAAAAAAAATTAAGAGATAAATTTCCAGTCAAACTCATTGTAACGTGGGCAGCATTGTAATAATAGATATTATCCGTACTCGCCAAACCGGGACCTTTCAAGGCAATAAGTCCCGCAAGATCAATATCTGTGTCTATTTGAAAATTGGGTGCAGAATAAGAATTAGCCATTTTCTATAATACCACCGTTTGTTGTTATGATAAGCCTGTTTTCTTCTGTTGACAAATCGAATAATACACCGTTTTCCGGTTGACTTTCACAACCCACTATTGCCCCATCCGCTGGTAATGGATATAACTGAATTAAAAAAAATGGAATATTGCAATCAGGAACCATAACCTTCATTCCAGGCAGATCAATAAGTTCTTTTTCAATTTGTGGAACGATATAGTATTTCATATTAACTCCATGCCGAAACGGCGGTAAGATTTGCCCCTGTCCATGTCAGCGTTTTTGTATATGTAGTGCCGCCGATTGTTTTTGCTATTGTTGTCAGATTCGATCCGGTATAAGAAAGCACCATCGAGGGATTGCTTTTACTGGCATCCGTCGGCGGCTTTTCATTTATTATGGTTTTTTGTGTTCCGCCCGTAAGTGTCGCATCTTTAGCCAAACCGGTTTCAACGGCCGGAATCATATTTGACACGTTGACATTATGGCCGTCCGCGAGTTGCTTTGCACTCGTAGCGAATCCTGTAATCGCTGCCGGAGGCGTCAACGTCGTGACCTGCGCTGCCGGAAGGGGGTACTCAGCGGGAAGATTATTCACGGCCACATTATGCCCGTCGGCAAGCTGCTTCGCTGCTGTAGCAAACCCCGTAATAGCAGCAGGGGGAGTAAGCGTAGTCACCTGCGCGGTCGGCAAAGGATATTCGGCCGGCAGGTTGTTCACCGCGACATTGTGACCGTCCGCGAGTTGCTTTGCTGCCGTGGCAAAGCCAGTGATTGCCGCCGGCGGTGTCAGCGTTGTAATTTGTGCCGACGGTAATGGATATTCAGAGGGAAAATTATTGACCACAACCGCGTGACCGTCCGGAAGTTGCTTTGTCGCAGTGGCGAAATCCTTCCCGGCTATCGCGGCCAGATTGCCGCCGGTCTCTTTTGCGAGTCCCGAAACGTCCACCGTGTTCACCGTAACCGATCCGGTGACTGGAACTGGACTTGTTAACTTGCCATCAATCGAGGAAAGAATGATAGCAAGCGCCTGCTGCCCCTGCAATGTCGATGGATCGATTTTAACGCCGGAACTGTCAAGGATATTCACATCGCCAATATCTATGCTTCCATCGAGGGCGACCGGAATACGGCCTGTAGAATCGAGAACGATTTGAACCGGAGTATAGTTGCTCGGATTATTCGGATCGCCACCATTAAAATAAATGAATGTCGGAAAACCACCCTTGCATTCATCGATTGGCCATTTATTTATTCTGATTGTCGCCATGCCGCACCTTAGTTTTCAATATTGTAGCATATCTCGACTTGATCCCATGTATTCACCAAAACGCCGGCGGAATTCTTAACCCAAAAATAAGCCTTATTCGCCGCGGAGAAAAAGCCGGAAGGCCCAAAGCGAACATGATCGCCCCAATCGTCAGTATAATTATGCGAAAAATCTCCATGAAATATTATATTGGCATCGCTTTTTTCGACGTAAAAACTGTTGTTGTATTGATTGACAACCGCTACCTCTTCCACAGTATCATGAGAGGTAGAAAAACCGAACTCAAACCAGTTTGAATACGAACCGTCGGCATCGTGCCGAAACCGAATACTGGCATTTACTTTGTAAGGCACAACTCCAAGAGAATGCCCCACCGAAATAGGCATATCAGTAAATGGTCCAATATATGATAGCGAAGTTCTGCCGACAAACGCCGCCACCGTATTCTGAACCACAATGGTTGTTTTTCCCTGCGCCACCTTGTTGTTTATCGTTGCAACGCCGCCATCAGCCCCAACCGTAAACGTGGCAAGTCCGCCGTGATTCGCATAATCACTATCAATCGTATATGTAATAACATAACTGTTTTGTGAGCCTGTTATCTTCGCCAGCGGTGTAGCAACTGTTATAACATCTGCATTAACATATTTCGCCACAACGTCCGTAGCCACCAAGTCCGTTTTTAATTGCGACGTGCAGGTAATATACACTGTAAGTGCGCCCTGCAATGCGGGTTCCTGGCTGAACCTGAAAGAAAAATCGTTGGTCGGCTGTTCGAGCGCATCAACCTGGCCGTTTCCCACGTCCGCCGAATTACCCAACGTGGTCAGCGGGTTCTCATCCGTCATGCTCCAATCCTTGAATTCCAACTCAAAGATCGAAGCGTCGGCTTCCCGCAGGTCAAACGTCTGTTCTACCTTGTCGATGCTGTAGACTTCATCCAGAATCTTTATCACGTATTCTTTGTTGAGTCCGGCATACGCATCTACCACCAGTATCCGATCGGAAATCTGCAAGTACGGCCGGGGACGGTCGATAACCAGTTTTGGAATGTCCCGCGGAACGCAGTTATTCGCCACCACGAAATGCGCAACCGTGGACGCCTGCAAAAGCGTCGGAAACAAATCATTCTGAATTTCAAACGCCTGTTCGCCGCCGAACGCCTGAATGATTGCATCCGGGGCCTGCACGGTCGTTTTTGTATTCTTGTCCACAATCATGCGGCGCCCGAATATTTCGAGGGACTTCACATACATGGTGTTCGAGGACCGGTTTTGCAGAAGAATCGGAATCTGATCCCATGCGGCGGGGTTGTAATATCTGTTCGCCTCATCGGTGACCACGCCGGAACCACGGAAGAAAACGTTCTGCGTATTCCAGTTCGTTGCCGACGGGTTCGAAGGATCGAGAGCCATGCAAACCCTGTCGTTCAGCGGCGTGTTGTTCACCGTCGTGCCCGCTGTCATGTCCGCGCCCCACGCTCCGCCGCTGCCGCGCTCCGCCGAAATGATTGTAAATTTCACATTCGATTCTGTCAGCGGATCGGATATCGATGGACTGTTCGGAAAGACTTTGAAGTCGCCGAACTGCGCGAAGTACATCATGCCAAGCTGCAACTCCGCCTGATCGCCGGACTGCAAAGAACCGTGCGCGGCCAATCGAATCCACACGCCTGTAAATTCAGACTCGGAAAACACGGAAGACAGGTCAGCGAAGTCGTCGTAGGCTTCCCCGCAAATCATTGTCCCGGTCTTTGAGAGCGCCGGCAACGTCGTTCCGCCGGCCAGCATGACCGCGGCCCGAGACACCTTTACAGCGACAACCCAATCGCCCCCGGACTCATACGGTGCGCTCGTAAGCTCGAACGTGTACACCCGATCGACAATGTTCACGGCATCGAAAGAAGATGTTCGACTTATCGCCAGCACGGGGCCTTTTGAAGCCGTGTCCTGCCCGATGATGTTGTACGCCCAAACATCGCCGAAAAAATGACCGGGCAACAAATACCCCTCGTTGCGGCTCGCCTGATCGTTATAGAACAGGTTGAATTTCCAGCATTTGGTTTCCTGATCGTCTATCCGTTGTGGCGACGCCGTTACCGTGACCTTGTTAATAATCTGTTGATTGAACACCCGTGTTGTCGAAAGGGTGTCCTGTAACGCCGTGCAATCATCCGTCCCGAACGTCCTGTACGCATCACCCGTAGCGGCCGTGCCATCGCCCTGGTACATCCTCGACTTGCACGTCAACGCTCCTACCTCATCGATACTGACGGTTGCGGCGACGGTCTCAGCCAGCTTTTCCAGCACGTCTATGATTTTATTTCCGGCATCTGGAACATAAAAGAACGGATACACAAAATCCTTTCCGGTCGGAATCGTGAAACAGTTTATTTTTCCCGACGGCAACCCCAACAACGCCGCCTGGTCTTCGAAAATGTACTTGAAATTCTTCTGATAATAAACGTAGCTGCCCGCGTCTTTCTGCTGGTAGAAAGTCCGTTCATCCTCTACGGTAAGCTGGACAGACTGATCGTTCTGCGAAATCTGCCAATCCGCCGTGCGCCCTCGGAACTTATCTATGTATATCCAGCCGACCGGCGACACAGTGCTGTACACGCCAATCTGGAACACGCACAGCCGGCCGGAACGGATGTTGCCTACTTTCTTTCCACTCTGCGAGAAGACATAACTATCGTAGGCACCGTTGAATTGAAATGCCGTCGGGTTGTACGTCCCAAATATTCTGTAGTCGAAAGCGCGGTTTTTATTGTCGAGGGTCAGATTCAGTTTTCGAGTCGTGGTTTTGGAAGTAATCGAATCGTTCTCTTGTGCATTCAGATGGAATTGGTCTTTGATGAAATCGGCGAGATTTGGCCAGTGCGTTGTATTCGGAGACTGCCAATCATCTTCCCACTGTTTCCCACTTCCCGCCGTATCATCATGGCTACCGTCGAAATTAATGAAAAAGCGAACCCTGAACTTTGGATTCGCCGTAAGACACGCATTTTTGAACGCCGTGGAACCGCGCATATCAGACCTCAGTAAAAGAAGAAACGCCGCCGTACCAGATTGCGCCAGGCACATAATTTATCTGCTCTATGCCAAATACCGCATTGTCCGGCGGCAGCGCCTTGCCGGAAAGCGCCCGGTCACAATCACCCCAATACACGTCATATATATAGCCCAGATTGTCCCAGAGCTTCAGCACGACGCGCCGGTCGTATTCCGCGTACAACAGCGCACGCAACGCGGACTGCATCGGCATGAAGTTTACCTTGAACGTCCGCTTCATCACCTTTTCCGGGCCGACCTGTTTTGTTTCCACCGTCCAGCCGCCCTGTAATGGCCGGAACTTCACTTCATGTCCGGAGAGCCCGACGCGCCAGAAGTACGTTGCATCCGCTATCGTGAATCGCCACGTCGAGTAATGGCCGTGTTCCGTGAGAATCCAATACGCCCATCCCGACCATAACCGTAATACCGTGTCGTACATCCGGACGCGCCAGTAATAAGTATTGTTCGGCGCAATCATGTTCGCTTCCGTCGGTGTCAGATATGCCGTTGCTCCACTAGCGAACGTCGGCGCATAGAACAGTTCCGGATTCGTTGTCTGATCAAAAACCCATGTGGCTTCCGGAAGAAAATCAGGAACAACACTGACCTCGACACGATATTGAAGAGGCGCGCCAGACGAACTATGACCTTGAAAGACGAACTGCGGAAAGAAAGTATGAATCGTTTCTGTATTATAAGGTGCAATCAGGACTGGCCGCGGGAACGGCTGGAACATAGCGAACGCCTGCCCGTGAATGCCATATTCATAAGTGCTGCGCATCGCCGTGGCATCGGTTCCGAATGCCCGCATCTTGTAATCGTTCGTCAACGGCGGGGACTCAACATCCCATGTCTGCACGTTCGCAGTGGCCGGGTCGGTTGTCGTTATGTCAACCCATGTTGAATAATCAACCTTAATTTCCGCTCCGGGGTCAGGTATCTGGCCGTTGATGTTGTCGCCGAATACGATGTAGCCCCATGCCTCATCGTAGATATAGACCTTGTCCGTAGACCCGTACCCGCTCAAGTCGGCGACGTCGTCACCCACGCATGTCCAAAGCTCGCCGGCCACACGCACACCATACCCCGGCGCCGTGATAACGCGCTTGTCGATGCACTCGACGAACCGACTCCATAATGACGTTCCAAAATTGAATACCCATCCCTGCGGATGTTCCGGAGTCAGGAACGCACGGGCACAATACTGAAAATGATAAGAGACGGTCGTTTCTTCCGGGTCGGTTATTTCCGAACATGAGCAATCATACTCATAATCCTGAATCGTCAAATTGTCGGTTCCGTCATTATGGATAAGTCCGAACGGCACGGAGTCCGGAGTCCAGATCGGAACGTGGTTGGCCTCCTGGACCTGTGAGCGCCCGAACAGCGTTGCCCCCGGTGTCAGTATCGAGTTGAGCACCACGAGCACGCAGATAAAATGATCGTCCGCCACTATGCCGGCCGCATCCCAATACGTCTCGACGGTTGCCGCGTTCGTGCTCGAAAATATCATGGTTCCATCGCCAGGGGACGGCGAAAACGTGACATTGCTTCGATGGACTTCATACCGCACAAACTCGTTGAATTCCGTTTCCGTGTACGGTGTCCAACTGATATGAAATATTGTTTTATAAAATTGCCTGTTTGTGCGCAGAGCAACCGGCACGAGTCCCAGAATGTTCAAATCCTGTTCAAAACCGCCCCCGAGCGTCGGCGACGAGAACGGCATGAAGTTGATCTCGAACTGCTGTTCTATTACCGAGCCTACGATATTTGGAGTTATTGCGTTCGGGGCATAATCGATTTCGACTATCTGTTTGTTTTCACCGATGTCTGTAGGGAGAGCTTCCGGCTGGTACAGGATTTCAATCAGTTCTTTGGTTTCGCCGATATCTACCGCCATGGCCTACTCCTTATATCTTGAATACCGTCGGTTCCAACATGCCCTGCTGTTTCATCATTATAGCAAATTCCTTGACAACATTGATCATTTCTGTTTTTGTTCCAAACCAGTTCGTAGCGTTTGCCTGATAGGTTATGTAGTTGTTCACCATTTGCGCGTTGCCCGTAACCGCGTCGCCGATACTCCGGCTGTTCACCGCGGCCGTGGCCAGATTCTGATCGGCCTGGTCTATCAGGTTCGCGAAATCGGTGAGTAGTTTTTCATCGTTTTGAATCCTTGCCTGTTCATCTGGAGACTTTCCATAACTGCTATTCGCCGTCTGTTGCACAGCATCAGTGAGTTGCAAAATTACAGCATTGGTCAAATCGCCAGATACTCCAAATTCTTTTCGTATATCAGCCGCGAGTATTGCTTTTATATCGGTTTGGGAACCACCGAGTTTTGTGGCGATGTCGTTTTTCCATGTCGCCGCCGACTCTGGATCGAGAAGACTTCCCCAATACTGCTGCTGCTGGAGTGAATGCGCCTGTTCTTGTAATTGTTTGAATTGGTCGGTTGTGTCCAACCCCTGTGAAGCGAGAACGCGAAGTGAAATATTTACGGTGTCTATTTCATCGGATAGAGCGTTAAACTGATCGCTTACACCATACATTGAGAGCGAAAAAGGCGAACTCGAACTTATTCCGAATCCTGAATAATCATATCCCGAATTTCCAACTGGCCTGTTGGTTGAACGACCTCCGCCACTGTTTATTCCTGTAGTTGTTATCCCATATTTCTCTTGATAATATTCAGCGGCGATTTGATTGTATCGATCTTCTATTCCTTTCCAGTATTCTTCTTTTTCCGCATCCGTGGTTTCGTGCGTAACTGATACTGGAATGTTTTTTCCTAAAACATCATGGTAAGTAGTTGAAGTGGTGGAAGCCGGAGGATTAGGAAAGAGCGACCTGTCAAACCCCGTTCCGAGCGCATTACCCTGCGAGTTAAGCCGGTTCGCGCCCGTCGCCAGCGCGTGATTCATGTTGTTCATCGTGGCCGTGACCTGTGCCATCGCATCTTTCATTTCCTGAATAGCTGTTTGCCAGGCAGAGATTGCGGCGTTGACCTGATCTTGATTCGAGTACCAGCGGGACGTTCCGGACAGCCCCATGAATGAACGTTCCGACTGTTCTATCAACTGTGGAATATTCAAATCCTCTAACGACATTTTTGCATACTTGCCACCGATGGATTGAAGATCGGACAATATTGAATTCGTGGCATCGGTGCGGGCCTGCTGCGTTGCGGCCATTTGTTCCCGCCGTTGTTCGCCGCGGCCAACCCCGAAAGCGTTATCTAGCGTCGAGCCGGCCAGCGCGCCGATAATCATGCCGACCGGACCGGCGGCGGCACCCAGAGAAGCGAACAACCCTCCTGTAGCCGCGGCGCCCATACCGTACCCCAGAGCGGCGCCGAGTTGCGTTCCGGGACCGCCCTGCGTATTGCCGCCTATGATCTGTTGCGCGATTGCGGCAGATACAACCTGCAAGAGTGCCGGCGAGGACTTGAACGAAATACCACTTGAACCGCCGCTGCCGCCCGACAATCCACCGCCAACAAGGTCCAGACCGATCCCGACGCCGCCCCCGGACTTGTGGCCACCGACTCCGAGCATGGCCAGAATCCCGTTGGCGAAGTCGGACATTCCGCCGCTGAACATCTTCCCAATATTGTCGATACCGCCCTTGTTGACTTCATCGTGAACACGAATGTACTTCCCGCTTTCGACGTACACCTTGTCGAGCACCGGCCGGTTATCCGGCGCCGTGAGTCCGAACATGCCGTAAATCGATTCGGCAAGCTTCTGATTCATATTCTCGAAGCCGCCTATTCCCTTGCCGGCCTTTTGAATGATCGCGCCGGACAGCGCATCGATGATGGTCTGTTTTACGGCAGTCACCTGGTCTTTGAATATGTCGCGGATTGCCTGCCCGAGATTCTTTTCTTTATTTATGACAGCCTGAATGTTGTCGTGGATGGAAGTCTTTATCGCCTGCCCGGCCGCTTCCGCGAGTGCTTTGATTTCTTTAAAAACAGGGTTCGTGGAAAGCAGGGCGACGCGAAGCTTATCAATATCCGCCGCCATTTTAATGCCGGTGGGATTGTTTTTCTCCGCCTCGGAAAGAGCATTATACATTTCAATCTGATTATTCAGAGCGTCTTCCGCGCGCGAATACTCCACCCATTGCTTTTCATTCGACGTTCCATAAAGCTCCGTGGTCTGGTAGATCAGTTCCTTGATTGCCTGGCGCCGCTCTATTTCGGCCTGCAGGGCGGAATTGATATTGGTCTGGCCAGTTTGTAAGTTTTTCTGATAATCGACAGCCGCTTGACGCAAAGAATCCAGAATGGCAATCTTTTGTTCTTTTGTTGTTCCCGGAAGATCAAATCGACTGAGCAAGTCTAAATCACTTGTCGCTGTCTGACTACGCAGATTTTTAAGATTATCCGTAATGAGTTTTATCTTCGCCGCATACAAATCCGCCGCGCCGCCGGCGACTCCGTACATATCCACGGAAAGCGTAGCAGCCTCATTTGCCAAGTCCTGTTGTTTTTTAAATTCGTCATTTCGCGCTTTCTGCTGATCGAGAATTTTTTTCTGATTTTCCATGTCAGTCTGCTGCGTTGCCTGATGGATATGCCCGTAAGTCTGTTCTGCCTCATAACCTTTTATTTGAGTCTGAAGCCATTTAACACTATTCTGTGCCGCATCTTTCTGCGCTTTCGTAGACTTCGGGTCTAAAGCTTTTTTATGGTATTCATCCTGCATGTCATGGAGATATGCAAGTTCATTCTGTATACCCTGAAAGAATTTCATGGGGTCTTTCTGGATTTCCGCTTGAACGGCTTTCACATCAATCCCCATCGTTATCATGCCAGCCGTCGCCCTGTTTTCTGCGTCGAGCCAGTATTCATACCAGCGTTTAAGTGTTATCTGGCCAGTCTGTAACAAATAATTCGCTTCGTCTTCCTCTGTCTTTCTGCGCGCATCATAAACCGCCGTAATCGTCTTTGAGTATTCATTCTCGTCAGCGATCAATTTTTGAATATAAGCCGCAGCCTCATCGGCAAGTTTTTTCTTTTCATCCGTAATCTGTTCGGCAATGTTGAGGGATTTTTCTTGTGCACTCTGTTCTTTTTCCGTTGCCGCATCATACGCCCCCGGTTCACCCGCAGTCGTACCACTTGCCTTACTGCCCCTGTGCATTCCGATATGAATATGCGGCCCTGTCCATGCCAACCCCGGCGCCGCTGGACCACTCCGCTCATCTATCATATCGAGACCGAGCATTCTGGCATAGGCTTTCGGAGTGCTCAAATCTCCTTTTGTAAATATATTTGCATCCGCCGCAAGCCCTGCCTCATGAAGTGAACCTTTATTCAGATTTTTGCGAACCGAACTATGGGAAATCAAATCAATCCCATAATTATCCTTAACCCATACGGAAAGAGCTTCAAATGCAGTCTGAAATTCAGGCTGTGTCTTCGACACCGAAGCCTTTGAAGCTGCGCTGGCCAACGCCGCTTTTTTCTGAATCGCATCAGCAGACCATACACCACCGCTGGCAACTGCTTGTGAATAATCATTCGCCTTTTTATTCAAATCACCTTGCAACCCAATCAGGTTTTGCATCTTGCCGCCAAGTGCTCCGATAGTATCGACCGTTTCAGCGAAACCCTTATTCGTTAAAGAGATATGTTCATTCCAGCCGGCCTGAAACCTTGCAATACGCTCAAGTGTTAATCCCTCGCCAGGATACAAATTCAAAATATCTGTTATTGATTTTTTCTGCCTGTCCAACGCGGCGGCATAATCATCATGGGTTTTAATGAGCCGTTTTACCTGTTGTTCAAGTTGATTCAGATCTGAAGCATATTGTTTCGCCGCATTCATAGCGGCCTTTTGATCATCCGTAAGCCCTTCCGTTCCGCCTTGAAGTTTTTTATAATCATCGAGCAACTTTTTAGTTTGCTCGTCCATCATCTTCTTGTATTCTGCGTTGTTTAGTGTTGACCCTTTTAATATCTTATCGTTATAGGCGGTTTGCGCCTGACTCAACATGGCCTCGCCAGCCGCCATTGATTTTTCAGGAACACCAGCAGCGGCATGAGCCTGATACAGCGCAATGGCGGTATTCCAATCTTTTTCGTAATCCCCTTTGTTCATCCCCAATTTAACTAAATAATTGTAGTAATCCTCTTTTGTATTCCTCAGTTTTAACCGCTGATTCCAACCTATATCATTCATAAAATCTACGCGATTACTTGTTTTGCCAGCATATAATTTATTCCATTCCTGGAATGAACCCAAAAGATTATTAACAACTTCGGCGTTTTCTACCGCCTTTTTCTCCGGAGATTCCATTGATCTCATAAAAGCGTTTGTAGCCGCCATCATAACTAAAATTGGAGCGAATCGAATTGCCATAGTGGCGAGGGCTTCGGTTACAGCAGTCACGCCCAATGCCATGCTCTCAAATGTGGCGTTTCCTATTAACCCCAACGTCGTCAGTTCTTTTTCCATCGTATCAACGCTTAGAGTAGCCGTAACCATAGAACCAAGAAAGCCATCCACTCCTACCAGCATGGAAGTCCACAGGGAAGACAATATGGGTAGAATCAATCCCCACAATTTCATAGCCGCATAGAATTCCACAGCCAATATTGTTCCTTCTTTGATGGAATCCCAATTCTTTCCTAGGAACTTCATTAACTCCATCAGCCAGCCGATCCCCATCATTACTGTGTTTTTCAAATCCATGGAGTTATTGATCTTAAATACGAATTGTTCCCATGCCGCCCCCACGGTTTTTAATTCACGAATATACGTTTGCCTCATCGTTGTCAACGCCGCTTCTGTTTCAACAGCCATCTTTTTCGGATCAGACATCGCATTCATTAAGTTGTCGAATACTTCCGGTGTCCGAAGAGAAGGAATCAGTACCGCCAAGGCTCGTGAGCCGCCAAGTTGTTGTGTAAATATACCCTTCGCTTTATCATTGAGGGATTCATATTTTTTTGTTATTGCATCTAGTATTTCCGCAGTGGTTTTTAGATGATCGTTGTCGTCAAATATGTCTACTCCAAATTTATGCAGTTGGGCTGAAAACTCCCTCATTCTTCTGGTAATAGTGACATACGCGGTGCCCACTAACTGCGCGGTCTGCCCTGACTTGGAAAGCGCAGAAGCCGTCAACGCTATTGCCTGATCTTCCGTGAATCCCATTTCATGGAATAGTGCAGAGGATTTCTGCAAAGATTCCATTATCTCACCTGCTGTTGTTGAAACGATATGCGCGGCCACAATAACCTTGTTGACAAATTGATCGAGATATTTAGGGGCCATTTCATAGTGCGCCATAAACGATATAAGAGCCTTGCTAGACGCGCCCACATCGTTCTGATAATCCAAGAGTGACATTTTTAATATCTGATTGGTGACTACGATAATATCCGCATTCGACTTATACCGCTTCGCCACATCGAACATTACATCGGCAATTTTCGAAACATCTTCCCCGTAATATTTTCCGAGTGTGAATGCTGCGTTTTGAAGTTCCTCCATTTTCTTCTTTATTTCATCTACCGGCATCGTTCCAAATTGAAAAGCGGTCTTGAGTTTTGAGAATGCCGCGTCGAGTTCCGTACTGACTTTCCATACCTCTTGCGGAAGACTGTAGAGAGGAAAAAGGAGCGCTCCGCTGGCCATCCACAACGCATGATGCTTCATGGTCGTGAAGAAACGGTCGAGCCCCGACAACCCGACCGACATATCGCCCATCGCAGTCCTAGTCTTCGCCAGAGTCATCGCCCATTTCTGCGCGGCCGCGGAATCCTGATCCATCGCCGCCGTTATCCGCTCAAGAGAAGCAACCGTTTCTGCCCGCGTCGCCTGCCCTTCATGCAAAGCAATCATTGCCGACCGTGCCTGTTTTTCTAGATCGGCCATGCGATTTTGCGCCGCTGCCTTGTTCATATCCCTGATTCCAGCAGCGACAAGAGCGAGTTCGGTTTCTCCTACTGCCGACTGTTTCAGCACTCTCAAAGCACTGGCATACTGCTCTATGGTTATGGCACCATCCGCCGACTGTTTTTGCAAGCTTTCTAATTGCTGATTCAGATATGAAAGACTCATGCCTTCAGATGTTTCTTTTACTGACAACAACGCCTTATCGATTATTAATAATGCACGTTCATTGCCGATGGCATCTTCTCGCAGGATGTTCAGGGCCTGTACAGTGGCGTTTATGGATTCGGGGGCCTTTTCAAAATCAAATACCAACCTGTCCACGCTATCCTTCAACCCCACCAATGCCTTTGCCGCCGCCGAATTCATAGCCGAATTGGCACTTGCAATTTTATCTGTAAGATAGGAATACTCTTTCGATACCGATGGCAACTCCGCCCGCATGGCCTCCAAATTGGCTACATATTCCTTGCCGGTTATCGCCCCGTCTTTATAACAGGTGCCAAGAATGCGGACTTGATCGGCTACAGTTTTATACTGCTGACTTATCGCCTCGTTCTCGAACGTCTTTATCGTTTTCGACAGTGCCAGAGCCTGCGTGCTCGACAACTCGAATGTGCCTGCAAGCGTCCGTAAATCAGCTATGGTTTTCTGAATGTCCGTGCCGCGAGACGCAATCAGAATCCCGTTCAATGAATTCTTGTACTTTTCGACGGCCTGCTTATTCAAAGCTTTCTGGGAAGCAATCAGGGCGGCGTTGAATACCCGCGCACCCTCGGAGCCCGTCCGGAATGCACCATCGAGCCCGCGCACCTGTTCGTTATATTGCCGGCCGCTGATTTCTCCGAGTTTATATGCCTGATCGAGATTGCTAAGAGAATCTTTCAACAGATTGAATTGCGACTGTGATTCCTGCCCCGGCATCGATGTCCCAAATTTCATCAGCGAAACTTCGGTTCTATCGATCTGCTTGTATAAATTCTGGATTGATAATGCAAGGGTATTATAGCCGACCGGGCTTAACGCCGTCTGGGAAGCTTCCGCCGTGGAGTACAGTGCATTCAACGCTTCCGTCAACGACCGTATCGAATCCCGCGCGCCGGCGACACCCTTGCCGGCAAACATGTCCCTGTTCATGGACATTTGCAACTGCTGGTATCGGTTATAGATTTTTAGATATTCTTCTTGCAGTTGCTTCGCAGCCGTCAACGCTTCCGGGTTGGAAACGGAGAAAGTTTCGCGCAGCCGCGCGCCCGTCGCTTCCACAACGCTTTTCAATTCCGTGTAAGTCTGAATAAGTTTTGTAATTCTTTCATACTGACCAGACAACGGATCAGTTACGGCCTGTTTTTCCTGTAGCCGTTTCAATATTTTTTCGACGTCGCCATAACCGGAAACAATACGCTTCTGCGCCTCTTCAAGCGTCTTCGCTTCCTTAATCATCTTGTCGATGTTGGTCTGGAATTCTATCTGTATTTTTCTGATGTCATCCATTGTTTAGACCTCTTACAAAATCGGCCATGCGCTGTAGTTCTTTTTCGTCCGCATACTTCGGAGGAGCTTTCGTAGATACCCTTTTGCCGGCTACCTGTTCGGCAATCTGCCAATAACTCTTTGGGTTCGGGGCTTCCGGGAATTTGATTTCATTCATCCCCGACGTGGCGGCGTAGTACATCAGATGCTGTTCCTTGGTCTCCTTGAGTTTTATGACCTGTACCCGCTTATGTACCACGAGTAGTTGCCATATATCAAGATGATCAAGAATCCAGTCCTGATCTCTATTCAAATATTCTAGGATATCGAGGATAACATCTTCCCAATTTACGGGAACGGCTTCCTGTACGTCGGACTCGCCGCTCCCTACCGAGGGGGGATGAACTTATTCAGCCCCATCGCCACCGTGGGAAATGTCTGCAACTGCTTTTCATCAATCCACTCCGCGATTGCCTTTTTCCCGTCCTCCATGGACTTCCCGCGCACCGTCGGGTCTACACGCTTGAAGCACAGATAGGCCAGTGTCAATAGGGCATCCGCGTCGATTTCCTCATATTTCTGAATCTGCTTTTCGTCTTCGGACAGTTCATCTTCATCGACATCCGGCGCCGGCGCGGCCGCTTCGACAACGTCGAGTTCGAGACTGCCGGTGAATTCCTTCAAATCCTTCTGGCTGCTCTTTATGAGGATTTCGCGGAGCTTCATGTTCGCAATTCCGTGTTTCCGCAGGGCGGCTTTCACCGCGGCGCGGTCCCGGAACAATACAGGCATCGCAAGATGTTCGCGCGCCAAACCGTCTTTATCCTGGATTTCATAGAATATTACGCCGCCGCCTATCCCAAGCATTTGCTCCTGAGACAAAACGGTCGTTTCCCCGGAGTAGTCTCCGAGTTCGCTGCCCTCCGTATTGTCGATGTTGGTCTTGTTTTCCATGGCATGGTTTTCCTTTCATCCTGATTATTCAAGAAAGGATAAAGCCCGGCGCTGTGGCCGGGCCTTTCCTTTTTCTTGTCGTTTCCTTACTAATCGCAGGGTTCGGCGACCCCGAGATCGGCAACCTTGAATCCGATAATCTTGCCGTCGGAACGGCCCGGATTGAAGATCGTGAAATTGAAGGTGTGCGTGGAAGCGTCCGCGCGTTTGAAGTCCATCGTGAAATCGCCGGTGTACTTCGCCTTGAAGACTTCCCACTGCCATTCCTTCAGGTGTCCGCTTTCGGAACGGGACTCGATCACCCACATTCCGCGAACGTAGTTGCGCAGGCAGGATTCGAGCACGTCGATCTGTTCGGCCTGGTACACCGTCGCCGACGTCGTCCAGATGTAGTCGATAAGGACCTGCTTGCCGGCATCCGCCGCGGCGAATGTGATCGTTCCAGCCGAAAACGAGAACTGCCCCGTGGTCGTCGGAGTCGTGGCTGGCGACGCGGTTGTGCCCGTTGCCGGAAGGTCCACGACCGTGCCCCGAGCTACCGGAGCGATGTTGGCGAGGTATTCCACGCCGACTGCCGCCGTGATAACGCCGGTTGCCTCGATGGATCCGCCGGTCGGGTTGGCGTCGGTGATAACAAAGTTCTCGTCGGTTGTCGTGGTGGGCCAGTTCAGCGTGAACGATCCGTTGAATCCGCTGTCGTCGACTTCGTACAGCATTCCGGAAATCGCGGCTCCGAGAGGATAAATCGGACTTTCGGCGATCTGGGTCGTGCGGCCGGAATTGCTGTAGATTTTAACCTGGACGGTAGTTGTTCCGTCGTCGATGGTTCCGTAGTACAGCCCGGAACTGTTCAGCGTCGGGAAGTGGCCGTCCTGCAGCATGACGAAATTGGTGAGCGCCGTTTCCGGACTCCCGCCAACCGTCAGTGCAAATGCGTGCAGCCCCCATGCGGCGACCGACGCCGACACGGTGCCGGTGTAGCCGCTGCCGCCGACCGCGACCAGTGCCTGCCCGGTGACGGCGCCGTAAGCGGTGATAACCGCCGTTTCCGCCAGGAGGGTCGTGCGACCGGTTTCCAGATACACCTGGACCTTGTACCCGAGAGCGGTATCGACCACTTTCAGGTAGTAGGTGTCGTTCGGGGGCCATACGCCGGAATGCAGAAGCGTGATTGCCGTTACCTTCACGCTGATAGCGATGGTCCAGGACGAATCGTTTACCGCGGCGTAGATATTGAACCCGTCGAGGTCCACATCGTAGCCCGGCATCGAGGTGTCCGGTGTCAGACACGTCAGCGGCACCGTGACATTCACGCCGGCCTGGCTTCCGGGATTGTTGATAACGATGGTGCGCACCGTTGAGCCGATGGACTCGATACCCTTCACCACCGCCGCAATCCGGACGGACACCGTGCGGCCGTCGTCGAAAGTCGCCGTTGCGCTCTGGGAAAGTGCGCTGGCGGCAAAGGCCGGCTTCGGGGCGAAGTCTTCCCTCGTGTCGTTGAAGCGCACGCGCACGCTGCCGTCCTGGGACGTCGTGGCGTACTTTACCGTGGCTGTGTACGGCCCGGTCGACGGGACAATCGCGCCCTCGTCGTATTTGATGAACGGACAGGACAGCGTCGGAATCGCCCGCTTGCCGGTCGGCAGCTCGAGCATTCCCGCGTTGAATGCGTTGTTTACGAACGTCCATGTTATTGTCCTGTCGGTCTGGAAGCTGTCGAACGGATCGAGAGCGTCGCCGCCCGACACGTTCTTCATGGTCGTCCCCTGCGTTATGCCACCGGACTCCATGCGCTTCATCCTGGCAATCTCGCGTCCTGTCGTGAAATCGTACAGAACGAGAGTCCCTACTCCGTGAACTACTGCTTCTTCTTTCATAATTACCTCCGGTGAGTTATTGTACAACCTGAACATGGGTCAAAATCGACAGTTCGAGAAACCAGCCGTACCGTTGATAGGTAACGCCGGGTATCTCGCCCTCCCCTATGTAGAAGAATTCCGAATACTGCCTGCACTGAATCGGAACGTCTCCAAGAAGAATCTGCTGGATTCGACGACATAGTTTCTGTTGCCTTACCAGCGAACCGTCGGTCGACCAAATACGGAACTGCACGGGGCGCCTGTCCATGAGTGGGCTGGCCAGCGCCGACGGCGGAAACCTGAAATGCACAAGATGGGAAACATCGTCGCCAGGTATCAGGGGTGGAGTGGGAACGATTCGCTTACTGATCTCGACTTTGTTGTCATGATCTAACAAGTCCAAGAGGTTCAGCAATTCCGTGTCTTGTGACAGTGCAGTAAAAATCGCCTGTTGCAATTCCGTCATTTTCTTACCGTAAATCCTTCAAGTTGAATATTTCTTCCAACCCTGTCCATCAGGGCTCTTATGAATGGTATAGATGTATTCATGGCGTCGGTCAAGAAGTATTTCGGCCGCTGCCCTTTAACTTCCGACGTCGCTACGGTTTCTCTTGCCCCTGTCGGTCCGTAATCACCAGTCCAGAAAACAAGTTTTTTTGCAGATTTTGGAGTGATTTTTATATCGGCTTCCGCCGCTTTTTCAGCATCGAAATATTCTCCGGTTCCGTACTCAACGGCCGTGGCGTAGTCAAATGGGGGAGCCTGCACCGCCCATGCCGCTTCTTCGGGCTCGCCGGCCGAAAGCTCGTATTGTCCGAGTTCGAGTGCCGACGCGCGCAACCCGATTTCGATTGTCTGGTTTTTCGTGAACGCCACGTATCCCTTTATGCTTTCCGCGAGTGCCCCGCTGGACTTAACGCCTAACGTCCGTTCGGAAAGAAGAACCTTTGCTTCATCCTCAAGCCGTTTCGCTATTGTATATGCAGCTTCAAGGAATGCGTCAAAATAAGCGGAGACAAGAAATGCGGGATTGATGGACAATTCACCGGTTACTATCATCGGTTCCTCTGATCGCGCGACAATGCACACTGAATCACGCCGGGATAGGAAATTGTATCGACGTCATTCACCTTCATCAGTGAGTCTCGCACGCGCAGGTAATCCATCGGCTGCACGTCGAATCTGGCCGGCACGTAGCAACTGTGAGAAGAATTGCGAAACAAGCCGGCATCGGTCTGGTGATAACCTGGGCTGACGAATTCAACGGAAACCGGCATTTCTTCATGCAGGGTAACAAACTGCTCTTTAGTCCCGCCAACGCCGGTCGGCACGGACTCCGCGCGGATATGTTCGGCCGTGTGGTTGCATACCACGGCGAGACATTCAAGCGCCACTATCTCACTCATTTCTTCATAATGGACTTCAGCGAGATAGATATAATAAATACCCTTCTTAATGTCATAAACATAATCTCCACCGCATACGCCGCAATCCTGCGGAAGCCACAAAAACTTCTGCACCGGAAGAATGCGCGGCCGTGCCATCCGACTGATCGGAGCAAGAATCGCATAGCTCTCCACCGCCCCGCTTGCGCTGATTATTTTTACCGGAGTCCCGAGACGATAAATCATGTCCGAATTGCGGCCTGCATGTTCAGACTGAAGCGCAAATTGCTCCGGTTGAACATCAATGAAAAACGGAACGCCGTGACGTTCCGTAGCCTGTACCGTTATGCTGTGCCGTGTTCCGCAGTTCATGTAATCCTCGTGTATGCGCTGAGAAGCATCTTGACCTCGTTCGGCAAGTCCGCAACAACGCTTTCATAGGAGACCTTCAGTCCGCTGCCTACCGTGTCTCCTGTAACGCCTGTCCTATTTTCTATCGCCAGCAGGTGCCGAACCAACGTGGCGACTCCCTGCCGCACTGCCTCCGGAGCCGAATCGATGCCGTACTGGTATGTAATCCGCCAGTTCTTGTTGCCGGCGTCGAATACCTCTTCGTCAATCCTTTCAAGAAAGAAGTCCGAGGCAATGAAATTCGTTACTGGAACATCCACCCATTCCGACATTCCCCACCGCTTTTCAACTTTCTGAATCAGATAGATCGGAGCATTGTCGAAAGCAAGCTTTTTCATTCCGTTGCCGTCGAAATATTCTATCTTGTCCAGAACGTGAAACGCCTGGCTCGTATAGTTTTCCACTATCCCGCAGGCGGCATCGAGGAGATTCAACAGGTGAGCATCATTGTTATTTCCGGTCAGTCTTATGCGCCGCTTCAACTCATCGAGAGTAATCAGCCGCGCCGACTCCAAAACCGCCACCGCAACCTCTACGACCCTGAACGGATAATCAATGAACGTGTCCACTCCGCCTATCTTTCCGCGCGCCACCAGCCGCCAGTTGATACCGGGAACCGCGATGAGCGGAACATCGTAGGTCGTGCGATACTCGCCGACGTCGACACGGACCGGAAAGACCGTCTCACTTACAACGGTCGTGTTGTTTTCGTTGACAATATGATATGTCGGATCGGTCTGCCCGATATCCTCGATTTCGAAGTTTTCAAAAACATCCGTCCCGATTGTCGCGCCGAGTGTAAAACTCACCGTGCCAGCATAGCCGCTGCCGCCTACTTCACTCATTGCCTGCTGCGTGTACACGCCATACGCCAGGGAACCCGTGGATACTATCTCGCCTGTCTGTGCAAGACGGTCCGCATCCGACAGATACCCTTTTATCGTCAGCGTCGTTCCGTTGTCGAATATCTGAAAATAAAATTTGGTCTGTGCCGGGAATACGCCGCTGGCCAGCAGCGTTATCGGCTCTACGGCCGCGAGGCGGTCATTCACGTCGTTCTGGACTTGCCAGGTATGCAGATAATGATCGGTGTCGGTCGGGAGCCCGCCGGCCTGAGGCTCCTTGTCGTAGAATGTCAGATCAAATATTATTTGCTTGCCCTGAATGACTGTTTTCATATTATTATCCCATGGACTGAAAGATCGTAGTTTTGAAGATGCGGCTGTTTCGGCATTCCCAGATCGTCCCAATAATCTTCCCACGTCTTGTCGGGACCATTGTAACGGGCAACCTTCACCTGGCCGCTATGTAGAACGCACATTATTTCTCGCATCTTATAAGGACAGACACCGGCCGGCGTTATTCCGCCAACCCAATGAATTGCAAAGCCCGCAAAAGCAGAAAATCCGGACTCAAGAAATATCGAGGGATAGATTACACGGTCTATGAGCTTCACACCACGAATAAATTTTTTCAGGGGAAATTCGCGCCATCCGCCGGGAACATCCACTTCCCGCTTTACCGTTTCGTCCTGCATGTAGAATTCACACATGCACAAACGTGAGAGAAATTGTTGTTCCTGATTGTCCATAGTCCAAATCCGCCGGCACGGCCGTGGCCATCGTGAAGCATATTTCGTCTCCAACCTTTGGAACAAAAGGCACCGTCACAAACGACGCGCTCCCGCAAAGACAATTCGGATTCCCGTTGCCCGCTCGGCCGGTCTCGCAATATGTCCAGTTCTGCGGGGGAGCCACCGCAGAGATTTCCCGGCCGGTGATGTACGCCTTGATAAGACTGTTAAACTCGGAAAGTTCCGTTCCCGCAAGTAGGGCATCCGACCATGAGTTGAATTCTGAATTATCATAAGCGGACAGCACGGGCGCCGCGAGCATGTCTGCCCCGAATACATACTTGAAAACCTTTGCGTTTTGCGAGGATGCGGACGGCTTGCACCAGGACGCTATCTTTTCCGCAGCCGACCACGTCAATGGTGAAAGCCAGTATTCCTCAGGGAACACGTAACCCACAGCCGGCCGCATAACCGGCTTCATAACATTTATTGTCGTTCCGGCGCCTACCGCCTGAATGGCAATATCCCCGGCAACCTGTTTCCAGTCCGGGGACGCGTCGCTTCCTTTATTGGCGTATAGTTCGACTATCATTTCCTTACCTTGTGAGTGAGAACGTTTTCGGAATCCTGGCGCCCTACGGGTTCCCGCTTGGGCGGTTCCTGTTGGCTACCGCGTTGTGAGTCTGACGTGGCAATCGCGGTTTTCTGTCCGTGTGTCAATATTCCTTTGGGGTTTACGTCTCTGATATTCATCCTTGTCTCCTGTAAGGGCGGGGAGTGAGCCCGTAAGCCCCTCCCCGCCTCATTAATGATTCTACAGAAAATCCGAACGCGGTGTTAGCCGGCCGTCCAGATTCTTACGATCTGCTCATCGTTGAGCTTTTTGACATCGAAATCGGCCGTTGCCGCTATCCCGATGTTCAGACCGTAGTTGTGAACTTCTTGCGCCATTTGCGGCATCTGCTTGTACGCCACCGCGAACGCGCGCGCTCCGAGCATGATTGCCTCGTAGCCGGGAACCGTGCCCCATGAGAACACGTTGACCGGGGGAAGTGTCGTGCCGACCGGTTTGTCGAACACAACGTAACCGTTCCGGTAGTCGATGATGCAGATTTTCGCGTCCGCATCGGCGGCGTCCTGCGTGGAGACGGAAAGCGCCGACCCCAAGCCGGTTTCGGTGTACTGATAACGCGGCTCGATGTTCGTGCGCTTTGTTCCGCCGCCGCCCGAGAAGTACCATTTTCTCTGCGGGCCTGCTATGCCGCCGGCCGTGGTCATGTTGTTGGTCGTCACGTCGGTGAGCGTCCCGCCGGCGTAGAATTTGCACATGGTCGACTTGATGAAGCGCACTGCCGCCCATTCCGCCGTTTCGCCGCGGAATATCATTTCGGCGTTGTTGCGCTTGACAACGTCCATGTAATCCGTGTCGTCCGACAGATCGCGTTCCTGGTGCGGATGGATCAGGCATACGACCGTACTTCCCGAGAAGTATGCCATTTCGTTGAGCAGGACGGCGACGTCGAAGATTTCCTTCGCGTTTCGGATCATGGTGGTGGAAAGCGTATTTCCGGTTGTCAGCGACGCCCAGGCCGTTACCGTCTGTTCATGCTGCGTACCCGAAGACAGTGCATCCGCCGCGTCCATTTCGAACTTCATGGCGTGCGCGTATGCGAGTGCCTGCGACGCGTCGTTCATGACGTTGTAGAAGGAACGGGCGAGTGCCTTTTTCGTGAAACGTACCGCCTTGAATTTCATGGTCGGCCGCAACGTAACGATCTGTTCGGGGCCGAAAGCGGTCTCAACTATCGTTGCCGGATTCCACGGGGTTTCCGGACTGAGTGCCGCTTCGCCGGTGCGGCCGGTTTTCTCCATGTCCACGGCGGGGCCGATGTCGTTCAGCTTGTTGATGTAGACCTCGTCGCCCGGCTTGTTCAGCAATTCCTCGTTTACGACCGCGAACTGCTGAAGGTGGAGAGAATGCTTGTAGAACTGTTCAAGCTGCGGGTCCCAGATGTGGGGTATCGTGCTTGAAAGGCTCGTCGTGTTGGTGATGGACTTCATGACCTCGTCCGAAATCGGCTCGTAGGCATGGAAGCCATTCCACATATCTTTACCGTAGTCCATTGTCTTGTGCCTCCTCGATTTCGGTTATTGTCTGTTGCGCCTGTAGTCCTCTTCCGAGAACCCGAACTTCGACAACCCCAGGTTCTGAATGGTCTTGAAGACTTCCGATTTCAGCGCGGCATCGACAATCTTGCCGGCATCGGTTATCGTCTTCTCGCCCTTGAGAACCGCATCGACCCAACCGGCAGCATCAAGCTCGCCGGGCTTCTGATCCGCCCCGTGCTGCTGGCCACCCTTGAGAGCGGCCTTCATGTCGGGGAACATTTCCGCGACGGCGGCTTTGCCCTCGTCGGATTTCAGGAATTCCGTGACCTGGCTTTTGAATGCTTCGGATTTCTTTGCGCCTTCCGCGGCATCCTCCGCATCCATCTCCGCCTGTGTCATCATCGTACCGTCGGCTTTTGCCCTCTTGCCCTTGTCGCACGCCGGCGGCTGCGCTGCCTTGAACGCTTCCGTGAATGAAGCCGCCAACACGGGAGCCAGGGCGGTTACGCCCACGGTGACGACGGATTTCAGAATCTCCGGAAGTTTTGCTTCATCGGCATCGGACTTTGCCTTGAAAGCCGAAGTGAACTGTTCACCCACGGACTTTCCGACGGCTTCGGCCAACGCCTTGAGTTCCGCGTCTGTCATATCAATACCGTCCTTATTGGATTTTTCTACCATCCCGAAAAGATCGGGACTTTCGGACTTGAAGACGGAAATTCCATCGATTTCAACGCTCGCTGAATCTTCCGACTTCTTTACTTCGATTCCATCCGGCTTATCACGCAGAAGTTTTGCAAGCACCTGTTCTTTTGACGGTCCACCCTCGAAAGACATTCCGCCGCGAGAACCATGCGCCGCATTCCACGCAGCCCGCCAACCTTTCTCGTTGACTTTGCCATGAATCTTATACGGCAGTTTTCTCGTTTTGCCGTCGTTGGAAATCCACGCAAAATCCCCGTCGTCTAAATCCGATTCGGACTGCACGCCGGCGTCCTGATACCATGACTTGAACGCATCGGCATCCTCACGGACTGACTTGTAAATCGCATACACTTTCTCTCGGTCTTCATAACCTGCATCCCGATCACTTTTAGTCTCGATTGTCTCCACCCCGGACCAATCGAAAGACTTACTGATGATAGTAAGCGGGTCGTTAAGTGTCCTTGAATTTACAGGTCTTGTTGTCGGGACAATATGCCAGAACTTTATCTTATCGAACACGCGAATGATTTTCCCCGTGTCCGGATTCGATTCCTTGTGAGCTTTTACAACTCCACCACCCCACGACAATCCGAATTTCTTGCCGCGTTGAACCTTGCCGAAAAGCATCTTTGACAGTTCGGGTTCGGGATCTAGAAAAATAGTGGGAAACATTTGAGCCAGAGGGGAAATAAACAGGTCTTTTATCTCGCCGATCTGATCCCACCATTCCCCCTGCGTCTGCCCTTTTCCGGCTTGATTCCAGTGCCCACGCAACATCGGAATTGGATTGTTGGGGTCTCCGAAAGCCTGATTTTTCATGTCAGCAATACATTCCGTAGAAAGCCGATCATTCTGATCGTCGACTTCCGCGTCTCCGCCGAGTCCCTGAATGAGCATGTCTCCGGATTCGCTTTTCCATGCTTTCAGAATCGGCATGGTTATGCTGAATGGCGGTGGTGTCCAGATATTTTTGTCTTCATCGGCCATGGTATCACCTTACCATTTCTGATCGTTGTTACGCTGATTTTTTACATCGGTATTTCGATTTCCATTATTGTCGGCAGCACCGGCCGGCTGTTTTCCGTTTCCGTTGCCATTGCCGTTTCCATCGGCCGCGCCAGAAGGCAGCGGCGCTCCGAACGGAGACGGCGGCGGCGCAACCTTGCCGGCCATGATGTCTTCGAGAAGCAATACCTGATTGCCGGCAATAATGAACGGTTTGTCACCCAACCCTTTTCCGTAGGGCTCAAGAGTTTCATCGTACAGTTCGCGGGCCTCATCGAGCCGGATGATTCCCCGTCCGAGTGCCATGCTGGCCGCGCGCACCTTCACTTCGAGCGGTTCATCTTTTTTGACAATATACTTCAACGCCAGGTCGTCTCCGCCGATAGGCCGCACAATCCCCGTCGTCAATATATCTTCGAGCATGAGCGCCCGCGGTACAAGCGCCGACCGCATCGTTATGGTATCATCGATTTCAGCCGTTCCGCCAGTGCCGCGTTCGCTTTGAATTCCTATATCACGCAGGTTCAACCCGTAACATGAACACGCCATTTCGGCCAACCCGAGACGGAGCTTGTTGTATTCGATGGTGTCCTTTTCCTCGAAAGAAAGAAACGTCGGCGCCGTCGTACCTCCGGAAGATATTACCGGCCGGTTCGGATACTGTTCGCGGAACATGTCGTAACGCTCCTCGAACTCTTTGCGTATTTTCTGGTCAACGCCGCCGAGCCAGACGATACCACCGCCCTTTTCAGCTTTCGGGTCGACGACCTTGATTTCGTGCGAATCGGCCAGATAACTCATTGTGATAATGCGGTCGAGGACTTCAATGGGGGAAAGGCCGTAAAAGCTGCCTGACTGCGGATTCAGATTCGCCCATACGATCTCATCGGCCTTGTATGAATTGTAAACCCGTTCGGGAAACATGTAGTCCATTTCGAGGTATGATTTTTCAGGGTCAAGTTGCCCCGTTTCTTCGTCTGGATTCGGCCGCATGTTATAGGAATCGATTACGCCAATCTGTTGATAAATACCGAGCGGATTCTTTGCCTTTTCAATAACGCCCAGGTCTCTTTTCAGCAAATCGCCGATGAACATTTTCATAATCATCCGGTAGGTATGGCCGTACTGATTCGGCCCCTGCAGGACGGCATTCACCTTGTCGGCGCGCTTCTGCGAAAGATTATTATGCTTCCCCTTGCTGGTAACGATTACATAGGGAAAAGCCATTATTCGAGACGTTATGAAATCGATGCAGGAATAGATCGCGGGCATGGCGCCGGCCAGCATTTCAATCTGCTGAAAACTGAGTTTCCGCATCCGCCGAATGCCGGTGACGTGGTATCCCTGAAAGGCAAATCGCACTTCAGGCATGGCACGCCGTAAACCGGGAAGCATCGGGCCTGTACGTTCAAGATAACCGGGAATTTCGTTGTGTCGAATTGTTAGTGTGCGTGTGCTTACATCGAGCTTAGCCATGTTTGCCTTGGACCGCTCATTTTCCGCAGATGTTCAAGATAGGTTTCTGCATGTTCAGACCCACTTTCGTTACCCCCATATTCACCTGTATTATCAGATTTGTCAAGTTTTTCTTTAGGGATTTCCGAAAAAGAGAATTCCGCCATGCCACTGCCCATGTTTTTTAACCACCCGAAAAGCGAGGAAGAGAGCAAGTGAATCGGTCCGTTCTGTCCTACCGTCTTCTTTTCCGGCTTTCCGACAGGCTGAAGGTAGTTTGTCACAATGTCTACGTTTGCATTTTCAGGGTCGATAATGCACGAATTGACATGATGCTGTATGAACAGTTCGAGCTTTGCATCATACGCCGGAAGCACTATCATGTCTGCCGCGTACCAACTCGAATATGTCATGTACGCGGTAACCACTTCGTAATTCACAATGCGAGTATTCTGATTCCATTTCAGTTCGAGATCTTTCATGGTTTCGACGTTCACGGCAAACCAGACTATATTCTTAAAACGTTGATGAATGTATTTGTTTTGCTCCTGCCCGGCGCCGAAATCGCATATCAGCGTGTTCGGGTTGAACCGCGGTATCAGTTCGGCGACTTTTTTGGCTCCGTCGAGCGGCTTATCCGAGGGCGGTATTACTATGAAATTCAGTAATTGAAGTTTTCCGTTCACGTCTTTCCAGACAGTGACGTGCGTTTCTTTTCCCCAATCTACGCCCATCATGGTATCGAAACCGGCATCCACCCAACCGATTCTATTATCGCAGCATTCCAACATGGATTGTCTGGTAAAATAATCGCGGGCCTCCTCGTCGACAGAGGCTTCGCCAAGCTTTTCATTCTTGTACTTTTTCAACCCGGACGGCTTTAACAAAAACTTCTGGTACTGCCCCCAGGCACGATCCGCCGTAACATTTGCAAGAATAAGATTTGAGAAATGAAACCCGACCTTGTTTTCTTTCAGCAACCCCGGTTCCGCATGGACATAACGCCCGCGCGTCTGTTTGTCGAAAGTGGTTATTTCTCCGCCGCATTGCGGGCAAACGAATATGCGCAACGCCCCGTCGTACTCGCGCGGCACATCCAGAAGCTTGACCCCGTTCCCGAAGAAATATTTGCTGTTCATCACGAAGTCGGAACTACAGTGCGGACAGTTGATTGTCCACTCCCCGCGAGACGTGTTTTTATAGTATAGGTCTATGCCGAAATCCGGCAGCGTCGGCGTGGAAAGATAGATCGTAAGCTGCATGTCTGAATGGTCCAGCGCGGACGTGAAACTTTCCTCGTTGGCCATGTTGTGAAAGTTGTATTCATCGAAAAGGGCACCGTCGGCATCGGGCGAACGGGAAGCATTTTTCGCCTCAGAAGTCAGAATATATAGCCATGAACGCCTCAACCGTTTCAAGTCAAGAGAATCTACCGTGCTCGAACGTTTTCCACGCAGTTCATTCTTTTCTTCTGATTGGCCAATCGCGGCGGAAAGATACGGGCTGTATTCGATAGTCGGATCGAAGCGCGTCAACAGAAACTGCCGGCCAAGTCCTTTTGTCGGCAGAATGTAGAGAAATTTAAAGCCATCGTATTTGTCGCACAAATATAAAGAAGCGTTCATTGCGAATTCCGAGATTTCCGCCTGCCGTGGTTTCAGAATAGCAAGAAACAGGTCTTCCGGCCGCTTCAAAGTTCCGTATATGTCTTGCAGATAGCAATTCGGGATTTTTGCTTTGAGACCGGCTTTGTTTACTCTGATTTCTCGTTCGAATAAAAAAGGAAGTTTATTGCTTCGAGGGTGTCGCCGGTACTTCATCGCCCACAACTGCGCGTCGTCGAGGGCATCTTGCCGGCGAATATGCGGATTCATTTCATTGGTTTCAGCCACGTTTTCACATTATTTTGTACTTGAACTTTGCCGCGAACGACGCGAGGGCGGGATCGGTATTCGGAATGTTGGTTCGTAAGTACCACGGGATTTCCGTGCCCGGTGCAACGGATGTTCCGAGTGTCAGACCGTTGGCCGGCTGTGTGTGAAAATTAAACCAGTCGGTTCCGTTGATGGAGAATTCGAGTTGGTCGGCATCGGCATTACCGTCATCAGCCATTCGCAGATAAACGGTGTTCGCGGTAACGCTCGAAGAATTCACGTATTTCAGGGTTTTTGTGTTCCCCGGTTCGCCTATTTTTATATCGTCAACCGGTATCATGTAGTTGCCGTCCAACAACGTATCGGCAGAATCCAGCGTGGTAATATCGCTAAGGGACTCACAGGCTTTTGCATCATAAACGTTGATGGGGTTTGAATTCGTGGACTTGTTGATGAGCTTGATTTTTCGAAGCGCCGTGGTTTCGTTCCAGAACTTATTCAGCAGGTAATTCAGTTGCGGCCAGCCAACGTGCCGGACTGTATTTGTCCAGCCGGACAGTGCTTCCAAACTGGCAAAAGCGTTCTTCGTATTTCCTATTTCAATGGCGTTTGTGAAGACAGTTCCCATATCGTTTGCGGCGACTCGAAGTTGAAGCGGATTGGCGTCGGTGCAATTCGCTATACATGAGAAATAATAAAGTGCCTTATCGTAAGACGCGCCTGTAATATCAATTAGTATTTCCTGCCCCGGTGTCAATGTAACATAGCTCGATTCAAACCCATCAGTCAGGCATGTTTTTTGAGTACCTGGGCCTAACGACGGCGTTCCGTCGGTCGTTACGACACATGGCGACTGCGAAACAAAATCATTCTCCTTGAATTCCTGAATGAACAGACTTCGCAAGGGAACGAATCCGCCGCCGGTCTGCCCGAATCCCATCGCCCAGAAAGAAGGAGTATTGAAATTCAGTACCGAGGCAGCGGTTATGAATCGCGGTGTCAGAATCTGAATTCCATTCCAAGTGTAAAACTGGTAAAGAAATCCGGTTGCTTTTTTTATCAAAATCATTCTGTAAAAAGCCCCAGTGTGCAGCGCAGGATAATCATAGGTGCTTTCGTTGTATTGTATTTTTCCTGTCAGATCGCGCTTCATCGTGTACGAATGATCGGTTATTTGAAACAGGGTTTTAAACCTCGACAGATTCGTCAGGTACATTACATAGCTTTCGTTTGGAATAACGTCCGCCACATAATTCAAATCTTCCGCATCTATGATTCCGAAATTTATGCCATGTTGATAACCTGCAACGTCAGTGCCAAAAACTATTTCAACAACACAGTTCTCGGGCAGATATTCGAACGTCCTGAAAATTTGCGGGTAGTAGTGAATCGGCGTTGGGCCTGAATACGTAATCAGTGAAGGACGGATGATAAGTGCGTTTCCATCGCCAACCCATTTCACTTTTGCACGGTCGGAAGGATATGTTGAAGTAAATGTCGGATGCACTTCATAGACAAGATAGTCAAACTTTTCATTATGGACAAATTCGGCGACATGCGCACCCTGCCGTGCAGGATCGTTAAAATCAATTATTCCGAATGTCCTGTTACTCATACAGTTATCCTGAATTCCATTCTCGCCTTGTGATTATAAAAAACGTTTCCCGTGTTCGGCATATTAGAACGCACCTTGTAATCTGCATGCGCTCCGGCCGCAAGGCCAGACGCGAGTGTCTTCCAACCGTCCGACACGTCATACCATGTCGTTCCTCCATCCACTGAAAACTGAAAAATATCATCCACGCCCGGTTCGCCGCTTTCCGCAACACATATCTCAACAGTGGTGAAAATCGATACCGAATTGTTTTTAAAAGAAAGTGTTTTTGCCGTTCCAGGCACCCCGGTCGGAACGTCGGCACCCACAATGGAATAGCTGTCTGCAAGCCTCGACTCCGAATCCAGGTGCACGGCTTCACACAGGGATTTCAGAGTGATAACTTTGTATATCCGTATTGAACTCGCGGACTTGTTTTTTAACCATATCGAACGAACGGCACACATGGAATTCTGGGCAAGTTTTAGAACGCGCAGAATATCGGGATATAGAATTGTTTTTTTATAGTATGTATTCGCAGGGTCTATTTTCTCGTTGCAGCATCGCTTCGCGGCCGTGTCGCCCAACTGAATCGTTTCCGTCCATGCCGTATCCATTCCGTCGATCCTGAATCCTACATCAAGCGGATTGGCATCGGTGGAATTACAGACTACAGACGTTTCAAAGACGGGAACGTCATGCGCCGCGCCCGGCAGGTCAATAACGATTTCTTCACCGCTGGCCAATTCAACATAGGAACTCTCGGCGGTATCGGTGATAGCGGTTTTCGCGTCAGGAGCGCCGACAATTTGTTCGGGTGGAACATCCGTTGTGACACCGCACGCCGCCTCGCCTACGTAGTCAAATTCCGCATATTGAAAAACGCCGAATGATTTATGATACGCATTCGAAACGCTGTCGTACCACCCAAATCCAATGCGGTGTGCTTTTACATAATCCTTTATGTCTGCCGTCGCCTTGAATGGCCAAGTTCCCCGAAACTCTCCGGTGCAGTCGAAGAACTGTGCCAAAAATCCCGTTGGCCTCCATACCATAACCCACTTCATAGATGCATCATGAAGATCATTACATCCCTGCAAAAGTGATTCCGCCGTTATGTTTCCCGCTGAAGTTCTGTAATAACGATTGTGATAAGCATAGCCCCCTAAATTTCCCGTTACTAGTGCCGCCTTATATCCGTTTAATTGCGGAATATTGAACGCCAATAAATCCTCAACATCTTCGTCCCACACGATGATCATGGCGTAGTACCAACCATCAGCCACACCTACGGACTCGCATACAAAATACTGCGGAGCTATATCTTTCGTAATGAATCCCTGCGTTAAGTTCGGAACATAAGCCATCGAGGCGCAGTTGACATGAAGAATCCGTTCCGCACCATCATTCGGAACGATTACTTTATCATCAACTGTTTTCAGGGAGGCTCTCAGATATTCCAGAAACTGCGCGCGTTCCTTATCGGTATACGCCCCGGTGTGAACCCCTTCCGGCGTTCCTGCATCACACCACTTCACCTGTCCATCGCGTGAATTCATGCGGGTATCGTACACCTGAGTTGAATCTTTGCTTTCAGGGCCTTGTATATTTCTCCGGTCGTACCCAGATTGGAACGAACATAAAACGGCAACGTGTCGCCTGGCACAAGCGTTCCCCAATTGAATTCCGCCGACGCCGCATCACGCCAGTCCGTACCGTTGTGCGACCACTGAAAAGCTCCCGTGTCGCCATCAACACCGGTATCGAGAACGGTTACAAAAACAATGAATGTTTTATCAGACGTGTTCTGAATATATCCGGTATGTGTCGCGCCCGCCGACCCGAGCGGAACATCGGTGCGCTCGATAAAGATATTCGGAGCAATGCAATCCGGTGTTCCATCTTCGCCCTGAATGATTTCCATGTTCGAAGCCACCGCGGAAACCTTGAATACCTTTACCGTTGTAACGTAACTCTGATTCTGTAAGCGTATCTTCCTGCAACCTACCGGCAGATTCAGATCGAGAGAAAGCAAGTATCCAATTTCAGGATAAAAAACAGAACGCTTTGAATACGTGTTTGTCGTCGCCAGTTTTTCTCCGGTCCACCGCTTTGCTTCCGTGTCGCCTAGTTGTATCGCTTCCGTCCATGCAGTCCCCATCGCATTCGTGGCAAATGATATGAATATCGGTGCGGCATCGGTGGAATCGGTTATTACTGACACTTCAAATAACGGCAAATCACTTGTCGCGCCGGTGAGATCGATATCTATTATCTGCATTGTTCCTGAAGCCAAAGAAATATAGCTTGACTCGGCGGTATCGGTGATAGCGGTTTTCGCGTCAGGAGCGCCGACAATTTGTTCGGGTGGAACATCCGTTGTGACACCGCACGCCGCCTCGCCTACGTAGTCCAGATCGTTATACGAATTCAGATACAAATCCTTAACACGCATGTTCTGGTGTCCGCCGGCATAGGTGAATGCGTTCAACGCCAAATGATGTTGCGCCTCAAAACGGTAGATAGATTCTTTATTAAAAAACTTGAACGTCTTTATCATTTCCCCGGTGTCTCTAAACAGCGCGCACCCCACGCCGTTATCCCGGCAGAACATCACTATTTTTGTATAATAAGCTGGATCGAATGCAAACGTTTCATATCCCGTCGTCAACGCCTTGAGCGTTATATCCCGCACAGCCCAATAAAGATTGTTGGTCGCACCGTTCGACCACAGACCGATCTTGCCAAACCCCGCCGCTCCAAACTGGAAGGCTTGAACCTTGTAATCCAAGGTGTCATAGTCCGAATCGAAAAGGCAGATTATACTTCCACTCATCAGGTAGTTTGTTAAAAATTTAATATTTGCTTCGAGGGTAAAATACTGCGGAACCGGCTTCTTTGACTTAAAAAACCCCTGCGAGGAATACGCCACTCCTGATATCGTGTCCGGATATGCCGTCTCCGTAAGAAGAAATCTATCGCCACCGCCCAGGTCAACTATCGTGTCATGATATGTTCCGGCCGCGCGCGCCGATTGTTCGAAAAACTCAAGAAACTCGACAGTATCTGCATTGTGGTAATGCGGCGACGGTGCCGGCACCCGACTGGAATCCGTGAAATCAATTTTACCGAGAAGCCTATAAGCCATGGCGCACCCCTGTGAACCTGTTCATACAGCCTCATTATTACGCTATCTGTGAATTTTTGTCAACTTAAACAGAAACGCGACCTTTGCAGGCCGCGCCTCTACAGGGAATGAACAGTGCAGGAACACCGTATGGCTAAACTTTATCATCCCTCCCCAATTCTGTCAATATCTGCTTTTCGGTCAGGACGACAGCTTGTGAGTCGGGGAAGTTTTTCTTATAGACCGGGCAACCGGGGCAGACCATCCGCTTTGTCCGCGTGCACATCGGCCCCGAACAGAACTTTTTCATGTAGCCTGCATTCGGAGTCACGGAACAATCGACTGCCTTGCCATGCGCCGGACACCGCCGGACCTGGCAACCCTTTTCCTGCCAACAGGGATATTCTACTTGCCCGGTTTCCATAACCCCGTTTTCCTGTCTTTCGGCTGTTTGCCTTTTGCCACGTCGCCGCGCATTTGCTCGATGATTACTTTCGGTATTTCCGTAAGGCCCTCGTAGACCACCTGGCGCATGGCGTTCATGTTCATGCGCGCTTCCAAGTGCGCTTTTGCCCGGCAGATCGCGCCGTACATTTCGTCCATGTTTAAAACCTTGTTCAACTTCAGCGGAGGATCGGGAGAGAACAGTATCTGCCCGTCTGTCGTCAGCAGCAGCAGCACCGCCGAGTCGTAGACATCGTCGGATTCCGACGGGATCTCTTTTTCGCTTCCCTCCGCGGCCGGAGGCTGCGCATTCGGATCCGCCGGCGACTCCGCGGGCCGTATCGGAGTCACATTGTCTGCGCCATCCTGCTTTTCTCCGGAAACACCGTTGTCGACCGGAATCTCTCTCCCCTGTTCGTCTTTCGCTTTCATGGCATTCATCCTTTCTATTTTTCTCGCGTTGTCACTCTAGAAAGAGCTTCAGCCCGTTCATCCGGTGCCAACGACGCATACCATTCATTGTATTTCTCTTCCGGCATTTCTTCGCCATCCACCATGTAAATATACTCTTTTTTCTGCGCCCCATCCACACCCTTAACTATCTTTCGGCGCCGCTCCATACGCGCCTCTGCGCCCTTGTTCTTTTTCATCGTCTCGTAGGCTTCCATATATTTTATGTAAAGCAGATGCCCTGCGAACGCGCCGGACTGCGCATCGAATTCCACGAGCGAACCCGGCTTATTGTACCTTGCCAATTTGATATAAATAAACAGGACCGCATCGAGCAATAAGAATTCCAGCCCTTTTAACTCAATACCCTCTTCCGCCAGATCAACTATTTCGCTTTTCCGCATCGACAGGTAAAGATCGCGTTCCTCTTCTTTCAGGTTCAAAAATAACTGGCCGTACTCGCACTTCTTGAAAAAATCCGGATCGCCCCCGTCGGTTTCACGCTTTGGAACAAAATAAAAATAATCCTCTACCGCAATAAGGATTTCATCCGCCTTTTCACATTCCTTTTTCGTGCCGTACAGCCCGGCGATTCTAAGAATATCGATTATGTCTTTACTTGGCATATATCACGATGTTTCGTTCGATTTTATCCGTAACCTTGAACCCTGTTATTTTTGCGGCCTGAACAAACTTTACCGGCAAACACAGACAAGTCTTACAACGCTCATCATTCAGAAGATGTTTTATCTGCAACTCGCATTGCGGCATGACATTCATTCCCCTGCCTACGAGATCGAATAATGGATGTGAGCGAGGACAGCGAAAATGGAATCCATCGGGGTTTTGTTCTGGTATTCGGCGGTCCGCAAACATAGGGGACGGGAACGGCGGCGCGCTGGCCACCGTCCCCATTTCCTCACTTCCCCGACTTTGCGGCCGCATCGGGAGCGGCATCCGCGGCGGCTGGCGGCGCGCTGTCCGGCGGCGGCGTTGCCGCATCGGGAGCGGCATCCGCGCCCTTTTTCCCGGCTGTCTTCGCCGGCGCGGGCGGTTCGGCCGGCTTTACGGCGATTACCATTTCGACTCCCTCGACGGGAACGATTCCCGGACCGGTGAAGTCGGCGCCCAGGACGAAATTGCCATCGCCATCCACGGAAACCCCCATTTCGGCTGTCAGCAATTCCTTCGAGTGCATTTGCGCTACCAACCCCTCAGCGTCGGCACGCGTAATCAAAATCTTCATAACCCTATCTCCTTTCGGTTTTGATTTATCATACTGATTTATCGGCCATCAGGTCAAGCCCCCAGGCATCCCATCCCGGCCGCTCATGCCTTGAAAACAATTCTATCCGATTCACATAGTTGAACGGCAGCGCGTCGGCAACCAGGTTCCAGAATTGCTCCGGCTTCGTACTGTGCCTGTTCGGCTTCTCGATGATAATATTTTCCCGCTGGCACCGGAAAGCGGTTACGTTCCCTCTGATACCGAGCAGACATACTTCAACCTGTCCGCGAAACCAGAACCCCATCCCGAGCCGGCCGGCCTTGTGCCAGAAGATTGCTGTTTTGTATTTGAATCCCCAGGCATCGAGCACGTCGAACCCCCAAGGCAGTATCGGCACCGTTACCCACAAGAAACACGCGGCGTCGTGCTGCGCGGCCGTCTCTACCGGAAGCGCCTTGATTTCATCCAGTGTCATTGTCAGATATTTCGCCTGCGAGCCCGACGACATATTTCCGCCGGTATTCTTATTCCTGTAGCTCCACGGCGGGTCCGCGACAATGGCGTGATATTTTTTTTGAAGTTCTGAAAGGTCTGTTTTGATAATCATAAAAAAGAGAAGCCCGACAACGGCGCCGGGCCTCCCCTCCCTCGTGGCGCTATTCCGGCGAGGACTTTGCCCGCGTCGGCAATACTGCACCGGCCTTGTTTGCTTTCGTCAGCAGCAGCGCCGTGGCAATCGCAAATCGAATGGCGGTAATCGAAACCGTGTAGCCTTTCGACGCCATTATCGTTCCGATCTTTTCTTCGGCCGTTTTCTGCAGTTCGACCTTTTTTGCGTCGTCTATCACGCCCTCGCTGGCCAACATCGCCGTAACCGTAGCGGCGACGTCGAGCAGCTTCATGAGTGTGGCGGGATTCAGAAAAACCCCGATGAGTCGCATGATCTGTATCAGATTCATCCTTTTTTCACCCCCTCCCGTTTCTGTCTTTTATATTTCTTGCAATTCTTCATTTTCGGAACAAGCCGTACCTGTTCAGCGGTGAGAATATCTTTCGTTCCGTATTTGTGCAATCCTTCATGGCAAATCCAGCGGAATGCTTCTCTTATGCACGATTCCCAATTCGCGCACGTCCGGCACCGCGTTGCTGTTTTTTTTGTTTCGCTCATTTTACTACCTCGAACTGATATGTTGTCGCAACTTTAATCTTCTTGAACGTCGCGGGATACATCTTGCGAAAGAAACCAATGAATTCATCCAAAGTCCTGAATCCCTCGCGGCGCACGAACTCTTTTCCATCCATACCCCAGGGGAAGACCGGAAAGCCGGAATCGTGCAGAAGAATACCGAGCGGCCACACGACCGAACGCACGATAGTCAGATAGCCGGCGAATTCCGTGTCGGTTCGCTGATTCAACGGATCGAAGACAACAACGTCGATGGTGTACGTCTTGTTGGTTTCGTATTCCGGTTTCTTGTGCAGCCGCGTCGTGCAGTCCTTTTCGCCGGAGAATATCAGAGATTTGAATTTGTTCTGAAATTTCACTGGCCAGCCTCCAATTCTTTTATTCTCGTTTCTCGTTTGCCTTTCAAAAACCGTGCGAGGTCCAACCCGTCCATTGCCCGACATTGTTTTGCCTCTTCATACGTTATTACTTTCAACGCCACACAATATGCAATTAATAATGGTTCATCGCATCCGTCTTTCAAATCGAAAAATCTTAATCCATTCACTTTCTCTAACGGTGTGTTTCGGTGTCCGCGTGGCATTATAACTCGAAGTCTCCTTTTTCCCGTTTCATAATGTTCTCAAGCGCACGTTCCGCTTTGCCCGCATCCTCGCTTGAATCGTCAACCTCAAATTCGGATTCCTGTTATCGCATTATCTCCCTTTATATTTTACTGGCACTGTCGCCGCCGGCACGTACAATGGATGTCGCGGATATCCCGCTTTTGTAACACCCAAACAATACGGCTCGATGTACACTTTTTTCAGAAACGCCATAACTTCCCGATCTCGATCCCCTATATATTTCGGAAACGCTCCCCAGGCGCATACCACTAAGTCCACTCCGTTGAACGTGAGCCCCATCAACGTATTTGAACTTTTGTCCTCGGTCTTCACATTCAATAAAACTTTAGGATCGCTCGAAATAATTGTGAACAGATTCAACACGACCATTTTTTCATAATGCCACCTGCGCGTGAAATCGACGCATCGCCGAATTGTCGCATCGTCTTCCACGGCATTTGCGGTCGAAGGATTGAGCATGATAAAACACACGCCCTTGTCGCTTCGAATAAATCCTTTGTCCGGATTATCGAATCTTCGAATTAAAGAATATCTATATTTTGGATTTTTGTCGTCGTCAAAAACTGCACCGCTGTACGTGTATTCCATTTCCTGTTATCCCCTGTCAAAAGTAGGAGACCGGCGACACCCGCCGCCGGCCCCGTCCCTGCCCCGTCACCGGGGTTACTAATTCCCCATCGCCATCCAGTAGCAACGGGTATCCGCTCCGGCCGCGCCCGGCAAACTGAACACAAAGCCCGACTTGGTCGGAAATATCACAAAGCAGTCCGTCGCCGCGCCGGCACCCGGCACTATCGTAATCAGACTGCGGAATGCAACCGGGAACGTCACCGCTACGGTCGAATTTCCTGTCGTCACCGTGGCATAGCCGCCCTGGGCATAAGTCGTGCTGGCCGTACCCATCGACGCCATCGCCTGGTACGTCCCAATCTTCACGCTGTCCGTGGCACCACTGAACATCGAGGAAGAATACAGCGTATTGAAACTTCCGGCATACGCAGCCACCGTGCCCGTCGCCGCGGTTACGTTTCCAATCGACGTGATATTTCCAACCGTGGCAATGTCTCCGGCGTAATTGACTCGGAATCTGTCATTGCTGTTGACCTGAAGCTGCAAAAGATTCCCCGACGTGCCCCAATGGTCTCCGACATAGAGCGTCCCCGAAGTATCGGCCGTGGCATATATCGCTGTGCCCGTCGCCGACGCCAACCCGGCTATCCCGGCGCCTACATCCGAGTTGGAACCGAATACCCCATATCCATTACTCGAATTGCTGCCCCACACGCCCATACTATTCTGATCCGTGTTTGTGGCCCTTATCGACGTCGCCGAAACCGGTCCCGTAAAAGTAGTCGTGGCGAATGTTGCCGTTGCGCCCAGAAGCGCCCCCGTGAAGTGTCCATCCGTGAAATACCCGTTCAATCCGGACACCGTAGTAAACGATCCCGTTGCCGCCGCCACCGTCCCGCTGGCGCTGATGTTCCCCGTCCTGGTCATCATGATCGCTATCGGAGACCCGGTTTCCTGCTGGAACACGGCAATCGGATAGTTCGTCATCATCGAATACTTTTCCATGTCCCCCGGCCGCGGAAAGGCCCGGTTCCACTGCTGCGCGCCCGCCGGCGCCCCGAATACCATTACCATCGTGGCAATCAGCAGGCAAAAAAGAATTTTCTTCATTTTACTTATCCCTCTTTCAACTTTCCGCGCTCTGAAAGCGCATTTTTTCGTTGTCCCTGCGAAGAAAATACCCTCCTTTCCTTTTTGCCCCTGATTATACATCGTTGCTTTTTAGCGTTCAATCCCCTGCCGCGCGGCCGCTACTTTTTCTCTTCGCCCGGCTGGACCGGCGGCGCCGGCTGCTGGCTCGGTTCCGGCGGATTCAGCAACTCCTCCACCTGCCTGCCCGCATATCGGCCATCGGGAAGAGCGGCCCCGCTTGCCTGCGCTCCTGCCGGCGGCGCCACGTCCGGCGCATCGGCCGGCATTGCCTGCCCCGCGGCCTGGACGGCCTGCGCCACGGTGACTACCGGAGCCAACCACGGCATTTTTTCCATCGTACCCGCCTCGACGACCGGAAGTACGTCCTGCCGCAGCACCCGGCACATCGAATGCACCGCTTCATTCTCGATTGGCGTATTCGCCTCGTGATGCTCCACCATGTCCACAAGGAACGCCGCGGCTATCTGCGCCGCCTGCAGCCCGTGAACCCCCGGAATCTTCTTGAGTAATTCTGACAGTTTCGACATTTCAAACCCCCTGCGGTTTTTTTTCTGCCTATTTCGCCCCCGGAAAATTGGTGGGTTCCCTTTTCGCCGGGAACTCCACCCCTCTGCCTGTTGCCCGCTCCTTAACCTGCCCCACGCTCTTGCCGTATTCCGCGCGCACCACCGAGCCTGGCCACTGCGCTTCATTCTCCGCTACCTGGCTGAACGGCTCCCCGTACGGCGTAACGCCGTCCGCGCACCAGTCCGTTTCCGGGTCCACGATCGGAAAGTTTTTTCTCCCCTTGTCCGGCGACCGCTGCCGACAAATGCTTTCATTCCGCCCCGGCCGGCCAAGCGCCTCGTGTGTGTCGCAGAAAATACAGTTCTTGCATTTGCACAACGTCGGCGGCGCTCCCTCTTCAATTGCATACGCCATCAATTTCACCCCCGTTCTGCTTTGATTTATTTTTACTCGCCTTAGATTCGATGATCATCCTGCTGCCCACCAGCGGCCCGAACAGTCTTTCGAGCATAGGGATTTTTCTTTTCATTCTTCAGCCTCCATTTAACTTGTGTCAATCTTCGGTTGTCTTCCGCCCGCTCTATCACGCCTCTTCCTTCCATCCCCGAAAGCCTAAACCGAAACCACCAGGGTGACGTTCCAAACTCTATCGGCATGATTTCGAACATCCGTAAGCTCGTTATCGTCTTCCCGCCCGCCAACTCTTTTCGAAGCCATCGTTTGAATTCCTTGTCACCTTGCATAATAAAAAAAAGGAAGCGGCCGCGCGGCGCCGGTGGAGAGGTTGCAAGGCGCAGACCATCCGACGCGCACACGACCGCCGCCCAAAGCATCGCGGGTTGCGATCATTTTTATTCTGTTCAAGAGGAAAGCCAGTAAAACTTTTTTACTCATTGTCTGCACCTTGCCCCATAAGTATATTCCGATCTCCGCATTTTGTCAACCCCTAATTTTAAATTTCTTTTTACGCTTGCTGACACACTTATCGCTATCGCATATCATTCTCCTGTCCGCCGGCGACGTCAAGCACCGCCCACGGATTCCTCCTAAAGTTTGCCGCAACGCCGCTCTTCCCACTTCGACCAGGGCGGCGTTCGCGTTCTGCCCCAATTTCGCCCTACAACGCATTTTACCCTTCAAAGGCTCTATCCTACTCCAATTCCTTATCTGCGCCAGCAGCGACCGCGCGCACCCCCTTCCGCCCGGCTCCGGCCGCGATCCGAAGTCGGCATGTCTCCTGCTGCTGTCCGTCGGCGACGCAATACGACGCTCCCGGTTCACAATGGCCGTGGATGGTTCCGGAGTATGAGCAGGTCGGCTGCCCGTTGTCATGGGAATTAAAAAGCGGACAATCCATCCGTCTCCCCCCCGTCCCGCTTGTTTTTTATATTTGTGATCTATCATTTAACTGCCTCACGTGTTATAATTAATACACAAACGGCACCGCCGATCAGGACATTTATGTCCCCGGTGGCAAGTCGTTTTGCTCAAAAGAATCGCCCGTCCGTCCGCCAAGATGAAACGGGCGATTCTTGTTTAATACAACGCTTGTAAAAACCTTTGTAAATCCATAAATATGTTCAAAAGCTTCTCTTTCTTTTTCTTAGTTCTGAATGCAGTGTGTCTCAATGTAGGCTTCAACCTCCTTTTCACAGTCTCCCCACCGGCGCCGATCTCGAGATGGACTATTTTACCGCTCCGCGGCGCCACGTAGTCCACTCCGCCGACGTCACCGCCTTGTTCTCGGGCTCTCCGCCCTGGACTACCGCCTCCACCTGCACGCCGGCGCGGCCTCCGGCAACTTTGCATTCCGGTTTTCCAGTTTCCTCCTTTCCTCCTCCCCGCTCACCCCGTCGACGCCCTCAACTCCCTTCCCAACTCCCCTTTCACGCTTTTTTTATTTTTTTTCTTCCAATTCGCCCCGAATCCTCCCTCTTTTCTCCTTTTCTCGCAAAATCTGTCTCTTTTTGTCGTTTCTGTCCGCAGTGTTGTAGAACTCCAACACTTGTGTTGTAGATCTCCAACACCGACATGAAAATGATTCATCTGTTTTTATACTAGATCTCCTAACATAATACATTACGTTTTTTACTAGATCTCTTATTCAAATAATAAGTAATGTATTACGTAAAAGAACTTCGCCCGCGGGAGTCTTTATTATTAAATATGGAGAACTACAACACTTTCGATGGAGAACTACAACACTTTATAACACAGTAATAATTCAATCCTTTTTAATTCCTTTTTATTTCAATCGTGTTGCATAATTGTATTTTCAGCCATTTTAATCAGTGCGGAATCAATGCGGCATTTAGTTATCTTCAATCGTGTTGGCAATGTCCCAAGTGATTGAAAAAATTATTAATATTTTGGAGGTCTCATTTTGTGGCCGTCAAGTCTGTAAATGCAGGGTTACTTTTTAACGGAACGACCCCGGTGGTCAGCTTGCCTTCCCAATCGCGCGACGGGCTATAAGGCTCTCCGCGCCTCCTCTCACCGATGGATTTCCGAAACACGGGTTACCTTTAACGGCAGGCTGGCGCGGGTAAAACATGGCCGGCGCACGGGGGCAAAGCACGCAACGCATGCCGACAAAGCCGACAATACATCAACCACGCTAAAGGGAGTTGAGCGCGGGAGACTAAGAGAAGAAAGAAAGCAACAAAAACAACAAGGGGAGATAAACGAAACAGGGAGACGGCGGCGGCGGTCGGGATGACAGGCGCGGCAGGGCGGCGAACACGGGCAGCGCGGTCGTGCTGCCGTCGTGTGTGGTTATATGCGCGTGATAATGCAGGGCGGCGATTGTGGCGGGCACGGCGGCGCGGCAGTGCGGCAACATGGCCTTAGTCGGCGTTCGTAGGGCACTCCGCGCGGGAATAATTTTGCAGGTCGCGCGCGCGTGTGCAGAGTATTGCACTAATGCAGGACGTTGCACTGTGCCAACGGCTGCACTGCATTCAGTAAACAAAGGCCGTTTTTCTTCCTTTTAATAATGCGTTCATGCGGCGATGTATTATTTTCATATTTTTTTTCGGCAGGCATTTGACAAGGCATAAACGGTGCTGTATAGTCATATCAGTCAGCAGGGAAACCTGTTGACAACGACGCTGCCCGGCGACACGGGAGAATGAAAGTAAAATGTGTTTCAAGAATCATTGTCTAAAGTGTGGCAAGCCGATCACGATACAGCAGGCACGAGAGCAGCTTGACCACTGCGCGATTTGTTATGCGGAGAGTTACGGCGCGGACGGTATTCGATTGGAGAGATAAAGAAATTAGTAGCGATATGGTTGGAACATGCGGAAGTATTGCATGTTGACGGCTGTTATACCGTATTGCAGTCGTTCGATCAGATAGAGATAAAAGACGTGTCGGAAGAACTACCCGGCTTAAAGAAGTATATCGGGCAAAGAATGAGTTACGATCAAAAGGCAAGAGTGGTTATAGAACAGGCTGCATATTACTGGCTGCGTAAAGGGCAGAACTATATAGAGAACATAGCGCAGCCGTTGACACACTACCCAGAATTAAGTGTGCCGTGTGAAGTGTTGAAGTTTGATAAAGACAGTAAAGAGGTAGAAGTTGAAATAACGTGTTATTACATAGCGCAGCCCGGTAGAGAGCCTGTTAAAGTAAAGAGCCAAAGAGCATGGGCGCTATGCAGGGGCGAGAAGTTCACACGGCAGGAAACAATAAAGGTAACTGTAGAGGATGAAAGCTATGTTTGAGTTAGAGATAGAGACAAGAAAAGAGGGGCGCGGGCGCGATCCGCAAGTATTAGAGATAGACTTTGGCGCGGACGGCGTGCAGGGCGCGAGGGCGGGGAAGACATGTTTCGAGTGCGATCAGGATATTAAGAAATGCCGATTGCGGGCGCAGGGTGCGAGCGGGTGCCCGGAAATCGAGTTCTAAAAAGGGCGGTGCGACAATGACGACGGCGGACAAATTGAATGCAATTGGGGAAGCGCAGGCGATGTTAATAGCGGCGGGAGTGGAAGCGCGGGCGGCGGAGGTTGAACTTGACCAGCGGCGGGCGGAGGCCAGGCGGGCAGAAGCGGCGCGGATGCGGATAGCGGCGAGGATGATAATCAATCGAGTGAAGAGTGCCCCGGCATGGAGGGAGACGGCGACGGCGGGGGCGACGTTGCGAGTATGTGGCGCGTGAAAGTTTACGCTGTTTTCCTGCCCGGCGGGGAGACGGCGCGAACGGTTGCGGGGATTAGGCAAACCGGCTTTAGAGACGATGCAGGGCAGACGTGCCCGGCGCATTACGGCAGAAAATGGGGGTAAGTCTCCACGAAGTCCCGGCGTAGACCGTTTAGAAAACGAGGGAGGAAAAAAGAATGACCGACGAACAGAAAAGAAAGCTGAACGAAGCCGCGCATACTCTGGAGCGCGTACAGTTCGGAACCTTGACCAATGCCACGGAATTACAGGAGGCCCGCACAGCGGCAGGTGAAGCAAGAGAAATAATTTTCAAAGTAATTGAACTCGACAAACAGAGAAAACCGGCTGAAACCGCCATCACCGACGACACGCCAACCATGCGAGGAATCACCGAAGCATTGCAGTTGCTGATGCAGGCCCGGCAGGCAAGCGTAGAACTACGCCAGGACCGCGACGCCGCGCGGCTTGAGTGGAACCGTTTAGCGTGTGAGAACGGCGCAGCCGTCGCCGAGTTGATCGAGATATACAAAGCGATAGCCATGACCGCCGGAGTGTTTACGCCGAATATACCGCAAAATCTGCCGGAAACCGTGAAAGGCGTCCGAGTCGCCGCGCTCACACTGCGCAAAATATTCAAAGACCTGAAAGCAGCTTCCCAGGCATTGTGTGAGAGAATCGAAGCCGAAAGGGAGGATAAATAACATGCCGTGCGACCGTGTGCCCGTGAACCGAAAGATCGAAATAACCAACAAAGCCGCCGACGCCATCCGGGACGGCCGCGCCCAGATCGAACGCGACGCCGCAACCCTCGAATTGTACATAGAGGGATTGACAGCCGAGGAACGCGGTGACATGAAAGACGCCTGCATATTGTCCGATCTCGCATTGCAGGCGATGGGAAACCCGGCATTATATCAGATGTTCGCCGACCTGCAAACCACGCCGGAAGCCGTGATAGCAGCCCACAACAACAGCCACAAATGACGGCACCCGCGCCGACAAGCGGAAGGAAACCACGACCATGATCGACGAAATAAAAGAAAACCTAAAAATGAAAAACTATTTTCTTTGGATACAGACACCCGACGAACAGAGGGCAGAGAAAATAGTTATCCAGGCAGCAGCGGCCTTGCAGTTTAACCCGCTGATCTGGACAGTGACAAACGGCCTGCGCACGCCGACCGACACAAAACCGGGACAATTCGCCGGATTGCAGCCAGGCGGTTTTCCGCAGCTATTCCAAGGAGTGCCGAACAACGGAAACCGGGAGACCATCATAATTAAAGACGCCGCGCCCTATCTGGAGGCGCCGGTTATCCGGCGGGCAATCCGGGACGAAATACAGACGGGACGCCGGCGGGACTCGAAAACGGCGCACGCCTTTATTTTTATCGACACCGCGCCCGCGCCGACCATACCGGGGATAGTTGTCATTGAACTGCCGCTGCCCGACCGGAACGAAATCGCACGGATAGTTGATTTTGCAATTCAGGCGGCACCCCAGGAAATACAGCAGGACGCAGACACGAATGGCAACCGCGCAGCCATCGCCGCCGCCCTGATCGGACTCGATACCGACCAGATACGATCCGCGCTGAACCGGTCCAGAATTCAAACCGGATTATACAAACCTGAATTTTTAGCGCAGGAAAAGAAAGCCCTCGTTAAATCCGATGTGGTCGAATGGATAGAACCGAATCCGGCGGGACTCGACGCCATCGGGGGATTAGACGTGATGAAAGAAGATCTAGTCCTCGCAAAAGTTGCCTTCACCCAGGACGCCGCCGACTACGGAATCAAGCCGCCGCGCGGCACGCTCGTGGTGGGGATACCCGGCAGCGGAAAAAGCTTGTCCGCCGTGTGCATCGCAACCGCTTTCAAAATTCCGCTCTTGAAAATAAATCTTAGCGCCGCTTTCGGAAAGTTCCTTGGTGAGAGCGAAAAGGCGACGCGGGCCGCGCTGGCCACCGCTGAAGCCGTTGCGCCGTGTGTCGTGTGGTTGGATGAACTGGAAAAGGCCCTGGCGGGCGGCGCCGGAGGCGGGGACGCGGACGGCGGCGCAGCCGTGCGAGTATTCGGAATTGTGCTGGAATGGATGCAGGAACGCAAAAAGCCGGTCTATGTTTTCGCCACCGCGAACAAGATCGAGAACTTGCCGCCGGAATTGAAACGGGCGGGAAGGTTTGATAGCATTTACTTTGTGGACGTGCCGACGCGGAAAGAACGAATCCAGATCGCGCAGATCATGAACAGCAAATTCAAGCCGTGCGGAAATGTCCAAACCGATACCGTTGCCGACGCCACCGCGAAATTTACAGGCGCGGAAATCGAGGAAGCATACAGCCGCGCCATGCTGATCGCATACAAGGACGGCAGGCGACCCGTGACAGCGGCGGACGTTGCCAGAGCAGCCGCCGGAGTAATACCGATTGCAGTATCGGAAGCAAAGACCTTGGACGCATTGCGGACATGGGCGGCAACGGCGGCGCGCGCGGCCAACAGGCCCGAGGCGAACGAAACGCAGCAGGGCAGCGATTTTAGCATAGAATAAAAATAACCTACAGGGAGTTGAGACCATGCAGACAGCCACGTTACAAAATGTAATCCTGATCCAGTTTTACAGGACAATAAAGGGCGGGTGCAGTTACAAAGAAGTTGAACGCTCTTCCGAGGAGTATCAGACCAAGGGAGAGAAAACCCAAATCAAAACCGAGAAGTTGATCGAGGATGTGAAAGAGTACAACGACGCGCGCGCTCTGCGCGAACGCATCAACACGATCTTAATATCCGGACTGAATGCAACAAAAAGCATGTTTGGTATTCTTTGCGCGGACACGCCGGAGAACTGGAAAAAGATCGAGGAACTCGAAAGCCAGATCAACGAGGAAACCGACAAATTCAACCGGGATGCAATTTTCAGCCGCCTGGTCAGCAGTGTGATCGCGCTGAAAACCGAAGGAAACCAGCAGGCAAACCGCGCAATACTGGAAACCATCCGCGACGCCATCGACGAATTAAAAGAGGCCGTGAAGTTGACCGATCCGGACGCCATCCGCGCCGCGCTGAAATCGGCGAAGGGAATAGATCGGATATTGCAGCCGGAAGCGGGCGAAAAATTCGCGGCCATGATGGACGAACTGCGAGCCCGCGCCCGGAAGATCACCAGCGACATAAAAAAGAACGGCGCAGCCATCGACGCAACGTATAAAGACACATCCGCCATCGACGCCGCCGCGCTGGCCATATTCCCCGACGATCCCGAACTGCAGATCGCCGCGCTGCCCGCGCTCGACGCCTCCGATCTGGCAATCGGACAGATTGACTTTGAAGCCGGAGAGGCCGCGCCGGAGACCGCGCCAGGCATCGACGAGACCGACGAACGCCCCGCAGCCGTGCAGGCCCAGGACGCGCCCGGAGTGGACACCACCGAGGAGAAAAGCCAGGCGGACGATTGGAAAGACGATCCGACGCCGGAGAAAGACCCGCTTTCCGGCTTTTGCGCCGGTTGTCCGCGCGTGCTGGATTGCCCCGGAAGCGTGAATGATGCACCACTACCCGCAGACTGCCTTAGAAAAGAATTCAAAACGGAGGCCGAACAATGAAAAAAGAACAGCCCGAAAGCCTGATCGAGAAAATCAGCGGCATAGTAATTATCATCCTGATCATTCTGGGCCTGATGATAGCTTTTAAAAAAGAAGATGAAAAAACCAGAAAAGCAATTGACAAAATGCACTATTGCCAGATGCACAAATTATCACCCGAATGTGGCGGCATGCTCCGCTAAAAAAAAACGGCACCCCTGCCGAAATAGGGAGGATTAGAGACCATGAATGCAGACGAACGCCGCAGCAAAACCATTAGCATGATCGAGGACTTCAACAACGACGCCAGGCGAACCGGGAGGGACTACAAGCCGGCCAGCAGCGCGGAACAATGCGCGGACGAAATGGAAGCGGAAGGGTATTCGATAGTTGGATACCTGGACCCGGACGGTCCACACCCCGACGCCGTTGTAATGTTCAATCCGGACAAACTGCCCGCAGGACAGACGGTAAGCACATCCTTCGGAATTCGCGCGATCTACTACTGCCCGATCTGCGAACGCTGGTATATGGACACGCCGCCGCTGCCGAAAGAAATGCACCGCGCCGGACTCAAAACCAATCACCACACGCTATGCCGTGATTGCTCGACTAAGATCGCGGAACTGGCGCAGACGTGCCGCCCGGAAACACAGACGCAACCCACGCCAGCACAGCACCGCCCAGGCCCGCGCACGTGGACGCCGTTCATACCGGCACCCAACAGCCTGCAATAACAACCACGAAACGAGGAACGCCATGGAAACACCTTTTGAAAGACGCAAACGACTATCACGCGATGAAGTAATAGAGTTCTTAGCTTCGCCGCACAAAGCCGCGCTTGCATTGCAGGGCGCACACCCGGCGAAAAGCAAACACACCCCACGACTGCAAATAAAAATCACCGGTAATCCTGAATATGCAATACGGCTTGCGGCCATGATTAGAGGGTTCGACATGGATGCACCCATGGCCGTGCCCGCCATACAGAGCATCGGCATGGCAAAAGTTGAAACCGACCGGATAGACCCGGCCGGCGACGTATTCGCGGGGGACGCGATCAAAATCTACATCAACTATAAGCAGATACGGCCATGAAGAAAATCACCATCATACAACGCGCCGGAGACCCGCGCCCGCGGCGCATGTTCCGCCCGGCGGACTCCCGCGCGCGCCAGGAGCACCGGCAGCAGGGCCAGGGAGCCGATGAAACGCCGTATATCGGGGAGTGCTTTAACGCCTTGGCAGAAGAACAGCGCCGACGGTTTGAAAAATTTTTCCACGACATGAACACCATTTTGAATTGAGAGGATTAGGCCATGGCACGCCCAACAGCCGGAGAAAAATTGACGCTGGACCTGATGTTTGAACTTGCCGCCGAAATCGACGCGGAGACGCCACCAGTGCCCACAAAGCCGACGCCGCCACCGCTGGCCACCGGCGACCTGGCCACGATTCCGCGCGTGCTACTGAACGAATACGCCCTTGAATATGCAGAGTATTACACAGCAAACGCCATGCAGCCGCCAGCGGAAGTCCGGCGCGTCTTAGAGGCATATACTGGCCGTGGAGGCATCGAGAGCAGCCAGGAAAGCTTAGGACAGTATTTCACGCCATATCCGGTATGTAAAATGATCGTCGACATGCTCGACATGCAGCCGGGGGATACCGTTTTTGATCCGACGTGCGGAGCCGGCCGATTTTTCAAAAGCCTGCCGCCCGGCGTCGACGCGGTCGGAATTGAGATCGACCCGGACGCCGCCCGGATAGCCCATCTTCTTTATCCGCAATATACGATTGATTGTGCAGACATAAAAAACAATCTGCACCTTAGAGAAGCTTTTGACTTTGTAGCGGGAAACCCGCCGTTCGGCCTATGGTGGAACGTGGAACCGCAGAAATGGAACCTGGCCAGCGCCGCCGGAAAGATTGTCAGCCAATGGGCCTGCTTTGAAATAGCCATCAAAGCCGTGAAGCCCGGCGGCGTTGTCGCGCTCGTGGTGCCGTCCTCGACGTTCGAGAACGACCGCCCGGCGGATAACCGAGCCCGCGAGTTTTTCGATTCCTCTTGCTTGATCAGGGCAAAAGTCGATCTGCCTGGGGATGCGTTCAAGGATAGCGGAACCACCTGGCCATGTTCTTTCCTTTTGATTCAGCGATACCCGGCCGAAAATGCCGTGCCATTCCGGGAATCACTGAAAAGATTCGAGTGCCCGAGCACCATAGTGGACGCATGGAAACAGTCCCCCGCGTTCGCGGCCATGAAAAAACAAATCCGGATTGAACTTGTCAAAAAGAAAACCGCCATCACCATAAACACGGAATTCGAGAAAGAGCGCGAAGAATTCAACCACTTCTTAGAGTTGAAAGACGAAGAAATCCCGAATAGCCGCGATACGATTCTAATATCCCGGCAGGGGCACAAATTGAAATTACAGCCCGTGGGGGCAATCGCGGCGTGCAAGTTGGCGGAGTGGTCCGGCGACTGGAAAACGGAAAGAAAAGCGACGCGGCTACTTTCCGTAAACCACCTGGTTATGCATGAAGGACTAAAAGGACTGACGGACTTGAATTTAACACTGAAAATCGATCCGGCATTCCTGCAATTCCTGAAAGGGAAACGGAAATTCTTTCAAAAAGAATCGATCAGAATGACCGACTTAGCGGATAAGAAACCTGAAATATACAAACGCAATCTACAGCGCATCGAGGACGCGGGAATCTGGGATAAGCTTTTTCCGTACCAACGGCACGACGCAGCCATACACGCAATCAAGAACTACTCGTTTTTAGGATACATACAGGGGTTAGGCAAGACACGGACGGGGATAGCGATAGCCATGATTAAACAGACGCAGAGCAATTTGTTTATCTGTTATTCCCGGCTAACAAAAGTATGGTTCGATGAAATGGTATTGATGGGAATTCCCGCCGATGATATATGTATAATCAAGAACCATAATGATCTAAAAAGCATAAAGAAATGGAATATAGTTTCCTTTGAGACATTGCGAAAACAGGATAAAAACGATCCGCCTGTTGTGTGTCCGAAATGCGGGAATATCGTGAAAGGGAAAATCTGCACCGCGCCTAATACTGATCGAACGTCTGACAAATCCACTTGCGGTTGGAACCGTTTCACCGATGCGACGTGTCCGAATAAGAAATGCAAATCCCACAAAGCCGACGGCGTGAACCACTACACCGGCCGTTACTGCCCGGATTGCGGGTATTCACATATCGACTGGAAGCCGGGTATTTACAAACGGATGCAGAAACTGTTTTCCCTGATCTGCGTTGATGAGTCCCAGGCGTCAAAGAACAAGAACAGCCAGCAGGGGCAGGCATTGCGCACACTGAAAGCAAAGCACAAGATTATATTGACCGGCACCCTCTTAGAAAACTATATCGCGGAAGCGTTCTGGCAACTGTACTGGCTCTTAGGCGGCGGCAGCGCACGTTTTCCGTATTCGTTCAAGGGCGGACACAATGCGTTCTGCAATCAGTATGCCGTGTACGAATCCACAAAGCAGGGGCGGCGCCGCATGATGCCGGACGTTAAGAATGTCGAAACATTCTGGAGTATGATGGATACCCTTATGACGCGCCGAACGGAGAAAGACAAGGACGTTAAAGACATAATCAACCTGCCCGACGCCAACGAGGTCCGCGTAAATATCGCACCGACCGAACCGGAGAAACAGCTTTACGAAAAAGTATTTGACGATTTCGAAAACTGGTATGAGGCGCAACTTGCCGCGCGGGATGAATTGCCATACTGGAAACAGGGGGAATTCACAGCCAAGCTTTCATCGCTGGTACTCGTGAAACTCAATGCGTTAAGAATGGTTTCATCCTGTCCATACAGGTATGACGATTACACGGGCAACGGTACGGCAAAATCGGAATTCGTGCTTGACATTGTGAAAAGAAAATTAGCGGAAGGAAAGAAGCTTCTCATATCGTCGGCGTTCAAGGATTGCGTGGAATACCTGGCCGGCAAGATACCGGGCGCGGAATTCTTTCATGGGGAAATGCCGATAGCGCAACGGAATATAATTATGGAACGGTTTCAAAAGGGAGACGATTTAAAGGTTTTGTGCGTGACTACGCAATGCTGCAATTTAGGCGTGACGTTGACACAGGCGCAGACGTGCTTGATCTATGACTTCTTATGGTCTCCGAAAGCCATGGAGCAAATGTGGAAGCGCGTTCACCGTGTCGGGCAGACACAGGAAGTTGATATTGTGTACCTGATAAATCAGGGGATGATCGATGAGGACATGAATAAACTGGTTACGCAGAAAGAAGGAGCGATAGATCGCGCGATGGATCATGTAATGGAGAGCAGCAAGGGGGAAGTATTCAGCCCCATAGAATTCGCGGAAGCCCTGATTCGCGGCCGCAAAAACAAAAAGAGAGGATGAATAGTATGAATTACGGACTAAATATAATGGATGATAAAATAGCGGTTATTTATTTTAAAAAAGTTCGGTCAAAACAAAGCAGAATAGGAACAATGTGCTATGCTAATATTGTAGCCATATTCTACATGCCCCATATTCCCAACGAACAAATAAAAAAGAAAATCAAATCCCAAGCAACAAGATATGCTAAATATTTAGAATCTTTGCAAGATAACGAAATTTATTTCTGAGGAGGATATTGCAATGTACTATTGGATGGAAGAACACAGAAACCATGTATCAGTAATTCAGTCATCGCACTACCAAGACCATCAACGAAGCCACGGGGATGTTGTTGCAATATTCTATTTTCCCCATATTTACACTCAGAAAACAAAGAAAAAAATCCTAAAACAAGCAGAAAAATACCTCAAGTTTTTGCGAGAACTTGAAGTGATTGGAATGACATTTAGATAAGAAGGATCGAAATCATGCTTCCGAGCCAAAGAAAAAAACTTAGCGGAATCAATAAAAAAGACGATGGATTCATAGAGGCAATCTATGAGGAATTATTTAAAGATGAGCTTTGGGATATTGCGCCTGTCGTTCCAGCCATTACAAAGAATTATGATGATTTTACAGATTGGATAGAAACAGAAAAATTGAGACCTAACCCGACGAAAAGAAAGATAAAATGCCGCCATTACCGGAAGAAAAAAAACAAAACGGTTGCGTTTGTCCCTCAACGGAATGGAATTGACAAAATAGAAATCAACTCTATTATGGATATTATAAATATCATGGAAAATTGCCAACACAAAATAGACGCAAATTCTACTATCGCATCATTAAGAAAGAACAATCCTAAAGCCTATAATGATTATATAAATGAAATACATAAAGGAATAAAAATTAGCCATCAAAAAAAAGGAGAATAATATGAAATTACTTGCAAAAGTAGTAGACCATGAACATAGCGATGGAGATACAGACATGGTGGAACTATGGGAAACACCGGCAGGATTAAGAATAAAAGAATATCTCTTAAAAAAAGCTGGCAATAATGGCAAAGGAGAAAAGACTTGTGAGCAATGGTATAAGGTTAAATCTGTTTCTGACTCGGAAGGCCAATTGCTCGAAGAATTGTCAGACTTTTCTAAAAAATCAAAATCGCAAAAGGAGACTGATTAATCATGCCAAAACTCAACTACGACAAGAAAACAGGAAACGTTTCAATCGGTCGGTACTCCTGGGACGGCTACGACGCCACACGGTACAAACCGATCTACATGCTGCAATGCGAGTGCGGCTTTCCACTGAAGGTGTATTTCAAAGGCCGTGTTCCCTCGAAGGTGCGTGACCTGGAGTTAGAGTCGTATTCCAGTACGGAAAACTATAAACTGGTTTTCTATACCGATCAGGCATGGGGGATAGCCAATCAGCATAACAAGTGCCCGGCGTGCAGCAAACAAATTTTCATAGGGCCGAATTTGGAAACGGCCGTGACCGCGGCGATACTGAAAGTGTTCTATACCTATGACTACGGAAAGAAAAAACTACCGAAAGCGTTGATAACGCATATCCTGTTGTGTCTCGATCATTCACTGGTAAAAAAACGGTTGGTAGTGAACAAGGAAGCCATAGCCGGCCGTGACGATTATGTCGTGATTCACAAAGAGGAAGTTGACGGATGGAAACCGGAGGGGGAGACTTATAAGGAATGGGAAAAGCGCGTCGAGAATGAAATGAAGAAACTGCGCGCGCTGCTGAAACTGCCGGAAGAAATAACGGACGCGATGTTACAGGAAGCCGCCGACGCAAAGGGAATATTCGATTACGGAATTGAAGCCTTGGCAAGCCACGACGAAAATTGCACGTGTAATTTGTGCATGAGATAACAACATGAAAATACTAATTGCTTGCGAGTTTTCAGGAATAGTTAGAGCCGCTTTTGTAGCGCGTGGACATGAAGCCTGGAGTTGCGATTTATTGCCATCGGAACGTCGCGGAAATCACATTCAGGACGACGTGCGCAAGGTTCTAAACGGGGGGGGGCAATGGGACATGCTAATCGCGCACCCGGAATGCACACATCTTGCCGTTAGTGGAGCACGTTATTTCGCGGAGAAACGAGCGGACGGCAGACAGCAAGCCGCCATTGAATTCTTTATGGAAATGATTAACGCCGACATTCCCAGAATAGCAGTCGAAAACCCTGTCTGCATTATGTCAACTATTTATCGAAAACCAGACCAGATAATACAGCCTTATCAATTCGGGCACTCGGAGAGCAAAAAAACCTGTTTGTGGCTAAAAGGATTGCCGCTGCTTACTCCGACAAAGTTGGTCGAACCGACTTACCACACAAACCCTGATGGAACAATCTACACCGACAGTAAAGGGGCAAAATATTCCGAAACGCATTTCAGAACTTTCAGCGATAAATACAAACGATGGGATAATCAAACACCGAGCGGCCAGAATAAATTATCGCCGGGACCGGAACGCTGGAAAATACGTTCTCGGACGTACACCGGAATAGCGGAAGCCATGGCGAAGCAATGGGGAAGCCTATGAGACGCAACCCGTCGCGCAATCCGCGCACCATCATCGACCCGTCGCTACTCATACCCACCGCCGACGTGGCCCAGGAATTAGGGATTACGAAAGCCAGAGTTCGAAATCTGGCTCACAACAAAAAACTAATGATGTTCAAATGCTGGAATCCTATAACACAGCGGCACGCCCTGTTTACGACACGAAAACAATTGAATATGTACAAGGAATTGCGCGATCAGCTACCGGACAGATTCGACCCCGTCCACATCCAAATGGAAAACGCTCTTTGGCGGGAAGCACAACGCCGACGAGAGAAAATAATTAGAGCCATTATACTTGCACGCGCGGAGAAAGAAAGATTGCTGCATCCAGCCGACAACCCAAACAACAGTAGAAAAAAGCCTTGAATAATCAATATCAGCATTCACGGATATAAATATGTCCGGTATTCGTTTGAGCCTGAACAGCCGCGCCGGCACCACGAGTGATTCAGCCTTGAGATATTTATTAGCGAAGACCCGCACGACAAATCTTTGTTTTGTTACAGAACAGCCATACTGGAAATCGGGCAGATCGTATAATTTCTGCGCTGCCCGATTCCCCAACGAACAATTCAATTTGTACTGAAAATGCGAGTCCTGCACGTACTCGGGAATATGCTGCTGAATAACCAGATCGTTCCCGTACACCCCTTGAGCATGGCGGACAGCATCGAGGATTTCACCCTGGCTGAAGTTCACCGGAATCCACGTGTCCGGATAACGACCGTACTGGAAGTGTTCCACCCACCACGTCTTGTTTTCTCGATAGTCGCCTTGTCGCATCAGCCCATATTCCCCGGCGCCCTCGGAGCCTTGCCGCCGACGTACCACACCGGCCGGCCAGTCGCCTTGTCGATTTCCCGGTCTTCCGGCCGTACAGTCGGAATGTCCAGATTCTTGAATACGTCGCCCTCGAAGACCACCGGGACCGCCCGCGTCTTCGCCCGGTCGTAAAACAACCCGCTTCCATCGGCGGCGAGGTACATGCCGCGATCCTTCGCACGGGTGCACAGATATACGTTGTGTTCCGCGCTGCCCGTCCGAATCAGGGTCAACAACGGAAAGTTCTTCGCCGTGGCAAAGTACAAATCTATCGGCGCGTGCCCTTGGTAATTGAACCGCCCGATCTTCTCGCCCCATTTCGGCTTTGTATCATCAGTCGAGAATTCCAGCGGATGGAAAGACAGGCATAATGCTTTCAGGCTATCCATGTCGTTCGGCACCAGCACGATGTCGATGTCTTTCACTTCCGGACGTCCGCGGCGTATCGACCCGCACACCATCGACTTGTCGCAGAACGGAGCAATCAGTTCCATCATTTCAGCGGCCATTAATTTTGCTTCCTGTAGATTCATAACGGTAGTTCCCCCGGTAATGGTTTTCCCGCCTTTATTAGTCGGCGGTTTTTCGCTTTCTGCACCCTCTTGATAGTCTTTTCCTCTTGCCGGTGCGCAAATATGCCCTCTTTTTGCAACGTGCAGTACGCCGACGCAATCGCTATGGCGTCCGCCTCGTCTTCCGATTCGACACTCAACCCGAACTCAAGCCGCACCTGCGCCCGTATCGCGTCCTTATCGGCCTTCCCCGACGACGTGAACGCCTTTTTTATCTCCGTGGGGGATAGAGGCTTCACGCCACCGATTCCGCGTGTCAGGCCCGCATACATGCACGCCCCGACCATGTAGGAAATCAGCTTGCCGGTCATGGCGTTTTTCCAGAAGAACGATTCCTCGATAACGAGAATGTCGATTGTCGCCGGGTCGAACTGTTTGTAGAGAAGCTGCACGCCGGCCGCGATGCGCATGTACACGCTCATTTTGTCGGACAGCGGAATGACGCCATGATTCAGCAGCTTTTCCGTGTCGTAGTCCATGACGGCGAAACCGATGTTAGCCGTCGATGCGTCAACCCCCAGAACTGTCTTCGTCGGCACGTCGTATCTCCTTTCTTATTTTCTTCCAGAGTTTGTGAACCCGCTTTTCTTCCGAATGGATTATTTCGTTGACCTCCGAACCTTCAACCGTTTTCTTGCGGGCACGCCACAACTCGTATTCTATATCTGATAATACAATCGCTATATTGCCGAGCTTCAATCCCACGTCATTCACCACCTTTCATATCTTCACGTCGCCCCAACCCAACGCGCCGGCGGTCACTCCGCACATCGGGCATTCCGGCTTCGGGTCTGTCTTTCCTCTCCACTGTTTCACATCCTTTTCATGGAACGGTTCCTTGCAAAAACAGCACCAGAATTTATAACCGTCGGCATCCATGTATTCCTGTAAATTCAGGCCGGTAATTTCGGGAGCATCATCGGCAGGGGGCGGATCGTCTTTGAACGCGCGGTCACGGTCCAGCAGCCAATCAAGATATTTGTCCTCTTCATTCTCCATCGGTTTTTTCAGGCTCGACCTTGATTGTGATGTTGTTCAGCGCGTCGTCTATGGCGTTCACGCGAGTCTCTGTGGCTTTGGAGCCGGCCAGTGCGGCCGTGGCCTTTCGATTGGCCAACCTCGCCATGTAGACGGCGTGCACGGCCGCTGCAATCAACATACCGAGTAACAGGAATATTACGGAGAAAAGGGCTACGTTCACGGTTGAACCTCCAAGAATAAAAAATATGAACAGCACGAACGACCACAAGAAAACCAGAATAACTCGATAACATCCCCGACGCCGCGGCGGCATGAAGTATTCCGGCGGACGGAAGTAGTACGCCCCTCCGAGATTATCATCATATCGCTTGTTCATCTTCGTCCTTATTAAATCCCGTCAAAATCAATCTCTTGCGGGCCTTTTGCGATTTCAGCTAAAATAACCGTCTCCGCTTCCGTCTTTGGCTTCCGGGAGCCTTTCTTCCTGGATACTCCTAAGTATTCGGATGCCTCTGTAATTCTCATGCAAGCCTCTTTTGGGTTTTATTAAGTTCAAGAATCACCTGCTGTTCAAGCATCTCCCCGGTGAATCCCTTACAGGCAATCTTGAATGCCGGGTCTTTCTTTGTGCATGAGAAGTTACTTGTATCCGTGTGCCACGCGAACTTCTCGCCGTGGAACTCGAATATGATTCGCGCTTTCCTCACGATGGTTTTTCCGCAGTAGTGACAATTAGGTAGTGGTTTGCTCATTGTAATTTTCTCTCCTTGATATATTTATTTATCTTTTCTGTACGCCCCGGAATAAGCATGAAGTTCATAACCAACCGGTTGATCTTGATGTCACAGTCCACGCACACCCCGCGATATTGATTCCCGTCCGCGCACACCTGGTTCACCTGTTCGCGTTCAAGAAGATGGATATGAGTTATCACATCCATCCTTTTCAGCGCGTACATGTTGCCTGCTATTCCGGCGGTCCACCCGGCGGCGGCGGTTCCTGTGCCGGACCTGTGAACGGCGGCGCTTCATTCTCCGCTACTGCATCGACGGCAGCGTCCCCCCCGGCGGCGGCGCCGGCATTGAGATCAATTTCCCCGGCGGCATCGTTGGCCAGCGGCGGTTCCGCAACCGCTCCCGGCTCCTGGACGGCATCGGGATCGTCCTTTACGCCCTCGTGATACTTGAACACAACGACGGCATCAGCCGAGCCGCATTTCGGGCACCGCTCTATCTGTGCGGCCTGGGCGGTTTCCATGTTGGCGAAGTCCCTTGAGAACGTGAGCTTGTCACAGTTCTCGCACTGATAGACGACGGTAACGCAGTTCGGGATTCCCGGAAGTTCCGGCTCCGGTGCGGTCGGCGGCTTTACCGGCGGGGCCTGTGCCTCGTCAAACTGTACGATAACCGTGACATTCTCGCCGAGCCGTTCATCGAGTTCGCGCAGCACCCGCAGGTTATGCGTCGAAAACACCACGCTCTTTTCACGGCCGTTCGCGCCGTTCTTTGTCTTCACATCCTTGAAGACTCCATTGAATTTTACTTCCAAATCATTCACCCCTTTCAATTTTCTTCTGCCAATGCAAGCATTTCATCTACGGTTAATTTATGTGGAACCAGCATGGTTTCGATATTGCTACTCGGGGATGAGGAAACCATGCTGGTATTGTTTTTCGGCTTGTATCCTGGCATTCCGCGAAGCTTTTCTTCAAGGTCGTTCAGCGTATCGTCGAATCCCTCGCATGAATTGTAGCAGTCAGCGCAGAGAACCGTGCCATGCCGGATATACAGATCGTCGATGGACTTCACGCGGATAATATTGTTGCATTGCCGCATGTTCTTTCCAACCGTCATTTCCGTTCCGCAGCAGAATACCGACCCCTTGAACGATTCAGAAATGAACACGCCGATCCCCCACCGCTTTGTATTCTTTTTCAGGGCAAAACCGGCCTTGCAGATACAGGGTATAAAACCGGAGAATACCCGCGAGACATACAACGGCGTTTCCTCCTCATCAGAAATCTTTTTCCGGCGCCGGCCACCCTTTACAAACCCGGTCGGTTCCTCGACGACCTTCACCACCCGGTCACGCCAGCGCATCATTACGGCTCCGCGATCCTTGCAGTATTTGCACTTCGCCGTCTTTTCCTTTTCCCATCCGACCTGCATGGCGCGCCCGAGCGCAAGCATCATAGCGGCCTGTTCGGCATCCGTCGGGCTGAACCTGTAGACCCGCAGGTCAAACCGTTTTTCCCATTGCGGAATCGGTTCATCGGGAATATTCAGTTCTTCAAGACCTTCATCGAGGTTGTTAAGAAAATCATCATACGTTTCCGCCTGTTTATCGTCGTTCATAATAGTCCATTCTCCTGTGCTATGATTTCTAACGACTCCATAGAATCAGAACCGTAATATTCAAATAGCTCCTGTTTTGTCGTTATCGCCCGCGCCTGGACTGCATACGGCACTTCAGCCCGCAGAATAACCAGCCGGAATTCCTTTTTGTTTTTTCGATATTTATCATCCTTGCTGTCTGCATATTCAGGAACATCCCATGCTCGCCAGCGATTGATGAAATAGACCATGCTCCATACGTCGCCGCCCTCCGCGCGCTTACGGCCGATGCAGACGGCCATATCATGCAGAGCGGTTTTGATCCCGATTTTTTCAACCTTTTCAAGAACGGCTTTTTTCGCTTCCTCCATTTGGTCTATCGATAATTCAAGGGGAAATGGTGTCCGTATTTTTGTTTTATCATTATCCGAAGTCAATTCAATCCATAACCTGCAAAGTCGCCCCCACGAATCTAAAGCCTTATCCTCCATTTCAAACTTAGGATCATAGCCACAAAAGCACTCCAAAAGGCTGCGACTCGCCCGGCGCACATCGAGAGTTTTTGCCTTCGGGGGAATGTCTTTCATTGCCGTTTCGTAAGGATTCATCTTAACAAACCAATCCGAATACATATAGTCAGTACGCAATATGGTAAAGATAACAAATATCTCGCTCCGTAGAATCTCAAACTTTGCGCTCGCCCATGTCCTGCTGTCCAGATTATTCAGCGACATGCGTATCTGTCTGTCAGAGAACGGTTGGAGATTCCCATCAACCAAAAAGCCCCAGAAATCCCTTTGCGTACTTTGTGACAGAAGACAGAAGAGCTCGACAACGATCCCTCTGTGTGCTTGCGAAAGTTTTTGATATTCCGGCGAAGAAATGAATTCATGCGACAGCGTTATTCCTTGATTCAAAATCCACCACGTTCAGGTTGTGTTTGTCGTCAACTGTAATATGGCAAGGTATGAACTGCGTTACGTCCTGATGCGATACCACAAAAATCTGCGTAAAGTATTTCGCCAGATAATCCAGAAATCCGATATAGCCCTGGCGGTTCACGGCGTCCAGACTGCCGGTCGTCTCATCGAGGAAATAACTCTGCATCCTTGAACCTTTAATCGAGAAGTAAATGCCAAGCGTGGCCCGCATCACCAGACGGGCAAGGTCCTGCTGCCCCTGGGATGTTAATTCAAGCGGCCGTCGAATTCCGTCCACTTCCAATAGAAGTTCGAATGATTCAACCTTTTCACCCCCCCGGCGCCCGCGGAGCGTCTTTTGCGTGTCGAATATCAGTTTCATGTCTCCGCCGGTAAGTATATCGAACAATTCTTTTGCAATGTCAAGAAACGTCATTTTTTCAGAATCTATCACAAGCGCCTGCACGCCGTTCGTGGAAAACGCCTTTTCCTCTTCTGTATATGCAAGCGCAAGGGTCTCGAATTTAGTCTTGTCTTTTTCCAGCAGCGAACAACTGAACTGCGCGTCGTCGGACAGTTCAAGTTTATGCTCGTTTATGTTGATGGTACGCCGCAAATCCTCGATGCTTTTCTGCTTTCCGTCTATCTCATTTTGAATAGCCGCGGGACTCCCCGTGGAAACAGCCGGCTGCGCGACCACGTCCTCTTGCGTCTGTTGCAATGCCTTTTTCTTCGCGCCCAGCTTTTCTTTCAATATCCCGATCTGCGTTTCGCTTTCAGCTATTTTCTGCAACTTCTTGTCGAATCCAAGCGCCTCTATTTTTCTGATATTTTCAACGAGCTTATTATGCTGAGAAACGACTTCATCCACCTGCTTTTTCTTGCCTGATAGAACAAGAAGGTTGCTCTCTATTTTTGCAAGCCTTTCGTTTTCTTCCTTGAACATGGAGCCCGCTTCTAGTTCTGCCGCGTGCTGCCTGGCTTTGCTTCCATTGGCCTCTATCTTTTGCAGAACGGCCGCAATTCGAGATTCCAACTCTTCCTCGAAGCCCTTATGCTCATCGAGCCATTTCTTTGCCGTGCGCGCCTTTTCGACATAGCCACACGTCGCCGGACAGTCCAACGTCTTCAGTTCTTCCGCATCGTCCCGCTGGCGCGTAAAATCCTTATAATCCTGTTCGGCCTTGTTGAGTTCCAACTTGAGTTCGGAGCTTTGTTCGAGACTTTTGATAGCATCCTGCACGTCGCGTTTCTTCTGCGCAATTGCCACCAGTGTTTCTTTTTTAAGATTTTCATGCTGCTGTATTTTCAGATTAATATCCGACCCTAATTTCGCTTTTGGTTCTAACTCGTTTCGCTCCGTTCTAAACCGATCCAATTCTTCAATCTGTTTCTCATATATCTGTTTCGATTGTACGTCCGTATTTGCTTTTGTTAATTCAGATTCGATAGCGGCTATATCTTTTTCCAATTGCACGATAAGCGACCGCGATTCATTAAATTTCTTTACCGCCATTTCGTTCCGTGCCTGCTCTTGTACCAATTCCTCCTTCACCTTTACAAGAGACTGAATGGCTTCCTGAAAACCATCAATGTCCACCTGCGCCTGCGCATTGAACCGTTCTATCTCCACTGCCTGTTCATCCGACAGTAGATTTTTCTTTTCGCCTATTATCTGCGAGGCTATTTCATCGACGATTTTCTGAACCTGCTTTGTTCGCTCGTTAAAGAAGACGGACCGTTCCTGAATATGATCGAGCCCGATAAGATCGGCGAATATCCGTTTCCGCTCCGTAGCCGTTTTCGCCACTATTTCCTCTGCCGAATTCTGGCTGTGAAAACAGGATGTAAGAAACATTTCTTTGGTCATTATGTTTTCTTCAACCCACTTCGTAGTCAGGTCCGCCCCGCTGGCGCGCGTCTCCCATTTCTTCTCTGGAAAATCATACTCGAAAATTCCGGCCATGTGGTTCTTGCTTTTTTCTATGAAGTCCGCTCCGACGTACTCGCCTTTCAATATGAAATTCCGGTTTATCCTGTAGCTCTTGCCGTTGAACTGGAAGTACATTTCGATGTAGGACTCGTCATTTTTCGCCACAAGTTCATAGATGGAATGCTGTGATTTGTGCATCCGGAACGGAAAGAAGCCGTACAGCACGCCAGGTATCATTTCCAGAAGGAACGTTTTCCCGCGGCCGTTGCGCCCCATGATTGCGATCTTTGAGGCAAGCTTATACGGCTCGAAGATGAATTCATTCTTGTACGGGCCTATGCCCTTTGCTCTGATAGTCTGTATAATCATTTCTTTTTCTCCGCTGGTTCGGGAAGACGGCAGAAGACCTCATAAACGATTGCCCCTACGTGGCCGATCTCGCGCGCGACCGCATCCATATCTCCGCTGGCCACCGCTGCCTGCAACTGGCCAACCTGTTCGCCGCAAATAAGCGCCATCCGTTCCATCGAAGCCTTTTTCTCATCATCGTGCTTTTCACGGTTGGCATAAATCTGCAACTGCACCGATTCGAAAAACAGATCAATATCATTGCACATGTTATTCCCCCAAAAAACAGATTGTCAGTCAATCTGTGATTTTCGTTTATTAGCATCTATCAATGCACGCAATTCTTGTGCGTGAGAGTAGCCTTGCAGGTAGAGGTCGCCCGTCTGTGTCAGCAGCGGCGCATTGAAGTCGTGAGAGTAGCCTTGCAGGTCGAGGTGGCCCGTCTGTGTCAGCAGCGGCGCATTGAAGTCGTGAGAGTAGTTGCGCAGGTAGAGGTAGCCCGTCTGTATCAGCAGCGGCGCATTGAAGTCGTGAGAGTAGTTGCGCAGGTAGAGGTCGCCCGTCTGTGTCAGCAGCGGCGCATTGAAGTCGTGAGAGTAGCCTTGCAGGTCGAGGTGGCCCGTCTGTGTCAGCAGCGGCGCAT
>Ga0209777_10000456_pt1 | contig 68125 bp, 59 predicted proteins | sample FrelakmetHBP12HB_FD_187147 | JGI IMG/M metagenome (GOLD analysis project Ga0209777, IMG submission 187147) | Freshwater lake sediment microbial communities from the University of Notre Dame, USA, for methane emissions studies -HBP12 HB (SPAdes)... | ecosystem: Environmental > Aquatic >...
GAGGTGTCAATGCCAGACAGGAGCGCCTCTTTTGGAAACTCCAGAGGCTCGACCATATGCCCCAGCACTCCGTCCGCCAAAATCACCACGGGATTTCTGTACTTAAAGGCCAGACTGAAACCCTTCCGGGTCAAGTCGCACATCTCCTGCACGCTTGCCGGTGCCAGAACGATGTTGTGATAGCAGCCATGCCCTCCGCTCTTGCAGGCCTGATTGTAGTCCGACTGCTCCGGACCAATGTTGCCCAGACCCGGCCCCGCCCGGCAGATATCGACAATAACGCAGGGTAGCTCTGCACCCGCAATGTAGGTTATTCCCTCCTGCTTCAGGCTCATACCGGGGCCGGAAGAGGCCGCAAGCACGCGGTGCCCTGCGGCTGCCGCCCCGTAGACCATGTTGATTGCTGCTTCTTCCGATTCCGCCTGCACGAACTTGCGGTTAACCATCGGGAAATAGCGAGAGGCTTCGTGCAATATCTCGCTGGCAGGAGTAATGGGGTAGCCAAAGAAGCAGTCACATCCTGCATAAAGAGCGCCAACGATAACGGCGCTGTTTCCAGCCACTAATTGAGACGCCATTTATTCAGTTCTCCTCTGCTTTCTCTTTCTGGGGCACATGAACCTCAACGGCCAGCGGCTCAGGGCAGGTGTAATAGCACGCAGCGCAGCCAATGCAGCCGTCCCCGGAATAGAGCACATAGTGATAGCCACGGGAATTGAGCTCTTCGCCCATCTTCAATACATTCGCAGGACAGGCCTCAATGCACCGCTCGCAGGCTTTGCATTCCAGGGCATTGATTATCGGATAGGGCTTGTCTTTATTCCTGATCTCCACCCGCCGGATCTTCCCGCTTATGGTCTTGGGCAACTCCTCTACGAACTCGATGATCCTCGGATACTTGTAGGGCGCTGTGACCAACTTTACGTGGTCTTGCAGCTCCTTTTTCAGCTCCTCGGTGGCGGCATAACCGCGGGCGAGGACTATAGTTGCCTTCACTACCTGTCCCCGAATGGAGTCAGGCACACCGGTAATTGCCACCTCCATTACGGAAGGGTGAGACATGAGGGCGCTTTCCACTTCGAATGGCCCTACCCGGTAGCCGGAACTCTTGATCATGTCGTCCGTTCGGCCTATGAACCAGAAGAATCCATCCTCGTCTTGCCAGGCGGTGTCTCCGGTATGGTAGTAATCGTCATGCCAGGTGCTATTGGTCTTGTCCGGATCGGAATGGTAATCAGTGAAAAGGCCGACGGGCTTTCCCTTGTCCGTCTTGATCACAATCTCGCCCTCTTCGCCCACCTCGCATAATTTATCGTTCTTGCCCACCAGTACTATTTCGAATCCCGGTGCAGGCTTGCCCATGGAGCCGGGCTTGGGATTCATCCAGGGATAGTTGGCAATGCAGACCACAGTCTCCGTCTGGCCGAATCCTTCCATGAGCCGCAAGCCCGTGGTCGCGAGGAAGCTCTCATAAACAGATGCATTGAGCGGCTCTCCTGCCGTGACCGCGTATTTAAGCCGGGAGAAGTCGTATCTAGACATGTCGCTCTTGATCATGAACCTGAAGATGGTCGGCGGAGCGCAGAAGGTCGTCACTCCATATTTGCCCATCTCGTCCATCATCTTCCCGGCGTCAAATCGATCATAATCGTAGACGAAGACCGCCGAGCCGGCCAGCCATTGGCCATAGATCTTGCCCCAGGCGCATTTGGCCCATCCCGTATCCGCCACGGTGTAATGAAGCCCGTCGTCCTCCACATTCTGCCAGTACTTGGCAGTGAGGATATGGCCCAGGGGATAGGTCTGATCGTGTTTGACCAGTTTTGGATATCCGGTAGTTCCAGAGGTAAAGTAGCCGAGGAGGATGTCCTCATTTCTCGTCGCCTGCTCTTTGCTAGGGCGAACGAATTCTGCCGATGCCTCCATTAGCTCCTTATTGAAATTGATCCAGCCCTCGCGCACATTGTCAGCACTTCCTGCAAAGGCTTTGACCAGAGAAATATTGCCCAGACCCTTTTGGGCCGCATCGAACTCGTCCGGTACCCCGTTCTCTGCTATGCAAATGATCATCTTCAGATCGGCCTTCTTGATGCGATAGACAAAGTCCTTGGCCTTGAGCATATGCGTGGAAGGAATGGAGACGGCCCCTATCTTGTTTAAGCCCACCATGCAGACCCAGAACTCCCAGCGGCTCTTGAGGGTTAGCATGACCGTATCCCCTTTTTGCAGTCCATATTTAGAAAAAAGATTAGCGGCCCGATCACTCAGGATCTTCAGATCTTTGAAGGTGATGATCAACTCTTCACCGTGATCATTGCACCAGACCAAGGCGCGCTTATCAGGATTTTCTGCTGCATAGGCATCAACTACATCGTAAGCAAAATTGAAGTTCTCGGGAACCAGGATCTTCAGATTTTCTTTAAAATCCTCGTATGATTTGTAATCGACCCGAGAGACGAACTTAGACAATAATGACGACATTTTTCCCTTCCCCTCTCCTACCTACATGACCACAGCCAGCAGCTTCACCGGCTTGTCGTTTAGGGCTTGCATGAAGTGATCATAAGACGAATCAAAGAATATGGAGTCTCCAACGTTTAGCACTACATCGTTGTCATGAATAGTGATCTTTAGAGACCCCTCGAGCACATATTCAAACTCCTGGCCCGGATGATTGTAGAATGATGGGCTGCCCTTGCGAGGATCGATAGTGACTATAAACGGCTCCGCTTTTTTATGAGCAAACTTTCTGGCCAGGCTCTGGTAGTGGTATTGCTTTCTGCGCTCCACTTCCACCGCCTCGCCCTTTCGAGTAATGGTGAATATGCTCATCTTGGACTCTTCGCCTGTGAGCAGCAGGCCGGTATCGACGTTGAGTTTTCGCGCAATGCCGATGAGAATGCTGGCGGGAATGTCCAGCTTTCCATCTTCATAGCAGTTGTATGTCCCCACAGGCACATTAAGGTGCTCTGCCATCTCCTCGGACGATACCAGATTTAGCTCCCTCAGCTCACGAAGACGTGAACCTATTTCATCAAGCCTCTCCTTCATACTCATTCCTCAGCGCATTGTGACTGCCTCACATGCATATTTTAATCTATCCATGAGCGATTTCTTGCCGGGATTGCTGAAATTTATAATTAAGAGATCACAGAAAAAACAGGGTAAACCATCTTCGCGACAAAAATAGAATGTGTTAATTGCAGAGACTAATTAAGCCTCAGGAGGTCCAGTCGTCCTCATCAAGCCAGTTTTGGGTCCTTTTCTTTGAGCTTACCGAGCTTTTTATCTGAGATTGTCCTGAGAAATTTAGCGATGCGGATCGGTAGCCGGAATTTCCTCGCATCAGATTGTAGGCAATCTCCGGATCAATCCCGTGCTTATTTAAATATGCATCGCGGGAGAGATGCTCCCCCATCCCGGAAATGTATATCGGATCGCCGATAATTGGGGTAATTTTTCCCGCGGGCAAAATCCATTCGAAACCCTGAGGAAGTGCACATTGCAGCCAATCGCTATTGCCTTCCAGATCGTCTTTGGATGCCTCATTTACAACTCCGCAGTTTCTACATATGAACTTCTTCATATCAGCTTAATAAGTCCATAACAGTATATATAATTTACTTAACAAATCTTTTAATTGCGGCCTCATCATTTTTTATATAGGAATACTGATTATTATATTATTGGACGGGGATGATCGAGACAGCGATTAAGATCAATTGCCCCCAACTCAAGTGCAGGACTGCAGCCCAATATTATTAGTATAAGATGCCCACATAGAACCTCAATAATAATCATCCTCAGGCCACTACATGAGGCTGATTACTTTGATAAAGCAGGTGTTTGTAAATGAGATCAAACAATTTACTTCTCGGTTTAATGGCACTGGCTTGCCTTCTGGTTCAAGCATGTGCGGTGGAAGATAGCCCGGAACTGATTGATCAAAATAAAGTGGATCAAATGAATACGCAGATCCTTGGTGAGAAAAAAACAGATGCAAACAGCTATAAGGGCCAGCCCTGGGCAACTTCATCGCTTAATGATTCCAATAAGATAGAATCTATCTCTGCTGTCCAGGTCTCTTTGGTACAAGGCCAGTCATCCGACTACCTGGGTCAGGCCGATTCCTTCCTTAAGGCGGCAACGAACAATGGTTTCTATCTCCTCAGTGTTGCACAGTTCCTTAACAAATCCAGCACGGATAAGAACTGGGCCATTGTGGACGTTCGGCCGGCACAGCTTTACCTAGGCGGCCACATTCCAGAAGCATTGAACATCCCCTTAGAAAATCTGATATCACAGATGGGCATGATTCCTGCCGGCCAGAAGGTTGCCGTCTACGGCGCGATTGATACCAATGCCGCATTTGCCGTTCAGACGCTGAGAGTCTATGGTGGTCGCGATGCATTTGTCCTCTCGGGCGGAATTGTTACCTGGCAGGCGGCGGGGATGCCTGTAGTCACTTAGATTAATTCCAGATCATTACTGCATGAGGGGGGCCATCACTCAATAAATTTTTTTGCGATCGTAAAAGTTATAAACTTTAAAAAATATCTGATTATGTATGAAGGACTTTGCAGGGTCGAGCATTACCTACTTCGGTCTGGCTCGCGAAAGATTGATGAATAAATATCCCAGGCTGATCAGCGTGCTCGTGATACTAGCTTTAATCTGCATGACCGGCCTGGCCTTATTTATCATATCTGATCTCGTCTCTTTTGCCTCGAATTCGGATCGTAATGGCGTTCTAGTCGGCCTCGATCTCAAGGGTCCGGAAAACGGCATCACATCCATGACGAACGATAAGGAGGAGAGCGGAAATATTAGCAAGAATTCTTCCCGGTCATTGGACAACTTGAGCCGTCAAACCAAAATGAATGCCTCGCTGCCATCCAGTCAGGCTGCAAAAGGAGGCGTTTCCATAAGCAAATCATCTCCCGTAATAAGACATCATAGTTCATCCTCGTCGTCTTCTTCCTCATCTTCTTCGACGTCTCCGGCAAAGTCTGCAAAAAAAAGCAGCGACAATAACAACCTGACAAATGAGACGGCATCGATGAACAATACTCAAAGATCCAATGACACGAAGGTCGCGCCCACCGCAATTCTTGCGTCCTTGCCCTCAGTTGCATTCGGCGCTATCACCAATCCAGCTAAGGACACCACGGCAAGAGAGCCTGTATCAATAATTAAGTTCAAAACAAAAGCGACTCTTAGCCCGAAATCTGATCAAGGCATGAATCCGGATAAAGGGATAAATACCGTTGGTGCGACGATCTCAGATAGTAGTAATAAAGCGCAAAGCTCAAAAGATGTAAGCACGAAGAGCGCTTCTTCGCAAAAGAGTAAAGTGACTGCCTCCAGCCAAGCCAAAAAAACACTGGAAGTCATAGCTAAGCAGAAAGCCAATAGAGATAGGATTGCGGCGAACATGAAGAAAAAAGCGGCTCAATCGCGGGCCAAAGCTGCACAAAAATAGCCTTGACAAAAACCTGTCAGCTCAAGATCAAACTCTGCAAAGAATCCTCGGCAAGGCGGATCTGCATTAAAGGAATGCATCTTATTGCTTGGAAATCCGCATGATGCATCCGTCTTCCGTATGCTCTACATCGAGCTTCATCTTCAGGTCGGAGAATACCTTTCGCCAGTGGCTTTCCACACAGGTCTTGCAGTGCTCCTTGGCGATCAGGCTGGCCCCCACGCGAGCAAAGGATTTGGCACCTTCCATCAAGCCGCAACGACTGCGTTTGATCTCCACAAAGCCATCCCCCTCTGTAACCACCACCACGCTTCCGAAAAGGTTCTTGTCGTTGGTTGCCATGGCCAGGGCCACATCTTCTGGCTTCTCCAGGCCCAATTGCTTGAAAGTGGCCGCCACCTGGCGAGCGCCGCTGCCCTGAAACTCGCGCAGACCATTTTTGCCGAGCTTCCGAGCTACGTAACCGCTGCTGCCGTAGAAGCTGCCCATCCACATGGCCACTACACGTTGCTGAATCTGTTCCAGGGGAATATCAGGGACGTCTGTCATGCCGTTTTAGCTTTGCGAAACGGGATTATAATACTTTTGCGTCCCATGGTTGCTCATATTAATTAGATCCTTACATCACTTCATAATGCAATTAAGAATATCCATTTCATAAGATATCTAGAAATACTAAAAAATCTTTTCTTAAGCAAAGCTGGGTGCCACTAAAAATCTCTTTTCGCGCCTTTCAAGCTTTGCCGCAAGAAAGGCGCTGGAGAATTGCCATCAAATTTGGCGTGTTAAACTTACAATTAGGCAGTAGGAGCTTCAGATACTGGTGTCGGCGCTGCTGCTACCATAACCGGCTCGGACTTGATCTCGGTCTTGCGCACTTCTACGCGCCTGAGGGGATAGATTGCCTTGGCTTCTTTGTAGATATCCAAAGAGATCTTGCCACCCACAGCTTCCTGGATCAACTGGTTTAAGTCCAGACTCTTTGACCTCTCTAAGACGACCCTCTTGGAGAGCTCTCTGATGCTCTTGACCTGATTGGCCCGCGCCCTCTTCACTGTGAAGCAGCTGGGCTTGACCCGGACATGGTAGCCGTCCGTTGTGATTACGTCCACAATGGAATCAATTCTTGATGTCCTTCTCTTGACCAGGGAGCGCACATAATCCGTGGTCATCTCATGGCCCAGGAACTTAGTGTATGCCGAATCTCCGGCCACACGATCTACTTTAAACTTGAGCTTGGTGTTCTGCTTAGAGAAGTTGTTGGTGAGGTCTCCTAATGTGGTCTCAACAATCCTTCCCACAACCCTCTCCGGATCGTTGGCGACCGTCTCGCCAAAGGGAACTCTGCCGAACATCTCCGGACTTACAACCTTATACCATTGCTTGGCCTTTCTGCTCTCAGCCTTTCTTTGTGATCTTCTTGCCAATAAACATCCTCCGAGGTAATATCAATCCGAACATCGTTCAAGCTCACGGTATTTAAACCGATCGCCCAAAAAAGATGAGAACTAGTCTGCTGGCCAGACATAGATGTAAATGTAGTTGGACCAATCATTGCTATGGTAGCTGAGTATATGCCAGCCGGGATTATTTCCCTTAAACCAGGTCTGGTACCATCCGGTGCTTTTGTAGCCGAAATTTTTGACCTCAGGGGGGCAATAGTAGCTTGGCCCGCTGCTGCATGCCGTCCACTCAAAGGACCAATATGCACCCGGTCGGCTTACTTTGGACCAGAGAGGCAGCCATCCCCCACAGAATACGCCTGCCACCGTTGCCAGCCTTCCTGGGCAGCTCTGCACGTAGTACTCATTGCATTTGCAAATGGATGGCGCGGGATAGACGGCCTGGTAGCTTTGCGTAGCGTAGCCGTAAGGCGCGCTTTGGCTTGATGGGGTGGCGCAGGTGGGGCAGCTCTTCTCATAGGGATAGCTGCTGGAAACGCCGCCTGCAATTACAGTGGAGCTGGTGCAGGTAGTGCAGGTTTTGCTAGAAGAGCTTGCCTGGCCGGGAAGACTTGTTGCACCGGGATAAGTGGCTTGATCCGGATAGCTCATCAAAGCTGGATTTGCTATCGCGGGATTTTCGAATTGTCCCGTTCCGCTTGATGAAACAGGAACATTAAACGAACCCGGATAAGCAGCCGGCTGGAGGCTCTCCTGGACAGGGTAACTGTAACCGTTCTGAGAAGACTGGTCCGGCCTGTAAAGGTTGAAATCAGGCAGAACAATCCTTTCGGCGCCTGGATCAGGAGGAATGGGCGCATCCAAGGGCAGAGATGCTGCGCTCATGCTTGCCGCAGCATTTGAGTAGCTTGATGGTGCAGATAGAGGAGCACCTCTGGGATACACATAAATGTAGATGTAGTTGGACCAGATGCCGCTGTTGTAGCAGAGGATATGCCATCCCGGAACATCTCCGCAAAGCCAGCCCTTTTTCCAGCCCGTCCCCGTCCATCCCCACCATCGTACTGAAGCAGTGGACCGTCCGGGATACCATTCGTAGACAAAGAAGTTGCCGCTTGATTTGATATCCGCCCAAAGGGGCAGATAGCCTTGATAGCTGCATCCTCCCACTGTTCTAAAGCCGGAGGCGGTCTGGACAAAAAATCTGTTGGCGGAAACCACGGAACTGGGATAATACCAGACGCTGGAACCGGGCAAAGCCGCCTGAACGGTAGATTGCATTGAAGGCAGCACCGGCGCGGATATCATCGGGGCCGTATCGACCGGCTGTGAAGCTGACACAAAACCCAAACTCGCATCAGGAGCGAAGCTCTCCATTTGCGGCTGCGAGAGTCCCAGCTCCTCTGCCGTCATTTGCTCTTGCATTGGCCCGCCGATCTGCGGGGCCGGGTAAGCGGATTCTTGGATCAGTGAGGGATCCTGGCCCTGCGCGGGATAATTGCCATAAGACGATAATGATGGCTGGTTTATCGATGCCTGACTTGATGGTCCTGGCATGTAAGAATTTGTATCCATGCCGGCCAAAGAGCTTTGCTCCGGCTGAATAGTAGCAGCTGTATCCGAGATACCCACGTCTCCTACTGCACCTAAGGCGGTGTTAATCATAACCAGAAACATGACCGATAACGTAAGATAAAATTTCATACACCCCACCTCTCCCCAAGGGTTTGCTTTCTCCATTTCTCCATTCTTTTTAGCGCGCTCTATCTATTTAATACTTGTCTTATGGTTCCGAGAGCAGGAAGCCAATTAGTTTATTATAATAATATTTGTTCCGCTAATTCGCTTACATAAATAGAAAAAATATTAACTAAAAAATATAGTGGTCCCGGCAAGCTATTGACTACTGCTCCGGCAACCAGTTGCTTCTCACCATCTCTGCCAGACGAGGATTGTCAAACTGATTGTAGATATCCAGATCGGTAGTATAACCTATAAAGGGATCTATGGTGCCCTTCTCCAGGTTCATTATCCAGATCTTAAGACCTTTATCCTCTGCTGCCAGCCCATTCTCTTGGAAGAACTGCATAAATGGCTCTAAAGTCTCGCTGCTTGCCACCAGGATAATATAATCAGACCCAGGCTCAGGATTGTAATTATTGATATCCAGGGACTTTACGCTTGTGACTGCAAATACCTTTGCGTTCCGTTTTTCGGCTGAAAATGTCAACTCTTGCCGGCACTGTGCACGAATGGTGTACCCGGCGTCATTCATGAAATTTGTCAGTCGATCCACCAGGCACTGCTGCAGGATGATCTTCAGCTCGGGAAGAGATCGAAGAAGCATGCCGGCTGCATCAGCGAAGGCCTGTTTGCTGTATTTCTTGGTGTGCGAAAAATGGTAGATGCGGCCATCAATTTGGGTGTAGGAATCAAGCACGGGCAGGTCGAATAATATGGGCTCTTTGCCCATGATACTGGCAAAGATAGAGGGGGCAATTCTCTCACCAACCGTTTTGCATAGCTCCATTCGCTCCTTGTCGCTTAATTTTGCTGATCGAACGATATCGTAGGTGCGAAGGAGAAGCTCACACCTGGCAATGATCTCCCTCTCGCGGAGCAGCTCTCGGAGAGGACCGGCAATTTTTTCAATTTTTGTCATTATCATCAATACCTTTAACGCAGGCCAATTCCATTCTTAGCTCGCCCATCTTGGCCGTTCTCTCCGCAAAGGCATTGTGCTGGTGAATGCTCTCCTCGTTGATCTGCTTTAGGGTCACAGCAGCGTCATCAGGAAGATCGGAAAATGCCTCGACCAGCTTCTGGGCCATAGTTCGAACGCAATCCTCCACGAACTTCGGGTTGCTGTGCGCCTTCTTTACCACCACGGCCTCGTCCGGACGCTTGAGCAGCCCATAGACTTTAGAACTCATGGACTCTTCAATGATCTTAATGATCCTGTCGATGGAAACGCAGCGCCGGTCATGAACCTCTACGGATATGCTGCCCCGGCCACGTTGATTGTGCGTGGCCACGGGCAGCCGCTCCGCGAGTTCTGCGGCCGCTTCCAGAGAGAGCCCCGCTTTGGCCAGCTCCTGGCGAACCTCTTCTTTCATGATCTCCTGGGCGCAGGGGCATGCCGTCATGCCTAAAACCTCGGCCCCTACCGTCTTTCGCACGTATCCGGTGGGCCCGGCCCTGGCCACGGCCTCGGCAAAGATGTCCACTACCTCCTGGCAGTTGACCTTTGTCACCGGCGTTTGTCTACGCACAATGTACTCGCTTTTCATTTTTACTTCCGCCCGGGAAGCGTACTCATGCCGGGAAAGAAGTCTCTTGGCAATCTCTCCACATAGCTCCTCGATTTCATAGACAGGGCAGTTTATGGCCTCTTCTAAAACCTCGTCTATCACCTCAAAGTTGCGGGAGAGATTGGCCCCTTTGCGGTCAGAGGGAAGATCGACAAATACCTCAAAATTGGAGATGAGAACTACGGGCCTCTCATCGTTCCCACGTTCAACTTTCACCAGCTTTTTAACGCCGGTCACTCCCACTCTGGTTAAATTGAAGGGATAATCAGGCTCGCACGCTTGAATATCTGGTAGGCTATCCACTAATTTCACCTTGGGCTCGATTCCTCATCCTCGTCTTCGAGCGACTCGTCCTCTATCTCGTCAATGCGAGAGATGAGCCTGTCTACTTCCAACGTTATCTCCTCCAGGGTATCGCTGATCCTCTGGTGGCGCTCATCCGAGATACAGTTTTATTTAGCACGAACATATTTGAGACTTTGCTCAGCGGTCAGATATATCTATGCGTAGAACCCACCCTAAGATAAGGAGTTCTACTGATGATCAAGCGTTGCCCTCAACACGGTTTTTTCAGGGGAGAGCATTGTGAGTGCGGCTCTGCCGGTCAGCTTCTTTTGGACGAGACCAAGACGGAGCAGCTAGGTCGGCTGGTAGCGGGCAGTCTCCGGCATTTTCCTGGTGATCTGGGCCTGGACATGGACTCCCGCGGTTGGGTTGATCTCACAAAGCTTGGCCAGGTGGTGACGAGCAGGCATCGCTGGGCCGGCAAAGAATTGGTGATTGCGCTCGTACAATCGGATTCCAAGCAGAGATACGAGATTGCCGACGACAAAGTCAGAGCCAGATATGGCCATTCTGTAGATGTGGAGCTTGATCACCCGGAAAATGAGCTACCCAAACTCTACTACGGGGCAAGTGAAGAGGAGGCGGACCGCATCCTGGAGATCGGCATCAAGTCTGCATCGCAAAGGTACGTCCATCTATCTACCACTCCCGAGAAGGCCTGGCACGTGGCGACTTTCCGCACCGGCAATCCCAGAGTGATCCAGGCGGATGCCGCCGCAGCGCAGGAGGCAGGTGTGAAGATGATGACCGTGAACGACGATATCGTCATCTCGGAGACGATTCCGTCCCGGTTTCTTTGCATCCTTGCCGCCAAGGACATTGTCAAGAATATCTAGAACTCTAGCGGCCGAAGCGTCTCTCCCTTCGCTGGCAGTCGCGGATGGCACGCAGAAAATCGATCTTTCTCAAATCCAGCCAGTTGACATCGGTAAAATAAAGCTCTGAATAGGCTGCCTGCCAGATCATGAAGTCGCTCAGTCTCTTCCCGCCCGCCCTTATCACCAGATCAGGCTTCTGGGAAAATCTCAGATGCGATTCTATAGTTTTTTCGTCGATCTGCTCGGGATAAAGAAGCCCCGTTTCCACGTCCCGGAGAAGACCTCGGAATGCCTCGGCCACCTCGCGCTTGCCTCCATAGCCCAGAGATATTACTACCTTGAGCGGGCCACCGCTGCCAGTTTGCAAAACACCCTCTCTGGTATGCAAACTGATTTGGGCGGGTGCCGTGGCGAGCAGGGAGGCAATCATGCGCTGGAGCAGGGGCGCATCATCGTTTACATAGAGCATCAGGGAGGTAAGACCAATGGACCGGCTCCATTCCAGCAGCTCGGAAAGTCGCACCAGACCATCATCGAATAGATCGCCACAGCTGAGAACAACGGCTACACAGCCGGGCAGATTGCTTTTTGCGATGCGCGCTTGCAGGAGATGCTCGTAGAGGCGGTAAATCATAGTTGGGTCTTAATGAATCTTCCATAGGCAAAGTATTTTTGCAATGAAAATTGTCATGTAGTTTCATGGAGCGGGAAGATATCGCCCGGATGGCCATCGGACTGATGGTCCTGCTGTTGCCTTATGCCGGAGCCTTCACCGTCCTTCCTCTGGCGGTTGTATTCTTCCTGAACCGCGGCTCTCGCCTGCTCTGCGCGTCCCTGGCCATGCTGCTCATCATGAGGCCGGCGCTTTCCCTCACTGATACCAATCTGCCGCTTTATGTCATAGCCATCTCCTTTGTGGCTTCTACCTTTGCCCCTCTTGCCTTCAAGAAGTTCGATTCCCTGGCGGGCAGCATCATGTATCTGCTCATCAACGTGGGGCTCGGTTATCCCGTCGCGAGCCTGATCTCGGGGGGCAGCCTCTCCTCGGAGAGGATATTGTTCCTGGTCATCTTGGGAGGTCTGTCCGGCGCCTTTTTGCACCATGTCTCCAAAGAGCGCGACTTCACTGTTCCCTTTGGCACGGCTATGGTGATGTGGCTTTTTTCCTTCGACTATCCGCTGCCTGAGCTGCCGCGCATTCTGCTCATCTGCATCTTCGCCCTGGTTCTGGGCATCGGTGCCTATTGGGCGAAAGCGGCGGACTCGGATGCCGTGCTCAGCGAGACCATCGTCTGCCTGCTGGTGATCCTCTTTGCCGGACTCTCCTGGTTTATTCTGCTCTTAGCCTTCTACTTGCTGGGGGGAGCTTTTACTCGCTATGGATATTCCCAAAAGCATAAGCTTGGCATTGCGCAGTCCCATGGAGGCCGTCGCGGCTACAAGAACGTCTACAGCAACAGCTTGGTGCCTCTTGTTCTGGCCATCTGCTTCGGAGTTTACGGCAATGATGTCTTCATCTTTGCCTTCATTGCCTCGGTGGCGACGGCCAACGGGGATACTCTGGCCAGCGAGATTGGCGAGACCAGCCGCTCCAAACCCCGCATGATTACCACGCTTAAAGAGACGGAGCCGGGCGTGGACGGAGGCGTAACGCCCTTGGGAGAGGTGGCTTCACTTGCCGGAGCCATCATCATCGGGCTCTTGGCCACAGGCATGGGAATGGCGGGCGTTTTTGGCATCGTCGTCGCGGCCATTGGCGGATTCCTGGGCACGAACTTCGACAGCTTTCTCGGGGCAACGCTGCAAAGCCGGGGCATTTTGAGCAACAATGGTGTGAATCTGGTGGCAACGGCCTTCGGCGCTCTGGTAGGGGGCGCCCTCTGGTACATTCTACAAATTATTTAGGAATAATTATGAAAATATTCGGCATATTTGGCGACCCAATAGAGCACAGCCTCTCTCCCGCCATGCAGAACAAAGCTTTGCGGGCGCTCGGTGAAAATGCCTGCTACCATGCCTTTCGCGTTGCACAGGAGGATCTGGAAGATGCCCTTCTGGGGGCCGCAGCCATGGGCTTTTCCGGACTGAATCTGACCATTCCACTCAAAGAAAAAGCGCTGGAGCTTGATTTCTTGCAGCCCGATCCTCTCGCCAAGGCCATCGGTGCGGTGAACACGGTAAGCTTCTCCGGGCCACGGGCAATGGCGGGCTACAACACCGACGGATGGGGCGCGCTCCTGGCACTACAGGATGCGGGCGTTAAGATCAGGGGCAAGAATGTGCTGATAATCGGCGCAGGAGGCGCGGGAAGGGCTATTGCCTACACTTTAGCGCAGGAAGGCGCTGAGATCGCAATCGCGAACCGCAGCCTGAAAAGAGCCCAAGAGCTGGCGGCCCAGGTGGGAGCCGAAGGCTTTTGCCTGGGCGACCTGGGAAGTCTCGTCCCCCAGGCAGACATAATAATAAACTGCACATCGGTGGGCATGCGCGAGGGGGACGCCAGGCTGCTGGAGGGAAGGCTTTTGAAAAGCCATCAGGCAGTCTTTGATATCGTCTACAACCGGGAGACAGAGCTGCTCCAGGATGCTCGCGCCGCCGGGGCAGTGGCCGTGGGCGGGGTGATGATGCTGGTCTACCAGGGGGCCAAGGCTCTGCAGATCTGGACGGGCAAAAAGGCTCCCGTGGATGTGATGGAAAGGGCGGTTCGAGAGGCTCTGCTGGCCAGGCAGGCAGGTCGGGGCTGAAAAGGAAAAATAATCGAGTCCTCTGTGAGTCCTCCGTGTGCTCAGTGTCTTCGGTGGCGGTAGTAGTATAGTCAGCCGTTTGTTATAACCAGTGGCTAACGACGTTTCAACCACAGAGATCACAGAGTTCACAGAGAACGCACAGAGAAACGCCAAGTCGTCTTTGTGCCTTTGTGTCTTTGTGGTGAGGGTGGGTAGTAAGCTCTAATCCCACATTCCTACCTAAAAAAACCAAACCACAAAGGCACAAAGCCACAAAGGACGCACAAAGAAACGACCATAACTTAAGACCACACTTGATACTGATTTTGGGAGACACGGGCGAGACTGGTTCCTGGTTTGCTTGCTACTTCAAGGAAAAGGGCTTTGATGTGTGCAACGTGATGGTATCACATATCGATTTTGGTAGGTCTTATCTTCGTATTCCAGAGGCAAATTCAAAGGGCAAGAAAGCGCGAACAGTTGCACTTAGGATTCTGCCACAGGACTCAACAGGAGATATTTTACCTTCCACTGAGCTTGATAAGTTAAAGCTAATATTGCTGCTCTCGCGATAGATAGACCAGTGAGATGAGTTGGTGTCAACGCTGCTAGACCAGTAAGCGGCGTTGGCTACAGAGGTCAGAACAACCACAAATAAGAAGATTATTTCGAGAGGCTTCTGGTTCATCTCGAACGCCCATGTCGAAGGTCAGTAATGAAGTTTCTTCTCAGGCTGTCATGAAGCGAAGAAAGGGAAAAGTTTATCGACTCAAATGAATAATTCTGTGATTCGTAGGAGGAACATCAAATTGAATTTCCCGAATAGATCGATAATCGCTTTGCTTATCATTATCATATTACTTAGTTTAGTCTCAGCGGCTGATGGTGAGCTAGAGATCAGTGCTTTCACGGGGGATGCCAGTGGAAGTTCAGGCTATACTGAATCCCTTAGCACTAATAATATAAATTATCAGATACATGAAAGTACCGCATTAGCAGGATCAAGTCTTAGTAAATATTTCTCAGGCACTGTCAGTAAAGCCGAGACGTTCTCGGTTACAAACAACGTTGGAGACCACGCAGAAGTAGGTTATAAGATCGTAAATCCAAAAAGTCTCTATTATGGCAGCTACACATTATCGCCAAATACAGCCAACTATGCACAAGCTACTGAAAAATTAAATGTCCCCGCAGCGGATTCGATCTATGCATTCGCAAATGCCAAGAGCCGAGATAGAGTTACATCAAGCTCCAGTACTTCTATAAAAGAGGGATCGCTAACTGGGTATTCTAATGAAGCATTTGCAGTCTCTGGGAGAGCATATACAAGCCAATATATTGGTTCTGCAAATGGAATTGGCGCGATCAAGATCCAGGGATCTTCAACTAATTCTAAAAAGGATTCCACTACCGTCTCGGTCACGATGCCCAACGGTATGATTAACGTCCTTGAAATGAAGGCAGATTCAAATCCCACAAATTGGCCAGCAGGAATATTTGGCGCTGATACCTGGTTACTTGCAGATTTGATTAGTACAACAGGAACATGCAACCTTCATTCTGATGCGTCCAATAGTAAGAGAGATAAATCGACAACCGACTTGTGGTTTACCAATGGAAAAATAACTAATCCCTCAATCGATTCAACTTCATATGACGGTTCACAGGAAGAAGTTGGCACTGCTCTATATTGGTTGGGGCCTAATAGACAAGGGACTATAACAAGCACCGGACCAATCAAAATCCAAGGATCTGCAAGTGATTCGAATGGAGATATTGCTACCATCTCAGTAAATATGCCAAGTGGAACGATCGACTCAAGGGCGGGATATTGTTTATCATCTTTAATTGCACAAGATTCACCATACGGTCCGGAAGCCCTAGCATTCTTTTCTCCCTCCGCGATCAATACCAACGGAGCGGGCACAATTTACGATTCAGTCTCTAATAAAGAAGGAGATAAAGCCTGGACTAAGGTGGAGCTTGTTAACGGAAAGATCTCTTATCCGACAATTGATGCAGAAGCATATCCCGGATCCGTAAGCTCCGATTTGCGTCTTTCGAGTGCCTCAGGTCAAATCACCGAAATAACATCACATGCTGAAAATCAGGCATTGGCTTATGATCCCAGTACCAAAAAATATCATAATGGTGGCAGCGCCGATTTTAAGGTCAAAAAATTCTATGGAGATCAATTTGCCTATTCAAATGTAAAGACTACGGCAGCAAACAGCTATATCGACATTTATTCAACCGGATTTTCAAAGACGGCACTCCTGCTCGAACCGTTTAAATGGGAAACCGGAGATATTTATGGTAAAGCAGCTTCTGCAGGATCGAGCCTTGAAAATAAAGGTTACGCAGTCACAGATTACAGTAATGCGGCAGTATCATGGGACCATGTTCATCAGCTCGATGACTATGACGTCTCTGCAATATTGACCCATTGCTGGGCTAAAGAGGGTTTCTTGGGCGTAATTACCCGCCAAATTGTCGAATCGGACGGCTTAGCTATTGGCCAATATAATAATGGTCAAGCAAACGTGGAATCATGGGCAACACTCCAACCAGAGCTCACGAATCCAAACGATCTAATGCTCTTTGTTGGCTGTGGCAGTTTCTTTACAAATCCAAGCGGATTATCTGGCCAAGACGTTGCCAAAAGCGCAAAAGTTAGCGGTGGCTTTGATTATAGCGTCGTACTGCAAAATACCCCTTACATTTGGCCTTGGAACGAAGCTTATGTCTATCCATCCACAGACTTCACAAATAAATTTTTCGCGAGATTGGCAGCAGGCGACACGGCTGAGGAGGCAAATAAAGCTGCAACCAAATTTAATCCATTAAATCCATATAATTGGCTGTTGAAGCCATTGAAACCAATGGTGCTACAAGGGGACAATACCTATAAATTGGCATAGGCTTCATCCCAGATAGAGCCAACTATAGACCCTTAAGTCGTTTAAAAGACAGAAAAGGAAGAGATCCGAGCCATGTAGCATTTGATAGAACTACCATGCAACAGTCCGTTTCAGGCGACCGCAGGAAGGCCCTTGCAGAAGGCAGCCCGTGCACCCCCCGCGGCTCGCAGGGATGCGCAGTGGCTACAAGGGCGGGAGACACTGCCCTGGCAGAGGCCGAGGCCCTCAAGCTCCAGGTCGGTTTAAATGCCCAAATCTGGTTGGAAGATGGGCATGTGTCATCGGGACTTCGCGGCTTCGCGCCTTCGCGTGAGACCGTCGCCCTGCGCGAAGATGCCATTGTCTCCGCTCAAAAACGCGGCCTTAGCTTAAGAACAGCGCTGTGCACCGTTTTTTCGATAACTTCAGGCGATTCCCAGTCGATCCTTTATGACTCGGACATCCGCCTGCATTTGCCGAAATTGCATCGCATATCCCGGCTGGATGTCTTCCCTCATGCCTTTAATTTCGTCCAGCGTTGCGTCTGTGGTCTTTCGCACCGCTTTGATGTCTTCACTGATCTGAGGGATCATATCTGTGTTCTTACGCACCGCTTTGAGATCATCCCTCATATCCAAAAGAAGCGGGATAGCCTTGTCCAGTTGGACGAAAGAGAATAGCATGGCAACTTCACTGGTTCGCCCTACGTCTCCGTCGTAATCCTCAAAAGTCACTTTAGAAACTTCGGCCAGCTCCGGCTTATTCTTCTCAACTGTCTGCAAGAAAGCAGTAACTCTGGCTTCATTTCCTTCTACCAGGGCTATGACTTCTTGTTGGCCGTTCTCTTCCCAGTTATAGGCAGAGAGTCCCGGCAGGGCCAGGTTCATGGCATGCTTGAGCAGGAATACGCGATATCCTACATCATGTACTTTTGTGCCGACGATCTTGATTTTAAGCTTCATGTTATCATTAACATTCGTTCGCTCCGGCTATTTGATTGTTTCCTTTGCGGGCGGTACACGGCACAAATGGCCACGCAGGCCCGAATGACGCTGTCACGAACGGCTCCACCGGCGCGGCTCAAGTACTCTCGCGAAAAATGATGGCGCGAATTCTCGGGCCGTCAAACTCCTGGCTTAACCTGGAGAGAATAGACCGGTCGGCTCTTTCCCTGGGCTCTGCCAGGGGCCTGGGCCTTTACGGGAGCTGGGCCAGGGGCACGAATCACCAGGAAAGCGACCTGGACGTCTGGATCAGAGCAGATAGCCTTCCTCCGGAGAGCGTGCTGGCGAGACTGCAACGGGATTTAAGCCTTCAGGCTGACAGCGAAGTCAATTTGCTGGTGCTGACGCCCGAAAAGCTGGAGAGGCTTAAGATAGATGATGCGCCCTTCTACAACTCCCTGGTCATGAGTTCAGTGACGCTGATTGGCGAGCCACTTGAGGAGGATTGGCCCATGCTTTTCGACCGAATCAGAAGTGTGCGCCATGCCGATCAATACTCTTTCATGGCCTTGCCAACGGAGGAAGAGGTGCAGGCGAGCATTGATCTGGCAGAGAGATTCATGGAAAGGATGGAGAGGCTGCTTAAGGAGACGAGAGGCAAAGCAGGATAGACTACAGATCAACAGAGGACCGCCCGGGAGCTGGCCCGCGATGCCCGAGCCCTGGCAGAAGGCCGCCCGCGCACCCGCGGCTCGCCAGAGAGGCGCAGAGGATACAAGGGCGGGAGACGACCCAGGCAGAGGCCGGGGCCCTCAAGCTCCAGGCCTGCTTGAAGGCCCAAATCTGGTTGGAAGATGGGCAAGTGTCATCAGGACTTCGCGGCTTCGCGCCTTCGCGTGAGCCCGTGACCCTGCGCGAAGATGCCATTATCTCCGCTCAAAAACGCGGACTTAGCTTCAGAACAGTGCTGTGCACCGTTTTTTCGATAACTTCAGGCGATACCCAGGCGATCCTTTATGACTCGGACATCCGCCTGCATTTGCCGAAATTGGAATTAGTCTCCAATTTTGATGCCAAAAAATATTTTGCACAATATCTGTTATTGGGTACCAATGCCTTCTCCCAAACGGCCCTTCGCTATTTCCAGTTGCTAACCTCAGGTTACTATGTTTTTCCAGTTGTTAGTTAGTCGCTCTGTGCGTTCTCTGTGAACTCTGTGTCTCTGTGGTGAAAACGTCGTTAGCCACTGGTTATAACCAATGGTTTACGGACTACCACCACAGAGACACAGAGCGCACGGAGGACTCACAGAGGACTCGATTATTCTATTACCCGCGCGAAACAACGAGGAACCTCCCCAACTCACCAAGATTACCTTAACCATTCCGCAGAGCAATGCGATTGGCTCAGAGATCATCAGGAGATCGATATCTCAAAACGGTTCCAACAGACAATCAGGAATCAGATGATGAAGGACGCTCGGGAGGCATAGCATTCTACAATTCGCCGGCCAGCTTCAATACGGCATCTTGCGTCTGGTGGGCGAGGCGGAACCCCAACTCCTGGAGTTTGTCGAGGGATGGCCTCACGCTAGTTAGGTAGCCTGTTCGTTTTGCGTCCAGAAGTAACGAACGATAATAGATCCGACAAGAGCAGGAATGATACTCAGTTGACCTATCTGATGCAGATATTGCAGGGGTGATGTATTGCAGATGATTTCAGGCAAGAACCGCCTCCGCCTTGAGGTCTTCTTCTGTCAGGCGAAAAGTATCAACACCATAGTTCGCCAATCTGGTAAGGAAAAGTGTTCTTGGTATTCCTGCCAGTCTGGCTGCTGCCCCAGATGATAGTCTCCCCAGTTCAAAGAGCTTTACCGCTGCTGCTAACCTCAGCTCCTTTCCCAATTCGTCTGGGGACATCTTAAGGGCTAGTAAGGCATCATCTGGCACTTGTAAGACTATCTCGCTCATGTGCTCTAATGTTATGCGATAGTTATGTATATTTTTGCATTCATGTGCCAGTCTGCGAGAAATAGAGTGACGCTTAGAAAAATATCATAGCCTAACAGCGAGGAGTTTCTAATCATGGCTGGAGCAACAGAGAAAGCCGTTATACAGGATGCCAACGAGGTCGCCCTCAAAGAATTCAAAGAGGGAGTAAAAAGAAGCATCAGGCAAGCGGACGCTGGTTTAGTTAATACTTTCAAAATTAAGGAAGAGTTCCTCGACCACCTGAAGAATCTTGAATAAGATCCATGGATTACGAATCCACGCCTGATTTTGATGCCAATTTTCTGAAACTCACCAGTAAAAACAAGGCGCTGGAGGTGCGGCTTCTCAAGAAGATCGGTCAGATCCTCAATAATCCATCAATCGGCAATCCTAAGGGTCACAAGCTCAAACATGCCCGTGGTTCTCACGTAATTAAAAAAAATATATAAAAATTGTATTTATAAACCGGCTTCTATCGTCGCCAAATTTTGAGCAAATTTACCCCCAGATCGATAGACTGCTGCACAACCACTGCCACCGTCTTCAGGGCAATCTCCAATCCTCACGGTAAATTGCGCATAGTAATTGCCCGGATATGGTATACGTTTAGGTGGGATTACCACTTTCCCATATCCTGTTTCGTCTGTGGTAAGAGGAAGCTCAAAGTCATAAGCTTCTACACATGCGAAGGTCCCTTCGCGTGTGATACAATTATCACCCTTTTTACGTTGTCCTGGAAATTCGGCAAATGCTGCACGAGTTTTATCATTTAATTCGCTAGGATTCTTTGTTAGATCGTCCTTATTAAAGAGATGCACCCCGACCGTATATTTATGGTTCGGTTCAGCTCCGGCAAGTTCGAATTCAAAAATTATTTCGTTCTGATCATCAAAATACCATTTTGCAGTTCCAACATCGAGCGGTCGATCAAATATATCCCATCCTTTGGTCAGCCCAACCATGTGAGTTTCACCAGAACCAGACGCCAATGCAGTCAGCACCATCAATACTGCTACAAGCAATATACCAAATACGTTTGATTTCATGCTTTCCCCCTTAATCTTCATGCCGATCTCGACGTTCTCAGCTTTCGGATGACTGCGATTCTCCATTAAGAATCGTTTCGACGTAATCGACGAGCATCTGGAAAACTAAGAAGCCTTTAGTCACGACATGGTTCGAAATAAATAAAGATGACGGATTAAGCCATGTATAACCTGTAATCTTGCAGAAGGCCGCTCGTGCACCCGGGCTCGCCGGGAGGCGCAGAGGCTACAAGGGCGGTAGACGGTCCTGGCAGAGGCCGAGGCCCTCAGGCGAGATGACAGAAAAAGGAGATTTCGGTCAAAGAGGGCCGGAAGACCCAGTCGAATCTCACGCGAAGCCTTGACGGGCGCGAAGAAGCCATGATCTTCCGACCCCGTGATCAATGCAAAGCTTTACGAAGCTTGGAGGCATCTTCATAGCCAAAAGGGATGGAGGGCGAAGGCAAAATGGTGCGCATACTGATTTTGGGAGGCACGGGCGAGACTGGTTCCTGGTTTGCCCGCTACTTTAAGGAAAAGGGCTTTGATGTGGTGGTCTGGGGGCCGAGCGGCAAGGTGGAGGTGGCAAAGCGCCTGGGGGTGCGCTATGCTTTGGACATGATGCTGGAAGTCGAAAAGAGCGACATCGTCCTGGTCAGCGTAACAATCGAGAAGACGGTGCAGGTCATCCGCGAGGTTGCGCCTCACATGCACCCCGGCAGCCTGATCATGGATGTGACCTCCATCAAGTCAGGGCCTGTGAAGGCCATGAAGACCTATGCCCCCAAAGGTGTGGAAGTTTTAGGCACGCATCCCATGTTCGGGCCCACCATGGCCTCTCTTGCCGGTCAGACCATCATTCTCACGCCCGTGGAGGGAAAGACGGGAAAGTGGCTCTCCATCATGCAGTCGCTCTTCTTGTCGGACGGAGCGCGCGTCGAGATTTTGGATGCAGAGGAGCACGACGAGATCATGGCTGTGGTGCAGGCCCTCACTCACTTCGCCTACATCGGCATTGGGGCGGCGCTGCGTACTCTCGACTTTGATGTGCAAAGGTCGAGGAAATTCATGTCCCCGGTCTACGAGATCATGATCGACTTTGTGGGCCGAATTTTGGACCAAAATCCCGAGCTTTACGCCTCCATCCAGACGAATCCCAAGGCAACAGCCGTTCGCCAGACCTTTGTGGCCGAATGCATGCGGCTTTGCGAAAAGGCAGACGCTGGTGATCTGGAGGGCTTCAAGCAGATCATGGAGGATGCGGCCTGTCATTACGGGGAAACGAAGGAGGCAATGGCCAGGTCAGACAGGGTGATCAACGCGCGGATAGGGGAGACCGGAAAAAGCTAATCATAGAAACAGCCAGTAAACCAGCATGTTCAGCACCGTCAGAGGTACCCCTACCCTGGCAAACTCCAGGAAAGTGAGCGTCTCGCCGCTCTTCTCCGCATTTTGAATGATTATCACGTTGCTCGCCGCTCCCAAAATAAAGAGATTTCCAGCGATGGTGCTTCCCGCGGCCAGGGCCATGAGTATCTGCGGGGAGGGATTGATCAACAGCGGCTGGCAGAGGGCCACCAGTGGCACATTGGAGATGAGCTGGCTTAAGAGGACAGAAAGCGCCAGAATGGTGGGAATGGAGGCCAGATCGGCATTTGATCCGGCCAGAAGAGACTGAAAGATCCCCGACCTCCAGACCGCGCCCATGAGAACGAACATGGACGCAAAAAAGATCAGAGTGCACCAGTCGATCCTTCTCAGAACCTTGTATCTCTTGCTGCTGAAAAGAAGGATGGGCAACGCCGAGATAAGGGCGATATAGGTCAGCCGAAACTCGCCGCCGCCGCCCATGCCAAAGATTACTGCCACCATCTTGGCCAGGATCAATGCTATGAGCAGAACGAAGGATATGCGGGAGAGACGGGCTAAAGCCGGGTCCGAGATCTCTTCTTGGCCGATCTGCAGCGATCTGTTCTGAAACTGCTCTTTGTAGAAAAGTCGGAGCAGCAGATAGGCCAGCAAAAGGTTGGCAACTGTGGGCAGCAGAAGATACTGCAAAAAGACGAGAAAGGGATTGGATAGATTTGCATTGACGGCGATGAGCAGATTTTGCGGGTTGCCGATGGGACTCATGGCGCTGCCTATGGTCACGGCAAAAGCCAGAGTCAGGAGCAATAGCTTGGGGGCGATCTTGAGCGTCCGGGCAAAGTAGAGCATGAGCGGCGTGCCGATGATAGCTATGGTATCATTCATGAGCAGAGCCGAGAGAAAGCCCATGGCAAACAGGATGAGAAGCAAAAGCTGATCCAGATTCCTGGCTTTGCCGAAGAATCGATTGAACAGATATAGAAGATAGCCGCTCTCCTGCATGCACTCGCCAATGACGAACATTGCTCCCAGAAAGATCATCACATCCAGATTTATGGCGCGAGCGGCATCTTCTGGCGAGATCTGGCCTGTGAAGAGAACCGTCAGGGCGCCCAGCAGCATAATCTGCCAGATGGCAAGGCTATTCTTGCCCACCTGCCGAACAGCGATGAGGACGAAAACCGCAGCTAAAGCCATGACAGAAATATTAGCGTAATTTACAGCTTCGAGCATTTAGTTTTCCTTTTTTTTCATTGTCATGTGTCCCTTTGCGTAACTGCTTCTCGACTCCTCAAAGATAAAGTTCTTCTTTGCAGGCGAGAAATCATCAATCCAGTTTTTCGAAACGGATGCCGCGTAGTGATAATTGTAATATATATTCCTGACCGACACCCTTATAGCTTGCTATAATGCTACATGCTACCACACGCCACAGCTTTCCCCTGGAAAGCTCGCAATATGAGTGTAGGCTGGCAGAATAGACTGCAATCAGGCAGCATTATGGTTGGTGATAATCGTGCTTGGCATTGATGATCCTTGGATCTGGGGAGTCTATCTTCTTTGTATCATTAGCGCGCTTTTATGCGTGGTTTACGGTATTGTAAACTGGAATCGAGAAGGTGAACTGGAGGCTTCGGAGATAAAAGAGGAAGCCGCCTGGGAAGCGAGTGAAGAAGAGATGCAGAAAAAAGAGCTGGGATTGTGATCTAAATGAATCTTCCTATGCTTTATGCCATTGTCTTAATATATCTTCTTGCCACTCTCTATCTGGGTTACAGAGGCTGGAAATCAACCAAAGACTCCGAGGGCTACCTGGTGGCAGGTAGAACGACCCACCCCTACATCATGGCCATGAGCTACGGTGCCACCTTCATCAGCACCTCGGCCATCGTCGGATTCGGCGGCACAGCCGGCCTCTTCGGCATGGGCCTGCTGTGGTTGACGCTGCTCAATATCTTCGTGGGCATCTTTTTGGCCTTCATCGTCTACGGCAAGAGAACCCGGAAGATAGGCCACAACCTCAATGCCATGACCTTTCCCGAGCTTTTAGGAAAGCGATTTGACAGCAAATTCATCCAGTATTTCAGCGGCATTGTCATCTTCCTGGGCATGCCGCTCTACGCTTCCGTTGTCCTGATCGGGGCAGCACGCTTTATGGAGACGACTCTTGCCATAGACTACAAAGTGGCATTGCTTATTTACGCAGTCATAATCACAGTCTACGTATTCTGGGGGGGCCTACGCGGAGTCATGTATACCGATGCCATGCAGGGAACCATCATGTTCGTAGGCATGGTATTTCTCCTGATTATGACCTACAATAATCTGGGGGGAATAACCGCAGCTCACCAGGCCCTCACCAATTTAGCGCACCTGGTTCCAGCCAAGCTGGCTGCCCAGGGACACACCGGCTGGACATCGATGCCCTCCTTCGGCAGCACCTGGTGGTGGACGCTGATGTCTACCGTTGTCATGGGCGTGGGCATTGGAGTTTTGGCCATGCCTCAGCTTGTGGTTCGATTCATGACGGTCAAATCCAATCGCGAACTGAACCGGGGCGTTCTGATCGGCGGCATCTTCATCCTGGCCATGACGGGTGTGGCCTTCGTGGTAGGGTCTCTATCTAATGTCTTCTTCTACCAGACGCAAGGAAACATATCCGTAAACATCGCCAAGGGCAACGCGGACAGCATAATTCCCCTTTACATAAACGCGGCTACTCCGGAGTGGTTCGTCTACCTCTTCATGCTCACACTGCTGGCAGCAGCCATGTCCACATCCAGCTCTCAGTTTCATGCCCAGGGAACAGCTATCGGCAGAGACATCTATGAGACGCTAACCAACAAAAAAGGCAGTGGATCGATACTGATTACGAGAATAGGAATAATTATTGCAGTTGTTATTGCCGTGGTTCTGGGCTTGATTCTCCCAGATAATATAATCGCTCGTGGCACGGCAATTTTCTTCGGCCTGTGTGCTGCTGCCTTTCTTCCCATGTACACCAGCGCACTCTACTGGAAGGGAGCTACCAAAGCAGGAGCCATTGCAGGCCTCGTCACCGGCACGTTTGTGACCGTCTTCTGGTATCTGTTCATCCATAAAGCTGAGGCTGTGCCTCTGGGGATATGCAAGATGCTCTTAGGCAGAGATGTTCTGATCACTCAGATGCCCTGGCCGGTGGTAGACCCGATATTAGTGGCCCTGCCGCTGGCGATACTGGCAACAGTGGCTGTAAGCCTGATGACCAAGAGACCGAGCGATAAACATCTGGAGGCATGCTTCAAAGGAATAAAATAAATTTTTTACTTTTTTATTATTACTTTTTTGGCATATTTCGCCATTTTTGCATAGATAATCGATGATGATGGAAAAGCTAAAAGCTTATGCCATATTGCAGATATCTTGGAGATGACATTAAATGAAGTTGATCGCGGCAATAGCCGTTTTAATTATGCTCATAATAGCCGTTCCTTCCGCTCTCGGGGAGATGACCGACTACCAGAGAGGAGTGGCCAATGGCCTGAAGATCGGACTGTTCATGGGCGAATATCATGGAAAAGGCCAGTACGTAATGGAATCGGCCGGGCAGTTTAATACCTATCTGGAAAACTATAATCAGTTTCTTTGGACTTCTTTTGCCAACAACCAGAGCTTGATTAATGAATTCATGCTCTCACCCATTGCCGTGGGGCTCCAATCTTCAAGCACGGGAGTATTGAGACCGGATGCCAGCGGTAGAGTTCTTGGCTATCCAGCCGATTCTTACTTCACATGGATTGGGGCCGTTCCAGGAACTACACCCCTAAATCCAGGAGATGCGCTCCCCGGTGTGTAGAATGCAGCTTGATCTGCCAATGCGTCTGGGCAAGAAAAATTGGCTGATAGTCTTCACGCTAGCCCTTGCCATCCTGCTTTCTTACTACATCTGGCCGCTTCTCGACGGCCTGGTCCTGGGCCTCGTCTTCGCCTACGTGGGCAGACCGGTGCGTGATCTATTCGGAAAAAACCGGCGCATCGGTTCCTTGGCTGCCATCATCTGCATTGTCGTTCCGCTCTCTGCAGTCTTTGCCACGGGAGTTATCGAGACTTCAAACCAGATCCGGTGGCTGGAGAGCCACGAAAGGGAGATCGTCACCCTCATCTTTGAATTTGTCTCCAGGGTCCATATTCCGCAAGCGATATTCGATGAAATCTCGCGGGGCATGGCCAACCTGATGGGAATGGGCATCAATCTCTTAGCCAGCCTGCCCGTCTTCAGCCTGGGCTCAACCATAACTCTTGGCATTGTCAATTTCTTGATCGCATTTTGCGTCTGCTACTTTTTATTGCTTGATGGAGACCGACTGTCTCTGGCCGTAAGGGAGCTTTTCCATCTGGAAGACGGCAGCTTTGAGCTGCGCTGCCTGGCCAGAATAGATAGCATTCTTTGCGGAGTTTACATGGGCAGCATCTACACCGCCATAGCGGGCGGGATTACATCGGTCGCCATCTTTTATTTATTTGCCGTTCCCCGGCCCTTCGCCATGGCCAGCATCGTCTTCTTGGCCGGTATGGTGCCCTTTCTGACCTGGCTGGTCTTCATACCCACGGCCGTAGGCAGGTACATTGAGATGGGGCCCATGGATGCCGCTCTCTTCTTCCTGGCCGCCTCGATTCTGGTTCATATCGCGGAGCTGGTCATCCGGCCTTACATCGTCTACACCAAGTCCTCACTGCATCCGCTACTGGTGCTGCTTGCCTTCCTGGGAGGCGGCCTTGTCGCAGGAATCTCCGGCTTCTTCCTGGCTCCGGCAATGGTTGGCGTGGTGACCGGTATCTTTCGGGTAATGAGGGAAGATCGGGCGAAAAAGAACAATGAATCATCTTGATCTGCAAAATCCTTTTGCCTCGCCAAATAGAATGCTTTAGGAGGAGGATCAAATGAAATCGGCTTTAATTATAATAATAGCCTTAACTTTAGTATCAGTTGGATTAATCTCCGCCGCACCGGATGAGGAGATTCTGCAGTTCGCCAGGGGCGTCCTGGATACCATCGGGTACGAGCTGCAGAATATGGCAGCAAGTGCAAAAAAGATCGTTGATGAGTATCCCGATAGATTCCATCAATTGGATTTTAAACTATTCGATTTTTCGGGCAACAAAATCGTGGGAATAATGCGTATATTTGCGTAGAAATCCTCATCTTTCTCTAAGATTTTTTTTAATTCCAATCAGGAGCAATCCGTATATACTTTGCCTATCTCACGATAATTTTGAATGGAAAAATGGAGCCGCCTTTCCCTTGTTGCAGAAATGATCCGTGATCACATCTCACTGGACGGAATCGACCGGTATCTTGCCGAGACGGGTGTGCAAAGCAGCGACTTCGTGCCAGTGGAGCCCTGTGACTTTGCCGGAGAGATATTCGCTGTGGACGGCTCCAATGTCTCCATCTGCAACTGGTCGACGGCCAATGTGAACCTGATCCGGGCAGGCTATGCCGTCTACCGGGGAAGAGATTGGAAACGCACAGTCATCACCTTTGACGATGTATTCGTGGCTGACACGATGCTGTGCAAAAACATGTTCGACCTCTATCTGGAGCAATTCTTCGGCCTGAATGGAGTCTATCTCAAGGAATCGGATCTGGATCGGCTCTCCAGCTACTATCGGGAGCTACAGGAGTATGTGGCCATAAATGAAGCCCTGGGTGAAGCCCATGCTGGAGACATCGTCCTTTACGACGGCAGCTTTGATGTCTTTGAACTCCTGAGGGATGCACTTGCTGCAGTCTTCGCCAGAGCTCGGGAAAAGGGCGTAGCCCTTCTGGCCGTAGCCAAGTCGAGTTCACTTTTCTGGGGTGAGGAGATCACCCTTCCCTTTGTGCAGCATACCAGCACCATCGGAAGCCGGCTTTTGCCAGGCGCTGCCTGGTATGTCAGCCTCAAGGACAAAAAAGTAGATGCGGGCCAGGGCAGATGGAACGGCGAGACCTACGTCGTTCGCTTTTGCGGGCAGTCCGAGCACGCCTTCCGTGTGGATGCGCCTTCCTTTCTCCGGGACGAAATGGGGTCGGTTCTGGGAAAGCTGGCCGCCTACTCCTGCTCATCAGAGTGCTTGGGCTATCCTCATGCCCTTTTCCGGGCGCACCGGGATATCAGGATAACCGAGCAAGAAGGAGCAGCCGTGCGCCAGAAACTCATGGCGCATCTCTTGGAGAGCGGAATGACTCATTCTGAGATAAGAATGCTTATGCAAGACTTCCACGACATCCTGGAGATGAGGTCTGGATTTTAAGCAATGTAAAATGAGCAACCTGAGGCGAAATAAGCAAGCTGAACGTTGGAGGATTTAAGTGGCGACAACGCAAGAAGAGAACCAGACCCCTGCGGGAGAAAGCCTGTTGAATCGAAAGGTAATAGTGAGTGGGGACACGACCTACAAAATCGTCTCCAAGAGCGTGACTGAATATCATTTTACTGTGCCTTTCATCCTTCCCGATGAGGAAAGGGTAGAAGTGGGGCAGATCTTTTCCATCAAAGACCAGGGACTGACTTTTCTCGCCCGAGTTCTGAACATAGAGCACAGCTCCAACTATGACGGCCACTGGGATACCACCATGAAAGGCACCCAGTTCTTCGACGACGACCAGATCTTCAATCGCGTCATCGCCGAGCCCTTAGGTTGCATAAATAAAAGACTGGAGTTTAAAAAATCCAGGACGCTGCCCACAAAGTTCGCGCCCGTAGCGCGAGCGGAGAAAGAAGAGTTTAAGTTTTTAAGCCAGGTGATGGGAGACATCGAGGTAGGATACCTGAGAAACGGCTCACGATTGGTAGAAGAGATTCCTGTGGCTCTGCATAGCGAGGCCATGGATCACCACATGGGCGTCTTCGCCACCACGGGCATGGGCAAGTCCAACTTCATGAAGGTCTTTGCCGCCTCATGCATGCGGCTGTTCGCGCGGGGCGAGTCCAAGTTCGGCCTTCTCATCGTCGATCCCCACGGAGAATACCTGAAAGGCAAAAGCAAGGATCTTGTCAAAGGACTCGTCCATCTCAAGAGGTACCGGGAGGGACTCGCCTGCTATTCCACAAACAAGCAGAACGCCTCTGATCCGGGCGTGGAGGAGCTGGCCATATCGGAAAGCGAGATTCTTCCACAGGACATTGCTCTGCTCTATGATTGGTCGCCGCCGCAAAGAGATGCCCTGGAAGCCATTTCCAGGATCTTGGACCCGGCAAACTGGCTGGAGGAGATCCAAAGCCCGGAGGGCATGGCCCGCATGATGCAGGAAGGCTTCAAGGACAGCACGGTCAATGTTTTGGTTCGAAGGATCAAAAATGAACTGGGAAGAAATCCATACATCCGGAAAAGGTCCAGCCTGGCCAATATTCTGGCCAATCTGCAGAACGGAAAGGTCGTGCTGGTAGATATACCCAGGATGAGCGACCGATCTGAGCTTTTCTTGCTCTCCGTTATATCGCGATATATCCTGGATGAGTACAAAAAGGACGAGAAAGAGGGCCAAGAGAGCCGCAAGAATTGCCTTATCACCATCGAGGAGGCACAGAGGGTTTTGGGCGCGGGCAGCAACACCACTCGCTTCGAGAGTATCGCCCGGGAAGGCCGCAAGTTCGGTGTGGGCCTGTGTGCCGTCACCCAGCAGCCCAAGCTCATCGATAAGCAACTGCTCTCCCAGTTCAACACTTTAGTGGTCATGGGCCTGGGAGACAGAAATGACCGCATTCAGCTGGAAGAGTCGGCCAAGCAAGATCTATCCTCCATGGATATCGAGATTCAGACTCTGGAGAAGGGCGAAGCCGTCGTATCTACCCTGAATATTCCTTTTCCCGTGCCCGCCAGGATACACCGCTACGAGGATTACTTGCGCCGTCTGGAGAAGGAAGATAAGCAGGAGGGCCTAATCACCAGAGGCGGCTTCAAGCCGTTTTTGGATTAGGATGCGGGCATATGAAAATAATTCACCTGGCCGATTCGCACCTGGGTTTTTCCAGCTACAGCCGCCTGGATGAGCATGGCAGAAATCGCATAGAAGAGATGGTGTATTCCGGTTTTGAACTGGCCATCGAGAAGATCATTGAGCTAAGACCGGATGCGGTTGTCCATGCCGGCGATGTCTTCCATCACGTTCGCCCCAAGATCAAGCCCCTGGTGGTCTTCCAGAGGGGCCTCTTTCGGCTTATGGAAGAGGGCATACCTGTGATTATAATCAGCGGCAATCACGACGCTCCCAAGAGCTTCTCATCCACCAGCCCCTTCCGCCTTTTTGAGGGTCTGCGGGGCGTGCATATCGCCCAGAGGTATGAGTACGAAAGAGTTGAAGTGGGAGACCACTATTTCCATTGCATACCCTTCTGCCTGGAGCCGCAGGACTACCTGACCGAATTTGAGAAGATAGAACGCAGAGGAAGAGATGTGCTGGTCATGCACGGCCTGGTGGAGTCGCTTCAGAACAAAAAGATGAGGAGCGTGGGAGAGCATGAGCTAAAGGACAGCTTCCTCAAAAACGATTTTGACTATATTGCTCTGGGCCACTTTCATGGACAGGCGCAGCTTTCCCAGAACGCCTGGTACAGCGGCTCGCTGGAGTACTTCAACTTCGGCGAGGCCATGGATATGAAAGGAATGCTGCTGGTGGACCTGGAGAGCGGAAGAGCCGAGAGTGTGCCGGTAAAGCCCAAGTACATGGTAGATCACCCGGCCATAGATTGCAGCGGCATGCCTGCGGAGGAGATAGGGCAGTGCCTGCTGGAGCTATGCCGTGAGGATGAAATCAGAGACAAAATGGTGCGCATCACTCTCAAAAACGTCCGCCGTGCAGCTTACAGGAGCATAGATCAGACAAGATTGAATCAACTGGGTGCCTCTGCCCTCTACTTCAAGATCAGGCCGGAGTTTGCAGATGTTGAGGAGCATTTCGAGCGGCCCGTTGATCGCCGCACGCTGCACGAGGAGTTTTCCGTCTACCTGGGGGAGGAATCCTCACGAGAACTGATACCGGCAAAGATTAAGGATGAGGTAGTCTCCTATGGATCGGAGATTATGAAGAAGGCCGTACTGGCCAGGCATAAAGAGGCATTGGATGCATCTTAACAAGCTGGTCCTGAAAAACTTCAAGAAATTTCGCCATGCAGAGCTCGAGTTTTCCGACGGGCTAACCGGCATCGTAGGCAGCAATGGGTCCGGTAAGAGCACCATAGTAGAGGCCATTGCCTGGGCTCTTTACGGCAACCGGGCTTCAAGCATCAAGAGAGACTTCATCCGCAATGCCCGGGCCAGAGAATCTGATGCTGTGGAGACCCGCCTGACTCTCTCCTTAGGCAAGCAGGAGCTGGTCATCTACCGGGCCATGAAAGGAAAGGGCTTGATGGCAGAGGCCTTTCTCGTGCTGGATGGACTGAGAATTGCCACCGGAAGCAAAGAGGTGGACACGAGGCTGGAGGAGATCCTGAAGATCAGCTATCAGGACTTCATGAAAACCTTCTACGCCCGGCAAAAAGACCTGGACAATCTGCTCAAAGAGGGGGGAATGGGCAAGAGGGAATATCTGCTCAAGCTCCTGGGCCTGGAAGACATCAAAGAAAATGCCATAATGCAGATCAAAGCCGATCGTGATTCCCTGGAGGAGCAAAAGAGCTGGCTGGCGGGAGCGCTGGCGGAGATTGGAGACGTAACGGCCCGGCTGGAGAACGCCTCTTTGCAGATTCTAAGCGGTGAAAAAGGCCTGCAGGAAGCAGATAAAAGCCGCTCAAGGCTCCAAGAAGCCGGAGAGAAGAGACGGCAGGAGCTGGAGGCCATGGCCGAGAAGATGCGCCGGCATGGCCTTTTGGTGGAGAGGATTAAGGGCCAGGAATCACAGGACCGAGAGCTGAAAGAGACGGCAAAAGCGGAAGAGTTGCGGCTCTTTGAGATCGATGCCTGCAAAAAGAGGCTCTCTGATCTTCGGCCCATGCTGGAGAGGCTGGCGGGAATAAGGGATCGGCTGGAAATTTTACGGCCCAAAAGAGCGGTCTATGAGGAGACCGCGCGGCGTGCAGCCGCCCAGGATGCTGCCTTGCAGGGCGAAAAAAAAGCGTTTGCTGAAAGCCAGAGACGTCTCCTGGAGCTGGACAAGGATGCCGCAATGCGAGAAGAGCTCCTGCCCCGAGAAGAGGAGCATACAAAGCTGCAGGCCAGGTTACTCGCCCTGGAGGGGCTCCGTGATAAGCATAACGGGATGCAGGCCCGGATGAAGGAAGAGGCCATCCGAGAGCAAGCAATCGGTGCCAACCTATCCCGCACGAAAACGCTGATCGATGATCTCCATAAATCTCGGGCCAGGCGAGAGGAGATTGCATACTGCCCGGAGGAAGAAAAGAGGCGCAAGAGCGAGCTGGCGGAGCAAGTCCAGCAAAGAGAGCTGCAAAAGGAGCTGGACGGACTGCTGGCACGAAAGAATGCTCAGGAAGAGCGTTTGGCCAGGCTGCGGAGCGAGGCGGCAAAAGCACGTACCGAGATGGAGAGCCTTCTATGCATCGAAGAGAAGGAGGCACTGCTGCGCCGCCAGGATAAGGATCTGGATCAGCTTGTCAGCGAGCTAGCCCTCGTTCTGGCAGATCGGAGAGGAAGCTACAAGGTAGAGGAGCTAGCCTTGGCCGAAGCGGAGCGCTCCATTAAAAGGGTTATGGTGCTGGGAGCAGAAGGGCTTTGCCCTACTTGCGAGCGACCCTTGCAGGGCCAGCGCGATCTGCTCATCAAGAAGTATGAAAAATCCGCAATGTATGCAAAAGCGGAGAGGGAAAAGCTTGCCGCCAGGATTGCCGATCAGACAGAGAAGATGGAGGGGGCGACCAGGTCGAGGAGCAATTTGCGAGCGGCCTTCGATGAACTCAATGCCCAAAAGAGCCGGCGCTCGGCTTTGCAGGCCGATTTGAGGAATCTGGCCGTGCAGATGCACGAGTCACAAACCGAGCAGAAGGATCTCTTGGCCAAAATCGAGGACCTGGGAACGGTCAGCTTTGCATCCGGCAAGCTGGAGAAGGTGGAGGCGGCCCTAAAGGCTCTTGAGCCGCTGGTAATGGAGTACGCCAGCCTCTCCTTGCGACTGGAGGATCTGCCCGGCCTGGATGTGGAGGTCGCCCAGCGAGAGAAGGAGCTGGCGGCGATTAAGGAAAGGCAAGAGCAGCTCAAACTGCAGATTGAGGCCCTGGGCTACGCCGAATCGGATTACCTGGAAGCCAGAAAGCGCGAGACCTCCCTCAAGCCGCTGCACGATCGTTTTCTGCAACTTTCCGAGAGAGCGGCACAAATTCCCGCCTTAAAGGAGAGGATCAAAAAGCAAGAGCAAGAGATAGAGAGGCTCGATTTGGCACACAAGGCTCTGCATCTCTCGAAAAAGGAGCTGGGCTACAATCCGCAGGAGTATGAGGCACTCTCTGCGGAGAAGAAAGACCTGGGAGCTATGGAGAAGGAGGCGCAAAAGATTCGCCTGCTGGTCGCAGGCGAAGTCGAGGCGCGAGAGAGGCTGGTTGTCGCCCTGGCGGCCCTGGAAAAGATCAATAGGGACCTCAACGAGTGCAGGCAGCATCTCTTCGCTCTGGCCTATAGTCCGCAGGAGCACGAAAAGGCGAAAGCCATGCTTGCGAGCGCAGAGGCAGAGCTGGAAATGGCCCGCAAGGCCGTTATCGAGCGGCAAGTGCAGATGGGCATTCTCTTGGCCGCCCGGGAGAGGCTTGTGCAGGAAGAGCAGAGGAAAGAGGAGCTGGAGAAGAAGGCAACTCTGGTAGGCCGGAGAATGGAGGTGGTGGAGGTGACCCGCAGTCTGGTCAACAGCTTCATGGACCAGGTGCTGATCCGGGTTAAGAACGACATCGCCCGCTCCGCCGGAGAGATCCTGGAGGAGGTATCCGGCAAGTACAGCCTGCTCAAGATCGATGACGACTTCAACATCCAGGTCGAGGACGGGGGCGAGTGGTATCCCATTTCCCGCTACTCGGGCGGCGAGATCGACATGATCGCCGTCTCAGTGCGCGTGGCCATCAGCGAGTACCTGATGCGTTTCGGTCCGGATGGGGAGAGCTACTCCTTCCTGATTTTGGACGAGGTCTTCGGCAGCCAGGACCAGGAGCACCGGGAGAAGATGATCCAGATGCTGCGAAGCCTTGAGGAGCGTTTTCCCCAGATCATAGCTATCAGCCACATCAGCGACGTGCAGGGGCAGTTCGACAACACGCTGCTGGTGGTGGAGGACGAGCAGGGAAATAGCAGAGTGGAGGCGATTTAGAAAATGAAAGAAAGTTCATCTCTTCAGAAAAGTCCGGACCCGACCTATGCCACCCTCGACGATTGGATCCTGCACGAGGCAATTCCTTTCTCCCTCGATTCGTCCCAAACATTCAACGCCTCCATCGACAATGTCATGGCCTCACTTGGCGCCTCGGTGAAGCTGTTGGGCTTGGGAGAAGCACTGCACGGCGGCGAGGACATTCTAATGCTGCGCAACCGGCTCTTCCAGCGCCTGGTGGAGAAACATGGCTACAGCGCCATTGCCATGGAGAGCAGTTTCCCCCGGGCGCGCCTAGTGAACGAGTACGTGGCCGGTCGCGGCCCGGCATCGTATGACGCCCTGCGGGAAGCGGGATTCAGTCACGGCTTTGGCCGGCTCGAGGCCAATCGAGAACTCGTGGAGTGGATGAGGGCCTACAATGCCGAAGGAGCGCACTGCGCCAAGCTCCAGTTCTACGGCTTCGACAGTCCGACCGAGATGATGTTTTCCGATAGTCCACGACAAGTTATGCATTTTGTTCTCGATTACCTGGCCTCGATTGATAGCGCCAGCGGCGAGGAGCAACGCTTGCGCATCGACCAGCTTCTCGGCCAGGACTCCGATTGGGAGAACCCCGCGGCAATGATGGACCCGACGAAGTCCATAGGCCTGTCGCCAGCCGCAACTGCGCTACGCATTGAGACCGAGGATCTCATTGCACAGCTGCAAATGCGCCGTCCCGAGCTGGTGGCCAAGAGCGATGAAGCCAGCTATCTGGAGGCCATGCACTACGCAACACTCGCACGATGGTTGCTCAACTATCATGCCGCGCTGGCGCAAAAATCCAACAACCGGCTTGTCCAAGGTCTCGGTCTGCGTGATGCGATGATGGCGGATAATCTGGCGTATGCGGTGGCCCATGAGCGCGGCCGGGGGAAAGTATTGGCCTTTGCTCACAACAGTCATCTGCAGCGCAAAAAGGCAGAGTGGCAACTGGGCACTGACCTGCTTACGTGGTGGCCGGCGGGAGCGCACCTCCATGAGATCTTGGGCCCAAGCTATGCCGTCATAGGAACGGCTCTGGGCGTCTCTGATGCCAATGGAATCGGCCAACCAGAAGCAGGCACTCTTGAGGCCCGTCTGACCGCCGGCCCAGGGCCAGCGCGCTTCATTCCCACTCACAAAGGCCAGGGTCTTCCATCCTCGGAAATTGCAGCTCTTCCGACTCGCTCGGGCAGTATGATGAACCCAACCTACTTCGCACTGACTCCTCAAAGCTTCACCGATTTCGACTGGCTGGCGCTCCTGGATAAGACGGCATACAGCCGCGGCGGACCACAGCTAGTACAGCGAGGCTGAAATAAACCAATGTTCTGACTTCGCGGCTTCGCGCCTTCGCGTGAAAACGGACCATGTTGAATCTCACGCGAAGCCTTGATTGTCGCAAAGAACGATCAGCCGTTCACAAAGGCACATTATCCCAAGGCGTATCCTAGCAGCCTGGCCAGCCGGATGGCATCCCAGTCAAGGTGGCGTAGCATGCGGCCCATGAGGCGGCTGGGCCGATCGATATCCCCGTGCTCCTCTATGGCTTTTATGAGGCGGGGCTTGCCGGCCAGGTAGCCCACCAGCTCATCCAATTCAGCATCGCTCATTTTGCCCAGCATGCGGTTCGCCCTCATGCCTATCTCCAGCTCCCGGCCCAATGCCGCCCTCCAGAGCCGGTCGTACTCCATGAGCCGCAGAGCGGATATGTCGCCCTCCATTGCCGCAGCAGCCGCCACGCCGCCAGCAATCTTGGCCGCCACCAGCCCCGGATAGATTCCGCCGCCTGAGGTGGGCTTGACCTGGCCTGCCGCATCGCCCACGGCCAGCAGGCCCGCGACTGCTGTCGCCGGGGGCGGGCCCAGGGGCAGACCGCCCACATTCAAAGCTACTGCTGAGCCCTGCAGCCTCTTTTTGATAACATCCGTTTTCAAGAACGCCCGCAAGTGCTCGCACCCCCGATCGCGAGCGCACAGACCGATGCGTGCCGTTCTCTCGCTGAGGGGAATCACCCAGGCAAAGAGGCCCGGCGCTGCTCCCAGGTGCACTTCCACCTTCTCAGCATCTTCTACCGCAAAGGGCACCTGCACCTGGGCCCCGGAGAGGATCATCTGAGGCGGAGCAATGCCGGCCCGGCGGGCGAGAAGGGCAGAGACGCCCTCTGCAGATATTACTATCTTTGCATAGATCTCTTCGCCACCGCCCAGGGTGAGGACGCTTGCCCCTTTTTCCCGTCTGATTTTTCGCACCGGCGCGCAAAGCCGCAGCTCCGCTCCCTCCTGCACGGCCCGGCCAAGCAGCGCCTGGTCAAAGAGCCTCCTGTCCACCACCCAGGCCTTGCAGGATTTGGCTTTGAAGTTCATGCGCTGGCCGCCGGGCGAAAAGACCGACGCTCCCATCATGCCACGCAAGATGTAGGAGCCAGGTGGCAGCTCCGACTCGGCCATAGCTTCCTGGCCCAAGAGGCCAGCGCACTGCACCGGCCATCCTGCTGCGGCATGCTCCTCCAGCAAAATTGTGCAGGCACCGGCTTTGGCGGCATACTTGGCAGCCATAGAGCCAGCCGGCCCGGCGCCGATGACGGCCACATCGAATATGTCCATGTTCGAGAAGAGGAATGAAAGGCAATGATGTTAACTTTTTCTCAGGCGCATCACGAAGCTCACAAAGGACGCACAAAGCACCTCTCCAGGAAAGCCGCCAGATCCTCGATGCTCTCCACCGTCTCATCGATGAGCGTGCCTTCCGAGATGCGCTCGTAGACCACATCCCAAGTGGAGTACCCGCGCAGCCTCATGACAAGCTCGCCGGCAGGCGTTGTGGCCAGATCGGTCTCAAAGCGCATCCACCGGTCGCCTTCCCGCTCCACCTTGAAATTCTGCGAGGCTCCGCAGGTGCCGCCGCAAAAACCTCCATCCACCACATCGATGTACAGCCTTATCCAGGAGATGCACTTCGAGTAGCGATAAACTCCCTCTGTGATGCAATCGGGTCCGTCCCATCCGGCAAGTGGCAACATCACATCCTGATTTGTAGGGCTTGATTTATGCACCTTGCGGAGTAATTATCTTCTGATTCAATCCAAAAATTCTTCTAGAATCCCTGCAGAATACAATTCATGCCCGATGTTGTGCAGCTTGTCGAGGAAAAGCCGGAAAAGACGCCAGATACCCCTTCTGCCGACGCTCCCCCCAGAACCACCTGGTCCGGCAGCCTGCGGATCGGTCTCGTAAACATCCCTGTCAAGGCCTTGCTCATGACAAAAGATGTGCGCATCAGCTTTCGCATGCTTCATAGGAGTTGCAAGACGCAAATCTCCTTCAAGCGTTTCTGCCAGGAGGGCGAGGAGGTCACCTTGGCCGATATCGTCTACGGCTATCCTCTGGGAAAAGATCAGTACGCAGTACTGGAAAAAAAGGAGATCGAGGCTGCCAGGCCCGAATCGAAGAACGCCATAGCTCTCGATCGTTTTGTGAACTTCTTTGAGATCGATCCTCACTACTTCGAAAAGACCTATCTGCTTTTGCCGGATAAATCCGAGGAGGCCTACTCACTTCTAAGAACCGTCATGGAGAAAACGGCAAAGGCAGCCATCGGCCGGATAACCCTCCGCTCGCGAGAGAGACCGGTCCTGGTCCACTACTACCGGCAGGCCGTGGTGGCTACCACTCTTCGCTATCCGGAGGAGGTCTTGGACCCAGAGAACTATCAGGCTATCCGAGATCTTCCAGAGCCCCAGGAAAAGGAGCTGGAACTGGCCTTGGAGATCATAAAAAGCCTGAGCGGAGAATTGGACCTTTCTAGCTACCACGACCAATACAAAGAGAGAATCGAGGCGCTGGTCAGGTCCAAGATGGCAGGGACCGTGGAGGTCCCAGAGAAGAAGAAGACAGGGCCCGCCGCCAAGAGCCTCATGGATGCCCTGCGCCTGACTGCGGAGTCGTTGAAATAAAATGAATCTCGTCAAGCCCATGCTCGCGGTCTCCGGCCAGCCCTTCAACTCGCCAGAATGGATCTTCGAGCCCAAGATCGACGGCACTCGCTGCCTGGCGGAGGTTACCTCAAGCGGCGTGCGCCTCTACAACCGCAGGCTTTTCAATATCACCGATCGTTATCCAGAGCTGGCTGCTGCCCTGGCCCAGGCGGCTTCCGGCTGCGTTTTGGACGGAGAGATCGCCGTCTTTCTGGAAGGCAAGCCCAGTTTTGCCGCGCTTGCCAAGCGCGACCATCTGAGCGACAGGCTCGCCATAGATTACCTCGCCCGTGCCCTTCCCGCAAGTTACGTTGTCTTTGATATCCTCTACGCCAAAGAGAGGAGCGTCATGGACCTGCCTCTTCGCGAGCGAAAGAAGATTTTACGAGAAGAGCTGCAAGAGAGCGAGTTTGTGACCATTGCCGACTCATTTCCGGAAAAGGGTGAGGACTATTTTCAGGCGGCACAAAAGATGGGAATCGAAGGAATCGTAGCCAAGAGGCTGAACTCCGTCTATTTGCCAGGCACAAGAAGCCCCGACTGGATTAAGATCAAGAAAAGCCTCAAGCTCGACCTGGTGATAGGGGGCTACATTCCAGGAAAGGGAGGGCGCGTTTCTTACTTTGGCGGACTTCTTCTGGGCGCATACCGCCACGGCCTGCTCCATTACGTTGGTCGGGTCGGATCAGGATTTACGGACAAAGAGCTGGAAGAGATTGCCGCAAACTTTTCGCCCATGGAACACTCTCCTTTCGCCTATGCGCTCCCAACGCCGGAAGTAAGATGGGTCAAACCCCTACAAGTAGTGCAGGTCTCTGCCCTGGAGATAACGTTGGACGGCCACCTTCGCGCACCGGTATACCTGCGCACCAGAGATGACAAAGAGCCGCAAGAGTGCACAATGGATCAGCTCAATTGATTGCAAAAAAACTGAGGGCTGGCCTATAGCCGGCTCCTTAAGTCTTCGTCCACTTTACGCCATCACCTGCTCCTTGAGAATATAGCGGATCAAGTCTTCCGAGAGTTTGGTCTCCCTTTGCAGCTTCTTTACAGTCTCCTCGATGCTGTTGCCTTCTGTCATGAGGTTTGATATTCGGCCCACAATCTTCTCGCCAATGGCATAATACTCATCAATATCCTTCCTATGGCCCCAAACATCTCCTCGTAGGAGCTGCACTCCCTGAATCTCCAGGAATTGCTGGGCGGCCTTGGACATGGTCTCATGGTAGGACGGCGGAATCTGTACGGCTCTTAGACGCGGGCAGGACTGGACCAAATTCATTACGTCCATATTGGAGGCTCGGAATGCCAGATGAACTAACTGCTCGTTCCTGTTTAGATCGGTTATCTCTTTCTTAGAACTAACTACCCTCAGTTTCATACCACTTACCAATGCTCTTAAAATATTTATAGATAATGGTAATCATAGTAATCCTTAATTAGATATACTGAGATCAGTAACTGAATCGGTGAAATATTATGCATCGGTTCTAATCGTTGGAGATATTTTCCAAGTTATGTCAATGATTTGAATATGTTTATTTGATACATTGATATTTATATTAGAAAAGCTAGCACTTAACTAGTCAGCGGTAATGTTGTAAATCAGGCACATCTAGTACAGCGAGGCCGAAGTAAACCAATGCTACGACTTCGCGGCTTCGCGCCTTCGCGTGAAACCGGACCCTGTTGAATCCTGCTTTAAGGCGCGAAGAACGGTTAGCCGTTCACAAAGGCACATTATCCCCTCACAATCATGGCTTTAATTGGGCGCCGTCCTGTCGGAATGATCTCACTGCTGCGGCGCAATTCTTGAGAAGCCTGCCCGCCAGATCTTGACTGGGCCAGGAACCCAGGCCGCAGTCGGGACCTGTCGCCCTCAACCTATCTCCAAATTGGGCATAGACTTTGTCCAGCCTTTTTCTCATGACCTGGGGCGATTCCAATTCCAGTATCTCCCTTTCCAGCCTTGGCATATCTTGCCAGAGATTGATGCCGAGCTGTTCGTTCAAGCGGGCGGACATGGACAAAATATCAGTGCGTGCAATCCCTGCGCGAAGATAACTGTCCGTCTCCTCCAGGACCTTCTTGTCGATCAATTGCAGATAGTCAGGATGCGCCGCCGACTCAATGCCCACGATGCGAATGCCTGGCACGCGAGCACAGGCCTCGGCATAAAGGGGCGAATGCAAATGAACTTCACAGTCCCTGCCCAGACAGGGCGTGCTCGCGATCTGTAGGGCATCAAGGATCTCATCCTCCGAAAAAACAATGTTAGAGTTCAAACCAAGGCTCGGCTCATCCAAAGATGCCACAGACATCTTTCCTTCCTCCAATGCCGCGCAAAAGAACCTGGAGACGCTCTTTGCCAGGATTTTGAGAATATCCGGATAATGCGTGGCCCCGAAGGCGGAGATATAAAGCTCCACCGGCCCGGTGACGCAGACGCGCATATCCTCGCTCGCCGGCACCGCCTCCAGCTCCATGATCCTGGCATGCTCTTTCTTGATCAGGTAGGGGCTCTCTGCTTGGGCTGGGTCCTCGATCTCGTCCATGAACATGCGGATCATATCCCGAAACTGGGGATAGGTGGGAACCTCTACGCCGGCACATCTCTTTTGAGCCAGAACATCGCGCACCATTTCTAGATACTGATCGCGAGAGAGGCTTTGCAGCCTGACTCCTTTGGGCAGGGGAAAGCTGCCTATATCATCGAAGAATATGCCCTCAATTTGCCGCGACATCCTTCAATCACCCCTAGAGAAAGCGCCTCAGATAATCCTTCAGAGAGGAATACTGTCCATCCATCATCTCGAAGTTCTCCTCCAGCTCATCCAGCCTTGCCATGGCCGCAGGCAAAGGCGGATTTATGCCGGTGGCCCGCACGATCTCCTCCGGGAACTTGGCCGGGTCGGCCGTCTCCAGGGAGACGCAGGGACTCGTGTCCCCGCATTCCTGCAAGTATTTCATGAGCCCGGCAAAGGCCACGGCCCCGTGCGGCTCCAGAAGGACCTTGTACTGGCTGTATGCCTCTTTGATGGTCTGGCGGGTCTCCTCGTCCGTGATGGAGACGGCATAGATATCCTTTCGCATAGCCGCAAGATCCGGCCTCAGCCCTACGCGGCCGGTCTCATCCATCTGACCGCCGTAAAGGTTGAAGAGTCGAGCGAGGTTACTGGGGTGGCCCACGTTCATGGCATTGGAGACGCAGTTCTTGCTGGGCCGGATGGGCTCGTAGATGCCTGTATTCATGAAGCGGGGGAACTCATCGTTCTCATTGGTCGCCACCACGAACTTTTGCACGGGAAGGCCCATCTTCATGGCTAAAAGGCCGCCCATGAGGTCTCCGAAGTTACCGCTGGGCACCGAGAAGACGATCTCCTCGCCCCGTGGGGCGACGCGCGAGTGAGCATAGAAGTAATAGACGGCCTGGGGCAGCAGTCTGCCGATGTTAATGGAATTGGCCGAGGAGAGATTAAGAGCAGACAGATCGGCATCTGCAAAGGCCTGCTTGACCAGAGCCTGGCAGTCATCAAACTTCCCATTTACGGCGAGCGGGAAGATATTTTTGCCCAGGGTGGTCATCTGGCGGCGCTGCCTCTGTGTTACCTCCTTCTCCGGGAATAATACAACCACCAATACGTTATCCAGACCATAGAAAGCATGAGCCACAGCAGAGCCCGTGTCTCCTGAGGTGGCGGTGAGGATGAGTATGCTTCTGCCTTCCTGCTTTAAGAAGTACTGGATCAGCCGGCCCATTGCCCGGGCGGCATAGTCCTTGAAAGAGCAGGTGGGGCCGCGATCCAGCCGCATTACATACTTTTCGTCATAGACCCGTTCCACAGGAACATCGTAATTGTAGGCGTCTTCCAGCATTGCCAAGAGGTCGGAGTCGGAGACCAGATCGCCCAAATAAGGCTTGATGACCTCGTAGGCGATTTCTGGATAGCTCATCTTGGAAAATTGCAGGGTCCGGCTCTTGGGAATTAGGGGAATCTGCTCCGGCATGTATAGCCCCTTATCCGGGGCCTGGCCCATCAAGAGCGCTGCTCGAAAGTCTACGCGCTCGGCTTGGCCGTTGGTGCTGAAGAATTTTATCAGAGACATGGTCGTAAGAAATAGGGTGAAGCTGATCTTTAAGGCTTTTCCATGCCAAGACCGAAATCCTTATATTCGATTATTGTCTAAGACGAGTTCGTCTAACATCGAAACAATTGGGAATGGGATCACATTCCCTCGGTTGAAAGACCGTAGATGCCTGCGAATTTATTCGTGGGAGTGGTCACACTGCATAGCAAATCTAAAGATTCCCATTAATCGGGAGGAAACCTTGTTCGGATTCGAAGCAGACTACTTGTTTGAAGATGCCGCAGGCATCTGCACAGGCATGAGACCGGCGAATTGGGATCTGCCCCAGGGCCCGGAACCCGGACCCCAGTGGCCCAAGAAAAGAAGACCGCAAATCCTTTGAAGCTAAATTGGGCCGACAGGTGGCCTTCGCGGCCCCTGGCCCAAAGACGATTAAGAAAGACCAATCTTTTTTTGGTGCTCATTTTCAGCGATTTACCCATTCTCTTCCAGACGTCAAATCTTATGGACCTTCGTCCCATTAAAAGCAATTTCAGGCTGCGCTGAGGGAATATTTAAGTATTAGTTGTCAGGTAAGTTGGACACAAATGATGGTCGTATCGCCCCGATATAGTGATAAATATAACTAGGAGGAAATGAGATGGCGTTCTACACGTTGGGCCTCACTTTTAATCTTGTGATATTCCTGACAGTCATTGTACTGGCTGTTTGGATATATGGTATATATTTCAACTTTAAGAAATGGGGCCTCGGATCCACCGGCTACCACGACCAGTTGCGCAATAGCTTCTGGCTCTTTCTTGCCACCTGGATTCACGAGGCATTTAAGGATGGATTATGGGTATTTTTGAGGACAGTTGTGCTTGATGTCCTTCTCTTGAGGAGGACTCTGGCCAGAAGCCCGGTGCGATGGATTATGCACATGTCTATGTTTTATGGATTCCTAATGCTGGCGGCACTTTCCGGCCTGGGACTTATGATCGATATCGTTGAGCATTTCAACCTGCTCGGGCTCTCTGCAGAAGCTGAGACTGCCAAGGAACTCCTGTCGCTGCCCTTCGATATCTTCGGCTACTTGCTTCTCATCGGAGCCACCATTGCCGTATCCAGGAGAATCCTGCTTAAGTTCGTCCGGGACAACACCAGCGCCTATGACGCACTGTTGATCGGTGCCGTGTTCCTCATCACAGTCACCGGATTTTATGCTGAGTGGATGCGCGGCAATTCCTTCCTCATCGGGAATGCCTTTGAATATCCCATCTATGCACCCCACTTCGCAATGATTCACACCGTCCTGGCAATTGGTCTGTTCGCCTTGATTTTACCATGGAGCAAATACATCCACGTCATAGCGACACCCATGACCCTTCTGGCTAACAGAGGAGGAGAATAAAAATGGCTGATCAAAAAGGCTCCAAGCCCTTGATGACGGGCTATATGATGTCCACCCAGCTCATGGAGGTAGACGCCTGCAACCGATGTCAGGAGTGTATGAAGTGGTGCCCGACCTTCGCGGTGAGACAGGACCGGCCAGGCATTACTCCCATGTATAAAAACGCAAGGTGGAGAGAGCTGCAAGCCAAGAGCCAGAGCCTGCGCGCCAAGATCTTCGGCCCCAAGCCCCTCACCGATGATGAGATGAAGGTCTTCACCGAAGATACATACAGCTGCACCACTTGCGGCGTCTGCGGCACGGTCTGTGAAGCAGGAATCAAGACCGTTGAGCTGTGGGAGGCCATGCGGCCTAACCTGGTTAAGCGTGGCGACGGACCCGTAGGAAAGCAGCCCTTCTTCCCCAAGCTCATCAAGGGAGATAGAAATCCCTACATGGCCAAGCAAGAAGAACGACTGTGCTGGATACCCAAGGATGCCAAGGTACAGGAGTCTGGAGACCTCGTCTACTTCGCAGGATGCACTGCCGCATACAGGCAGCAGGCCCTGGGAGTGGCTACCGTCAGGATCCTGAATAAATTGAACGTGGACTTCGCAATGCTTGGCAAGGACGAATGGTGCTGTGCTTCAGCACTCATCAGAACCGGCCAGCGCGAGGTCATGGCCGAGCATGCCGTGCATAACATCGATGCACTCAAAGACGCAGGAGCGAAGAACGTGCTTTTCGCCTGCGCCGGATGTCTGCGCAACGCTGCCGTCGATTGGCCCATGTGGTACGAGGGCTACATCCCCTACGAGACTATGCCCCTCTCTGTATTCCTGAGGGACAAGATAAGGAATGGCGAGGTTGAGTACAAGGTACCTCTGAATTACAGGTTCACTTACCACGATCCCTGTCACAATGGCAGGCATCTCATGCACCTCAAGGGAAAAGATTGGGCCTTTGAGGCACCCAGAGATGTCGTTCAGTCCATCCCCGGCGTCAAGTTCCAGGAGATGGTAAGAAACCGGGCTTTGCAGAGGTGCTGTGGAGCAGGCGGCGGTGTGAAGGCTGGTATTCCCGACCTGGCCATGGACTGCGCTATGGCCCGAGTTCAGGATGCAACGGATATTCAGGCAGAGGTAATCTGTTCCACCTGTCCGTTCTGCAGGCTGAACCTGATCGACGGAAGAAACACCGCAAAGTCCCCCATTAAGATGGTGGATATTGTTGAAATGATGGCCGCCTCCATGGGCCTGGACACGACCATACCCGAAAATCCGTACACCAAGTTCCAGTCCCAGGATGTCCTGGTCTGCACGCCAACCGAGTGCAAGCTCGATACGGTGGAGCGCAAGGAACCCGGCAAGGATCTGGTGGGCGAAGCTCACTAAAAAGAATGCCCGCTGCGGCGGCCATTCTTTTTAATATTTTATTGTAATGATTTATACAGCTCCGATACTTTTATCATTTCCGCCGTCTGGCATTGGGCAGGATGTCTCCAGTTTCGCGCCCCTTCAAGAACAGCAATCTGTTCTCCAACCACTATCTGGAAAAGCTGGTTAAAGACAGTGCACAGTGGCGGGAGGCCGATGCCGCGCCGGCATTTACCGCCATCAATGATCTCTACCTGCGGAAAATGCGCGTCCTGGAGAACTACAACGAATCCCAGTTAGAGGAGAACTTCATCCGCCCGGTGCTGCGCATCCTGGGGCACTACTTTGGCGTGCAGGGCAAAGTGCTGGGAAAGGACCGGACGCCGGACTACGCCTTCTATCCCGATGAGCCGAGCCGGGAGGAAGCAGAGGCCCATCCGGCAGATGATTACTACCGGCGCGCTGTGGCGGTGGGCGATGCCAAGTCCTGGAAGATCTCTCTGGACAAGAGCCGCAAGGGCCAGGGAAGCTTCGAGATGCAGAACCCCAGCTTTCAGATCGATGTTTACCTGCGGGACACGCCGCCCAAGTGGGCGATTTTGACATCGGGCCGGCTCTGGCGGCTCTACCACGAGACGACGAGCTACAAGCTGGACTACTACTACGAGGTGGATCTGCCTGCCCTGCTGGAGAAAGGCGATCTGGAGTGCTTCAAGTACTTCTATCTCTTCTTCCAGCGAGAGGCCTTCGGGCAGACGGTGGACGGCGGCTGCTTCCTGGATAGCGTTCGAGAGGAAAGCGTGGCCTACGCCCAGGAGATTGGCGAAGACCTGAAGGAGAATGTCTACCGGGCCATGAAGATCCTGGCGCAGGGCTTCCTGGCCGAAGCTGCCACCGGCGCACCGGCACCCAGCCAGGCGGCCGTGGCCCGGGTGCAAGAGAACAGCATGCGGCTGCTCTACCGAATGCTTTTCATCTTCTATGCGGAGAGCCGCAGCCTGCTGGACACCAATAACAAGTACTACTACGAGCTTTCCTTACAAAAGCTGAAGGCGGATGTGGCAACGCGGCTGGACAAGGGCGAGCCGCTGCTCTCCGTGCGCTACTCTTACTGGGAGAGCCTGAAAAACCTCTTCAGCCTCATCAACGACGGCAGTGAGTCACGCCGTATTCCCCGGACGGAGTTTTATATCCCGGCCTACAACGGCGGGCTCTTCGACCCGGCTAAAAATGGATTCCTGGAGAGCGCGCGCATCGGAGACTCATTTCTGGCCAGGGCCATCGACCTACTGGCGCGTTCGGGCCAGGCCCCTAAAAAAGGATTTGTGGACTACTCTTCTCTGGAGATCCGCCACCTGGGATCGATCTACGAGGGCCTGCTGGAGTACCGGCTGCGAGTAGCGCAGCAGCCGATGGCTGCCGTCAAGGAGAAAGGCAAGGAGCTGTGGCTGCCCGCAGGCGACGCGGGCAAGCGAAAAATCCTGGACCGCGCAGAGGCAGGCGAGATCTATCTGGCCACGGACAAAGGCGAGCGCAAGGCCACCGGCTCTTACTACACCCCGGACTACATTGTCAAGTACATCGTCAAGAACACCATCGAGCCCGTGATTGAGAAGAAGAAGCAGGAGTGGCTGGGCACCAGCCGGCCCTTTGCCGATCATATTCTTTCCATCAAGGTGCTCGATCCGGCCATGGGCAGCGGCCATTTTCTGGTGGAGGCGACGGACCAGTTGGCTCGCTGGCTGGTGCAGGCCTGGGCCACGGCCCGACCAGAGGAGTCCGACTCAAAGGAGATCGCCGAGCAGGATGTGCACTGGGCGCGCCGGGAAGTGGTCAGGAACTGCATCTACGGCGTGGACCTCAACCCCATGGCGGTGGAGCTGGCCAAGTTATCGCTGTGGCTGACCACAGTGGCCTCCAACAAGCCGCTCAGCTTCTTGGACCACCATTTGAGATGCGGAAACAGCCTCATCGGGGCGGAGCTGGATAGGCTCATCGTCCTGCCCGGTGGGTTAGCGGAGCAGACGCCGCTCTGGAGCTTTGGGCTGAAGAGCCACACGGACGGCCTCTTAAAAAAGTACAGCCTCATGGCGGCGCTGCCGGATGACAACCTGCAAATGGTCAAGTGGAAGGAGGATCAGTTCCGCCAGATCAAGGAATCGGAGCTCTCCCGCAGGCTCTACGAGCTTTCCAATGTCTGGCTATCGACATTTTTCGGGAACAAAGTGGGCGATGATGATTACTACGAGCTGCAAAACCACCTCAGCCCGGACAAATTCCCGGACTGGGCAGGCCTTCGGGAAAAGGAGTGGTTCAGAAAGGCGCAGACGCTGGCGGGGGAGAAACGGTTCTTCCACTGGGAGCTGGAGTTTCCGGAGGCGTTCCAGGGGGAGAACCGGGGATTCGATGTGGTGATTGGGAATCCGCCTTATGTGAGGCAAGAGGCACTTGGCGAGTTCAAAGATTATTTCAAGCTGAACTATCTGGTCTTCCACGGCGTAGCAGATCTTTACGTTTATTTCATCGAACTCGGTCTGTCCTTGCTCAGAAAAGAAGGGCAATTCTCCTACATTTCAGCCAACAAATGGATGAGAGCAAGCTACGGGGAACCTTTGAGGATATGGATGAAAGCGCAGCGCATCGAGGAGATCGTGGATTTCGGCGATCTTCCCGTTTTTCCAGAGGCCACAACTTATCCATGCATCTTGAGGCTATCGGGAAATAATCCCGATTCCAACTTCCAGGCGATGGAAGTCGAGACTCTGGACTTCAAGAGCCTCGAAGAATACGTCAAAATGCATCGTTTCTCTGTAAGCGTGCCAAACCTCGAAGACTCCGGTTGGTCGTTGGTAAATGATTCTGCTCGGAGACTTCTTGAAAAGCTTCGACGATCAGGAGACTCTTTAGGCGAATTTGTAAACGGGAAAATTTTTTATGGAATCAAAACTGGGCTCAACGAAGCTTTCGTTATCGATAATAGTATTCGTAATAATCTGATTTCAGAAGATCCAAACAGCTCCGAGCTAATCAGGCCTTTCTTGGCGGGAAAAGATATCAAGAGATACGAACCACTAGAAAGCGATCAATATTTTATTTTTACACGTCGCGGAATCGACATCGAAAGATATCCTGCCATTATGAGATACTTATCTCAATTCAAAGAACGTCTAATGCCAAAGCCTAAAGATTGGAATGGCGATAATTGGCTTGGAAGGAAGCCTGGAGCTTATGAATGGTATGAGATACAAGATGCAATAGATTACTATGAGGAATTCGAAAAGCCAAAGATCTTTTGGCCGGAAATCGCTGGAAGTGCAAGATTCACCTTTGATGCATCTCAATTTTATGCTAATAATAAAACGTATATTATTCCAGATGGCGATTTCTATCTGTTGAGCCTTCTGAATTCTTCTTTACTGCGCATGTTTATTCACAGCGTGTGCACCGACCTGCAAGGCAACAGTTTCAACTTTTCTGCAGTTTTCGTTGAACGAACTCCCATTCGCCGCATCTCCTTCACCACCCCCGCGCCCGAGCGCGCCCGCCTGGGCGCGGAGCTGCAGCAGCTCTACGCCGACGACAAGCACGCCGAAATTCTGGCCCAGGTGGAGGCCTGCCTGCCCAAAGACGAGGCGGGCAATTTCATCGCAAGCCAGGAGCGATCTGATGTGGTGCACGATCTGCTGGCCTTCCTGGCGGAAAGAATGCTGGAGATGAACAAGGAGAAGCAAAAGGAGATCAAAGGCTTCCTGGGCTGGCTGGAGAGCTACCTGGGGGCCAAAGTGGAGGACCTCACGCCCAAGACCAAATTGCAGAGCTATTACGAGCACGATTATGAGAGCTTTTTGGCGGTGCTAAAAAGGAACAGCAAGAAGCTGCAAGTCGATCCGGCTCGCCGGGAGCCCGCACAAGCGCTGAAAGCCGAGTTCGAGGGGTCGATGGGTAAACTCGCGCCCTTGCGGGAGCGGATCAGGAAGACGGATGAGCTGATCGATGCGACGGTGTACAGGCTGTACGGGCTCACGGAAGAGGAGATCGGGATTGTGGAAGGGAATAAGGCATGAGAATGGAATTTCATAATTTATACGTTTCTTCATTTCTTCTGGCGACAACGGCTATGAGAATTTCTTTGTGTTGCTGATCAATTCGATAGATTATTCTGTAGTCGCCTACCCTTTTTCTTCGAACATCGTCATAGCCCTTTACCTTTATTGTACCTTTCTCCCAAGGGTTATTGCTGAGCTCCTGAATGCCTATTTTAATTCTTTCTTTTAGCTCTGAATCGAAGGATTTTATTGTCTTGCAGCTTTTGGGAGAGAAAATGACCCGAAAACTCATCCAAACACTTCTTCGAAAGTGTGATATCTGCCCTTTGCCCTTTCGCTTAATGCTTCTTTTAGCAAATCCTCTTCATCATCGTTAAGAACTTCCTCGATATTCAATATCTTAACGGTTATCAAGTCTGAATCGATCTTTGACGGGTCCAGAACTCGAAGATTTCCCTCTTCATAAATAGCTTCGACGACATCCATCGGAATCACTTTAACTTGTAGTCTTTAGTTTATAAAAATATCTATCCAGAACTCCGCATTCGAGATACAGATCCCGAGGCCATCCTCACGCCCAAAACCGTAGCTCGCAAAGCTACTACGAGCACGATTACGATGGGCTTTTTGGCGGTGCTAAAAAGGAACAGCAAGAAGCTGCAAGTCGATCCGGCTCGCCGGGAGCCCGAGCCCCGGGCCGAGTTCGAGGAGTCGATGGGCAAACTCACGCCCTTGCGGAAGCGGATCAGGAAGACGGATGAGCTGATCGATGCGACGGTGTACAGGCTGTACGGGCTGACCGAGGAGGAGGTTGCCATAGTAGAAGGAAGAGAGACCGCAACAGAACACCCAAGAGCTTCATCACTGGATAGTGCTTGAGGTCAGCGATTATGGCTTCTTCGTGTGACGAAGTCCCGGGTATCACGCGAAGGCGCGAAGCCGCGAAGTTCCGATGAGAGAGGGACAATTTTAGCAGATCCAAGCTTGAGCTATCTCAGGCACTTGCCCGTAAACGCTCTTGGCAGGAGATCGGCAAGCTTAGCCGTCAGTGCATCGCCTTTCGCGTTGCTCATGATGATAATAATATTCTCTCCGAATTCTATCAGGCTCTGCCGGCATATGCCACAGGGCGATATTGGCTCGTCAGCGTTTCCCACAATGGCAATCGCCTCAAATTCACGCTCACCAGAGGCAATAGCTTTTGCCAGGGCCGCCCTCTCCGCACAGATGCCCGCCCCGGAAGCGGCATTCTCAATGTTGCCGGCCGAGTAGATTTTGCCGCTCCGGCTGAGAATGGCCGCACCTACCAAAAATCCAGAGTAAGGGGCATAGGCATCTTTCGCTGCCTCTTTAGCCTGCAGGATGAGATGATCGTACCCTCCGGTGTAAGGGCGGGGGCCGGAGCGCAGTGCGCCGATGTACATGCACTCCTCTGGTGGGATGGTGGGGATGGCGCTTTGCACCTCGCTAATGGACACAGGTGCATTTCTTATGATCACGGCCGGAATTCCCTCGTCTCCTTCACCCATTACTATCTGAGCGGCAGAGACTAAATTGTCTGCCACCGCCTTGCGAGTGATCTTGAGCTCCCGACCGAAGAGGTCCTTTTGGCCGCGCGCGTCCTCGACCGGCTCCAGGCCCACACAGGCCAGGGCCACGCCTACGCAGCCCAGTCGCAGGGGATGAGTCCGGCTGTCACCGATGATAACCGCAATCCTTCTGCCTTTCGCCATCTGCTCTCTAATCTCAAATGCCGATTTTTGTGCATCGGCCGGAAATAGAACCACGTGACCGGGGGGAGCATTGGAGCTATCGATGCCGGCGTTGGGATAAAGAAACCCCCCCCGTAGCGTCAGCACCACGCCAGGGATGCCACCCATTATCTCATCTGATTCTTGCAGGATCAGTTCCATCTCGCGCGGATCTTTGCTGTACTTGCCAGCCATGGAGAGGGCGAGAGGTCCGGGAGTGACATCATGCAGAGCCACAACCCGCCCTTCCGCTGTTGCGACCGTGCTCTCCGAGACGACCAGAATGTCGCCGTCCTGTAAAGCCAGGCCCGATTCAGTCATGGCCTTCTCCAGGGATGCCGCCAGGTCATCGCCCGGGCTTATGAGATCCGTCTTTATACCTAAAACCTGCAATACACTCACCCGTAACGCTCTAGGCTTTCTATCATTTTAATGGCCTCATCTATCCTCGCGGCCAGGCGCATGAGCCGGAAGGGCTGACCGTTCAAGTTCTTTACCAGGCCGGCTATCTGGTTGGAGGTGCCGAATATTAAAACCTCTTCTGGCCTTGGATCACAGCGAAGAGCCAGCTTTGGAATCGCGGCGTCTCCGCCTCGGGCCAGCATCTCCTGCTTTATTATTATGGCCTCCATGCTGCTAAGGCCGCGCACGGCCAGGATGCGAAAAGAGCTTTTCTTGCAGAGTGTGGCAAGTCCCCGCTCATCTACCTCTGTCCTGCGCAATGTTTCCGCTAGATCCTCCCCCTGGCCCAAATAGCCCAGCACCTCCACCTCCATCTCCTCGTCTGCGGACAGTACCGGACGGCCTCGAATGGCCTTGGCCATGGCTACGGTATCCAGGCTGGCAGCGATATCATGGGTCCTGACGATATGCGCCCCCAGATAAACTGCTATGGCCGTGGCCGCCAGCGTTCCTGCCAACCTCTGGAAGGGATCGGGCTTATGCAGGCGCTCCCCGATGAAGGACTTGCGGGAAATAGCCGCGACCACCGGCCGCTCTAAAGCACGCAGACGGAGCAATCCGTCCAAAATGGCCAAATCGTGGGCAGGAGTCTTTTCCGGTATCCATTTGCCGATGCCCGGATCAACCGAGATCTTAGCCGGGCATACGCCAGCCAGGGCTGCAGCCCTCACTCTCTCTCCCAGCAAGGCAATTATCTCGTTTATTTGGAGCAGATCGCCCGCTCTCTGCCGGGAAGCCATGATGATCAGGGATGCGTCGTATTCAGCCACACTGGCAGCCATATTGGGGTCAGACAGTCCGGAGACATCATTTATGCAGGCGGCTCCCCGCGAGAGGGCATCGCTCGCAATGCTGGACCGCTTCGTATCAATGGAGACGCTGATATCCAGGTTGTCCAAAATATCCTTGAGAGCGGGAAAGAGCCTTTCTCGTTCCACTGCCTCACTTATGAGAGGAGAGCCTGGCGCCGTGGAGACGCCGCCCAGATCTATCATATCCGCGCCCTGCTCTTGCATAGCTGCCGCCAGGGAGAGAGCCTCATGAGGGCCGGCCACTGAGCCCTGGTAGAAGGACTCACGACTTAGATTGATTATGCCCATCAGCCGCACGGGATGGCTGTCTCCGACCAAGACGCGACCCAAAATGCCTTCTATCAATCCCAACACCTCATATCTTGCAACACTACTCCGACAGCCGCAGCAGGATGCCTGTCCTTCTCGCCCTCTCAATAGCACGATCCAGCAGGATCAGCCCTAGAACCAGGTAGAAAACGGCCAGAAATGCACCAATGGCCAGATGATGGGGCCCTGGAATAAATATTGACCTGTAGTATTCTAAAAAGTAGGTCAGGGGAATGATTCTGGCAATCGTCTGCAGCAAGGGAGGCAGCACCTCTACGGGATAGTAAATTCCACTCACGAGCAGGATCATACCGCTCAGGCTCCAGGCGGCAACATCCGCTTTCTGGCCGAAGGTGAGAATGGATATGCACACGGTAATGCCGATGACCGTAGCCGTAGCGAAAACACCTGCCAGAAATATCAGCACCGGTAGAAGGCCGCCTTCCTGGAAATCAAAGCCAAAGAGGTAGCGGCTGACTATCGCCAGAATGAAGAAGACCACACTGCCCCGCAGTATGCCGAAGAGTGCTGCTCCAAAGACCAGATGGTAGCTACGAATCGGAGCGATGAAAGTATTCTTGATGCTCTTGGACCACATGTCGAATAAGAGAACGTAGGCTACATCGATCTGGGCCACCTGCAAAATGGTAAGAGCAATGGCGCCCACCAAGAGAAAGGAGACCATCGAGCCCTCCACCCGCAAGAACCGCGTGAGCAGCCCAATGGATAGCAGGCTGATCATGGGCCAGAAGAATAGCTCGAATAAGGTGAAGATGTTCCTCTTGGAGATGATCCAGTTCTTGTAGGCGCTAGCCAGGTACTTGTTCAATTCACCTTGCCAGTTCAAGGAATACATCCTCCAAATCGGGCTCTTTTATGGTTATGTCAAGGATTCTGGCATGGCAAAAGAGCTTGACTATCCTGTCCAGAACGTCCTCGCTTCTGTCGATCACAATCTCCAAGCGGCCATTCTCCGTTTTTATGCCTAAAACGCCTGGCAGGCGTTCCAGGGCCGCGATGTCTACCGGTCCTTCGTAAGAGACCACCACTTTTTCCCCCAGCCCCAGGTGCTTCTTTAAATTGCGGGGCGTATCCAGCGCCACAATCTGACCCTTGCGCAAAAAGGCAATCCGATCACAGAGCATCTCCGCCTCCGGCATGTAGTGAGTGGATAAGACCACAGAGATGTTCTGTTCCTGGTGAATTCTCTTTATCAGCAGGCGGGTTTTTATGGATATATCCGGATCAAGGCCCGTGGTGGGCTCGTCTAGGAACAGAAGACGGGGGTGGTTGAGCATGGCTTTGGCCAGAGAGAGACGCTGCTTTAGGCCTGTGGAGAGGTTCTCGAACTTCATATCCCGAAACTCAGAAAGCTCAAAGGCATCGATCTGATCTTCCACCGTCCGGGAGAGAGCGGAGCCATAAAGGCCGTAGAGCATGCCGTAGTGGCGCAGGTTCTCTTGCACGGTCAGGCTCCAGGGAAAATTGGGCTTGGCAGTGCTGATGTTTATGACTTTTCGGATCTCGTTGCTGTCGCGACGTGCATCCATTCCCAGGATGAAAAGACTGCCCCGCTCCGGGTAGATGAGGGTGGAGAAGATGGAGATGAGAGTGGTCTTGCCTGAGCCGTTGGGGCCAAGCAGACCGAAGATCTCTCCCGCCTCGATATCCAGGGATATGTTCTGAAGAACTGTGGTACGACTCCCCAAGAAGCTCTTATATATCTTGCAAATTCCCTTAGCTTCAACCGGTTTTTCTGTCATTTACCTATCTCGTTTTATCTTACTACTACATTTGCCGTCGTCTTCTCTTGCGACGAAAGAGTAGATCTCCTCTCTTCCCTATCAGAAATGCTGCTAAGCCAGCTATTGCCAGGCCCCCCAATACCGGCCCTGCATAGTTTCCTAAAACCCCGGCGCGTGAGAGAGAGATTTGCAGAGGGACAATTATGCTTTTCTCTTGGCAGTCAATCTCACAGCCCAGTTGATAATCCTGCAGGCCGGCATTTCCATCTACGCCTACCGTGAATGAGATTACAGCCAACGATCCGGGGGCCAGGTCTCCAAGCACTGTATCCGGGCCTTCTGTGTAGAAGGGAGGAGCCGCCAGGAGCCTGGCCGAGCAATTATGAAGCATTGTGGCACCATCATTGCTGATCGCCATCCTCAAGATTTCACTTCCACCCGCATAAAGCCCTGATTTAATACCTGAAATACGCAAAGTATCATTATTTCCGGCCACAAATACCATACAAGTGAGGTTTTGTCTTTCTGCTTCATAGAGGGGAAAGACCTCGCTGCTCTTCACGCTCACATCCACCTGCCGCTCATAATCAACGATTAAGGGAAGCCAATACCAGCCGCTTGCATTCTTCTGTGCAGTGATATTAAACTGCAGCATTGCCGCGCCTCCCGCAGGAAGGATCTTGATATGCTGCGGCCCGGTTGTCACCTTTATGGGTCCTGCCCCCCAAAGATCCGTTCCGGCAAGGGCGGCATCGATGTTCAAAGCATCACTGCTCTGCATTTCTGCTCTCATCTCCAGCAATATGTCTTCACTTGAGCCGCTCTCGTTAATGGGCATCAGTTCTTTCAGCTCGCCTGCATTGGCCAGGTTTATACGCAGGATACTATCACCAGGGACCAGAGCCGGATTGGCCACACCGGCTGTAAGCTCTGGCCGGCCCAAGGATTTATAGTGATCATCTGCAAAAAATATGATATCTTCCGCCTGGACCGTACCGGCAAGAAGAAGCAGAATGCTGATGATATGCAGGAGCTTCATCCTCTTTTAGGTTAATTTGCATCCATTAATTAAACCTATCTATCTGGAAAGCACGGTGCTCAGGAAAAAGGCCGCAGCTGCCGTGAGAATTATGGTCGCACCGGAGGGGACATCCAGCTCATAAGATATCAAGAGCCCAATGGTTACAAAGATCGCGCCCAGTAATATGGAGCCGGCCATGATAGCGGGCAGTCCCAACATGTGCCGCCGGCTTATGGCGCCGGGAATGGTCAGAAGCGCTATGACCATGATTATCCCCACGATCTTGATGAGAATGACCACGCTAAAGGCCACCATGACCAGGAGCAAGAGGCGAAGGCTTTGCACGGGCAGGCCAATAGCCTCTGCATAGATGGGATCGAAGCTCAGTAGAAGAAACTCTTTGTAGAGCAGAAAAACCAGGGCCAGGATGATCAATGTGAGTGCCGAAATAAGCAGAACATCGCTCCTCGTCACGGCTAAAATATTTCCGAAAAGGTAGCCATAAAGGTCTCTGGCATAGCCCTGGGAAAGAGTGAGGAGCATTATTCCTAAAGCCATGCCGGTGGCCATGAAGACGCCAATGGCCGTATCCTCGGATATGCGTGCCCGGGAGCTGACCATGCCTATACCGAGAGCCGTTATTACGGCCGATCCTATTCCGAAGGCCAGCGGATCGTAGCCCAGGAAGTAACCAAGACCAATGCCGCCAAAGGCGGCGTGAGCGATGCCGTCGCTGATGAATACTATTTTATTTAAAATTACATATATCCCAATTACGCCGCAAAGCACCGAGGCGGCCAGGCCCGCTGCCAGGGCATTTCTCATGAAGTCGTACTGGAGAAAATCCAAATCAATCATGTTCCCTCAAGACCCGATGGGGTGTACCGTGCGCTATCATCTCCACCGGGCAGCCATAGGCCTTCTCGATGTCCTCATTGCTTAGTTCCTTGGAGTCGTGATAATAAAGCCGCTGGTTTAAGCAGGCAATCTTGCTCACATATTTGGAGATGGCTGTAACATCATGGGAGACCAGCACAATGGCGAGACCCTGATCGCGATTCAGGTGGCAGAGCAGATCGTAAAAATCCGTCTGCTGGGCGGAATCAACGCCTGCCGTGGGCTCATCCAGGAGGAGCAGCTTTGGATCGGAGACTAATGAGCGGGCTACAAAGACCCTCTGCTGCTCTCCTCCCGAGAGTGCGCCAATCTCGCGCATAGCCCGGTCTTCCATTCCCACGGATGCGAGTGCATTCTGCGCAGCTATGCGATCATGGGGGCCGTAGCGGTGCATGAGTCCGGTGCGGCTATATCTTCCCATGAGCACCACATCCAGCACATTAACCGGAAAGCTCTGATCGAAGACGGTCTTCTGGGGCATGTAGCCAACTCGGCTCCGTGCCGCCACGGGCGGCAGCCCGAAGAGGGCAATGCTGCCCCGATCGGGCTTGATCAGCCCCAGCATTGCTTTTAGCAGGGTGGATTTGCCGCCTCCGTTGGGGCCGATCAGCCCGAGAAAGTCGCCCGCTACGAGCTCCAGATTTATGTCCTCCAGGACGGCGTGCAAAGCTCGGCAGATCCAGAGGCCCTTTATGGATACTATATTCTCTGTCATGCTAGGCTCAGGGCAATCTCTCTTCCAGCATAGGCCATGTTCTCATGATAGTTCTCAGCCAGGGGATCTAGAGTCACAATGCCGGTGTTCATCTCCCGCGCGATCACCTCGGCTGCCTTGGGGTTATACTCCGGCTCAATGAATATGGTGGTAATGTTATTCCTTCTGGCCAGGTCGATCACCTCGCCCAGGTACTTGGGGCCCGGTTCCTTTTCATTCTCCATGAGCGGCACCTGGGATAGGTCGTAGTCCCGGGCGAAGTAGGTCCAGGCGGGATGGTGTACAATGAAGATCCTGTTCTTTTTGCCGGCAAAGGTCTGATTCAGCTCTTCATCCAGGGATTGCAGCTTCTGCAAATAATCATCTCTATTCTTGATATAATAATCTTTATTTGCCGGGTCTACCGCTATCAGTCCAGAGCAGATGCTATTCACCTGCATAGCTGCATTTCTTAGGGAGATCCAGACGTGCGGATCTATTTCACCTTTCCTCTCTTGCAGCAAGGCGACGCCCTGAGAGGAGTCTACTACTACCATTCTCTTATTGGCCTCTAGCAGCTTGTCCATCCAGAACTCGAGACCCGCCCCGTTCATGACATAGAGATCCGCTTTGGCCATATCCATCATCAGAGAGGGCGTCGGCTCGAAGGTATGGGGCTCGGCACCCGGAGGAACTACCACTGTGACCTCGACCTTCTCGCCGCCCACCGCCTTCACAAAGTCGCCCAGAGGAGCGATGGTAGCAGCCACCTTGATCCTGTGGGAAGCATTGCCGGAAAGAGTTCCGGAAGAGGACTCATCTTGTGAAACGCAGCCGGAGAGTATGGCTACTGCCAGCAGCAAAGCAAATATCAAAATATATTTATTAATATCACGTATCATACTACTACACCTTTTTGGTTTCTGTGGCCAACAGATTCTTGCCGATGTATTTGGAGCGCGTTTTGCCGCCCTCACGCCAGTAACCGTACCAGTAAGGGCCATGTGGACAGCCTTTGCAGTTCTTGCCACAGGAGACCTTCTCCAGGCGGTAGGTGATGCAGCCTGTCGTCTGCACATCCAACACCTCCCTGTCGCCCGGCAGCTCTTCTGCCAGGGGCGGCTTGCCTCTTTCTGAGATGAGGCGCTCGACGAGGTCCCTTATCTCGTAAAGCACAGAGAGATCCTGATTCTCCAGTGAGTGGATGGTGGTTTTGGGTATCAAGAATGGCTCTTATGTAACTGCCATTTATAATCTTATTGCTTGATTACATAAGAATATGAAAAAAGAATCAACTCCATCGACATCCCAGGAGCGGCCATTGCCTGCTAACGATGCAAGATACGATGGAGACTTCAGCAAAACCGCTGAACCGGTTATCTGCGCCTGATTTTTATCGCATTCTTCTATACCGCACCATACAGAATCTGTGCTCCCGCATTATCACCATTTCCCAGCGTCCTCTGTGGACCATTGTAGAGATTCATAGCCTGTTCGAGGTCCTTGGTTCGCGGATCGTCGGGCGGCAAACTCCCCCCGTAAGTTGAGGAGTAGATATCACCCATGCCGATGCAGTGGCCCAGTTCATGCAGGGTAACGCTCTGCAAATCCAGCTTACTGGTGCTCTGGGCAGTAGCGAGACTTGTGGTCCACTGATAATCGAGGTTGTACCAGGAATCGGATTCTATAATGGAATAGTACCCACCTACCTTAACGCCATTAGTCCACCAGCGATTCAGCGCAACAAAGCTATTCCCAAATTTTTTCCAACCAAACACATTGTAGCCGTCTCTCTTGGGTGTCTTGGAGAATGGAGCGTCCACCACCTTTTTGGAATCTACTATCACTGTAGTTCCATCTGCAAAGATATTGCCGGCCACAGCATCATCCCAGGTATTGGCCGCCCCAGCAATAGCGCTTTGCGAGGACGCCGCCGTTAGCCCAGTTGGGGTTCCGGTCGGATTTAAGTAGAGCTGCACCTTGGGATTCAACACGTTCCAGCGATATCCCGTAAGCTTATAAGAGGAATAAGATCCGCCAGTCACAGCCGCTGCCGTCTTAGAGGTCGCGGAGACCTTTGCCGCCCCTTTCGCATCAGTCAGACCTAAATTGAGGACGTTCACATCAAAGCTACCTATGCCGCTTCCATCTCCCGCCATTCTTAGGCCGGACATGCCCATCATCTGATCCTCGCCGCCTTCTGAAACGGCATTAGAGGAGTCGTCGCTCAGAACGAGAATATCATCTATGGCCGCAAAGCCGCGGGAAAAGGCACGATCTGACGCTGCAGAAGCGAGATTGGCTTTCATACTGCCCTGGCCGGAAAAGCTGCCTTCCGCCAGCATAACATTCTCCTCACCCAGCGCTCCCGAGACCACTTTGCCCCCTTGGCCTTCCATATCTGTACTCTGGTAGGCAAAGGCGCCTTGCTCCTCACCCGCATAGAGGCTATGCGAGCTGGACAGCGCGCCATAGGCCACGCTCGCCTCTTGACCGGCAGTCGCACCGTCCTTTGTGCCCTGCAGATTGAGACTCAGGCTACCTGCCCCTGCTACATCCTGGCTGATACTGGCCGCCTGCCCCGAGGCAGAAGAGTATGTAGAGACACAAATCGTTCCCTGGCTATCGACGTCACTGGTCAGAGCATAACTACTTCCGGATAGTGATTGCGTCAATCTGTTTTTTCCCACGCCTTTAGCTTGCAGATGGGATGAGATTTTGCCGGAGTCCAGGTTTATGTCTTGTTTCAGCCGCGTTGATGTATCCAGATCATAGCTCTGCGAGGAAGAGGACGTTTCAGCACCATCTGATGAGGATACCTTTACAGTAATTCCCATTGCCGTCGTAACTACGATGCATATAGTTAAAAAGCATATAATTGCCAATCGTGCGATATTTATCTTCATAGAGAATCTCCTATATATTGCAGGTAATAAGTATTAGGTGTAATCAGTATTTTCTATAAGGTTCATCAGATGTTATAAGTATAATAAGTTGTCGCGGTCCCATATAATTAAATATTAATTACTTTATTATATAATCAGAGATATGGAAGGAGGTTACTATTATCAAAAAGATTGATTGCCAATAGAAACTGTTATGAAAATGTGATTAAAAGGCTCATCAACCGATTTATTTAACATGGATCGCTTAGCAAGCCAAAATGCATCTTGAGTGTCGGTGGAAATTGGCGCAGATAGCCGATAAAAGATGCATTCGCGAATCGGGCCAATCTTATTGCAGAAAAAGAAAAAAAAAAAGCAAAATCTGGAAAAAAAGCTGAGACTAAGAACTCAGCCACTTGTTCCAGGATCCACCTCTAATTCCAAAACCGGGTCCATGTTCAAACCCGGTTCCGGCGCGCTCAGGTTCCAGGCGGGCGGCTCCCAGTCGTCGTATCTGAATGTCCTGGCTGCGACACCTGTGCGCGTGATTTCGATGTAGGCTGATGCATCCATTGTATCGTAGCCCGTGCCGTTTATGGCCGTGGCATCGATATGAACGGTGCTGGTGTAGCCTCCGTCCCGCAAAGCCCTTGCTGTGTAGTCTATAGTCTCGATCCGACCTGGCTTGATCTCCGGCAAGGCCCAGACCATCTGGCCGATGTTGTCGGTATTGGGGTTGATCGAGGCACCAAGCAAGGTCATGCCGCCTGACATCTGATCGGTCACCGTCACAGCTACGCTATCTGGCGCATTGTTCTTCACCACGATGCGGTAGTGTACCTCGGTCGGATCGCTCTCATCCAGCCATGCCTTCTTTGAGACCAGAACCTCTGGCGGACAGCAGGTCTGCCAGCCGAACTCCAGGGAAGAGTAGTTTCCGGCACAGACAGATTTGTCACCCGACATACCGCAGGCTACTACACGGTTGACTAAATTATTTCCCGGAGAGCCTTCGGTTATGTTTAGAGTGAGGCCGATGGTTATCGTGTTGCCTATGCCCAGGTGAAGCAGAGTCCAGTTGGCTTCATTAGCAGCGAGACTGGCGGGCCTTATGGTAGACGTTACGTATTGTGTGCCTGCCGGGAAGAGATCCCTTACGTAGATGGGGGCTAAAGCTCGGTTGCCGTCATTGGTTATGGTTATGGTGTACTCGGCCATTGTGGCATTCACTTTGTTGTACCACTCATTCTTGATTCGGCCTTCTTTGATAACCGTCAGGTGAGGTATGTCGTATTTCGAGGTGCCGGTTAGGAGGACATGCCTGTTGATGTCGTAGCTACCCACATAGCGTTCCTCATTGTCCACCACGCTCGTGCCGTTCTCGTCATGCGATAGAACTCTGTAATCAGCCGTGCCGCTGAAGCTGGCCTCGCTCTTCATCTCGTTTAAGCCTGATGCGACCGTCTCTTTCTGCAGGTTATCGAGATAAGAGTACTTCTCACTGATCAGGGTTCCTGGAGATGTGCCATTGGCCAGGCAGCTCGAAGTAGCCAACTGTCGGGATAGACCGGTGTCTGTTATGAGGTTCCCGCCACGTAGATCGCCGCTCTTGGACCACATGCCTTCCCTCCACAACATATCTTGATCGGCTATGAAAGTAGGCGAATAACTATAGCCAGCGGGCGCATGGACCAGGCTGATATTCTTTGCCATGTAGCTGGTCGGGGTATCAATCAACTCTTCGCTCTGGTAAAAGCCGGTGCCTGACTCATAGGTCCTCTGGCTGTCTCTGATTCTTTTGTCCACAGCCACGTATCCGAATCCGGAAGTTGATTTATTCGAGACTACGCTGCTGCCATACTCATCGACCATCTCGTAGATCTTGAAGGTTCCAGCATAGTCCTCCCGAGATTCGAAGACAGTCTTGACCTTGGGATGGGAATCAGGGGCCTGCTTCTTGAGTACGCCGATATGGCCCTGGCCAGCGAATTCTACCTCTGTTTTCATGGTTGAGCCGTTCTTGTCCAGCTCAATGGATCTCTCTTTATTGATCTTGGTGGCAGAGGTGTACTCCTCGTTCATGTTAGCGCCGGTAATACTGTTGATGCCTTGGGATTTCTCGGTCCATTTAGTGGCATAGCCGATAGAACGGCCCTGCGGCAAGGAGAATGTAGTGGGCTTGTGGATGGCAGAAAGGCTGGTTACCGTCTTGATGGACTTGTTCTCCGTCCGGACCCGCGTATTCTCCTCGCTGGCATATGTGCCGCTGCCAAACTCTCGCCTCTTCAGCTCTGTTCCTGGATCGACAATGCCGGTCGTAGCGCAGCTCGATACAGTTTCTGTAAGATCGGCTTTGGCGTAAGCGCAATTGGTTACCGATTCCGGACCCTGGTGAGTGTCGTAGTCGTTATGGACATTTACAAAGCCCTCTCCCTGTACGTCCTGAGACATGTCGTAATTGATATCGACTACGGGGACGCGAACCACTATCTGCGCCAGGAAGCAACTGTCGGATTTACCTTTGGGTTCAAGAGTACCGATAAACCAGGTTAGGTTAGAGGATGAAGCCGGTTGTGGATAGACCGAAACCAATTCGACCCCAGCGGGTAGAATGTCCCATACAGTGACATTTTGCAGGCCATAAGGCCCCTCATTGCAGACCTCGATGTTGTAAATGATATCTTCGCCCCTATGGACGGAGGTATTGAGGGTGGTCTTCGTTATCGTCAGCGGATCTGTGGGTGGCAGTGGGCCCGTGGATTGAGCATTCACGAATGTCACTGTTGCACTCTCACCTACTCCCAGGTGGATGATCATGCCATTAACATTTGGCAGTAGATCAGTGTTCTCTGCGCCGATGCAATTGATGAAATTCAGAGTCCAGTCGGTTTTGGATCGCTCTATGATTTGGTAATCACCGGGCACCAGGTTATTGAAAGTGATGCGATCTGACGATCCTTCTGGCACGTCATCGACCAGAATAAACGTGCCCAGAGTATCACTGTCAAAGGTGAATGCCTGGCTACTATAACCTGAGCCATCGATAGGAATAGCGTCCTTGATGACTGTGATTGATCCGCAACCTTTGACCGACGTGTCGGTAGTAACCGCATTATTGGTGGTAACTGGATCGCTTCCCATCAAATCAAAGGATACGATCTGAACCTGGTTTGTGATAGTACCCAGGTAAGTTGGACTGCAGATGGCAGCCAGAATCAAGGTTACTGAATCGCCAGCTGCCAGAAGGGGAACAGTCCACTGCATCGGGGCTTCATCAAAGGTTGTTCCTGCTTCAGGCGTGGCAAGATTGAATGCTGTATTTGCATCGAGGATATCTTTGACCACGATATTAGTAGCGGCGAAGGTCGGATCGTTATTCGTCAAGGTTACAATATAGGTAGTGGGCCCTCCGCAGCAGGCAGTCTCATTTGCAGTCACGGATAACGCGAGGTCTATCTGCCTCTTGGTGTTGGTGAAGGTTATGGTTGGACTATCGCCTGAAGCTAGATGAATCTTGACATATCGGTCATCACTTGCTGGATTGCCGTCATGCCAGGTTTGGCCATCAGGGCCATATTGAATTGTGGTTGGATATGCAACGCCGTTAGGATCTGTTCCGATAGTTACTGCTATGCCTGTCAGGTCCCACAACAAAGGCGAATTTGTCTCACCGACTTCGCCTATGATGTAATCCTGGTCAGGCAATAGATCGCTGCAGCTTTTGATGGAACCGATAGTACTTTCCGAGGTACTAAGCTGGAATGCACCATTCAGAGCAGTACAGGTGGCTGGAAAGCTTATGCCGGTGAAATCAAAAGTACCTGTGCCGCCGACGGTCTTCTTTTCGACCGTGATTCCCGCGAGCGGCAGCACGGTGAGAGGAAATTCAATCGATTTCATGCATGATTCAAGCTTATTGTTTTTCACAATTACCGAGATTATGACTGATTCTTCTATGCCCACTTTTGGAGCGCGCCAGGTGATTGTTGCGAGATCAGTTGACGATTCAAATTCGCCATCACTTGCGGTCCATGAATATATGTAATCTTGATCAGGAATCATTCACGGGAGATTATCTAGGCGCGTTACAGCAGTTCCTGGACTATGCCGTATCCAAGAACGCCAGATTTGTAACCACAATGGACCTGGTCAACATGTCGATCACAGGGATCTATGAGGCCCCGGCTGCATCGATCGCTACCGCCATGCAGCTGAATGAGTCCAAAGATAATAGCAGTGAGAATGTCTCCTCAGGATGCTCCGAATGCGATGCGAAGAATAATGCAAGCATGAATGCTACGGAACAGAACAAGACCACCATCTTTGTTGATGTGTCATAGTATTCTTTCAATTAGATATCTGTGGGACTCATGGAAATTGAGATGCCTGCCTAAAATGGCAGGCCTTTATCTCTCATCAATTTAAAGCAACCGTCAGGTCAACATATGAGCACTTTTCGCTCCTCTGGGCAGTGTGGATCTTCATGATCTCCTGGCGAGCGCCAGTTCATCAGGCAGTCTCATCTCAATGGGCCTTTCGAACCTGCTGGGCCGCAAGAGCGCCGGGTCGATGCTGTCCGGCCTTTCCGTGGCCGCGATCGTTATCATACTGTTCAGGGACTACAGGCAGCCTAGATCAATCAGTATCTGCGATCCGGGCTCTTTGGAAATGTGCCAGTCACGGATGGATCTGATCCTAGCGAAAGCTATAGAGCCGGTCTCATGCAGCAACCGCGTCATTTCCTCACTTTCATGCCATGGGCCTCAAGATATCACTGCTCGTGGCCGTCGCCTATGGGCCAGGCCGAATACTCAAGAGAAGCCAAAAGCGCTCAAAAAATATAGGATAAAAATAGAGCTAAATTATTCCCTTGGCCCTGAGAGCTGACTTCATATCAGCCACATCGCCCTTCAACTCCAGGATATCGCTCTTGTCCAGAACCTTTTCCATCTTATCGTTTAAGCTCTTGTTCATGTCCTTGATCTCGGAAATGGATTCATCTTGCTTGTCCAACATCCGATCCTGTTTGTCTAGCGTCAGGTCCATCTTGCTGTTTATGTCCTTGATCCCGGAAATGGTTTCATCTTGCTTGCCTAGCATCTGATCCTGTTTATCCAGCATCTGATCCTGTTTATCCAGCATCTGATCCTGTTTATCCAGCATCTGATCCTGTTTATCCAGCATCTGATCCATCTTGCTGCCCAGGTTTCTATTCGTTTCCTTTATCTCATGAGTTGTCTCATCTTGTTTATTAAGAATCAGAATTAGAACATCTTTCATACCTTTTAGGACGTTAATTCCTTCATCAAGACGCGAGTCGGTTTCACCCGTCTCGACCATTTTATAGAAGCCACCGAAATATCCATGAGCTTCAGAATATTCCGTTTCGATGGATGAAACCTTGATGAGGCTGTTTTTTATATCTATGGCTCCCGCGAACAACTTCAGCTTTTCTTCTTCACCCTGTGCTATGATTCTAACTCGTTCATCATTCAAGTTCTCGACAAAGCCTTTAAGCCCTAATCCATTGGCCAGTTGGATAACTCTTGCCCTATAGCCTACCCTCTGGACGTTGCCTGAGACATATGCCGAAAGCTGCTTCATTGCATACATTTCAGAGCTTTTTGTATTTGTCTTTATCTATCATCCAGGCCGAGGCTTGACTTCTCCTGGCATAGGCAAAGAATATGAGATAAGCCAGGCCCGCTATTTCCGGTATCAGAATGCCGGGATTTTTCAGACCGGAAAGAAGCATCTGCAGGAAGCTCATGGTATCCAGAAGGGGGACGCTGGGAAATGGCCCCAGGAGCGGCCAGAGAAGAGTTTTCGGCGAGTTCCACATAAAGTCCAGGAAGAGGTGTATGAGCACGCCCCAGGTGAGAGAGATGAATCTGATGTCTCGGGAATAGACGCAAAGGGCAGAGAGGAGCATGAGGAAGAGCAGCGTGTGAGCGAAGGTGCGGCCCATGCTGGGACTGCCAAAGACAATGAGGCCCAGGGGTTTGTCTATTATGTCGGGAAGCATGGAGCCTAATGCCAGAAAGGCCAGGCTCACCTGGCTAAGAAAGCGGGCGGAGGCTAAAGCGAGGCCCACATGGGCAAAAAGAAGCATTGGGCAGAGAATCGTTTTCCTGAGTATATATTATATTTGCATGTCTTCTTTATCAGGGCGAAATTATGGAGATGGCTAAGCGCAACCTTTTTATTATATCTTTGGATTCTCCATACTAATCTTAATAAGATAGTGGGTGCAAAGGTGGGCAAGATCTTGATCCTTACCAGAAGTGGAATCCTGGATGACTTTGCAGCTCTCTCACACCCTACAAAATGAGTCCAAGCAGGTCGCTGAATTGATGCAGCTTCGACCCATTCGAGGCTATTGATGACGAAAGTCATTAAAAGGTGATAAGAGGCACCTGGGCTTTGCAGCGGAGGCTGTAGATTTTATTCTTATTGTCAAACGGCGGCGGCACACATCGCTGCAAGCATCGGGGTATTGCGATAGGATTGGATAACGCTTGAGGGGACATGTTCTGCATGAAGAAGCTACCGATTATAATTTATATCCTCATTGCTCTGATGTCGATTGGATTAGCGCTCGCTGATGAAGAGCTATCTGATAACACGGATACGATAGGCCTACGGTTCGATTCGAATCAGACGGTGGAAGGGTTTGGAATTGCTAGCTCATACAGATGCATGGGACCTTCAGATTTAGTGTTGCATTCTCACAGTAGTGGCAGCGGCGTTTACTCCAGCGAATCCAGAAGCTACGTGCGAAATGATGTAATAGTTGAAGGTAGTCCAGATTCGTTCAGTGGAAATATGAGTGTTGGACTTCAAGAGATTACAAGCAAAGCATACTCTCCAACAAAACTTGATTATCCTGGTAGCTTTCGTTCAGAGCCTATCAGCTCTTTATGGAGCGATTCTACATTTCTTTTTGCCGGGAATGATAATGTCACAGTTCTGAAGGCCAGCTTTGATCAGGTGCAAGTTTTGAACAAGGAGATGACGACGAAGATTTCTAGCGAAGCCTCCTATGAGGATTTAACGCGGGAGTCTTACGGTTCCTTTGCCAGCAGCATGAAACTAAATGCCGTATTCAATGGCACAGGACAGATAGGCGCGTACGTAGGAGCGCTTAATGGGGATAATCAGGATGTGTTGGTGGACGAGTACTATAGAGGCACTTTCACCATAAGCAAAAATATGGAAATTGCATTAAAATCAAGTCTCCTACAAGAAGAAGAAGATGAATGGCTCCCGTGCTGCTCGGGCGGCTGGATTAATATGAATTACATCGACAAAAAAAGCTTTCCAGTCGATGTAAATAGAGTATTCAATTGCACATGTTTCTAGGTGATAAGAGGACCTGAGATTTGCAGCGAAGGCTGTGGATTATGGTCCTGGCCCTTTTAGCTGTCTCGTTTTCATCCGGAAGCAACCGCACAAAACCACGAAATATAACCACAAAGACAACCATGATCTCGCGGATGCCCCAATGCGTCTTTGAACGCGTATGTGAAGTTGCACTCACGAGTGATCATCATCTTTGAAATTAAGAAAGCAGGTAGGGAAACGGTTGAATGTTGACGGTTATGTCGGTCATCATCTGAATTGAGGTTATGATAAGAGGGGATGACTGGATAGCCGGGGCTTTAGATAAGACCTTATACAAAGAGTGTAGAATTTCTATATGATGAAGCTCACTGCATTTGTATCCGGCAAAGTCCAGGAGGTCGGCTATCGAGCCAGGATAGTCGATATAGCCAATGCGCTTGGCCTCAAGGGCATGATCGAGAACCAAAAGGATGGCCGGGTGAAGATAATAGCTGAGGGCGAAGATGAAAAGCTCAAATGGTTTGAGAGTGCTATAGATATAAAGAATACCTTGATCTATGTCTCGTCCATAGAAAAGGAATACTCTCCTGCATGCAATGAGTTCAACAATTTCGGCAAGCTGGTGGTCAAAGGCGAGACAGACTCCAGGCTCGACACGGCTGCAGTCTATTTAAAAGAGCTCGTTTCTGTGGTCAAGAATATGAATGATAACCTGGGCGGCAAGATGGACCAGATGCTCGATAA